>Ga0302140_10007690_pt1 | contig 13482 bp, 9 predicted proteins | sample I_Bog_E1_1_FD_202095 | JGI IMG/M metagenome (GOLD analysis project Ga0302140, IMG submission 202095) | Peat permafrost microbial communities from Stordalen Mire near Abisko, Sweden - I_Bog_E1_1 | ecosystem: Environmental > Terrestrial > Soil > Wetlands > Peat | place: Sweden: Abisko, Stordalen...
AACGGCGCGCACGGGACTTGCGTCGTCAGCGAAGCGTTGGAACAGCGATCAGTTGCCTTCCAAATCAAGTGAAATCCACGGTACGACCCAAGCGAATGCAGTTTTGGGGAATTTTGCAAGAGGCTCCATTTATAGGACTTTTGAGAGGGCTTAACGGAACCTTTCAGCATTTCATACGCTTCATCTGCAAGTGTAAGGTCCATAGACGAATGGCCGACGTCCGGTCGACTACCGGTAGTGGTGATGAAGCCGTCATCCAGAAGTTGCTTCATTTGCAGACTATTCAGTACGCCCGGAACCCACTTGTCCCATGGAAATCCCATTCGATCACCTCAACGCCTTGATGGCGAGATCGTTCTCTATTCACAATCATAATGGTGATGCGTCCGAACTCCAGGACAGAATCGGTGCGCCAAACCGACAACTTCGGCGTTGCATCGCGTCTTCCCGCACAGGATCATCGGGCACATGGTAAATTAAACCCACCAAGACGTTCCTGTACGGGAATATAAGTCTTGACTTGGCAATCGAAATAGACGATCATTCCCGTACGGGAATGATCACGTGAAACCAATGGCACATACCGCGCAAGAGATAGGCAAACTGATCCGGGAGAGCCGGAAGCGGCTGGATGTCACGCAAAAAGATTTGGCGCTGACCTCGGGGACGGGCTTGCGCTTCATTATCGAGCTGGAAAAGGGCAAGGAGACCTGCCAGATTGGCAAGGTGCTGACCGTCCTGCAAACGCTGGGCATCAAGCTGACGCTGACGCCACCGGCTACCACCGGGAAGGAGCAGTAACCGATGGCGCGAACCCTGGACGTTTACCTACACCGCGAACTGGTCGGCCACCTCATTCAAGATGACGGCGGCCAGATGGTCTTCGACTACGCGGAAAGATGGCTGCAAAGGCCCGACGCTACGCCGCTGTCCCACTCGCTGCCACTGCGGCGGGAACGCTTCAAGCGCAATGAGTGCCGGGGCTACTTCGCCGGGGTTCTGCCAGAGGAGAGCAAGCGAGAAATCATCGCCCGCAACCTGGGCATCAGCGAGCGCAACGATTACGCCATGCTTGAGCGGATCGGCGGCGAGTGCGCGGGCGCTGTCACCTTTGTTCCCACTGGCGAAGCCCTGCCCACCCTCGATGACCATTACCGTGCGCTTTCCGCGCCAGAGCTGGCCGGGATTCTTCGGGAACTCCCGCGTCGTCCGCTGCTGGCCGGCGAGACCGGCATTCGTCTCTCGCTTGCCGGTGCGCAAGACAAGATTGCCGTGCGTGTGGAGGACGATGCCATATCGCTCCCCTTGGGTGGCGCGCCAAGTACGCATATTCTGAAGCCCGCCGTGGAGCGGTTCGCCGGAGTCGTCTTTAACGAAGCCTATTGCATGAGGCTCGCGGCTGCGGTTGGTCTACCCGTGGCCAAAACCGAAATCCGGCGTGTGGAAGATGTTGAATACCTGCTGGTCGAGCGTTACGACCGGACGCACGGTCATGGGCCAGAGGGCACGACGTTGGACCGCCTGCATCAGGAAGATTTTTGCCAAGCATTGGGAATCGTCTCCGAAAACAAATATCAAAAGGAAGGTGGGCCGTCACTCAAGCAGTGTTTTGCTCTGCTGCGCACAGTCTCCAGTGCGCCGGTCATCGACCTGGCGCGTCTGCTGGATGCAGTGATCTTCAACTTCCTCGTCGGCAACAACGATGCGCACGGCAAGAATTTTTCGCTGCTCTATCGCGGCGCGGACTCGGCGAGTCTTGATACGCGGCTTGCGCCCCTCTACGATCTTGTCAGTACCCGCTATTACCCGGAGCTGACCCGCGAGTTGGCCATGAAGATTGGCGGCGAGTACTCCTCTGACAAAGTTTCGAAAGAAAATTTCGAGCAACTGGCCGAAGACTCTGGACTTGCCAAGCCGCTTGTGCGCCGTCGTGTGCCGGAGCTGGCCGAAGTGGTTATCTCGAATCTGGACAAAACCGGAATCGGGCACTCTGTCGCCGAAGCCCTGGCAAAGCAAATTCGTGGAAGCTGCAATGAGGTGTGAAAATCGGAGGGCTGTTGATCGACCAATTGAAAAATGCTTTCATGGCCTGGCACTCAACAGCCCACGATTCTCTGCGGATTACTTCTTGTGACTGCGAAGATACTCCGATAGTGAACTGCTGTCAGTTCGCTCCAGAAGAGTATTGAGATGTGCATCTCCACGAATGCCTGGAGCGAATCCATCGCCGTATGTTTCGCGCAACGTGTCTATGCGGGTGTTGCCGTTCTTTGCATGGGTTTGCCCGTTCTCGTCGCGAGACCGATCATCGAGACCTGGTTGTTTTGCCATCTTCATTCCTTTCTGGGTTTGCCTTTTCGTTTTGAAAAATTCGAGGAGTAGCTATGCTGCTCCTCGAAGTAGTTAAGCCAAGCGACTGGCCAGCACATTGTGAACTCGGGTCTGCCAATCGCCCGTGTGCGTGATGCGGATGAAATCCTTACCTTGTTCGGCATGAGAGAGCAAATCCGTTTTGGTGCGCTTGCTCTGTTCAGACCAGTCAGCAAAGAGTAAGTAGATGCCGTTGCCGGGTGTCAAATGTTCGAAGACAACAATGTCATCTTTGATTAACGCTCCCATGTACCCATCCATGCCGCCCGTCCCCCTGATGATGTGCTTGGGTCCAAGCGTCTCGAAGAAATCATACCGCTCATTGGCACGTCTCTCCAGTTCCTCTTTTTCCTCATGCGTATGTGGCCGGAAGGAAGAGAGGATCAGGCAAATGTTGTTTTCACGTTCACCTGCGGGAAGAATCTCCCATTGCACATGGATGGTGCTCAAATAATCTTGGGCACTCGCTGTACTGGCGAAAACGTTGAAGCTCCCGACAGCTTCATGCAGAAGATTCAACGAGAACAGCAGTTCACGGCCAATGTTCGGTTCCGAAGACGAAAATACTCTCCGAATATTGAACCGGAAAATACACGAATCATCTCCGACCAGCAGAACCCCAGCTTCAAGCTGGAAGCGGCTAGCGGGAAGATGCTCGCGCTGGAATACTCTGCGTGTTTGTGTGATTGTGCAACTGTTGCCCGGAATTCCGAAAAGCCTCGGATTGATGAACGTAATGTCCTTATCGACCTTTGGAAGGTCTTTACGAACGATCACACGCCCCTCGATATTCAACCGGGCAAAATGCCCATACTCAGGGGGCAGCACGGGGACATTTTGGATTTCAAGCTGCTTATTTTTCCACAGCACTCCGACATGAGCATAAAGACCAGCCTGAATGTCGGCTATTGGAATCCGTTTCGCTACAGCAACATGAAATTCGTTGCCAATGGAAGAGAGTCTTGCCTCGATAAACAGAGGCACTTTGCGCAACCTACGCCTTTTGTTTGCCATTTTGATCCCTCATCGCGCACACGAAGAGCGCGACCGAAATGGACCATTGACATCGGAAAAATCAAGTGATACTCTTAAAAAGTCAAGCCCGTTTTTCCACAGGCGCAAGATCACCAGTTTAGAGGTCAATGGTCACGGTTGGATGTTGAGGAAGAGTAGGTTCCACGGAGTCCAAACCTAGTTGCCTACCCTCCCTTGTCGGTATTTTCCAAATCCTCCTTTCGTGATTGACTGAAATGAGCCAGCACTCGCCAAATTGCTGGCTTATTTCATTTTTATGACACATCTCAGTGTATCATGCTCAATTTTGCTTCGTCAATCGCGCTCCTTCTGGTTGTGGGCGTCAAGCTGGAACCACAACATGTTGGGGTTTGCGGGCGTGAAGGGTCTATATTTTAATTTATCTTATACATATAATTGAAGTTAGATATGAATTCTGAACGCGATAACCTTTCCTAACGGACAATCGAATATCAGGCGAAACCTCGTATTTTCCTGAACTGCTCGAATTTTTCGAGCAGTTCAGGCAAGTGAACCATACGACATTTTCGTATGGTTGCCATTCGGTCCGGTTTTTCTGCTAGCCGACGTTGACTGGAACCAGCGTCATGGTGTCGTTGCCGAAGATGTCGATCACCTTGACAGCCACGGTGTAGCGGCCTGGGCGGTCGTAGGTGTGGACCGGGGTGATTAGCTCCAGTTCGCGGTTCTGGCGGGTACGGAAGCTCTGCCACTCGTTCTCGAAAATGTAGCCGCCTGTCCAATGCTCCTCAAACTGCTGCAAGGCAAGCTCCGTTTGCGGCGGCTCCAGACCTGGCAGAGATGCGGTGCCGACAAAGCCGCTCCCTTTGGCGACGCGGATGATCTCGCGGCGGCTCATGTAGTCGAAGTCCACGGCCCAGTAGTCCACCCAATCGGTCCAATGCTTGGTCAGCCGCTCTTTCTTGACGATGCCGTCCTTGCCCTTGCTTACCTTGTAAAGATGGCCCTGGTCGCAGATCACTTCGCTCTTGCCTTCTTTCATGGAGGCAATGGCGGCCTCAGCCGCGCCCTGGGTGTAGTAGACGGAGAAGTCGGTCAGCTCGATCTGGACGGCGGATTTGTTGCGCTTCTCATAGCGCGGCATGGCACCCACAAAACTGATGTCGAAGAAAACCACTTGGCCGCGTTCCACGGCGCGTTTGTCGAAGACTTCGGGTGGAATCTGCTTGGGCGCAAGATCGATGCCCTTGCCGCGCGCCTCTTCGAGCACGGCGGGAAAAAGGCCCATCTCGAACTCAAAGGCCAGAATATCCACGCGGGAGACGCCGCGCTTGCGGCTCTCCAGAATGACTTCTTCCACAAACAGACGACCCACGGGGAGATTGATGGGACCGATGACGACCAGCCGCCCGTTGCGCGCACCGTGGAAGAAACCATCCTGCGCCTGCCCGCCTTCGTTACCGCCAAAGGGAGTGGCTTTGTAGGCGCGCAGAATCAGGTCACGGAACTCGCGCTCCTTCTGCGCCAATGCCTCGGCCTTCTGTGCGCCGGACAACCGCCCGCCGATATTCAGATAGGCTTGCCGCTCATAGCGGCCCAGATTCAACACTTCAAAGGCGCGGAAGTCCTTGCCTGCCTCTTTGAGTTCGCGCTGAACGCCAATCAGCCGCTTGCGTGTGGTGTGAATGCCGAACTTGCCGAGATCAGTGGTAATCCATTTACGTCCCAGTCTTTCAGCGACAGCGGCGGTTGTACCGGAGCCACAGAAGAAGTCTGCAACAAGATCGCCCTCGTTGCTACTGGCTCTGATAATGCGTTCAAGTAGGCCCTCTGGTTTCTGCGTCGCATAACCGACGGCCTGAATAGCTTGAGAATTAACGGCATTCAGATCATCCCAAATATCCTGAATTGGAACTCCTGGCATCTCGTCAAGGTATCGCTTATAACGTGGCACAGCTTTATCGCTCGGCTTCACTATGCGGCCCTCGTCATACAGCCTCTGCATCGTCTCCCTTGAATAGCGCCAGAAACGGGTTACCCCAAGGAACTCATAACTTGGATTTCCTTTGGCGGAACCACCCGGACCAGTAATGTTATCCAGCTCATAACGTCTTTCAGTGATTGGCTCCACTTGCTTGTAGTGCGTTCGCAAGTAATCTTCTGAATAAGGCATGTATTGAAGATTCCAGGAATGGTGGTCACCCTTCTTGTAAAAGAAGATCACATCATGGAGCCTGCCCATGTGCTCGGAACCCTGTCCGCTATCACTGTGAGCCGTCTGCCGTTTCCAGATTATCTGATTGACTACACGGTCCTTCCCAAACACTTCGTCGAGGATTCCCCTAACATAATGCGATACACCCCACCCCATGTGAATGTAGATCGTGCCGTCGCTTGCGAGTAGGTCTCGCATCAAAATTAGACGCTCATAGAGCATCGCAATGAAACTGTCTGCACCACGCCCCCAAGTATCCCGATAAGCAATCTGCTCCAGAATGTTGGCTTCTTTGTGGAAGGTCTCTCCGCCAATCTCAATGTCCATGCTAAAGTCTGCGCCCACGTCGAAGGGCGGATCGATGTAGATGAGCTTGAGGCCGCCTGCATCTTCGATCTGCTGGCGTAGCGCGCCGGCCTTGAGCGAAGAGAGAATCAGCTTGTTGTCGCCCCAGATGAGCTTGTTGGTCCAGCCGTGCATCTGGCGTCCACGGCTGTCGAATAAATCGCCCTGGGCGCGGGTTTCGGCGCGCGGCTCGTCCACGTGCTCCAGCGTTTGAAAGGGCAGCACGGTGGTGCAAACGTCGCGGTTTTTTCCGTTCCAAACCAGTTCGACTTCGCGCTTGTCTTCAAAGAGAATGAAGCGGTACTTTTCCGGCAGCGGCTTGCCCTGCTGCAACAGGGTGATAAGGTCGCGCTGTTCGGCCTCGCTCAACTCGTAGGCTTTCTTCTCTTGACGTGCCATGGTTATATCCCTTGTCCCTTGAGGTCAATACGTTCAAGAATCTTTGTTGCTAATGCGTTGAAGTCACTCCAAGCCTCTTTCACGGCATATGTGTGGTTGCCGATAGCTCCATCTGCGCTGGTCAGGTGAAATATGGGCTTGCGGGCTTCTTGCGCCATTGGGACTAAGCTGCGAAAGTGCTTCAATCTGGCCAGGCAATTATCAATAGAGGATTGAGTGTCCAACTGAAGTGGTCCTGTCTCGCTCAAGACACTCTTAACATATGTACCTGGAATCCGGTCTGCCCATTTCTTATAAGCCTGTACCGGTCTTGATAGCCGTTCACTATGCTGCATAAGAACGTAACCAATGGGCATCATTGTCCCCATCGGCAACTCAAATTCTGGAGAGGCCCAATTATCAAATCGCTTCTTCCAGTCTGCACGCCAGCGTTGCAATGTTGGGCCAAGATTGCGTAGACCTTGTAATGAGAATAGGTCAGCTGCTAGAGGGATAACCACATGATCCGTGGCGATCAGGGCTGAACGATTAATGGCACCGAGATTTGGTCCGACATCCGCAATGATAATGTCTGCACTATGCTGTTTTGCAGCCATTTGCGCAACCAGCCATAACGAGGTCAGAATCCGAAAAGAACGGTAAAGATCCCTAGAATCAAGAGCATTCGGCCATTCTTGCGACAGAAAATCTTCAAACCCAGCTAATCCGAGGTCTCCGGGGACCAAATGTAGCCTAGGAGAAATAGACTGAGTCTGCGGATGCAGAATGTCGCCCACCTTGGTAAGTGGTCGAATGCACTGATAAATTGTTCCACTTTGCTCAGTTTCGACATCTGGATTCCAAAGCTGCTCCAGAATGTCCTCGGGCAAAAATGCAGATGTCAGGTTGGCTTGAGGATCTAGATCTATCGCGACAACAGATTTGCCCATTTCGGAAAGCATCCATGCCAGATGATAGACAAGCGAGGTCTTGCCGACTCCGCCTTTATTGTTAAAGAAGGTGAGAACTGGAACACTCATAGTACTCTCCTAACCGTGGCCAAAACAATGGCAGGCTCAACTTCAAACACCAGCGGCGGGTTTCCATTGGATTCAAGTGCACGACGTGCTTCAGCAATGCCGAATCCAAAACGCTGAACAAATCCAAATGTTTTCAGGACAGATGCAATGCTGGGGTTGCGGTAATCGCTGACGCCTGGGCGTCCAAAGTTCTCTGGGGTAACAGTCCCATATGGCCCCCCTGGATTGCTGATCTCAATCCGGTCGTCAAACCAATAGACGCGAACAGGTGCATTCGTACCTTCATAGGTTCGATGCATAACCGCATTGCGAGTAAGTTGCTGTAAAGCACTGATTGGGTATGGCGATGACCGGATTTCAGTAGTCGAACCTGATGTGAAATCTACTGCTACTGAAAGATTAGCTTTAATTTTTTCATCTAGTCGCCGTAAAACCAAATCGAGCGTACCGTCGATTTCTTGCTCATCCGCAATCGGATCACCCCATTGCGTTCCCCGAATGCGTAGGAATTGGATATATGCACACGGCACCCAAGAACGAGGGGACTTTCCGAGCGTTAGAATTCCTGTGACTGTGGGTGTTGGATCGTCAACGGACGCAATCATCCCCAAAGATGCAAGCCGTTCTTCATAGGATCGTCCATTTGCCATCAATACGTCTGCCGCAATTGCTTGCGGCAGATATTCGTTTTCAAATACAACTCGGTTCAGTTCACTGACTGGGCAATCAGCAATCGGGTGGCTATCAAAATTTCTGTCATGATGGCGGCGCTTCTCGTTCAGGATACGCTCATCTTGAGCTGAAGCAAGGCCACGGCGTGGCCCTACTCGTATCCAAATCCTCCCCTCGAAACGCACTGGTGGTGTATCAGACGGCGTTACAGTTATTACAGCCATAGGCGCACCTTTTAAAATGCGATGTTCGACTGTCAATGTTGGTGGGGGAATCGTCTTGCCATCGGTCTTAATGTCAGCAAGGGTCAATAGCAGTCTGTCTGTGACTTCGATGTTTGCAGGACTTCCATCGTCATTAGCTCCAATGAAAACGACACCATCTTGTTTATGGTTGGGCAAATCATTGGCAAATGCACATACTGCCTGGCGCACCTTATCAGGGGCGTTGCCGGCCCACGCTTGCTTGCGCTCAGCTAAGTCCGATTCAAGGTTATTGAGCATCGATAAGAGCTCATCATCGCTGTACCTACTCATGATGCACCTCCTGAAATTCCGTAAATCCAGCTACTAAAGAGGAGAAGTTTTTTGGCCGATGCCGTTCAAAACTCTCCTGATCCACGTACACGAACCCATACTGTGGGCCTCCGAGCGGTGCGCTGGCCTCAGAAGCGTCGATGCACCATTGACGCAGGCGGGCCATCTTCTGCGGAAGATCCAACTCCTCACGGCCTTTGGTTTCGACAATCCACACTATGCCATCCGTGGTGCGCACGATGAAGTCCGGCGTGTAGGTGGACAGCTCGCCATTGGCCTTGACGTAATCCAGCTTGAAGCCCACGGCAAAGTAGTTTTTAGCGAAGGACTGCACGTCGGGTGCGGTACTCTCAAGGAACGCGGCAAAGGCCAGTTCCAAGCCGTCGGCATTGGCCTCGCCCACAACGCGATTGAAGACGGAGCGCTTTGTCGGCAGATATTGGCGCGGATCGGTGCGGAAGGGACGCGTATCGCGCAACCGAATGTGACCTTCGATGCGCGAAGAGCCGCTTTCACGGATGGTGAGCGCATTCATGGCGGCGCGGAAGGTATCGAAGACGACCTTGCTGACCTCCGGCTCCGAGAGATTGCGGAGAATCACCGGGTCTTCAAGGTCAACGGGGCGCTGGAAGAGATGATCGCGGAGAAAGTCGCGCACATTGGGATAAAGCTGGTCGTAGCCGCCCACCAGGCGCAAGTCCTTGAGAAGCTGGCGAGCAAAGAAGGCCACGACTGAGCGGTAATCTGCGGGGCCAGTTCCATCTAACAGGATCGTGTGATCGACCTCGCCGTCGAGCATGGTTTTGAAGACAATCTCGCGGGTTTCCTCGGGCGTAAACGACTTGATGGGGAGCTTGGCGTTGCCAAAAGATGCCGGGTCAAGCTCCGAAAGGTCTTTGAATTCGCGGCTGAAGCGCCGGGAGAGTTTGGGCAGGGCAATGTCCAGCGCATCAATATCCTTGTCAGGGGAGTCGTTCTCCACTTCCACAACAAGAGCATCTTTGCGCTCGCTGCCCGCCGCGCCGCCCATAGGAACGTGCTGAAACTCGACGCCCTCGCGCTGGATGGACTCGACAAACTCCATGAAGGCTGGCGTTCCCATGACAGAGACGGACTCCTGCTGGTCCGTGCCGAAGTACATCCGGCGCAATCCGCGGCCAAGCGTCTGCTCGGGCAAAATGTTGCTCTTGGCTGAGTAGGCGCGCAGGCCCACGATGGTGGTCACATTGCGCACGTCCCAGCCTTCTTTAAGCATCAGCACAGAGACGATTGCCTTGTACGGGGAGTTCCACGTGTCGATTTCATTCGATTGCCTGCGCAGCAGCCGCAGTTCCTCTTCGCTCTTGCCGCTGGCCGCTTCGGAGATTTCGCCGTTCTGCTTGGTGTGGATCACCAACACAGCGCCCTGAAGTTCGGGGCAGATTTTTTCAAGGTAGGTGCCGACTTCATCGCAGTTGCGCGTATCGTCCACCATGACAAAAAGGACGGCCTTTTTGCCCAGCTTCTCATGCTCGGCGTAGCTCTTGCGCCACTCCTCGATGCCCAGCCGCAGATAATCGTCGTACTTCTCCGTGATGAGCGGGCTGGCGTGTTCGGTGAGTTTCGAGCGGCTGGCCTCATCGGGCAGAATCGGGTGTTTGACCACGTTCTGCGCAATGGCTTCGACGAGCGGGTAATCGCTGACAGTTTGCACGAAGATCGCGCCTTTATCGTGGCGCGGCGTGGCGGTCACATCAATTTGAATGGTGAGAGCAAGGTCTTTTTGCAGCAGCCGGTGATGAATGTCCTGAATGCACTTGAACCAGGCCAGCTTGTCATCGTGGATGTGGTGCGCTTCGTCATTGAAGACAGCGAGTTCATCGATCTCGCGCACGATTTCGCCCAGATCGGTATTGCTGTCGGTCGTCTTGCCGACAGGCTTGTCGCCGAACGGAGACAGAAAGTAGTCGCGCAGATCGTCGTCCTCAAGGGACGGCTCACGTACGTCGCCCAAATAGACGCGGTGAATGTTGGTGAGGAATATGTTGCCGGTGGGCCGGACGATGCGCACATCATCCTGGATGTGAAGGGCAACCTGAAAATCATCGCGCCAGTTCTGGCCGCCGTAACCGTTATCCGGCAGAATGGGGTCGTTGAAAAAGATGTGGAGGCCGTCGAAATCGGTACGAAGGCGGTCCAACACAATGATGTTGGGTGCTATAAGCAGAAAATTGCGCGATAGCGTCGAATCGGGTTCATAGAGCTTGTGGAAGAAACTCCACGCCATGAGCAGCGATAGAACCTTCGTTTTGCCCGCGCCAGTGGCCATCTTGACCACAAAGCGCGGCCAGTTCTCATCGAACATATTGAGCGAAATGGCGCCGGAGGAATCGAAGCGCAGCAGGTCGTATTTGTCGCGGGCGCGGCGCACCTCGTAGAGCCAGATTACGGACTCGACGGCTTCGCGCTGGGCAAAGTAGTAGCGGAAAAGGCTCTGTGTGCCGTCCGCCTGCTCCAACAGATGCTCCGTCTCAAACCACCATGTGAGCAGCGCCCGCGATGTGTCCGACGCGCCGGCATACCCGGACGCGCGCCAAGCCGTGACGCCCTCCCGGACTTTGGCCACGAGGGGCGGCAACAGCTTGTCATAAGCGGTTTCGCGCAGATTCTCCGCCGCCGGAAACCAGCGCAGCTCTGGGGGCAGCGTTTCATACGGGGAACGTGGAAAATCGGGATGCAGTGCCATCGATCAGCCTATCTTGCCTTCCAAAGAATTTTACAGGGCGAGCCTGTGCTAACGTTTGTAGAATCTGTGCTTAATGGGGAGAGACGCACACAACATTTGCACGATCCCACAGTCCATCTTGTTTGTAATGTGCTATATGTATAGCACTCGACGTGCAATATATATAGCAGAGTTGCGGCACACGATTTTGCAGATCGCGTCAAACATCTGTGAACGACGCGGCATTTTCTTCGGGGAAATCTTGCGCACGGGCGGGGTGCCGGGGGCGCAGCGGGCGGCATTGATCTGTCTGCGGTCAGTCGCGCTCGAAGTCTCCCCGGTTGTGCTCTGGAACTTTTTGGCGCTGGCTGGGCTGCACCTCTCGTTCACGCTCAGGAGCGCGGCCTTCGACCCGCGCCCATGCGTCGGCGCGCTGCTCGCTTCTGGCGCACTCCCGGTCACCGCGTGGGCCTAAGACGGCCTCGGCTGTGCGCTCGGCGTAGTTGGTCCAATTGCGGTTCTCCGATTCGCGCCCCTGGCTGGCGTTTTCTTTCAGAGCTTGCACGATGGCCTGCTGATCGTGGCCGGTTACGCGCATCCTTACGGCAATCATCCAATCGAGCTGCGATGGGTTCCGCACGTCGATGCGGTTGAGGATGTCGGCCTTGTGCATCCGATAGGCCATGCTCGGCGACTGCGCCGCCGTCGGCATGGCCGAAAATGGCTGTCGCTCGCCGGGGCCGTGGACGGCCACCGTGTGCAACTCTGGATTACTGATCCTGATTCCATGCTGGGCGGCAAGCTGTGCGCAGAGTTGCTTGAACTCGGCGGGGCCGGTGATGGTCACTGTTCCCCATTTCTGCGCGCCCAACTGGAGCGCCGCCAGGACTGCTGCCTCGTCCTGCTGCTGCCAAACGTCGATGCGCTTGCCGCGATCCGTGAAACTGACTCGGCTTGGATCGGTGCGCGATGAATAGTGAATTTCATTTGCCCTCGGGTGCGATGTCGGGCGCACCTGCGCGGTAAAATCGCGGATGTCTCGCTTGCGCGGCACCGCGTCGCAGTCTCCGAGGATGGCGGCGCTGGACGATTCCGCGCTTCGATACCGCCATTGTTTCGCAAGCTGTGGTGTTCCCTGCGCAACAAGAAACTGCTCAAACGTCATGCGCTGGCCAAAGTGTGCGCGCAAATTGTCACGCGCACACTTTTGCAGTTCCATCAACTCGGCTCGGCGCTTTGCATGGTCGGCGGCCAACAAACTCCGGGCAACATTCAGAGCATTACCGGACCATTTACCGTCTTGATAGAGCGCGGCCCGCTCCTTTCGGAACTCGGCAGTCTGCATTTCACGGGCGGTGCGATGATCCGCGCGCTGCTGAACCTGGGCGCTGTTCTTTTCGTTACGGAAGGTTTCAAGTACCTTGCGATACTCCGCTGAACCTGCTGGCATATCTGAACGCAGCGGCTCGGCCTGACGCTGCCGCTGCGGAATTGCATCGCTGCGGCTATCAGGCTGGAATTCACCCAATCGCTCTTCCATCCGTGCCCTGCTGAATTCACGCCCTATGCAAGAGGCTTTGAGCGGCTGGTCTCCCACCCAAAGCAGCGCGCCGCTGCCCTTCCGCTCATAACGCATATCGACCTGGGCCAGTGCCTCATGCACCTGCGCCCATGACTGCGCGCTGCGCAGAATCGGCGCGGCCTTTTCCATTGCAATCCGTTCGCTGGATTTCTCGCCGGTTGCATTTTCATAATCCTGCGCCTTCGAGCGCGGCTGTGGCTCGCGTTCTCTGTTGGCCTTCGTTACCGTGCCTTTATGGTCGGCGAGATAGCGGGCGTTTTGCTCGGCCTCCCATCCCTGCGCGTGAACAATCTCGGCGATAGCTTTGTGCGCTTTGTCGATGCACCATCCTTTGTCTGTTACGCGCATCGTTACGGGGTCAACGCGATTGAGAACGACGTGTAGATGATAGTTTTCCGTGTTGCGGTGGAGCGCATAAACGGCAAGATGACTCCCATTCATGCCGAGATTCCTTTTCAGTATTTCGACGGCTTGCTCACACTGCACGTGCGTCGGCTGTTCGCCTTCCTTCCAACTTAGGCATCACGTCAAAATAAGTTGACTATTTTATCGGCATGGCATCTAATAAGTCATGCACCATCAGCCATCGTTCGAGCAGATAGAAGCGAAGTACCATTCTCTTGCCCCGTTAATGGATGAGCGGA
>Ga0302140_10007696_pt1 | contig 13474 bp, 15 predicted proteins | sample I_Bog_E1_1_FD_202095 | JGI IMG/M metagenome (GOLD analysis project Ga0302140, IMG submission 202095) | Peat permafrost microbial communities from Stordalen Mire near Abisko, Sweden - I_Bog_E1_1 | ecosystem: Environmental > Terrestrial > Soil > Wetlands > Peat | place: Sweden: Abisko, Stordalen...
CGGAGAAATCCTCCGGTAACCGCGACAGCACGTTTTCGAAAACGTTCGAACTGCTGCTGGACGTGGCACTTCCGGTGAGTGTTTCATTCGGCAGGACGCTGCTGCAGATCCGCGAGGTACTGAAACTAAACAGCGGCTCGATTGTGGAGTTGAATCGCTTCGTGGCAGACCCGGTGGATGTGGTGGTGAACGATTGCGTCATCGCGCGGGGGGAAGTCGTCGTGGTGGATGGCAATTACGGAGTGAGGGTTACTCATTTGGCCAGCCGGGAAGACCGGTTGAGATCCGGGATGTCGGATAACCCGATAAAGCTCGCGGAGGCAGTGCGATGAAATTCGATTGGGTGGCTCCGGCGATTGCGGGCGTGGCACTGCTGCTGACGGTGCTTGCGCAATGGCGGCATCGGTCTCATTGCGCGCGCGAGGCGGCGGCAATGCGCGAGGCTATCGACCGGCATCAGGGGGCGTGTTGCGAGAGGTTCGATGGCCTGCGACGCAGCCATGAGGATCTGGAGACCAGTTTGCGGAATACGCGCGATACGCTGCGCGACGGGCGGCTCAACCGATCGACCCGCGCGGCGGCGCTGCAGTTGCTCCGTTCGGGGATGTCGCCCGATGCGGCTGCGGCGGAGTCGGGAATCGCGAAACGTGAGATGCGGTTGCTGGCGAAGGTCCCAGGGCTGTTATCCGCAAATTGATCGGCGTGGGCCTACAGGCCGGACGGCAAAACGCCGATCTAGATAACAGCGGATAAGTATGGACGGACTTGACGTAAAGTTAACCGAAATAATCGACAGGGCTCTCGGGACGAAGAACCTCGACGGTTCGATTCCGGAATCGTCGGCGACGATCAGCGGCTTGTTTGCCGCGGTGAGCCAATACCTTGCACAGCCGGTAAGTTCCGAAGTCCGGATGATCGCCACGACAGTGGCGGAGCTTTCGCAGGCCGGTGTAGCGGATGAGGAACGGTTTCGGGCGGCGCTGCTCACGCTGAGACATGCGCTTGACGCGAAAATCGAACAAGACAAAGCCGCGAGTCAGCTTGCCGACGATCCGGAACTGTTGCAGGAGTTTCTGATGGAGGCGCGTGAGCATCTGGCCGGTGTGGAGTCCGGGATTCTGACGCTGGAGCAGGAACCTGACAATAAGGAAGCGCTGAACGGGGTTTTTCGTTCGTTCCACACGATTAAGGGATTAGCGGGGTTTATGGGGGCGGCGGCCGTTCAGGAACTCGCTCACGAAACCGAAAATGTGCTGGACCGGGCGCGTTCGGGACAGCTGGAACTCTCGGAACCAATTATCGAGCTGATTCTGAAGGCGGCGGATGAACTCAACCGGTATCTCGATAAAGCGCAGACCTGTAGTCTGAGCGAACTTCCCCGCTGTGACAGCAATCTGCTGAGTTCGATGGCGGCCGCAGCCCGTTTGGCGACCGAAGATGCCGCCGCGGATGTCTTCGACGCCGCGTCGGATCAGGTTGTGGCCGAAGTGGCGGTCGCGGAAGGAGCTGTGGCGGAGGCGGTAGGCGATGAGACCCTGCCGTCGCCGGCGGCAAGCCCGACGCGCTCCATCCCGTCCACATCGGAATTGACGAAGAAGAGCACGGAGTCGAGCGTTGTCCGCATCGAGACCGCGAAGCTCGAATATCTCATCGATATGGTGGGCGAACTGGTCATTGCGGAATCGGTTGTCTGCAACGATCCGGCGATCAAAGGTTCCAAGGACCCGCTTCTTTCGCGCAACATTACCCAGTTGGCGCGTGTGGTTCAGGAAGTGCAAAAGACGTCGATGTCGATGCGGATGGTTGCGGTCGGTTCGCTCTTCCGCAAGATGAGCCGGCTGACGCGGGATCTGGCACGAAAATCGGGAAAGCTGATTGAACTCGTCACGGTGGGAGACGACGTCGAACTTGATCGCAGCATCGTGGAGGATCTGGCGGATCCGATGGTCCATATGATCCGCAATGCTGTGGATCACGGGTTGGAAGGACCCGAAGACCGGCGTCTGGCGGGCAAAGCAGAAAAGGGTACCGTGCGACTGAAGGCGATGCACGATGCCGGAGACATCGTCATCGAACTATCCGATGACGGACGGGGCATGGATCCGGCGCGGATTCTCGCGAAGGCTCGCCGGCAGGGATTAATCAGCGAACACGAAACACCGGATGAGGACTCAGTCTTCCGGCTCATCTTCGAAGCGGGCTTCTCCACGGCTGAAAAAGTGACGGATATGTCCGGGCGCGGCGTGGGGATGGACGTAGTCAAAAAACAGATTCAGAAGCTGCGCGGGCGCGTATCGATTCGGTCGACCCTGGGGAAAGGCAGCACGTTCGTTCTCCGGCTGCCTCTCACTCTCGCAATCATCGACGGCCTGGTGGTGGGTGTCGGGGCACAGCGTTTCATCCTGCCTGTTTTTGCAGTGCGTGAGATGTTCTCACCAAAACCGGGTACTTTCGTGACACTCGAAAACCGCGTGGAAGCGGCACTGTTCCGCGACAAGCTGCTGCCTGTGATCAGGTTGTCGCGGCTTTTCGAAGCCGCGGCCGATGACAGGAGGGAGGGGGTTCTGATTGTGGTCGAAGGAAGAGATCAGTTGTACTGCATCGCGGTGGACCAGCTAATCGGGAAGCAGGAAGTCGTGATCAAATCCCTTGGCAAGACGTTCCGCGACATACCGGCCATTTCAGGCGGCGCCATTCTGGGAGACGGCCGTGTCGGTCTCATTATCGACGTAAATTCTCTGAGGTATCGGAACTGACCCCGCATGCATGAATCCAGGGTCAGCATGAAACCGCTGACGGAGCTCGATTTCGAGACCGTTCGCGAGTTGGCGAAGACCGCGTGTGGAATCAGTCTGCATGAGGGAAAGAAAGCGCTTGTTTCGTCGCGGATCGAAAAACTGGTTCGCGGCCACGGGTTCGGGTCGTTCACGGAATACATCCGTTTTGTGTCTTTAAGGAAGCACGGACCGGAGTTCACCGAATTCATCGACACACTCACCACGAACCACAGCAGTTTCTGGCGAGAGCCCGAGCACTTTATCTATCTCCAGAACACTGTTTTCCAGCAGCACCGCGGCAGAACCAGAATCTGGTGCGCTGCGGCCGCGACCGGAGAAGAGCCTTACACGCTCGCGATGTGCGCGCTCTCGGCAGGAGTCCCGAACTGTACGATCGTCGCTTCGGACATTTCGACCGCGGCACTGAAGACCGCAATCCGCGGGGAATATGACGCGATGCGCCTTGCCGCGTTGCCGATGGGCTGGAAGAACAGGTATCTGACACCGACACGGCATGGCATCCAGGAGACTTCCGTGGTTTCAGCGCAGGTGCGCGACATGATTCGCTTCATGCCGCTGAATCTGCTCCAGCCCTTTGGACACCTCGGCCAGTTTGACATCATATTCTGCCGTAACGTGATGATCTATTTCGAGCAATCGACGCGCGATCATCTGGTGGAACGCCTTGTTGCGCAGATCGCACCCGGAGGATTTCTCTTCACGGGACATTCGGAGACATTGCTTAAAATTCCGGCCGGGCTGGAGTATCTGCAGCCGGCAGCGTACAGGAAGCTATGATGCAGCGTGCGGCGTCGGACATCGTTGTCGGTATGGGCGACTGCAGAGTGGCGGAATTCGGGGCTGCACAGGCAGCTCGTTCGCTGAGCACGTATGCGCTGGGCTCCTGCATCGCCGTGGTGGTTTATGACTGGAAATCGAAAACAGGCGGTCTGCTCCATGTGATGCAGCCGGACTCCTCGATTGACAGGACGCGGGCGGGCACGAACCCGTTTGTCTATGTCGATACGGGAGTTCCGGAGCTGTTCCGGCGGTTCCAGGAATTGGGCAGTACGAGGCAAAGGCTTCGGTGTTGTGTGGCGGGAGGAGCAAGTATGATGGCGGATTCATCTCATTTTCAAATTGGCAAACGTAATTACCTTGCACTAAAAAAGACTTTCTGGAAGCTCGGTATGTTCATCGATCAGGAGGATGTCGGGGGCAGCGAATCGCGTTCAGTCCGCCTCGACCTGGAAACGGGACGGGTGGACCTGCGGATGGGAACTGGTTTGGGAAAGATACTCTCCCCGGCCGGGATAAACCTGATTGCGAGGAACGGGAGCGATGCAAATACTCCTCGTTGACGATTCTCCCGTGATGCGACGCTATGTTGCACGGGCTCTGGAAATGACGGGAATGGACATTACGATCCACGAGGCAAAGAACGGTCGTGAGGCGATCGGGATAGCTTTCAGGGTCAGACCCGATTTGATCATCACCGACCTTAATATGCCTGAGATGAGCGGAGAAGAACTGGTGGAAAAGGTCTACGAAGCGCCGGAACTCAGAGGTACGCCGGTCCTGGTGTTGTCGGCGGACCGGTCTCTCAACAGACCGAGGGAACTCCTGCACGCCGGGGCAATCGCCTATCTGACCAAACCGGTTACGCCTGAGGTTCTGAAGCGCAGTCTTACAGCCATACTGGGGGTGCGCGCGTGACCGTGCCGGCGGAGGTTGTAGCGCCCGCGATCGGCCAGATTCTGGAAACAATGTATTTCTGTGAATCGTTCTATCGGGGCAAAGGACGTGTTCGGGAACCTCACATCGGGACCTCGATTACCTTTACCGGCGCGGTGAGCGGCGTTTTCAGTCTGGAAGTTTCGAGCGCGCTCGCAGCCCGCCTTGCCGCCGACTTCCTCGCCACGGAACCGCCCGATCCGGGCAAAGAGCAAATCGAGGCGACGGTAAGCGAACTCGCGAATATCGCTTGTGGAGCGACAATCGGCGCATGGCAACCCTGTTCTAACGTGCATTTTTCGGTGCCGCACCCGTTGAGTGACGGTGACGGTGCAGGCGAGGCAGAGTTTACCCACTGCTTTTCCGTGAACGGCGAGAATCCCGAAATCGCGATAGAGATTGCAGTGTCGGATTCTCGGGAGTAATCGATTTACGCTACCAGCCGGGGCATGGAGGATTCGAGCGTCCTCATCTTGGCGGCAAGGGTGGTGCGTTTGAGGCCCAGCATATTGGCTGCGGCTGTCTTGTTGCCACGCGTGCGCGCCAGGGCCCGGGTCAGGATTGTTTTCTCGAACTCTTCGATGGTTTTTTGATAATCCAGTCCGTCGGTTGGTACGACCGCGGCGGGAACGAGGGACTCGCGGGCCGTCGACCGTGCTGTTCGGGAGAGGCGCAGATCCGAAGGAAAGATCGCAGCGCGGGTCCCGCTGACCACGACGGCTGTCTCCATTGTGTTTTCCAGTTCCCGTATATTACCCGGCCACGAGTGGAACATGAGCCGTTCGAGCGTGGAGCGATCCAATGTCTTGGGGCTAATCCGCTCATTAGCGCAAACCTTGTCCACGAAATGTTTCGCAAGCGACGCGATGTCGCCGGTGCGCTCACGCAGAGGCGGTAATTCCATTCGGAATACGTTGAGCCGGTAAAAGAGGTCCTGCCGAAACGTGCCTTCCTTGACGCGCGCGCTCAGTTCTGCATTCGTTGCGGCGATCACCCGCACGTCCAGCCGGATCGATTCGTTTCCGCCCAGTTTCTCGACCTCACGCTCCTGTAATACCCGCAGCAGTTTAGCCTGCGTAGCCAACGGCATGTCGCCGATCTCGTCGAGGAAGATCGTCCCATGGTTGGCGGCTTCGAATTTGCCCATTTTGGTCTGTACCGCGCCGGTGAATGCGCCCCGAACGTAACCGAACAATTCGGCTTCGAGCAGCGGCTCGGGGATTGCGCTGCAGTTTACTGCAACCCAGGGTCCGCGGCTCCGGTTTCCGGAAGCGTGGATCGCCCGGGCCACAACCTCTTTGCCGGTTCCCGTCTCCCCTTCGATCAGAACGTTGCAGCGTCGATTGGCCACCATTCCGATATCGCCTTCGATCTTAGCGATGGCTGCGCTGTCGCCGATCAGTGTTTTGTCCTTCAGCGCTGCATTGCCGCTCGGGAGAACCGCCGCATCCATGAACTGACAGAGTTCGTCGAAGGAACTGGCTACATGCGCCGCACCCGCCTTAACCCATCGGATTGCCGATGCGACCGATCCGTCCTGCTCGAAGATGCACGTCAGGTTCGCACCGCAGCGGCTTTCAATGAGTTCAAAGCCGCGTTCGATATCGTCCGGCGTGAGGATTTCGACGATGAGTGCGGATGCCAGATGCGTCGTATCCTCTCCCGGACTGTTCCATACCCGAATGTCGCGACGAGCCCGGAGCGGCGCCGGGATCGTACCTGTTGACGAATGCCAGATGAAATTCATGCCTGTTTGTCTATCGGCCAGGAGCGGGAAAGCTTTAGACTTTTTTTCGCGCCAATTATTTCGGACGCGCCCCTAAACCCCCGGCCCGGTAGCGCCGATAGATAGTTTGTAGGGAACACCGGGCCATTTCCCTGGCCCGTGACTGGAAAGGAAGAAAAAGTGATAGATCAAGACGTTCTGGCTCGGAGCGTAACCGAAGCAACTTCAGAGGTGTTTTCGATGATGCTCGACATGGAAGTTCGGGCTGCCGGACCGGTGACAGATGCGCGGCCGGCTGCCGCCGGATTGATTGCGCTGGTCGGCATCACTGGTGACTGGGGCGGTTCCGGCGTCTTCTGTTGCTCGCCGATGCTGGCGAGCATCATTTGCTCGCGGATGCTCGGCACCGAACTCGATGAACTTGCCAAACCAGTGATCGACGAAGAAGTGCTCGACGTGGTCGCCGAAGTAACAAATATGATGGTCGGAAATATCAAGAACGGTCTGGAACCGATAACCGGACCGCTCGCCATCAGTGTGCCTACGGTGATTCACGGTCGTAACTTCGAGTTCCGTAACGGTTACGGTCTCAAAGGGACGTCGATTGCCTTCAAAACCGGAGAAGAACGGTTCGAGGTGCGGATTGCGCTCGCGCCGACGGCGGAACAAAGCGCGGTGCGGTCGCGGATCCCGATTTTGGGGCTGGCTCACATTTAATCAAATTTCATCTGAGAAGATTTCCTCCGTTGCGCACTGCAATAAGTGTCAAAGTGCGGGGCCATGGCAGGGGCGGAAGTTGCGAAAAGCGTGACGCCCCTGGGCGGCAAGTCTCTGTCGCCGGAAGTTTTTACCGATCTGAACCGGGTAGTGCGTATTCTGGCAGGCAGACTACATGCCCGGCTGCCGCAGGATTGCGGGATCGAAGTAGCCGATCTGGTGCAGGCGGGAAACGTCGGGCTGCTTCAGGCGGCGCGGAGTTTCGAACCGGACAGGGGTGCTCCTCTGGCCGGTTATGCGAAGTTTCGCATCCGGGGAGAAATGCTCGATGTCGTGCGTCGCAGCGCGGAGAGCGCCCGGTTCGTGGGTACCGCTTCCAGCACGCTGGAGGAAAGCGGAGAGGTAATTTGCCGAAGTGCGGGCTCCAATGAGAATTCGCCGCAGAGTTCGTTCCTGAAACGGCAAAGAGCGCAGATTATCGGCGAGGAAGTAAAACGCCTTCCACCACGATACCGGACCGTGGTCCGGCTGCGTTATTCGGGTGAAATGACGCTCAGGCAGATCGGAGCGGCTTTGCGGGTTAATGAGAGTCGTGCGTGTCAGATTCACCAGAACGCGCTGAACCTGCTGAAGCGTGCTTTGCGGAGCCGGGGCGTGCGCGAATTGTCTCACTTATAGGATGCGGGTGATGACTCTTCGAACAGGACGCAGACCATGAGACTGCACCTCAATCCGACAACACCGGCTCCCATCGATAGCGCATCGGCTGGCACCGTCGGCTCGACGGCGTCGATCTCTTCCACTGGTGTTGCTTCCAAATCGGCCGCGCAGCGGAGTTCGGGGTTAGCGTCGCAGGACAGTATAGCGATCTCAGGAGCATCTTCGGCGATTACTCAACTGACATCGGATCGGACGTCGAGAATCGAGCAGATCGCGGCCTCGGTCCGTAGCGGCACCTACCAGATTGCGAGTTCCACGCTGAGCAGCGCAATCGTTGCGCAGGCCATTTCGTAAGAGCCATGGGCAGCCTATTCTCATCTCTGCAGACCGCGTCGACGGCCCTGGATGTCTTCAGCCGGGCGCTGGGGACAGATCAGACCAACGTTGCAAACGCCTCGACACCGGGATACGCGGCGCAGCAGAGCACAATTCTTCCCATCGACCTCTCCGGTGACGGCGGCAGCGTGTCGGACTTCATTTCGCTCTCATCCAACGCGAATTCGTTCGCGGACGCAACCGTGCAGGCCGCATCTTCGCAATCCTCGGCCAGCCAGACCAGCGCACAGCAACTGACATCGGTAAACCAACTCTTCGATATCACCGGAACAACCGGAATCCTCGCGGCCCTGCAGCAGTTCAGTTCGGCATTTTCCAGTCTGAGCGTTACTCCCGGCGACTCTACGCTCCAGGCGAATGCTCTTACAGCGGCCGGTAACGTGGCGTCCGCGTTTCAATCCGTGACAGCCAGTCTCGATACGCAGCAAAATCAAATCGATTCGAACATCCAGAGCACGACTGCGCAGATTAACAATCTCGCCGCCAATATCCAACAGCTGAATGTACAGACCGAGGCGGGCGGCAGCAATCCTTCGAACGATGCGAATCTTCGGAACGATCTCGATCAACTCTCTTCGCTGGTGGACATTACGGTTACAAAAAGCTCCGACGGCAGCGTGTCCGTTCTTGCGGGGGGGCAGCTACCGCTGGTGGACGGCAATCAGCTGTACACGATTACAGCGAACCCTGGCGCCTCACCCGGTTCGCAGATCTCATCGTCGGCGGGAGGGAATTCTCCTGTGGCCTTTTCGGGCCAGCTGGGCGCGCTGCTCGAAACCCGTAATACCGTTATCGGGGGACTACTTGGCGCCAATGGTGAGCCGGGCACGCTGAACACACTGGCTTCGGGATTCGCCTCGCGAGTGAATTCCCTGCTTACTTCAGGCGTAACGGCAAGCGGCGCCGCAGGGGTCCCGATTTTCTCGTTCGACACGTCCGACCCGACCAATGCCGCGCGGAGCCTCACACTGAACTCCTCCGTTACGCCGGGTCAACTGGCGCTGGCGAGCACCGGGACATCTGCACAGTCGAACGGAATCGCCAATGCGCTGGCAGCGCTGCCTTCCTCGACGGCGGCCGCGGACGAGATCGGCGGTCTTTCTCCCGAGGGGCTGTTCGGCTCGCTGGCATCTTCGGTCGGTCAGCAACTTTCCGATGCGCAAACCGCTTCCACAAGCGATCAGACGACACTTACAAATGCGCAAACGAACCGGCAGCAGCAGATCGGGGTTTCACTCAATCAGGAAGCGGCAAACATCACGACTTATCAACGCGCTTATGGCGCGAATGCCCAGATCGTCTCAGTGCTGAGTCAGTTAACGAGCGATGCACTCAATATGATCAGCGGATCGAGCGGTACCTTATGACGATCAATGGGACGTTGTCGGCCGGAACGGCCTGGTTCCTCAATGGCGTTTCAAATCTCCAAAGCCAGCAGGCGCAGGTGGAGAAGGAGTTGTCGTCCGGATATCAGGTGCAGGATGCATCCGATTCTCCCGGTCAGACGCCGGAACTGATCGATCTCGGATCGAGTCTTGCCCAGGTCCAGGCCTATCAGACGAATCTGACCCGCGTACAGGCGGAAGCAAGCACGGCCGACCAGTCGATAGGCTCCGCGATCTCCCTGATCCAAAACGCTCAGACTCTGGCCGCTCAGGGCGCGAATACGACCTCGTCCGCCGCCGAAAGGCAGACCCTCGCGCAGCAGGTTCAAAGCGTTCAGCAACAGCTTGTGTCAGTTGCCAACACTACAGTCGAAGGCCGGTATATATTCGGCGGAGACCAGGATCAGACTCCGCCCTATCAATACGATGCCGGAAGCGCAACGGGTGTCGATCAGCTGACCAATTCCGCTTCAACGCGGGTGATTACAGGAACGCAGGGGCAACCTGTGTACCAGTCGTTAACCGCGCAGCAGATATTCGACCCTGTCGACGGAACCGGGGCGCCCACCGCGAACAACACGTTCGCCGCGCTTCAGTCGCTGGTGACGGCGCTCAATGCGAACGACACGACCGGGATTTCCAACGCCATTACATCGCTCGATGCAGCCTCTACCTATGTAAATCAGCAGCAGGCATATTACGGCTCCGCGGAGCAAACGCTCACAAGCGAACAGAACAACGCAGCCAGTCAGGTCACGGCATTGCAGGTACAAATCGGGAATATCCGCGACACCAACGTCCCGCAGGCGGCGACGGAACTAACCCAGCTTTCCACCGATCAATCCGCCGCGTATGCTTCACAGGCCGCAATTCCGACGAAAAGCCTGTTCGACTATCTCGGGTAGCGAAACGATATGACACGACAGCTCAGTCAACAGGAAATCGACGCGGTCTTCCAGAATATTCAGGGCCGCCAGGCTGAGCGGGCAGGCGCAAAGAGAGCGGCGCTTTTCGATTTTCGACGGCCCGACCGGATTGCGAAATCTCAGCTTCGCGCCATCCATCAGCTTCACGATAACTTTGTGAGGAACCTGGTATCGAGCCTGTCGGCGTATCTTCGCTCTTACCTCATTGTGAACCTGGTCAGCGTGGAGCAATTATCGTACTCCGAATTTCTGGAGTGTCTGCCTTCGCCTACCTGCATCGCGTCGTTGGGTTTGAAACCGTACGATGGAAACGCGGTTCTGGAACTGAATTCCTCGCTCATCTTTCCAATACTCGAAATCCTCCTGGGCGGCGATGGCAAACTACAGTTCAACGCTCAAAGAGAGATCACGGAAATCGAGCAGGTTCTGCTGGACGGGCTGTTCCGTCTGATACTTCGGGATCTCAGGGAAGCATGGAAATTCGTGGCTCAGATCGACTTTTCGATCGATACCGTGGAGACGGAGCCACAGTTCCTGCAGATCCTCGCTCCGACTGAGGCGGTGGTGGCCGTCGCGATAGAAATTCGCATCGGCGATTCGATCGGCATGATGAATATTGCCATGCCGTCGATCATCATCAAAATGATGCGCCAGAAGTTCGACCAGCAATGGTCCCTGCGAAAGAGCGCTTCGACGGACGCGGAACAATCACGCGTGCTGGAACTGATTCAGACGGCAAAGCTGGGTTCTGAGGTGCTGCTATCCGGTCCCAAACTGCTTCTGAGGGATCTGATGAATCTGGAACAGGGAGATATTCTCAGCTTCGAGTTTCCGTCGTCGCGTCCGCTCGATCTGGTGTTAAACGGCGAGAAAAAATACAGAGGTGAAATGGTGAACTCGGGTCGGCGCGCGGCTTTTCGGGTGACGGAAGCCTTCAGGAACCAGATTCCATGACACTTGCCGCCCAATCTGAAAGCGAATGCGCCGACGTCATAGAGACCACGCATCTGGGGAAGGTAACCTGGGATTCGGGCTCGGAGTTGTACCTTCCTTCCGGGTTGCCCGGGTTCGAAGAGGAACGGCGCATGATTCCGGTCGAGGTGCCTGTGCACCGGCCCCTGGTGTTTCTGCAGAGTGTCAGGCATTCAGAAGTCTGCTTCGTCTCGCTGCCGGTCCTGATCGTCTGCCCGGATTTCGATCTGCGCCTGACAGAGGACGATTGCGCGGCTTTGATGCTCGATGAGAAGGAAACACCGCGGATCGGATCCGACGTGCTCTGTCTGGCTCTCCTTCGTCGCTCGGGAGGGACGGTGGAAACAAACCTCGACGCGCCGATTATAATCAACCTGCATAATTCGAGGTGTGTACAGTCGCTCTCGCCGGATGCTGCGAGAGGATACTACCGGCTCAACGACGAGGGCGTCTGGGAGCGAATATGTTAATCGTCAGGCGGCGGGCGGGAGAAGCCATTGTTGTGGCCGGCGACGTTGAGATCGAAGTCATTGAAATCACCCGAACACGGGTCAAGCTCGGGGTCAGGGCGCCGCGGGAAGTCAGCGTCACCCGGCGTGAAGCCCAGACCGTGGCATCGGAAAACCGCAATGCGGCGGGTCTCCTCGCCGCCTGCGCGGTTGATGCGGACATTCTCGGGTTCTTCGGCAAAATATCCGGGAAAGGTGCTAAAACCGCTGAGGGTACTGCCGATATGTAAAGCAGGCGATACAGCAGGTACCGCGAACGATTCGCGGGAACCCGCTACCCGGCACGATGACGGGGACGTATTCAGCACAAGGACGCTAAATGTCTATTTCGATTCAAACCAACGTTGCCTCGCTCGAGGCGCAGAACTCCATTCGCATCAACAATAATTTCCAGAACAACACTATTCAGCAGTTGTCGTCCGGCTACCGCATCAATTCCTCTGCCGACGATGCGGCCGGCCTCGCGGTTGCCAATCAGTATAGCGGCAATATCGCCGAGTTGAACCAGGGTGTGCTCAACGCCAACAACGGTGTCAGCGGTCTGCAGATTGTCGATGGCGGTCTCAACAATATCTCCACAATCCTCAACCGCCTTCGCACTCTCGCGACGGAATCTGCCTCGGCGACCTTCACGGGCGACCGAGGCACGCTGAATACGGAGTATCAGGGGCTCTTAAGCGAAGTAAACCGCCAGGCGGCGAACGTTAACCTCAACACCGGCGGATCTTACAACACGAATCTGGTTACCTATGTGGGTGGAGGCAGCAACCAGGCCAACGCCCAGGTTTCAGTCGACCTTAGTGGCGCGAATAATGCGGTCGATTCCACCGCGCTCGGCATTCAGAACTCAAGTGTGGCGGGTGGAGGAACCGAACTGACCGGAAACTCTGTGCGCCTGGACGACACGGCGACGCTGTTTCTGGCCGGGGGCAATACGCAGAATTACACGTTTCACATCGGGACTTCCACGGGTAACCAGGACGTGACCGTGTCGGTTGCGGGCGGCTCCGGCGGACTGACAGGGCAGCAGGTAGTCAACAGTCTGAATTCACAGCTGTCCTCGTTCGGAATCAATGCCGGTATTGCCAGCGACGGTCAGGTTCAGTTCGGCGGAAGTACGGCATTCTCTGTCAATGTCGGTGCCGCCAGCGGTGGAAACGCCACGGCGACGAGCACCGCGACCGGCATCAATACCGCGGACTACAACCTCAACAGTGCAAGCGGGGTGGGTGGCGCGTTTGCGGCATTCACCGGAACGTCGGCTGAGACGGTAGTCTTTCAGAACGCGGGCTCGGCGACGACCGTCTCGCTGAACAGCACAAACGCTGCTACGCTTGACGGAGCGCTCTCCACCTTGAATTCAGCGCTGAACAGCAGCGGGATATACGCGGTCAAAGCAGCCAATGGAACCGATATCTCGTTCCAGAGTGCCAACACCTTCAGCGTCAATGAGACTGCGATCGCGACTGGAGGAACCGGCAACCTTTTCGGAGCAGTTGGCTCAGTCAGTGTGACCGGCCCGTCCGCCAGCGCATCCAGCACGGGCGCCGCACTGTCAGCTTTGACGGCGTTGCAAACTGCGGTCACGAATCTTGGTCTCGTTCAAGGTAAAGTCGGCGCCGGCGAGAATAAGCTGAACTATGCGACCAATCTGGCGCAGTCGCAGATCACA
>Ga0302140_10007701_pt1 | contig 13466 bp, 11 predicted proteins | sample I_Bog_E1_1_FD_202095 | JGI IMG/M metagenome (GOLD analysis project Ga0302140, IMG submission 202095) | Peat permafrost microbial communities from Stordalen Mire near Abisko, Sweden - I_Bog_E1_1 | ecosystem: Environmental > Terrestrial > Soil > Wetlands > Peat | place: Sweden: Abisko, Stordalen...
ATCTCCCGCGCCTCAAACTCATACTGCGTGCCGGGTGGCCGGTTTGCCAGCCTAATGCTCTCTGTTCCGCAGCTTTCGCAGGCATAGGCCTCGCCGCTCTCCGGGGGGCGTATGCGCATATAGTGCCGCTTAACCGGCGTATACAGCACGCCGTTGTTGGTCACCGTCCAGTCCTCAAGGTGGTGCTCAATCCAGTCGGCAAACTCCTCAAGATACACCGCCAGCTCCATTGACTCATGGGCGCGCATCATCTCCGCTGCGCAAATGAGCCCGGCAACTACTGCCGCCAATGTTGATGGCGAATAGCCCGCTGCCTCCTCCCAGCGCTCCTGCTGAGTTATTGGCGCGTGCTGAACAAGGTATCCAGCCGCCCGCTCGACAAATGGAAATATATGCAACTCACCCAGTGCATTGGCCTTCCATAAGCGCCACGCCAGAATCAGGGGAAACGCAACCTCGTCGAGTTGCTCGCCCTTCCAATAGGGCGTTCCATCGATCCAGAAATTCTGGGCGAACCCGCCGTTCGGCTGTTGCGTGCAGGCCAGGTAAACCAGCGCGCGGCGGGCCGTTTCCGCTCGCCCGCAGGCCAGCAGAGCGGTGGCCGTCTGCACCATATCGCGGGTCCACACCAGGTGGTAGCCGCCCAGGTCGTCGTCGCCCTTTACTTGTCCCCAGGGAATGGAGGCCGATGCCACAAACGCGCCGGAATAGGTTTTGTCTTCGTGTGCCAGCAACACGTTATGGCTCACCCGCATCAGCCTGCCCGCGTCGCCGGACTTGGCCGCCAGCCACTCGGGATTTGCCGCCCGCTTCCACTGCGTGATAAACCGGCTGCGATGCTCCTCGTACGGCATGGCGAGTGAGCCCATGGTCTTTTGCGCCGCCGTGTGATGACCTTCGCCGATGCCGAATGACAAGGTGAACTCATAGGTCCCGTTCGTACCGTTCAGGTCAATCTCGCCCATCATCGCTATGTTGCCGTTAGTCGCGGAGCCAAACTCCCAGTCCATGCGGAAGTTGTCCACCAGGTCGCGCCAGCCGTCGCTGGCTCCCACAAAACCGCAGCTCATACGAGAGAAATCGCAACTGGCCGCCATGGCCAGCGACATATTTCCCTTCCAGGCCATGAGCACCTTGTGTCCGGCAATATCCAGCGCGCGCGCCGAGTTGCCCGCACCCCCGCCATCCAGATGAGGCGCAAGCAGCGCATAAATCTTCAGCCTCGGCAGCAACTCCGGGTGACCCTGGAGCTGCACCCGCTGCACCACCACCGAGTGATGCGGGTCGCAGATGATCTCCTTCACCAGGCTGTACCGTCCCTCGGGATCGTTGCTGACATAGCGTGCCCCCAGCGCCTCCGGATGGATGTATTCAAATGTGGAGATCAGGTCCCGCTTCTCTTCGTGGACGAATGTCTCTCCATCCGTGACCAGGAACTCCATGTCCCGCACCTGTGCGCGGTCGATGGTGGGGTGGTAAACCTCGTTCAGGATTCCATGGGAGCATGTAAACCAGATCCGGCTCGATGCCGCATAGGCCGTTCCCACGGCATCCTTCACGCTCGAGGTCCAGCGCGGCTCCATGCCCGGACCGCCAAAAGCCTCGCCCTCAAGTTCAAGCCAACGATATTGGGACGTATCGCTCACAAGTCACCTGTCACTTTTCTGAGTCTGAGAACTGGAAAGCCTGCGGGTTTGGGGAAGCCGCAATTCTCTCGCCCATTCGATGTTACAGCCGGGGGGAAGGTTTCTATCGACATTCATTTGTTTCGATTCAATGGCGTGAGGCAGTTCATTAAACCTTTACAAACAGGCGGAATGCACGCCGTCCGCGATTCAAGGCTTATCCGTGTTCTCGTGAATCTTCACCACCAGACAGGTAACTGTTTTTTCCCCGGCCAGCAGCATTTGATGCGGCACGCCAGCCGGGACATGCGCCACATCGCCTGTCCTCAGATCCTGCCGCGCACCGCCTTCCACCCGGTCGCCTCGAGTCTCTCCGGGGCCAATCTTTCGCGGCGCGGCGATCGTCCCGCCAGTCACCAGCGTCGCTCGGCCGTCCAGCACGATGAAGATATCGGCGAAGTGCTCATGCAACTCGGCCTCGCCGTCGCGGCTGCGAAACGACAGCATGGCTGCATGGCCCGGATACTCCTTCAGCGTCTCGCTGGCCTGCCCGTCTCCGCTCTTGGCCAGCTTGCGCAGATACGCTGCCCGCTCCAGCAGCACAGCCGGAGACCAGTGGTCCAGATGCGGCGTGTGGCTCGATTGCTTCTTCGGCAACCGCGGAGTTACTTCTTTCTCAGCCGGGAGTAATTCCTTCAGGATTTCAATGTCAAGCCTGTCCATAGTTCCTCTTGCTTCCGCGGTTTCCAGGCGGATGTTACCGCTCACGAGCCTGCATCCTCAACGAGGGAACCTGTGATTAAGTTCGGCGATTTGCATGGCATTCCCTCAGAGGCTAAAGCCAGTGTTGATCTTGCGGCGCTTACGGCACGACTAAAGTCGTGCCCTGACACAATGCCGGATAAATCAGGGACTCCCAAGGTCCGCCAGCACTTGCGCCCGCCGGAAAGTATCCAGAAACATCTTCCGGGTCAGTTTACCGGTGTTGGTGTTTTGCAGCGATGGATGATAACTCGCGATCACTGTAACTCCGTCCGCCAGCGCAAACTCCGCGCCATGGCGAAACGTGAAGCCGGCTCGCGGCCCTAACTTACTGGTCCGTACCGCGTGGGCGATCAGGCCGTCAAATGCAATTTTGCCCAGGCAAACCACCACGCGGAGATTCTTCAGCAGGCTCATCTCCTCATCGAGCCAGGGCGCGCAGTTATGCTGCTCATCAGTGGTTGGCTTGTTAGCCGGCGGAGCGCACCGTACCACCGCGCTGATCCACAGGCCATTCAGCTTCATGCCGTCGTCTCGGCTCACGGCGCGGGGCTGCGATGCAAACCCGGTCTCATGGAGTACTGGAAAGAGGAAATCCCCTGAACCATCGCCGGTAAATGGCCGGCCGGTGCGATTTGACCCATGCGCTCCCGGCGCAAGCCCCAGAGCCAGCACACGCGCCTCGGGGTCGCCGAACGAAGGCACCGGCTTGCCCCAATACTCACAATCCGCAAAGGCGCGCCGCTTCGTCTGAGCAACTTCCGCGCAGTAAGGCCGCAGGCGCGTGCAGCGCTCGCAGGCAACGATGCGGGCGTTGAGCAGGTCAAGCGGCGATGGAGGATTGGGCATAGCGAGATTCTAGGTTATTGTTCCAGGTCAATGGCTCTTCCTGCATGGCAATCGCTTCCATCATGAGGAAGCTCGGAGGGTGGTTCATCCTGCCCCGACGGGGCGGGTGGATTTGACTTGTGCGCATTCCCAGGATTCCATCCTGGGCTACTATCGGACCTTCCCTCCAGGAAGAAGACTCGCATCGGACGGGCCAGCGGCGCCCAACTGGCTGTGCCAACCTATAATCGATAACTTGCAGGCGGGAGAGACTCATTGAACGATTCAAGCCTATACGAAGACATGCTGGCTGTGGCGCTGGAGGAGGCTCGGCAGGGTTTCGCCGAAGGCGGCATTCCCATTGGCGCGGCGCTGTTTACGCGCGCGGGAAAACTGGTTGGCCGCGGACACAACCGGCGCGTGCAGCACGGCGACCCCAGCGCCCACGGCGAGACCGACGCCTTCCGCCGCGCCGGACGCCAGCGCAGTTACCGCAACCTGGTGATGGCCACCACTCTGGCTCCATGCTGGTATTGCAGCGGCCTGGTGCGGCAGTTCCGCATCGGGGCGCTGGTGGTGGGCGAGAGCAGAACTTTTCCGGGAGGCCTGGACTGGCTGCGCGAGAACGGCATTGAAGTGATCGACCTGGATAACAGTGAGTGCCGTGAGTTAATGGAGAGTTATATCGCCGCGCACCCGGATGTTTGGAATGAAGATATCGGGGAAGAAGGCAGGGACTAAGGGACTAAGGGACTGAGGGACTAGGGACTAGGGCGCTGCCAGTCCGAGGTGAATGGAATCTGTCGAGCCGCAAAACCTTTTGCAGCATTGGGCAGCAGAACATCTCGACGCAGGTCCTGTGGGCCTTAGTCCCTAGTCCCTCAGTCCCTTAGTCCCTGCTTTTCGACTACACTAATAGCTGTTATGGCAACCGCATCTCTCCCCACCCGGATTCAGCCACGCACGCCGCAAGGCGCCTTCGTCAACGAGCCTTTCATCGACTTCAAGCTGCCCGAAAACGCGCGTGCCATGCGCGACGCATTGGACCTGGTGGCCAGCCAGTTGGGCCGCGAGTACGACCTGGTTATCGGCGGGCGGCGCCTCAGGACCGAAGCCAAGATCCGCTCGCTGAACCCAGCTCGTCCCGCGCAGATCGTCGGAATTCATCAGAAGGCCGGCGCGGAGCACGCAGAAGAAGCCATGCAGGCAGCACTGCAGGCATTCGAGTCCTGGAGCAGAACCACTGTTGAAACAAGGGCCTCGCTGGTTCTGGACGCAGCCGAAATCATTCGCGCCCGCAAGTTTGAATTCTGCGCCTGGCTCACCTACGAGGTGGGCAAGAACTGGGCTGAAGCCGACGCCGATGTTGCGGAAACCATTGATTTTCTTGAGTTTTATGCCCGCGAGGCGCTTCGCCTTGCTGGGGCAACCACACCCATCCAATACCCCGGCGAACGCAATGAGCTGCTGTATATCCCGCTCGGTGTTGGCGCGGTGATCCCTCCCTGGAACTTTCCTTTTGCCATCATGGCAGGCATGACCGCGGCCGCCATCGTTACCGGCAACACTGTGGTTCTGAAACCTTCCAGCGACTCTCCCACCATAGCCGCCAAGTTTGTTGAAGTGCTTGAGGAGGCTGGACTTCCCGGCGGCGTCGTCAACTTTTGCCCCGGCTCAGGCGCGACCTTCGGCAATGCCATCGTCGAGCATCCGAAGACCCGCTTCATCGCCTTCACCGGCTCAAAAGATGTGGGTCTTGAGATTCACGAGCGAGCAGCCAAAGCGCGGCCTGGCCAAATCTGGATCAAGCGGACCATTCTGGAGATGGGCGGAAAAGACTCCATCGTGGTGTGCGCGGATGCGGACCTGGATGCGGCCGTCGAGGGCGTGGTCGCATCCGCGTTTGGATTCAGCGGCCAGAAGTGTTCCGCCTGCTCGCGGGCCATCGTAGAAGCCCCAATTTATCAGCTATTTACCGAGCGTGTTCGGGAGCGCGTAGCGCAATTGACGGTGGGCGACCCGGTGACCAATCACAACATTGGCCCGGTGGTGAACAAGGCCGCGCTTGACTCCATGCTGCGCTACATCGAAATTGGCAAACGGGAAGGCCGGCTGATTGCAGGCGGCAACGCTCCGCAGACCGACGAGGGCGGCTACTTTATTGAACCCACGGTATTTGCCGGCATCGCACCCGACGCCGTACTGGCGCAGGAGGAGATTTTCGGCCCGGTGCTTGCGCTCATTGAAGTGGACAGCTTTGAGCAGGGGCTGGCGGTGGCGAACAATACCGAATATGGCCTCACCGGAGCGCTCTATACCGCTGATAAGGGAAGGCTTGACCACGCACGGCGCGAGTTTCACGTGGGCAATCTTTACTTCAATCGGAAATGTACCGGGGCGATGGTGGGCGCGCACCCGTTTGGCGGGTTCAACATGAGCGGGACGGACTCGAAAGCCGGTGGGCCGGATTACCTGACGCTGTTTACGCAGGCTAAGAGCGTGGCGGAGAAGCTTTAAGTCGCGAACGGAACCGTAGCGCTTCCAAAGCCATGGGCGAACTGGGTTGATGATGATTGCGGTTGCGTAATGACAAGGTCATTACAAGGTGTTATGATTGTTTCTGAATGAAGGAACTGTCATGCCTACGCTTCAGCCGGCACAGGGCCGGCGCGATACGCTGAACCTCCGAATCAAGCCCGAGTTGCGTGGCTTGATTGATCGTGCAGCGGAGATGACGGGAAAGAATCGCACGGATTTCGTGCTGAGCGCTGCACGCCGCGCCGCGGAAGATGCGCTTCTTGACCAAACGGTGTTCGCCGTCAGCCCCAATGCTTACGCCGAGTTCCTTGCCCGGCTGGATGCGCCTCCACGCCCCAACGACCGCCTGCGGCGTTCTCTTGAAACCCCGGCGCCGTGGGAGAAGTAAGCCGCCTGAAGGCGCCTGAACTGCTTGCCCAAGCTCACAGTCTCGTCGATTTCAGCTCTGGTGAGGTCTCGCTCGACGAATGGCTCAAGCGCCGGGCCCATGCCAACCAGGCAAGCGGCGCGTCCCGCACCTTGGTAATCTGCGAATCCATGCGTGTGGTTGGGTACTATGCGCTTGCTTCCGGGGCGATTACGGTGGAGAGCGCTCCAGGCCGCTTCAGGCGGAATATGCCAAATCCGATTCCCGTTGTGGTGTTGGGGCGCTTGGCTGTAGACCTCAATTGGCAAGGGAAGGGAATTGGTCGCGCCCTGTTTCGGGACGCCGCGCGGCGGGTTGCGCATGCGGCGGATGCAATCGGCATTCGCGGGATTGTGGTTCACGCCATATCGGAGGAAGCGAAGAGGTTTTATCTGGCCCTTGGCTTCGACCCCAGCCCACAGGAATCGATGACGCTGATGGTGACGCTTGCCGACATCCGGACGGTGCAACCGTAAGAGGCTGAGGCGGACCGGGAATTGCGGACCGGCATGCCGGGGTGGTTCTACGCCACAGCCGAAGCGGCAGCCTGTTCTTCGGCTTCGAGCTTGCTTCCCACCTCAGCCGCGGCCTGCGCAAGCACCCGGTGATGGATGGTGAAAAGGGCGAGTTCCAGCCTGTCGCTGACTCCCGTCTTGTCGTAGATGGAGCGAAGGTAATTCTTGATCACCTGCTCGGTGGTCTTGAGGCGCATGGCGATTTCGCGGTTCTTGCAACCCTGGACGATCAGCGCCACAATGCGCATCTCCTTTGGAGTCATGCGGTCGCGAACCCTCGATCCCACCATGTCCTCTTCCGGCGAATCGGCCTGCATATGCTGCGGAGGAATCCACGATTCGCCCGAGGCAACCTTGCGCACGCACTCCACCAGCGCAGCCCCGGTGACACTGCGAAACACAATACCGCGGAATCCCAGTTGCAGATAAGTCGCCGGAACTTCGTTGTTCTCGGCAATCACAATGGCGCGGCTGCCCACGGTCTCAAGCAGATTGCGGAGGCGGTTCAGGTCGGGGCGCAGCGATGACGCAAACAATACGATCGAGCCGGGAAACGTGGTGATGGCATGATGCATGCGGTCCAGATCGGAGCATTGCGCAATGATCCGCAGATCCTCGTCCATTGCCAGCACCTTGGCGGTGCCTGCACGAAAGATTGCCTGCGAATCGGCCAGAATGATCTTGTTCATGTTGTGCGCCTCTTCTGCCTTCTGACTCCAGCGAAACTCATTGCAGCCATCTCAATTCTCTCTATCGGCAAAACCCGAGACCGCCGTTCAAGCGCGGCATCGTTTCTTGCCTCTTGCGGTACTATCGGCACAACAGCGCAAAATACTGGAATTGTCCGCATTCGCGACACTACAATAGAACCCTGCCTTCTGGTCACAGGCTTATGCCGGAAAATCGATCCGTACAAGGGGGTTTTCCTACAGATGAGATTACAGCTTGTGGACCTGCGCAGTCACGAAATTTCTCCGCCAAAGCCGATGCCTCGAATCCAATTGGCTACCGGACGGCTCTAAACTGAGGAAGCTATGGCGAGACCAATTCTTCTGGCGGTGGACGACGACATCAGCGTTCTTGAAGCGGTGGTGCAGGATCTGCGCCGCCACTATGGAGAGACCTACCGGGTGATGCGCGCGGCCAGCGGACAGGCCGCCCTGGACACCCTGGCTCAACTCAAAACCCGTAATGAGCCGGTGGCCTTGCTGCTGAGCGACCAGCGCATGCCGGGCATCAATGGCGTCGAGTTCCTGGAGCGGGCTCGCGAGCTGTATCCCGAGGCGCGGCGCGTGCTGCTGACGGCGTACGCCGACAACGAGGCCGCCATCCGGGCCATCAATTCCGCGCGCATACACTACTACCTGAACAAGCCGTGGGATCCGCCAGAGGAAAAGCTCTACCCGGTATTGACCGATCTGCTGGAAGACTGGAAGGCCGGCTACCAGCCGCCTTTTGAGGGCCTGCGGGTGATTGGGCACCGCTGGTCGCTCAAGGACCATCGGGTGCGCAGCTTTCTGAGCCGCAACCAGGTGCCCTACCGCTGGCTCGACGTTGCCGACAACCCTGACGCGCTGAAGCTGCTGAACGAGCGCGAGCTCGATCCCAACCAGTTGCCGGTGGTGATATTTGCCGACAGCAGCTTCCTGGTGGACCCGGAGGCCGAAGCACTTGCGGCGAGAGTGGGGTTGAGCACCCAGGCCGCGCAGGAGTTCTACGACATGGTGGTGGTGGGCGCGGGGCCGGCCGGCCTGGCGGCTGCGGTTTATGGCGCCAGCGAGGGATTGCGCACGCTGGTTGTGGAGCCCATTGCGCCCGGCGGGCAGGCCGGTTCCACTTCGCGCATTGAGAACTACCTGGGCTTTCCTTCGGGCATCAGCGGGGCCGACCTGGGACGCAGGGCACACGCTCAGGCTTCGCGGTTCGGCGCGGAGTTTCTAACCCAGCGAGCGACCGGGCTGCGGGTCGAAGGGCAATACCGATTTGTGCAATTGGCCGATGGGCGCGAGGTCTCAAGCCACGTCGTGCTGCTTTCGTCAGGGGTGCACTACCGCAAGCTGGATATTCCGGGCGCGGAGCGGCTCACCGGCTGCGGCATTTACTACGGGGCCGCGCTGGTTGAGGCTCTTTCCTGCACTGACGAGGACGTATATGTGGTGGGCGGGGCCAACTCCGCCGGCCAGGCGGCGCTGCACTTTGCCCGATTCGCCCGGAGCGTAACCATGCTGGTGCGGGGGACCGGACTTTCCCTCACGATGTCGAAATACTTGATCGATGAGATCGGGCGCACATCCAATATTGTGGTGGAGGCGCGTACTCAGGTGCTGGAAGCGTTGGGCGAGGAGCGGCTGGAGGGACTGCGGCTGCTTGGGCCAAACGGGGAGGCGCAGGTGCCGGCTACTTCGCTTTTCGTGTTTATCGGCGCGGCACCAGGCACGCGCTGGCTTCCGCCCTGCATTTTGAGGGACGAGAAGGGCTTTGTGCTGGCCGGGCCGGATTTGCGCTCTCAAGGCAAGCTGCCCACGGAATGGAAGGAAACGCGCGAACCGTTTCTGCTGGAGTCCAGCGTGCCGGGAGTATTTGTGGCCGGCGATGTACGGCACGGTTCCATCAAGCGGGTGGCCTCGGCGGTAGGCGAGGGTTCGATAGCGGTGCAGTTTGCTCACCAGTATCTGGCGGGGTTCTAGGGGAATGCGGAGATGAGCCGGGAAGAACAAACTATCGAGATCGAATCGGTTCCCCTTCGGGAAGTTATCGAGCAACTGCGGCAAACCCGCATCTTTGCCGAGACCGACGCCGAGGTTTTTATTCAGGCGCTCGGCAGCGGGGCACAGGTGGAGCGCGTGAAGGCCAAAGCAGGCGCCGTGCTGGTGGAGCCGGGTGACCCGGAGCGCTTTTATTGGCTGGTGATTGAGGGCGAAATGCGCGCCGAGCGCACGGAGCCGGACGGCTCAATTACGCTGGTTGGCGTGGCCGGCGCGGGTGAGGGATTCGGCGAGACTCCGCTGTTGACTGGGAAGGCTCATACGGATTTTGCCATTGGCGCCGCGCAGGACTCTGTGCTGTTGCGGTTTACCGAAGAAGACTTTTGGAGATTGCTCGCGTGCTGCCCTGAGGCGCGCAAGGTGATTCTGGCCAACATGGCGCAGCGCATGTATGCCTACAAGGCGGAAGCGCTGCATCGCGAGAAGCTGGTTTCGCTGGGTACGCTTGCGGCCGGCCTCATGCACGAGTTGCACAACCCCGGTTCGGCAGCCAAGCGCGCGGCCTCGCAGTTGCGTCAGAATCTGTTGCGACTGCAGGAGGTGAGCCTGCGCTCCAGCGTAAAAGGCAAGACGCCAGGCCAACTGAAATGCATGCACGAACTGTTGGCGCACGCCGTCGGAGGCTGCCACGCCCCAGCTTTGAGTACGCTGGAGCAGTCGGATGCGGAAGAGGCCATGTCGGAATGGCTGCAGTCTGCCGGCGTTGAAAACGCGTTCATCATTGGGCCGGCGCTGGTGGAGATAGGCTTCGATCGCCAGGAGCTTGCATGCGCACAGGCGGAGTTCGAGGCCGGCAGCTTTTCCGATGCGCTCAACTGGCTTGAAGCGCTGGTGTCGAGCGTCTCGCTGGTCTGCGCCATCGAGGAGAGCATTGCGCGCATCTCCGAACTGGTGATGGCGGTAAAGAAATTCGCCTACGACGAGCGGTCACCGGCCAAAGAACTGGATGTGCACGACAGCCTGCAAAGCACGCTCACGATTCTGGGTCACAAGCTTCGGCTGAAGCAGATTACGGTGGAGAAGCGCTTCGCGGCCTCGCCATCCACAATTCATACCCGCGGTTCGGCGCTGAGCCAGGTATGGACCAACCTGATCGACAATGCCGTGGACGCCTCGCCGCAGAACGCTCAAATCGAGATTTCGACCTGGACGGAGAACGCGAGTGACGCGGGGACCGAGCCGGAGCTGGTGGTGAGTATCGCGGATCATGGCTCCGGGATTCCGCCGGAGGCGTTGGGCAGAATCTTCGAGCCGTTTTTTACCACCAAGCCGCAGGGATCGGGAACAGGACTGGGACTGGAGATCGTGCACCGCATCGTTACGCAGAAGTTCGGCGGGTCCATCGATGTGAAGTCCGAACCGGGAAATACACGATTTGTTGTGCGGCTGCCGCTGAACAGCAAGGCCAAAATGGAGAGCCCGGCAAAGGCCGGGTGAGCGAGTGTTTTCTCCATTTGAGTTTCACGAGCTCAGTGAGGAATCCGGCCGTTCGCATAAGATTCGGCCAACTGATCGCATCGTTCGTTATCCGGAACTCCAGAGTGTCCCTTCACCCATTTGCACTCCACCGAATGCTTCTCAAGCAATTCATCGAGAATTTGCCATAAGTCAGCGTTCTTGACTGGCTTGTTGTTCTTGCGCCGAATGACCCACCCGCCGCGCCGCCATGCATGGCGCCAGGTTGTAATTCCATTGATAAGGTACGTGCTGTCTGATACCAGCAAAACGCTGCAAGGTTCGCGCAGCGCGCGCAATCCCTCGATTGCGGCTTGAATCTCCATTCTGTTGTTGGTCGTTTCTTCAAGACATCCTCCTCCCCGCTCGATGAAATGCTGGCGGTATCGAAGGATGAAAGCCCAGCCACCGCGGCCTGGGTTGCCGGCACATGCTCCGTCCGTGGTGAGAGTAACCTGCTTCATGGCTCGATTATCGCGCCTGTCTTTGCATGAGCGAATTCCAATTCTATTTTCAACAGCGGACACCGATGAAGTTGCCCTGCGCTCCGCCGATGAAGGGATTGGAGGGGCACGGATGTTTGATCGCGCACAATTACTGGAAGCGGCCCTGGACAGTCTTCCGGAGGGCATCGCCCTTGCGGATATGGAGGGCCGGGTCGTGTTCTGGTGCCGGGCCGCCGAGGCCATCACCGGCCATTCGGGCGCGGAGGTTCTGGGCCAGCCGGTACGCGATGCGCTGGAAAAGCTGGTTGTAGGCGGTGCCCGGCAATGGACCACACTGACGGACACTGAGGCGCATGCCGGCCGCGGTTCGCTGGTAGAGGTGCGCCACAAGCTGGGTCACACACTGCCGGCGATGGCGCGGATACTGGTGCTGCGCGACGGACTGGGCGGCCGCATCGGAACCGGAGTCGTGTTTCATCCCACCGAAAGCCTGGATGCGCTTCCCCACGGCCAGTGTGGCGAGGGCATCGGCGTGGAGGCCAGCCAGGAGGATCTCGAAGACCGGTTAGCGGCGGAGTTTGACGACATTTCGCGTGGGCAGTTGCCGTTCGGAATTCTTTGGATCACCGTCGATCAGTCGCACGAGCTGCGCAAGACCCATGGCGCCAGGGCTTGCGAGGCAATGCTGGAAAAGGTGGAACATGCGCTGGTGAACGGGTTGCGGCCAGGCGAGGAAGTGGGGCGCTGGGGCGACGATGAGTTTCTTGTCATCTCGCACGAGCGGACTCCCGAGATGCTGGCGGCGCATGCGCAGGTGCTTGCAGGCCTGGCCAGGACCGCGGACTTCCGCTGGTGGGGCGACCGGATATCGCTCACCGTAAGCATTGGCGCGGCACAGGCTGACCCGGCCGAATCGCTGGCACAACTTCTCGAGCGGGCCAAGGGGGCCATGATCTCGAGCATTCATGCGGGTGGAAACCACATTACACCCGCGCCATGGAGGCACGAATGTTTGCCATCATAGGCATCGTCGTCGTGTTTGGAGCGGTTATCGGCGGCTTCCTGATGGAAAAGGGGCACATGGCCGTTCTGGTTCAGCCGGCCGAACTGCTGATTATTGCGGGTGCGTCTACCGGCACGCTTCTGGTGGCCAATCCCATCCACATTCTGAAAGGAATCGGGAGCGGGCTGGTTGGAGTGCTGAAGGGCTCATCGTTCGGCAAGCCGCGTTATCTGAGCGCGCTGAAGATGATGTACCAGTTTCTGAACAAGGTACGCAAAGAGGGGCTTCTGAGCGTGGAAATGGACGTTGAAAAGCCCAAGGAAAGCTCGATCTTCAAGAACTATCCAGACTTTCTCGGGGATCATCATGCCAAGGACTTTGTGTGCGACACGCTGCGCATGGCGATTACCGGAGGAGTGGAGCCGTTCGACATGGACCAGATGATGGAGCTGGACATGGAGGTGCACCATAACGCATCCACGCAGCCGGTGAGCGCGCTGACGACGATGGCCGACGCGCTTCCCGGGCTGGGCATTGTGGCCGCGGTGCTGGGCGTGGTTATCACGATGGGATCGCTGGGGGGACCGCCGGAGGAGATAGGCGAAAAGGTGGCGGCGGCGCTGGTTGGTACGTTCCTTGGAATTCTGCTGTGTTACGGGGTGGCAGGCCCGCTGAGCTCGAACATGGCCAAGAGTGCCGACGAGCACAACGAATACCTGCACGTGCTGCGGGTGCTGCTGCTCTCGTTCCTCAAGGGTTCGGCGCCCATGATCGCCATTGAAATGGGACGGCGCGCAATTCCGGCGCATGTGCGGCCCTCGTTCGACGAGATGGAAAAGAACTGCAAGGGCGGCCCAGCCGCGACGGAATAAGCTCCGGCGTTGGGCATTTTCATCTGGGATGGGCCGAAGGGTTGTCCCCCGTTACGTGAGACCGGGGCAATCCTTTGATGGGAATTGGGGAGGAATCTGGCGTGGCAGCTGCAAAGACACAACCGATCATCGTGATCAAGAAGAAGGGCGGCCACGGCGGCCACCATGGAGGCGCATGGAAGGTAGCCTACGCCGACTTTGTCACCGCCATGATGTCGCTGTTCATCGTGCTGTGGCTCATGGGATCGAGC
>Ga0302140_10007703_pt1 | contig 13461 bp, 14 predicted proteins | sample I_Bog_E1_1_FD_202095 | JGI IMG/M metagenome (GOLD analysis project Ga0302140, IMG submission 202095) | Peat permafrost microbial communities from Stordalen Mire near Abisko, Sweden - I_Bog_E1_1 | ecosystem: Environmental > Terrestrial > Soil > Wetlands > Peat | place: Sweden: Abisko, Stordalen...
CTTTTGGGGACTGAGAACCACAAGTTCGCACTTGCATCGCGCCTCCTTTTTTCCCCCTCTCTTAAAGCTCTTAAAACACTGGAAATATTTCCATTTTTGCTCATACACGCCATAGTATGCTTGAAAGTACTTATAGAGCATGATTCCGTAGATTTTCAGACGCCGATTTAAACTTCTAGTGTAAGAGTTCCCAACGGCCCGGCCCATTTTTCAGGGGCAAAAAGCCGCGCCTCAGCGACGATTTGTTACGAGCCTACAAATCTGATTGGATTTGTACCTCTTCAAAAGAAATGCCCCGCAGGAACCATGAAGCATGGGAGCTCGATTAAGATTGCGTGCTTCTCAAAAGGGAAGCTGTGTTTTTATCCAGATTCAGTCCTGCATATTTTGACGCGTGTAAACGGCACAGATGAATCCATGTCTCTCTCCTTCGGCGAATCCGAATCCGAATCTCAAGCCACAATCCACGTGCGGGGACTTGATGCACTGAAGTCGTCTCAAGATTGAACATGCGCAAAATCATCTCATCTGCTATTGCTCTATCCCCTTTGTGTTGGGAGCATGCCGCAAAGGGCGTCAGTGTTCCTTCTAACCAACAGTTTACTTTTCCGACATCGACTAAGACCTACCTCATCGTGTAACGTGCCTTCCTCAACTCAAATCTTCAAGGATGGCGATCCTCTGTGCATGTGTAAGAAGGAATTAAGATTCTTGAGAATTTGGCCTTGCTATTCTCTTATGTGGGCGCCAAAGATGTGATGGCCATGTGGATTGTGACGACTACGTGATTCTCAATCTCACATAAGTATATATAGCTCGATATTCCCATAGTTTCTCTCACTTTCAGGTTTATGTGCAAGTCATCTTCTCTAGCAGCAAAACTTCCCATCTTTCACAACTGATTTTGCCTTTTTTTTAAACTTCAAGATGAAGCTCACTGCTTCAACAATCGTTCTTGGCTTAATTGCTGCCACGAAAGCATCTATGCCTGATATTGCAGCCATCATGGCCGTTGACCCAAATTCATTCAAAAGTTATCAAACCGGCGGCTTGATCCGAGCAAGCTCGATCAATGAGAGCAATCCCATCGTCGCTCGTGACTGTCCAAATGGGCAATCTGGCGACGGCAACTGTTGTGCTACTTCACCAATCTTAACCTGGGTTAGTAGAGATGTGTAATGTCAAAATTCTAAGCTGACAACAAACAGGGAGACGCTAATAATGGAGGGCCTGGAATCCTCATTACCAATGGATCTCCCTCAACTTACTACGGATTTTACATCTACGAGAACAGCTGCGACTCAATCGTAAGTTCATCAGCTTTCCATTCCATTCCTTTACTCTTTGGGTGATACTTGCTAACGACTTTCAAAGCCATATAAGTACATCTGGATTGGTGGTGGACAGACAGAGTTCATCACTTTACCCTCCAATTTTGCAGGTCGTATCACTCGAGGTACAGATGCTATGAATCTTGCTGGCGTGCCCCAATTGCTTGGCACCTGGTTCGAATTCAACTGGCAACCCGACGGCTGGATCTGGGGAGACATTTCTCTCATTCGAGGCTGCGACCAGGGAGTTCTCATGTGGGCCACTGATGGAAGTGGCGCTTGGAAAGGATTCACGCAAGACATCCTTGCCAACGCTCCAGTCGGTGCATGGGCTGAGAAGCCTGATGGTACCTGGGTCTTGGCTCCAACCGAAGGACCCACCGCTGATGAGATTACTCTGAACTATGAGTTGAGTGCCGTTGGTGCCCAGTATGCCTTTCTCGATGATAGTCACGGGTCCCCTGTCATCACCTCAACGAACGGAATTTTTGCAACTTACTGGGATCCTGGAACTATTTGAGCTTTGATTGATTCACCCATGTTGAATGGATTGGGAAGGATTTTGGAATATGAAGTTTTCTTCTAAAGTACCCCGTCACGATATTGCAGCAGTAGGGGTATTTTCCTGTTCAAAGTATCTTTCGTGTCTGGTTACTTAGTTTATCGTGCGACAATTGATCTTTATTTTGCACTTATCACATTACGAACTACTTAGCATACACTCACACCACATCGTTCAATAAGATATTGAGACCAGCTAGAACATAGCTGGAGGTCATGAAACTTGAATGTCAATAGTGGCTTGATTCTACACTTATGACTACTCTCAAGCAAATGATATGGTTGATCGAGGTGTGGAACTGGAAATGCAGATTTTCACAACTTGATAGATAGGCAAGAGGACTGATTTATCAGTCCACGGCAATTTCGAGCGCCAAAAGCCGATTGTACAGAAGTAGGAGAATAGTTGTCATTCCTCGAGCATAGAAAGTACTTCATGGTTAAAAGATAAGAACAGTTTGATTAAAACTGCATATAACGGTGTCGAATGAAAAAGCACAATCGGGAAAAGATTGTGATCCATTACAATAAGAATTATAGCAGTACATACCGAAGAAAACTTCGAATAAGTTATAAAGTAAACGCAAAGGCAAAAGCACTTCAGAAAATTCAAACAGAAACACCCGTAAATCCTATTTCACCCACCCCCATATTGCCCAAAAAGATCCGTTCCGTGCTGTATACCACGAGCAGCATCCTTTTCTCCTCAATAAGCAGGAGGCCCAAGAGTTTGCCCTCGCTCCAAGTCCTGTCTTCTGCGAGCTTCTGAATCTTCCTTCTCTTTCTTCTTTTTTTCCAGCTCTTCCTGTTCCTTCCTCTTTGTCTTTCGAGTTTTGATATTCTCAACCTGTATGGTTCCACAACACAGTATCTTCACAATCTGAGGCCATGGTTCGTATTTCGATTCGATCCATTCAAGTGCAACAGCCATCTGAATAAAGCCAACCAGTAGTGCAAGAAGCCCAACAACACCCGCCACGATTCCAACAATGTCGCCGACGCTTAGCTTTGAGCCTCCAGTTGAAGGTTCAACGCATGGTAGAACAAAGCCATCTCCGTAAGATATGTAGCTGTCTGCGCCGTTGGAGAGTGGCTCATCAACCTCAGAGCAAAATGTGGAAAGAGTATTAGCTGTTGATTCGAGGTCTAGGCAGCCGCAATCTTCCCATATGGCTTGAGATGATTGTTCGAAGAAGCTCTCTGCCTGACACAAGCACTCCCAATCGTCGATTTTCGCTGCTTGCGTGCTTGAGCCGTAGTCGCAGTCTGGCGGGACGTACTCCTTCAGCCAATATTGAGGGCATGCGTTGAAGTCGCTGAAGTCGATGGCCGCCGCCGCAAGCCAGGAGCAGCCAAGTAGTGAGAGAAAGAGGTAGGCCGACATTGTGCTCAGTGAGTGCCAGCAGGATTGGGTTGAATGTTGTTTAAAGTTGTATTTATTTGGTTCAATGATTGATAGTGCGGTTCTTTTTGGATACAGAAAGACATGAGCGTAGATGGTGGTTCATTTCCTTATATGCCGCTACAAGATAACGGACTGGTCCGACGTTCACTCTAAACAGGTGATCTTTTCATCTCTCTCTTGCTCACACCATGGAAAAAGGTCCTCGCGGAGAGACCATCCTTGTTGGATGTTTGTTGCAGCACTATTTTCATGGTCAGACCACGAAAGAGCGGTCCATACATGTTACACAACTTTGTAGAACTTAACAAATCCGAAAGTACTATGTAGAGGTCGACGATGAGGAAGTGGCTTTGCTTAGCTGAAGGCTGCAAGCCAGCAACCCAAACGAGACAATATGGGCTTATTCACACGACAGATTTGGTAATGTTGCGTGAGAGTAACGTGGTTGTGCATGTCCGAAAAAGCAATTCCTGACGGCGGGATGAGCCGAGAGCGGCAGCTTTGGGGTTACACAGCACGGCCTAGCCTTCGTTGCCCGAGACATACCCAACCTACTCGGAGAGCACTCCACAGCTTTGGCAGGACCAGATGCAGCTGCTTGTGAAGGGCTGAGGATTTGTCACAAACTGGTGTAAATGTCCGATACAGCAGAGGGCTTATGACCCCGCTCAGGAGGCGAGAACAGATGACGAGTGGTCTAAGATGGCCGAGTCGGGTCACGGGAGAGTGTTCTCCCCATGGTGCACTGTTGTTTGGTGAGCTGAGTCATGTGTGCAGATCAACTCTAGAATGTCAAACTACATCCTATCTCCAGGATTAGAGCGTGCGGAATTATTGTGAGATTCTAACACAACCAACCTATGCCCACAGGATATGCTTTTTGAATTGGGAAATGAGAGATTCATAACTAAGCTGTTAAGTACTTTTGAGGGGAAAATGTTTAGTATGCTTTTGGGCACTCCGCTTATTGTCCACATCTGTTCGTCACATGATGTTCTCCAATTCACAGGTGTGGCAGACACGTAGCTTTTGCCCAAAGTATGTCAATTAGAGACGAGAACCACTTTCTCCTCTTTCATCTGCCATATCTCAATTCTTGAATGTCCCCGTCTTGTCTTGTACTTCGGTGTCTCAACACCTTAAGTTTTGGGTCTGCCAAGAATTAGAAACAAGATCCACTTTCTCCTCGCCTATCTAGCCTATATTTCAATTCTTGAATTTCTCCAACAGAAACTTCGGTGTCTTAACACCCAAAGTTATATGTCTGCCAAGTCGTATAAACGCAGCCGGTGTTTGGTACACAAGCTACACCCTGCTTGAAGCTATAGGCATTAATTCCATTGCTATACCAAGCCTGAGCTCCATCTGGCTCAAAAGCATAGATGTATCCAGGGAGGCAAACAAGCGAAAAATGGCCGTCTTGGTCAATACGCGCGTCTCCCCAGGCGGTATCACATACATCTAGCCCGTTGTCGGTTGCACCAGCCCAGGAGAGATGGTATTCCAGATTGTTATCAAGGTAAAGCTCGCCATAAGTGTGGAGGCAGGCGAAGGATGGTGAGATGGCGAGGAGACTCAAGGAGGGAGAAAGAATGTTAGAGATCTTCATGATTGATGAACTTGATAATGAAGTTTGAGTTAGTATAATGAGCTATGGGGCGAAATGTTGAGTGAACTTACGAGGGAGGGAAGAGATGTCAGAGCTGCTTATGAGGCGATCTTGGAATGAAAATTTTTGTTCCTGAACGTTGCCATTCTTATACTTTTTGGATCAATAAAGCTCAAGAATATTTGCTAAACCCGCTGTCTTACGATTGGTCTCTCCTTTTTTAAAAGAAGACGGCACTGCATCTGCGGGTACAGTCATCTCGTTGACCCTTGGGGGCCAAAATGACCTAGGGTTCACTTTATTGGGTCTTGTCAGCAGTCCGGGAACATTGGCTGATCGATATCCACAGGACTCAGGCATCTTCCCATGTATTTTGTGGGTACTTATCACTCGATAATACCATCATCCGCGTGGCCTCGTATAACGACTTCCGTATTCATTCTCCCCACGTTTTTTTGCATCGTCACCTTCCTTCGCCGTCAAATCTCTATTTTATTCATCTCGTTATCGCATTCTACCCTTGCTCTTCTAAGTTCTGGCTACTCCTTGACACAACGTTCTGACTCACTCGCGTTCCTCCATCTACTCACCTTTTGCTTATTCAAAAGACGTACTTTATTTGATTATTGATTAGAACCTACATTCCAATCGTAATATGCGGAAATTTGTTTTGGGCTAAAGTCCAGTTCTAATTGTCTGTAAATTACGAGTGCCGTTTTCTGTAAAAGCGGACTGAAGGGTGCTGTTTTGCCAATTTGCTGCAATAGACGGCCTTAAGGCCGACTCTTTCCACATTCGTCCGCTTTTGCATCGGTGGAAGACACGCCGGCACCGTCATCCGCTGTGATTTGACTAGTGGGTTTGTGGCTGATTGTGCTTATTCTCTCATGCGGACGATTGGGTAGATATGGGGCGGACGAATTAGCACAGCATGCTCGTAGCAGCTCGTCGTTCCTAAAGAGGAAGGTAACTGATCACGGTGATGACTGCAGATGAATGGTATTTTGAGAGGACCCAAAGCTTGCAACGTATGGGAAGTTTCCTGCAAGTCACAGGCATATGGATGCCCAGTAGAAGAAGAGATGAGTTACTTTCCCCACCTAATGGTTTAAACGTGTAAAGCCCTAGCAGATTGTCGTACTTTTGATTCATACCATCTGGCTTACTCTAGTACCTTTATGTACTGCGGTTACTAGAGTGTTCACTAGAATATATCCCAATGGAGCATGGTTCAAAGTAAAAACCTAGAGTGTGTGGAACTATGTTCCTGGTCGTAGCTTGGGAAGCTAAATATGTTTTCACCGGGTGAGCACTATGGTAAGAGATATTCAGGCTCTTTGATTCAAAACACAGTCAAGCTAGGAAGGCTGGGCCTCTGCGGCTTCTGCCTTACTAATCTTTGCTTCTGTCTCAATGATCTTGTGATCGACTTTCTTTGCCTCCGTCTCATTCCCTGCTTTGCGCAAGACTTCGGCTAGCAATCTATAATAGAAAAGTCTTTCGTCTTCTGCAAATCCCGCAGGGCTGTTTCTTGACTCTACAATGCTTCGTAAGACTTCTTCTCGTTCGATCAATTCGTCCCTTTTGCCAAGCAAATACTGTAAAGTTCTCAGGTACGATATCGTTACTAGGCCGTCTGAGGGGAAATGGTTCTCGTTCAACTTCAAGCCACGGCGGCATATCTTCTCTGCTTCGGACCAATTTTCTTGCAACTTGTAGCTGCGACATAGTTCGAAGAGGGTTTCAACGACGTCGGGGTGCTCTGGTCCAAGGTTCAGCTCTTGGCTTTTGATAACACGATAGGCTATCTTTTGTGCCTCAGACGGTCTTTTCAGGAAATTTAAGCTCTTTACCATGTTGGAAAGTGTTGTAATCGTGTCTTCGTGGTCCGGCCCTAGATGCTTTTCCTGTGCTTCTAAGACCCATTTGCTAATCTCCAGAGCCTCCAAATATCTGTCGCTGTTGTGCAGCGCAGTTGCAGCTGCACGTATTTGGCGGAGAGTATACGGTGAACTCTTGACGTCCACTTTAGCAACATCTGCTTCAAGTTTGTAGCAGAGAACATAAAACTCCAGAGCCTCTTTATGCTTTTCTTGGTTCATGAGATCATTTCCATAATCGTAATATGCCCAGGCAATCTGCTCAAGAGTTTTTCTTGTTGCCTTGTGCTCCTCACCCAGGTGTTTAGCGCGCACTTCGTACGCCTGTTGCAAATAGGTTGCACCTTGAAGGAACGACTTCTCCTTCAGAAGGGTAACACCATAGTCGTAATGGAGATCAGCTATATCTTTCAGACTTTTGGTCGTCGATTGATGGTCTGGTCCAAAATGCTCGACCTTTGATCTATAGCATTCTTGCAAAAGATCGATGGCTTCTGGATATTTTCCTTGAAGCCCAAGGAAGTAGCCCAAGTTTCTGTAAGACAAACTAGTGGCTGAGTGATGCGGACCGCGTTCTTTCAAGCGAATGGCAAGAACTCGTCGTGCCAAAGAAACACACTCCTCAATCCTTTTTCGATCTCTAAGCACGACAGAAAGATGTTCAAGCATGAAGGCAGCTTCGAGAGATTCCGGTCCGTATCTTTTGGCTTGCATGGCGAATCGATGAAGAAACAGCTCTTCCGCCTCTTCGTATTTGTCCAGCGCTCGTAGAACGTCGCTATACTTGGCGAGTGCGTTGTGAGCATATACTGTAGCCTCGTCATTGATCAGAGGTTGTAAGATAATTTCAGCTTCTATGTATCTTTCTTGATCGAAAAGGTCCGATGCGATCTCAATTTGCAACTCGACAGCCACATTGTGCATAGAATTGAATCGACTATTCAAATGCTCGGCATATGATTGGCGAACATCCCTGGCTTCGTGTTCTTTTCCCTGAAGCTTAAGCACCTTCACAAGATTCTTCTGAACAAGAATAGCCATATAATGCGCGGGAAATAAAATCTTGTCTGCAATTTCAAGCATTTGACGGTATGTGACTTCTGCTTCCCCATGAAGGCCTTGTTGCTGGAAAAAGGCCCCTTCCATCCATAAGCTAAAACAGGTGTCGGCGCATTCGGGGCCAAATAGTTCCCGGAAAGATTTGATCTCCTTTTCAAATATCTTTCCAAGTTCTTCAAAACGATTTTCGATTAATAAATCGCCGCATAGACCCCAATACCCTCTGAATGTAAGGATGTGATCATGGCCGTACAGGGTTTCACAGCTTCTGATATATCGTCGAGACATCTCCTCCCCCTCAGGCTGGCCATAGAAGTTTGACATGTCGGATAGAACGTCCACGGTCGACTCGTCCTCCGGGCCAAGGACTCTTTCTCGCCATTCAAATACTTTCTTCGCCAACGGCGCAGCATCCTCGTCTCTAAAGTCTCTATGCAACACTCTGTAGAACCAAAGGTGTGACCGCTGCAAGTCCCCATATTTGTCTGTCGACGAAGTCTCTCCCTGCATTTCAAGGTAATTCCCGTGTTCGAGATGAAGATCGATACGAGAAAGAATCGACATCTTGACCGCAAATGGAATTTGGAAATCCAGTGAAAGGTAGGAAGCTTCGAGAATTGCTGCAAGAACTTCCGCAGATTGGACGTGATATTTCCAGAACGTGGGCAAATCTACGCGTACCATAATCCAGTCTTCAATTAGTGGGTGCAAGACGACGTGGCAGTAGCCGTCGGATCCTCTGAACCACGCCTGGACCAGTGAGGTCTGAGAGAGACTGATCACAACACTGTCAAAATTATCCGCATCCCAACGGCCTTGCGGCCCCAAAAAGAGTTTCAGGCCACTACCAGCTGCATATTTGGGAAGCTCATTCTCTAGATGAGGTCTGGAACAATAAGCTTCAAATAATTGCGCTGAAAGGTCCTTGCCACCAAGAAAAGCAAACAGCGTTAAGACATTGGCTTCCAGATCGCCTGAGTCGCTTTCGGCACGAAGTTGCTGGAGAGATAGCTCCCAGGTTGTGAAGACACTCAGGGCTATTTCTTCTTCGGAGTCTTTCAGGGTTCTCAGGTAAGGAGTCATTCGAGGACGTTGCTGGAGGATATCTTTTCGTTTTCGACTGTAGTGATCCATAAATTGGTCGACCCTTATCTTCCTTGACTTAATGTAGGACCCCTAACACGAAGAATGCAATCAGAGTTCAGAATCTCTACGAGAATCGGGGGTTTGAAACTGAGTGGACAATAGCACTTACCGCTTGTGTGATTGCTAGGGGATGGCATCCTAGCCTCTTCACAATGGCTTTGCCCGAAATAAGATTCTCTTCTGTTTGCTCTTTCTGGCACAGTTTTAGTAGAAGCGCGTTTGCCTCACTTTCCGAGAAAGGAGGAAGCTCAAAAGCACAATCACTCGCGGCACAATCATCAACATCTACATGCCGAGTTGTAATCAAGACACAACCTTCTCTCCCAGAAGGTTTGCAATCGCTAAAAAATAAAGCGTCTGGGTTGTCGTAGTTGTCAAAAACTAGGAGCCAGGGTTCAGACCATTCTGCTAATTTCTCCTTGACGCATTCGACGACTGCATCTTGTTGCGGAATCTGGCTTGGAAGAAGGATTCGTCTCGAGATTGCCTCGAAGCTCTTCAATGCTGTAGTTCTCGACGTTGCGTCAATCCAGAAGATGCCCTTAAAGAGCTTCATTCTCTTGGCTCGACTGCAAATTTCGAGTGCGACTTGAGTCTTTCCTTGGCCACCCATCGCACGCAGTACAACTACGCGAGGCTCTGTCTCTTCTTCTCTGTCGAGCTTGAAAGCATTTTGGATCTTAGTTAAGATTTCTTCACGGCCAACAAACCCGAGTACCCGGCGATTTGGGACAATCCAGTAGCATTGCTGCTCAGTGTCGGGACCGGTTGACGATGCTACTACAGTGCTTTGTGCGATGGACTGATGATGTAAGTTCCTCTAAGCTCGTTCCAAATTCTAGTTCTACTTACCGATCGTTCTACCAAGATAGCTACATCGCGATGGAGGCTTGTAATATGGTCAGAAAGCTCGGGAAGTGCGCCGCTGAACTTCTCCACATGACGCGCTGCATCATCCGTAGCAAGTGCCATTTTTCCCACTTCTGAAGCCACTTCATCGACCTTCAGATGGATCGAATGCAATTTCTCTCTTAGATTATAATTAATGACTATTCGATAATTGTCTTTGATCAACTTACGAATCAATCTCGTGAATGCAGAGAGTGAGAGACGCCTTCTCCCTCTCCAGATCCTCAAGAAGACGAGCAATCTCATTCTCCATCAAGAGCGCCTTAACTATCTTTTGTACTTTTATTCGTTTGTTATCTCCATCGAAGGGAGAAGCCTTCTTCAGCGCGGTCAAGCATTGCGTCGCAGTCCCCAAACAGGTGCGAAGGATTGAAGCAACGGAGTCTTTCTGAAGTGCGGGATTCCCAATGATTAAACGTGCAAGATCAGTCAGTTGTTGGACTTGTACTATCTGTTTGCGAATAGTGTCGGGTGCTTCCTTGACTTTGCTACAGAGGTCCGAAAACAAATGGGTCAGCTCCAGGGCCTGCGAGAGAAGTTGCGAGGCTGCCGCCACAGCCCCAAGAACAGTGACCGGATCCATCAAGGTCCTGACAGTGGATGTTGAGGCAGGTCATTCAGATGGGTATGGAAAGATGCTGAAGAGACCGTTTTATCTTGACATTTCGAACCTTTAGGACACAAATAGTGATGATGGGACGAGAAGGAAAATCACCGCCCGCGGTGCTTACTCGTTATGTGCTTATTTAGGCTTCCAAGCGACGAATTGCAAACTCGCTGGGGCGCAGTTTGGGGGCTGAACGCAGCACACAAACAGGGGCACGGGTTTGTGGTGGCTGAGCAGTAATAGAACCACCAATACCATGCCATTAAGTCTTCCGTATTTGAGACTTTTGATGTTCTGCTCTTACTATCCTCGATTAGTCGTAAGACAGCTCGAAGAGAAATGATGCCGTTTGTGAGGACCCTCACGTGATTTTGTAAACACACCACGTCAAAATTTTCCCGTTTCCTGTCCATGAAGTGTTCTTCGGCGCTTTTGATGCTAAGCTTATAGCTCGCTCATATTGATCTATGAATTATCTTGAGCTTCATGGAGTAGTGGTGTAAATATGCTGAAGTATTTATGGACAGGCTTTAGACGTGAAGGACTATGACCATGGTAGACAAATCGTACTTGTTAGGGTCGTACTGGATAAACAAAAGACCCACTGAATTTCCACCATTGAGATAATAACAATACACCCCCGCAGTGGCCCAAGCGTTCTCGTCATACTTGACCAATCCTGGTTCAAAGCCGCGAGACCTATCAGCGATTGCAAGCAACTTCCACAATTCTTGATCGCCCGTCACGAATTCTATCGAAAGGCCGAGCTCGGATAGGAAATATCAAATTACAATATCATTATCCTCTTGCTACTTATACCTAGTTATGGATAAGCTTTTCGAATTTAGCAAGACAGACAACTTTCCCCTGAATCTTGACAAAGAAAATACGTGATTATTCCAATAAGGGTTAGCAAGCACCTTAAGTGAGATCTGGAGGCTGGAGCCATTGCTCTACGTACAGCATCTCGGCTCTCCTGTTCTGAATTGAACCTCTGTTCATATTGTTCCAAAAGTTCTAGGGCAATACACTTGTCAGAACGGGACCCTTCGGGGTTCTGATTAGTCTAAAGTTCTTGTGACGTTATCTAAATAATGATTTGATTTGTCTTCAGAAGGTATACCACTGTACGCAGAGCAATTCCTTCCGCTCTTAAGTGAGTAAGCATGTGAAAAGGCACGCTAATGAAGCTACTGTCGACTCCTGTTATCGCCGGGAGCGCCCCCGACTCCCCACCGATGCGTGTTTACTCGCTGAAACTACCCGCATCATGCAACGCTTGTTCTTAGCGCTCACCCCTCATTTATATATAGTCCTTCCAACGCCCCCTCTTCCAGCACTAGTGATGTTCTACAAACTCAGACCGTCATTAAACATTTCCCAGATCACTTGCATACCGCGCAGTCCCAGAATTCCCAGCCATAATTCTCCTCTAGCATTACACCTCCGTTCCACCAGCACAAAATCAACAATGCCACCAAGCTTCCTCCTTATCGGCATAGCATGGGACCAATACGAAGCCATGGTAGGCGCCGAGAAAGCGCCCGAGATGATCTCTAGAGTGAGAGCTGCACTCGCGCGCGACGAGCAATCATTCAAAGACATTGGGCTCGAGTACCAGTATCTGGACTACGCGCCTGGCGAGAGCATGCAGCGGCTGGAGAAGGTGTTGCAGGAAGAGGAATTCAGTGGGGTCTGCGTGTAAGTTCTTTGTTTCACATCGAGAAGGAAAGAAGGGACTGATAAAGGATTGATTGTAGAGGCATTGGTATCCGTGCCAATGCACAGTTTACTACCATGTTTGAGGCGCTTGTCAATTGTGTGCATGAAAAAAGTCCGAAGTCGAAGTTGTTATTTAATGCTTCGCCGGATGGCACGCTTGAAGCTGCTAAGAGATGGTTTCCTGAGGCGGGGAATGCTAAAAAATAGCACTTTCGTTTGTGAGGACAAATGAAGGATTATCTCTCTCCTTTGAAGAATCTCCCAGACGAGTAGGAGAAACTAGAATTAAAGATTTTGCAGTTCGATAGGTTGCAGAGCAGCGGAGTAGAAACGGGAAATTGAAACGCTCGACAATATCTTGAACCCAGAATAATTCTGATCTTTTGAGAATCCCAAGCCAAGCCGGCAACACGAACCCGACCCCTGCTGCAGCAAACATTATTGTGAATTGAAGAAGGAAAAGCTATGAGAAGAAGCTTTGCTATTGAGCCAGATGGTCGCCACTACTAACATATCATTCTTTTACAAGTTCTTCCCAGTCCGAGCCAGCTAAACATAACCTCGTAAGATTACCAACCTAGCCTCCTTCGATAGCAAAGCTTCCCATTTCCAGCACAATTATTTGTGCTACAATGCTCACGGCACCACAAAGCTAATCCCGCTGTAGCAAGCTTCATATGTAACTGAGTTTGCCAAGCTCTTGAAGTGAAGTCACGTCTCTGAAAGTTATTGTCGGTAGTTTCCACAAGGAATGAGCATGGTCCCAAACCATCTTCTCACTAGTTCCATTCATCTCCTCTCTTGATTTCACTGAATTCTATTAGTAAAGTATGCAAGCAGCCTTCGAAGATTGTCCTACCTTTAGCCCCCAACTCCTCCTCCTGGGTCTCCATGAATTCGATCAATACACCTTCAACTCCTTGTTCCATTGATGCCCAGCCATGAAATTTTTGAGTCTCACCATTTGCTGCTATTTGTTCTCTGTTGAGATACGTCCAGAAAGAGTTTCTTGGAATCACCAATGTGATATTTGATTGGTTTTCTACTTCTGTCTGGCGGCCCCACGTGATTGCGATGAGATTGTGAACCCGATTTTCCCAAAGCATAATGAGAAACTTGAGTTTGCAGGAAGTTTCTGTATAAGGAGAAACAATCTCATTGTAGATCCCAAAGAAAGGAAGTGCAAAACTTCGGATCTGTGTTTGTGGGTCCAAGAGAACCCGTACTGTTTA
>Ga0302140_10007710_pt1 | contig 13455 bp, 10 predicted proteins | sample I_Bog_E1_1_FD_202095 | JGI IMG/M metagenome (GOLD analysis project Ga0302140, IMG submission 202095) | Peat permafrost microbial communities from Stordalen Mire near Abisko, Sweden - I_Bog_E1_1 | ecosystem: Environmental > Terrestrial > Soil > Wetlands > Peat | place: Sweden: Abisko, Stordalen...
CCACCCAATTTTGCTTTGATAAATTGGAATGGATTAGGATTCTACCCAATACCGCAGCATATCACCCATCATCATTTCAAGCCAAAGAAAGTAAAAAGTCTGAAAAACGCAAAAGACAATCAGGTCCCAGACCTTTCGACTTCTTGAACTCTTTCGAATCATCATCAAGCGGATGAATTCTGTATCTTCGCCATAGATTACAATTCCAAATCCAGTTACCAAGAGGTAAAGTAGGACTACAAGATCGAGCAAGGAAGACATTCTCTTTCCGAGATGACTTACGTGCCAGGCATTGTACGCCTTTAAATCGACATATGAAATGGCCCAAGGACGAACGGACGGGCTCGAATCAGAATAAAGGAAGCCACAGCTAACTGCACATTCCCCAAGAGTTAGAACGCAGTCCTTACATTCGGAAGTCGTGGACCATGTTGGTACTCCAAAAGTCTCGTTCGAAGGCCAGAAAATGTCATTAATAAGGCGCTGCAGAAGGACACACATCGTTGAATTCTACAACCCGTTAGCTTTTCGAGCATCTCTCCCCTCACCATCTTCAAAGTGAATTTAACTCACGCGCAAGTCTACAGCGCTAACACAAGTTTGCGCCCAGCTTAACACCAAGCTTTTTCCCGCGAGTCTGTTGGCAATCTTCGCCTCTTTGTTTGCCGTGTGCGCCTGTACGACAGTGACGACTCCAAAGCAGATCGTGCCCACGATTCCCAATGAACCCCATAATTGTGTTCAACAGGTTCAGATTTGATTTAGGGACAGCCTTCCCTTACGAGATCGACGTCTTCATCGACATCCGTTTCTGGCTTTCTTTTGGCAATTGGCTTAGACAATCGAGAGATTTGGTATCGCATGACCGGTCTGGAGGTGGGTATTTGCGTCAATTTTGAACGAGGCTGCGGCTCTGAGAGTGTGTGCCGAGGACGACGAGGCTCTCTTCGAGCTGGACTTTTCGGCTCTTGTTGGGTGGCCATGTTCAGAACCGTCTTCAGCTAATAAAGTAATAGCTAAGAAGCTCATATGCTATGAATATGGAGGGAGGTCGTTTGCAGAAGGAGGTAGAACAGGGTTGGAATGAACTTAGGGCGAGGGAAAGTGCGGCTCAGCCACGCTCATCCCAGACCTAAGCAGCCCCATACAGCCTCCTCAGCCTGCCTAAACCTTAGCTCTTCTGAGCGGCTTTGAGCATTTTAATTACAGTACATGAAGATTCACAATGTTCTTATTATCGTTTCCCACATTAGCTGCTTCGTTAGCAGATTTGCTGAACGATAAACTGAAAGTGAACCTACCCTAGTCTTCCAACTCGATGTGGAGTAGGATCTTGGTAGATACTTATTGGCAAGCGCATATCAGTATGAGGAGCAAAATACTCTCAAAATTAACGTACTGACTTGGTAGAGAGAAAGGAAAGGGACGCTAGACTGTGAGCTGAGGGGAAAGGGAAGGGCTAGCACAGCCGACCTTACTACTTCGGGCTTAGTTCAAAAGGGAGTTCTTCAACTCCACACCTCGCTCTATTCTCTTCACTGTTATCAATCGCATTTTCACAGCACCGGTCTCAATCTCATGTTCTTTCATAAGCTTCCGTTTCCCACACCCAGTACAACTTATCTTTAACAACCCTCATTTCCCTATCAAGCAAGTTCCTGGCTGAGAACATACCCAGAGAACTTGTGCGAATGACAGCTAAGTGGCTTTCGAAGTACATTTCCTGGAGCGAGATGTTGCGCTGCTTTGCTGAAGTCACAACATCAGTGGATCGTCGTCCAAAATCATATGTGAGAAAACGGACAAAGACGTCCCAAAGCAACAAAGGGCAAGCGCTGCTCCCCCCCGAACCTTTATCACAATCGAACCTCACGTTTCATTTGGCCTTCTGCTTCAAATAGGCCAATGCTACAATACTATTTTACTCAGGCTGCTCGTTTTTCTTCTTTTGGAACAGGCTCGCGAATGTGATGACGTCCGCTTGCAATATATGACAGCTCTGCCTGACTTCGTTTATGACGGCATTGAAACTCTTCAGGTGTGCAGTTTTCATTCGCTGCGACGGCTACGCACGTCCTGCTCGTGACCGAAAGCTTTCATAAGATCGCGTGCGTTTCGGGTTCTTCTGTATCGTTGGTACAAGAAAGCCGTGAATGTTGAGCCTCAAGTTCTGAGACTGTTTCCGCTTGCGGGCAAGAAAGAGGCACAAAGAATTGCTCAACATTTTGCTGTGACGTTGAAGCCTTGGCATCACTCCTCGAGCTTATTGTGACGACCTTCCAATTGAATCGCTGGCTGATAAATCATTCACCCGCCTGATTCACTCCGCAAAAACCTCGTCATCGGAAAGCTTGAAGCTTTCGTCGCCATTCACTTGGGACCTGACATTGACGTCAAAATATCCGAGTGGCATCAGTCCTCTTTGTAACTTGATAGTTCCCGCATTAGCAACATTGTCTGGCTCAACAACGAAACTACAGATCTAAAGCATCAAACTTCCGTCAGCCAAGTCAAGCCTATGGACCTCTCGACAGTATGTCCTGACGATACGCATCCGCGGGAGACCAACCGCCCTCCGAGTCTCTCCAGCCAGACCACCCTCGATCCACACGACTCCATGACAGCCCATCTCGGCACTGTCCTCGTCGTTGGCGGTTGCGGCTTCCTGGGACACCATGTTGTGAAATTCTTGCTCGACGAGCCAACCTGCACGTCCGTGGCGGTGATGTCGCGACGTCCCACCACCAGACACTTTCCGGGTGTTGCATACCATATCGGAGACATCACCAACGTTGAGCAAGTCCGTCTTGTCTTACAGCAAGTCAAACCCCACGTCATTATTAATACCGCATCCCCTCACGCATATATCGATCACTCTCTTGTCGCCCAGACCTTTGCTGTTAACATCGATGGCAATCAAAATCTGCTCGAGGTAGCTGCTGAAGTTGGAACTGTCCAGGCGTTTGTGTACACCTCATCGGGACCAATCATCGCCGGAACTGGTGGAGCATATGATCACGCTGATGAGAACTACCCAACCCTGGCTGTCCCCGTTGTCCGAAAAGGAGATCCTTACCACGTTGCCAAGGCTATTGGAGACAAAGTGGTTCTTGAGGCAAACGGCAAGAATGGTATCCGCACCTGCACGATCCGGCCCACAGCACTATACGGTGAAGGCGACTTCCAGAACGTGGTGCCGACCATGCAGGCTCTGGAAGATGGCAACAACAAGGTTTGGATGGGCTATAACGACATCTTCATGGATGTTGTCTACGTCGGACACGTCGCCAGACTTGAAGTCCTTACTGCGAAAGCTCTCCTAGCTGGTATCGACAATCCGAATGCCCCCAAAGTCGACGGAGAGGCCTTCAACATTACCGATGACCAACCCGTCTACCCTCTAAACTTCTTCCGCAAGTATTGGGCCATCGCAGGTGATAAGACTCCACTCTCTAGCGTATGGATGATTCCTCCGCCAGTCGTACTATTTCTAGCCAATAGTGCTGAGTTCATTACCTGGGCTACTAGCTGGGGAAAGAAGCGACCTAAACTGTTGATCAAGGAGCGCATGGAGTTCATCCTCTATACTCGTACCTATTCGATCAAGAAAGCTCGCGAACGTTTGGGATTCAAGCCGTGGGAGAGGCAGCCATACGCCAACCAAGATGAAGCAATTAGAGGTTCCGTTGAGTGGTTTCTGTCGCCGGAAAATCATGGACCAGTTCGTATCGGCGGCGAATATCCATCTTGGTGAGCACGCTGCACTATAACCTAAATTCCTTGCGAATGCTAACTTATCTAGGCCCGAGATTCCCTTCCGCTTGATTTCAAACACTGGTGCGTCCTCTATGCGCAAACTTCCTCACGATCATCACTGCATCAAGAATGCCCGGATCATGGCCATGACTCACAATACCTTCTTCCGTGCCCTCAATGCGATCTACCAGCAGGCACCCCATATCGTTCCGGGAACACAGCAGGCCGCTGACTTCCTCAACTACTGCTGCATTGCCTTTGACTTCATTCACCACCATCAGATCGGCGAGGAACATATTTTCTTTCCAGAAATCGAGAAGGCTACTGGTATACCAAGTCTCATGGATGCGAACATTGCTCAACATCATACGATGGAAGCTGGCCTCGAGATGTTCCGCAAGTATGCTGAAAGTACGAGAAAGGAGGACTTCAGCAGTGATGAGCTTCTTCGCATCATCGATGATTTCGCAGCCGCTTTCGAGCAACATAACCATGACGAAATCCAAACGATTTTGAATTTGCACGACAAGATTGACTCGAGGGCTCTCAAAACCATTGCCACAAAGTTCTGGAAGGAGGCTGAGAAGCAGAGTGATATCTTCAAGTAAGTGCCGTCTTGTGCTGGTTTCACAAAGCTATACTCATTCGTGAAGGATCTCACCCCTCGTTATGGGTTGCCAAGACAAGTCCTTCCTCTTGGACGGCGAGAAGCATGCATTTCCCGACGTCCCAGCCATCGTTCCGTACATCGTTGACTTCGCTCTCTCTGGTCGCCACAAGGAGGTTTGGCAATTCAACCCGAGCACACTCTATGGCCAGCCTCGTCCGCTCCCAGCCCCGGCAAGTGATAAGTCAGCGAAGACTCCGGCGAACACATTCCCTGTAACGCCTCAGAATCAGAGCTTCTTCATCCCTGCCGTTCTGGTTGCTGTAGTCGCCTTTCTGCTCACTTTCTACCTGAATACTTAAATCTAATTCGGACCACGACAGACGCGCTGTGAAGCACTCTGGAAAGTGCCTTCCCAGCTTGGCTTCGAAACACTTCTGGCGAAACCTCTTGCGGTATAATTTCCTTTCTAGTGAGAATAAGATCTCTCGGCACTAGGACGCGTGGGCTTATTCCCCTTTTGCACGTCAAATATCGAAATTATTTCATTTCTGATCCTATTTCGTTTGATCTTGCGGGCTCTCTAGCATTGGCTGCATTGCTGGGAGTTAAGATAGTTAGCCGCCCTTCTGGAGGCGTATTGCAGTAGACCGGCTCTAGACAATAAACAAAATATTCTTAGTAGACGTGTCAACAATCACTGGCAATTAATCATATCCCCAGACACGGGTAGGAGGAGAGGCTAAAAGGATCTTTAGTCTCTATGATCGCCAACACAATGCTTGCGGAGCCGAGGTCCGCTGCTGAAGCTATTCACCTTCTGGTGCTTGATAGACTTGAATAAGCGATTTTGTTTCAATCAACTTACAAGCTTCGGCTGTAAGTTAAGTTGATTCCACCGCACAAGTGGCTAAACTAACCCTCAAAAATCAGTTCGCCTGGTTTACCTCCCTCCTCCCTTCTCCTCGTTGAGTGAGTTGGCCAGGAGGCAAAGGTTTTGTCTTTTGTTCCTACGTTCTGGGCGAATTTTTTTGGGCCTGCGTTGGTCCCATATTGTACGCTCTTTTAAATTGAGAGAGCGATGAAGCGAGCGTGATTTGAAGAGTCTACGAAAAGAAAGAAAAAGAAAAAAAAATATCAATGAATAAAAGAGAATACCAGCTGAAGGGAGCAATGAGTGAGGTGGGGTCATCAACACCGTGTCACGTGCTCGACACGGCCGGCCAATTGGCGCGTAGAAGCAACAACACCACACGCGCGATGTCCGATCAAGAGCGATTCATCCATCAACGCTGCCACTTCGGACATTATGGCGTGTAAGTAGCAAATTCATAGTATACAAAGCGTTGCTAACCAATTCCAGCCCGTGAAGAGAGACTGCAGGCGAGGTTGCGTGGTGCACAGCAAGTACACTCATCCACCACCGCGAACAGATCACTAACGACCAAGAGTAGGAGGCGTCAAGTCAAAGATGTAGACTTCGGACTCGTGTTTCCTGCCGCTGCAGCCCCATTACGACCAGTTCCTTCGAATCGACGAACACCTCAGCCAGATCTTCCGCCACCTTCTGAATTACCTGCCCAGCGTTCGAGCCGACGAACGCCAGCCCATCGCGAACAAGTTGCAGACATCGCAGATGTAGCAGAGAGCAATCTCCCTGCCGTTGTACACAGTGCAAACGATGCAAATACGTCCGCCAAGAGGAGGAAGCTAGACACGGATGTACCGCCTTCATCATCGACACGAAGCACTCGATCATCTCAACCCAGACCAGACATATATACTATCAACGAAGATGAGCAGCAAGAATCATCGATCCTGGAGGTATCATATGCATCAATTGAGGAATCGACGGTAGTTGAGACCCTGCCAGAGCCAGGGAGGATGGCACCAACTCCACGGACAACCAGGACACCTGCACTCGGTGCTCGAACGCAAGAAGAACCCTCAGAAAGTCTAGTGGATGCCTCTGGAAGTGGCCAGCCGATGCAAGATTCTGTTCTAGACACAAGTATTGCGAGTTCGCACCTACAAGCGGAGTTGGAAGGTAGCTCGGTCATTGAGACCCCAATTCCACAAAATCAAAGGAAGCGCAAAAGAGGAGATGATGTTCGTCAGTCATCACGAAAACGCCCCGTTCAGGCTCCTTCATCACCAAATGATGAACTGGACGAATTGTCTCCAGAACAACCAGAACGACGGCGTCCAAGGAAGGAAATCGAGCATTCCCCTGAGTTGGATGAACTAGTTGAAGGGGAGGAAGCTGAAGCCATTGATGACGAACAAGCCGCAGCCCTACTAAAGAAGAATCGGGGGCGCAGAGTGTCCAGAAATAGAGCTGAAGAGTCTCCAGACCTGGATAGCCCGGAAGCTCCACGAGAACCTGTCTTGAAGAAGCAGAAGGGCAAGCCTCGATCAATTTCGAGCCCGGCCAAGCAAAGCCATCCAAAACAGGTATCTACGAAGACAAAATCAAAACCGTCCAAGAAGCCGAGGATTCGCATCGGTAGCCCCATTCCTGTCACTGTTCACCGATTGAGCCGAGCACCGCTGTATGACGAAGATGAACTTCATGCAGACATTCTGAATGCAGAGATTCCTCGCACGAAACGAGGTGGTGTTAACGCTATCGACGTTCTCAGTCAGATCTGCCAAGAGATCATCGGTGCTGGATTGGACACATTAGAGGATGGCTGCAACAGATGTGAAGACCCCGCGCTACGGCGAGAGTACAGAACGAAACTACGGGCTGTTGAGGCTTTTGGAGATGAGCTACAGACACGATTACTTGAACATGTAAGCTTCCCAGGGCCTGGGTTGACTATCTGCTAATGACAATTCTAGACGATAAATTTGGACAACTCCTATTCTCTTGAGCGGCGCCTTCGAGATGAACAGAAGAAAAAGCTGGGTCTACGAGAGGACATTCTTCGCATCCGAGCAGAACGTGAGCAAGTGGCCTTGAAGATGGACGAAATTCGTATCAAACATGAAAATGAAACTAAGAAGGCACAGGTAAGCCATCTCCCTATGTGCAGAAGCCGGAAATCACCATACATACCCAAACAGTGCTAACACCACTTTTCAGGAGAGGGACTCGCTTAACACGACCGTGCATGATATCGAACTAGCCATTGACTTAGGGAAATCCTCGGAGGCCGAGGATGCTGGAGAGAAGACTGGCACCGAGGTACTTCTGAAGCGAGTCGCGGATCAAGTGAGCAACAACAGCGATTCTGGAGGCATCCTAAAGCAGATCAAGGAGTTCAACGCTTTCCTCAAGCGAGCAGCATTGGTATTGGAGTCTCGGAAGGCATGAGGTGTTAGGGAAAGGTTATGAAGTAGAGATACCCAGTGAGACGATTTTATGAAAGAAAGGAATAAGGTAAAATTCCAAATGCTTTCGTTTCCATCATAAAGTGCTTTCGGGTTTGCGTATTTTCAATCAGTCCCTGCCGCACCACTATTGGATTTGCAATTGGATTTCATACCCATTGCACACCCCACTCATATGGACCAGCTTCACAGCTTCAAAAGTCATTCTATCCTCTCCAGAATCTTTCTTCCACGAAAGCCTACCGAATGATCATCTATCAACCGTAAATGGCTTCTAGTGAAGACTACCGGTGCTTAAGGGAACCCATGGAGGGCCGAGACATTTGATGACATGGTTTTAGACTTGATGAGATGTGGGAGAGAGAAGCATGAAGTTGTGAAAGCTGCCGAGCGCCACCAACTTAGGTAATTGCGGCATTGGGGCAGATTACATGACCATACTCTGCAGTCCTCATTGGCTTTCCCACCAATGCTTTCGAAAATGCAGGTGAACTTGGTTGATATGTAAGGAACAAACGCTATAGATCCCGCGAAAGGCGGAATGGCTTCGCCTGTGATTGACGTGCTGGCACTGCCAATTCTCCATAAGTCACTACCCCTTACTCGAGCCAACACCTTCACTTCTTTTCTGCGCGGAAATATCTCATTAATGACTTGATCTCATATCTATGGGCCTATGGCATCTAAGAAGCCTCGATTCCCATATCCATCCAACTCCTCCTAGCCAACGCCAATTCACTGGGGGTATATCAACAAGCAACAACCGAGAAACGCCGAGTACGCCGATCCCATCAATGCAAAAGACCTATCTCTCCTCCCAAGGAGCATGCAGATTGAGCCTTGGTCTCTTCTGCTCACCTCTTTTCTCCTTCTTCTTCTCCTTTTCTTGCTGCTCCATCTCTCGCATCCGCCGCTCTGCAGCCTGAGCAGCCAGAGGTCTCAGCTCCGCTCGGACTCGCTCGTTTCTCTTGCCACGTGCCTTTTCAAGAGCCTCGCTCACGGGGCCGCCATGGACTAGTTGTGTGAGTTGACCCTGCATTCTTTGTTCCGCGTCTCGGCGTGTGTTGACTTTCCGCGGATGGTAAATGCACGTTGGTGCATGTGCTTCCTCGCCGCGTCGCTTGATCTCTTCGTATGAGGTGCCACAAAGATAGCACCATTCGTTTCCACATCGACCTTCAAAAGCTATTAGTAGATATCTCAGAAAATTGGATACTGAGAACTTACAAGTCATATGATCGCAACCCTCGGTTCGAGTGACACAGTTCCGGCAGTTAGGGCAAATTTGTGCATGCTCCTTGGCGAGTAACTTCGCTGTTGCTTCGGCCTCCTCCAAGCGCTCGATTTGGGAGTCATCCATATCGAACTCTTCGCATGTTTGTCCCTCGTGCCACGGCAATTTGTGCACAGCACAGGTCTTGAACGAGCAGACCTCACAAACCATCATCGGATTTTCATCGACGTGGATTTGGCCGGAGCCACAATCGAGACCGAGGCACATGACGAGGTTCGGTGTGGCCATCATCTTCAGGTATTCGTATCTAAAAGAAAATGTTAGCAATATTGTTAGATTTTGGGACAAGGATAAAAATACCTAGCGAACACCTCGCGGGTTGCATGCTGCTGGACCTCATTATGAGACAGCTTTTCAGGACAGAATGGGCAGATGATCAGATGCAGCTGACCCTCAGCTACAGCTGTTGCGATGGTCTGTTGTAGGCAGTAAACACAGACTCGCTCATCATTCTTGTGATGACAGTTTAATGTGACTTTCGTGGTTTCGGGGAATTCGCTCGAATCGTACTCCTCGGCGCAGATGAGGCACTCTATAAGCACCCCAGAGGCTTTGCCTTTGTTTCGAGAACGGCGAGGTGGCGCATCGAGCATCTCCTCATCGTCTTCAAAGTCGTCATCGGTAGCATCGTCAGGAATATTTACTGGTAACTCATCGTCGGACTCGTCATCACTGCCCTCTTCGACTCCATCTTCCATATTAAAATCGTCCGCCTCGTTCTCAGAAGCATCGGTCACGAAATCTTCGGGCCTATAGTCAGGCCATTCGCCTTCCTCCTCGTCGTCACCGCCAGTCGGGTCAGCAGCCTCTTCTGCGGCAGGCCGTGGAGGTGCTGGAAATTCTCCTCCATTCTTCAGCCAGTTCTCCAGATTCCGTGTCTCATCTTCATCGATCTCTTTGGCGAGTTCGAATAGGCCGGCATACAGGGCGCCACGATCCATCGGGTTTTCTGGGAGTCGCTCATAGGCTCGGAGGACTTGCTGCATGTGGAGAGTATGGTGTTGTCGGAAGGTGAGACCGAGCACCAAGAGTCGTTGACCATCGTTGGAAGCCATCTTGAAGAGTAGAAGTTTAGGTAAGGGGATGAGGAGGATGAAATGGATGGATGAGGATCGAGGATGATGAAGCTGCTCGGGAGCTAACGGCTGAACCCGATATCCAAAACCTTGGTAGACCAAGGGTTTCTGAGGAAGCTAATAAAGAAATCCCACAAAGCGGAAGTGGTAAATGTGGAAGGTTGATATCTTGAAGTCATGTCAGCTGATGACTCCCATATCAAGTGAACTGCGGCCGTCGCAAGGCTAGGGATATGAAGACAAACCTGCGGTGCTGTGAAGACTACTTGGTCTCAATTCAGAAGTAGGGTGATACAAGACATCCAAAGGATCAGGGATGGTAGTATCAAGATCAAAGTATCGAAGTTGGGCTCGAGATTGTTGATGTCGGGAGGAAGTTGGAGGAGGATCGTTGCCTCGTATAAATACCCGAGGCCGGGTTGCTCGTGACAGACGAAGCACTTAGTAAATTTCCTGGCTTGAGAATGGACGGTGAATAGACAAATTTACGACTGTGAAGGTATATTTCCAGACAATGATGTCAGGCGTTCAAGAATATTTGAGAGATTGACTGTGGACGGGAGCCTGCTCATAAGGCTGAGCCCGCTTCGCCGCTGGTGCCTAGGTGCATCCGAACCAATCACCTTTGCAACAAGGCTGAAGTCTCTCTTGCGATTCAACATTTTCTGAAATCCAATTCATATTTTTATTGTTCTCTTCACTTTTGGAGCCCAGAATACTGAACATAAAGAGTCAGTACTTTTGGGGAAGATTTGCGCGCTTGATTGGTTCATTGCGTTGCAATAAATTGACAACCATTATCATGGTATCCTTACACAAGCGTTGTATAGAAACGTTCTCAATACATATCCGGATTTTGCATCCTGTAATTGCAGAAATAAAATCGAGGTACTTCATAGTATCATAAGCAGCCTCCTGAAGCTTCTCACACCACCCTATATATATCCCTCCAGGAGTGTTTCCTTGTTTGTCTCTCATGTTTGTTTCAAACCTACCAAGCTTTGATCAGCTGAACCAAAAGGAGTTCGCTATAGAAGAATTTTAGCAGTTCATCTTCGTGGATTTTAAAAAGCAATAGTAGTTTTAAGCGCAACAAGAAATAGATTATTTTTGGGGATGATAGGAATTGCCTAAAATGACACACACTTGTTGCACGTGGAAAGTTCCAACATCCTTCAAGCTTCAGAGCGGTGTACAAGGTGAGATCAGAAGCTGAATGAAAGACACACCGAACACAAACCAGGGGGCTTCGACTTCCCCGCCACCATCGGTGGAAAAAGCAAGCCTACAGCTTGGCACCGACGAGAGAACCCGCCACTGTTCCAGCTCCTACGATGAGTCGATGTCTCCACTGTTGGTGAGTATGCAAGCCCAAGCCTATCAACTTCAGTCGTACTTGCATTTCCTTAGCTTCAGCGGGTTGGTGGTCTTTCCAACAACTTCGCGTTAGGAGATCTCGACCTGGTAATCAGGGGTGGACGGCAACCCCAGAATGGCTTCCCGCTGCCCGCCCAGCGCCCCTGAAGGCCGTGCGATCAGTGCAACATCGACCCGCTGTCAGATCCCTGAAAATGGCTGCTTTTTGGGCTGCATTGCCTGCGCAGTGACGGGCATAACAGCCTCGATCCTTCAAACATCACAACATCCTCCTCCGTATGCTAGCAAATAGGTGATGGTTCCTGCAGGTAAGGAAGCGTTCTGCCGCCACTATCACCGAGCTGGACCCCACTGCATGACGAATCACTATCTCACGTTCTCCGGCTGCTGATAAGGAGAGAGGAGTCGAGCATGATCCTTTCTGGCCGTATTCGCGGCTGAACAAGGCCCTGTTGGTAGGCCTGTGGCGCCTGTCGTGACCCAGTCAGACGGGTAGACTAAGAAAGGGGGTTGACCTCGCAAGGGCTTCATTGGTAGGGAATCAACCAACGATCAACCAACCCCAGATTCCAATTGCCTCCTCGACGACAACTTCCCAGCGCTTAGCCTTTTATTGGCCCAGTTTTATCCAAAGGCTTTGGACAATAGGGCGTCTTTGTATTCCCATTGGCTGCGGTGTTAGGAAGCCATGGTCGACAATGGCGAAAACGGCTGATCACGTCGTCTTTTCGTCTTACGAGTCTTAAAGGGCTCCGAACTATTGAATAGCGGATTCCCGATCAAGGGCGTTCGAGGGCACACAGCTTTCTAGAACCCTGGATTCGGGCTCTGATTCGTCTGGTCTATCAGCACGGCGCGGGGTCGAGTTCTAATTCGATCCGTATTTGGCTGTATCGACGATACAGAGGCTGTCATCATGGGATCCTGCGCCAGGCACAGAACATATAGTCTTTGTGGCTCCCGCGACCCTCGGTCTAAGGGTCCTGATGTGAAAAGAACTGCAGCAACCTGTCGTCATGGCTGATATCGGCGGATATGGCCCAGTTATCATCGCCACAATGTGGGCGGAGACGGGAATCACATTGCTGTTTGTGGCTTTGAGGTTATACACGAGAATACGGATAAACAGGACGGTGGGATGGGACGATTACCTGATATCACTGGCTTCGGTACGTGGGGTAGATTCGAAATTTCAATTCTTGGGATACTGACTGGTCTAGATAATGATGATACCGTACTCAGCAGCATGCACACTAGCTGCAATGCAAGGCCTTGGAAGACACTCCGCCGAGCTAAGTCTGGATCAATTCATGCAAGCTACAAGATATATTGTGATCGGTCAAACGTGAGTCTTAATCTCACCTCGTTCCAATGTATACTGACAAGCGTTTTCAGCTTCTCACTGGTAGGTATTGCAGCAAGCAAAGCCTCAGTTGCCGCCTTCCTCCTCCGTATAACAATCCACCAATGGCACAAGTGGACCCTATACATCCTAATTTTTATCGTCACCGTATCTTGTTTTATCTGCGCGCTGTTTGACTACATACGCTGCGACCCAATAGAGAGTATCTGGAACTTCTTCATCCCGGGAAAGTGCTGGATGGATGCAAAAGGCTTCACGACTCTCTCAGCGGTAGTAGGGGGAATATCCGCAGCAGTGGATTTTATACTGGCGATTCTGCCTTGGTTCATACTCTGGAATCTACAGATGAAGAGGAAAGACAAGAACTTGATCGCAACGTCGATGAGCCTGGGGTTCTTTGCTGGAGTCTGTGGTATAATCAGAACCACGACCGTGGAGCGAATATTTACCGGGGTCGACTACTCCTGTAAGCACCCTTTCGTTCGAATCAAATACCAAACCAATACTAACTCGCAAAAGATGAGACAGTCGGCTTGATACTCTGGTCCTCAACCGAACTCACAGTCACAATCCTAACCGCCACAATCCCCACATTACGCCCGCTCTACAAACAACTCTTCCTGCACCAACCGGCACACTCCTACCG
>Ga0302140_10007712_pt1 | contig 13454 bp, 10 predicted proteins | sample I_Bog_E1_1_FD_202095 | JGI IMG/M metagenome (GOLD analysis project Ga0302140, IMG submission 202095) | Peat permafrost microbial communities from Stordalen Mire near Abisko, Sweden - I_Bog_E1_1 | ecosystem: Environmental > Terrestrial > Soil > Wetlands > Peat | place: Sweden: Abisko, Stordalen...
GTGATCTCGTCTTCGGCCGGTTTGCTCACAGTCCCCGGCGGCAATAGCTCGCGCACCGGCTCATCCAACTTCACTTTGCCCTGTTCAACTAACTGCGAAAGGATTAATCCTGTAAAAGTCTTCGTGATGGAACCAATCTCAAATATCGAATCGGGTTTAGCCGCGCCATAACTGAATACTCGCCGAACTCCGTGCTCAACAACGGCAATGGAGATCCCGGCGCCGGTTGACGGCGCGAGTTGGCCGCTCTTGAGCGCCTCGGCCAGGTCCCTGTCCATGACTGCTTGCAAGTCAGTTGCTAATACCGGCGCCATAGCAGGGACATAAGTCGCGGCAGGAACTGGTGCAGGCGAAAGTTCGGCGGATTGGCGTATGAAGTTCAAAGGCCTGGGGCCCTGACTCCAGATCCCGGAAAGGCTGGTTCCATCCGCGGAGAGTTTACCGGCCCAGCTTCCCTGAACGATCGGGACCTCAAAGGAAAAATCGGGAGCTGAGAACAGCACCTTGGAGCATTGCAGGCCCATGGCGCCTTGATCGAGGCTGTCGAATGTGCAGAATTCCTGCCCATTACTGCCACTCTTCACATGAATCTGGACGCGGAGATTCAGGCCCCCGCCTTGCAGCGTGCCCAGCCAGATTCCATCTACCCGCGATGGCTTTTCCGCAGGCACAAATGTATCGCGCAAGAAACTCAGCGGCTGCGGAACCCCCTGATCCCAGGCGCCTTCCAGCCCGACGGCTGTCACAGTGCCCTTCCAGGTGCCGTGTACATCCGGGACGCTAAAGCTGAAGGCCTGGGTGTCCAGATGAAAATCGGCACATCGAATGCCGAGTGCTCCTTGATCCGTACTGTCGAGGGTTCCGGTAATGGTCCCGGTCGCATCGACCTTGAGGTGCAGTTTCAGATGCAATGGCCCCAGCATCCCCGTGTAGTCGCCCGCAACTGAAGGCTTCTGTTGTGCCGGCAGGCTCACTGCGGTGAATGTAAGCAAAAGAAGCAGGGAAAACACAATATTTGACCTGCTCAACAGGACATGCGGGCATAGGCGCCAGATAGGTTTGATGAGTGGCATCGGGATGATTCGCTTTCTGGCCTCTCGGCCGGTTTATGCCGCATAGTAGCGAGACATTTCAAGCAGGCAAAGCCTGGCTCCATTTGGATTCCTTATACAGAGCGTCCCGCATGTTCTCATTAGCAGGCATAAGAGCTTGGGTGGTTCTACAAGAGGTAGTCACCCGTAGCGAACATTTCTTACACGGCTGCCGGATTAATTCCACCCTCATTCCCAGGCTCAGCAAGGAAGGTTGAAGCGGGCTTTCTCCCTCAAATGGCAAATCGGCGATGGCGACCCGCAACCTCAGTTCGCCCGATTCTGTCTCCTTCTCGAACGTTCCGAGGTACGCCGATCTCGTCCGATTGAAGTTTTCAATACGTTATGCCGATGGAGGCGATGACGAAGGTTGTCCATGTCCGCTCCCGCCTCACCAATGCCAATCTCGATTTCGACCGAATGGGCAGAAGGGCTGCGGTATGTGGCGCGCCAGCCAATTCTGGACCGGCGTGGCCGAGTTCATGGCTATGAACTGCTCTTCAGGCTGGGCCCGGAAGTTGCCTTTCGCGGAGATGGCGAAAAAGCCACCCGCACCATGCTTGATAATGCTGTGATGTTTGGGATGGAAAGACTAACTGGCGGCTTGCCGGCGTTTGTGAATTGCACCGGCGCGGTCCTCACAGAAAACCTGGTAAATCTCCTGGGGACGACGACAGTGCTCGAGATTCTGGAGACGGTGGACCCGACGCCGGAATTGATTTCAAACTGCCGCAACCTAAAGGCCAAAGGTTACCGCTTCGCTTTAGACGATTTTGTGTGGGAGCCGAGATTCCAGCCCCTGCTAGAGTTGGCCGACTACATTAAAGTGGACTTTGCGTCGACCGGGCCGGAGGAACGGCGGGAGCTTTTCCGGCGCGTGGACCGTGGGTCGATCTTCATGCTGGCCGAGAAAGTGGAAACGCAGGAGGAGTATCAACAGGCGCGAAAAGAAGGTTTCACACTCTTTCAGGGCTACTACTTCTGCCGCCCAATGCTTATGCAGAACCGCAAAATTCCCGCTAATCGAGCCGTTCACTTCGAGATTCTGCAACTGGCGCAGAGCGATGACGTTGACTTGCATAAGGCGGCCCGGCTCTTGAAGCGCAATCCCTCGCTAACCTACCGGCTGCTGAGGTTGGTCAATTCGTCGGTTTACGCGATACGAACCGAGATCAATTCCATTCAGGAAGCGCTCGTAGTGGTGGGCGAAAACACGTTCCGGCGCATTGTGACGCTGGCCATCGCTGCCGACCTGAACGGAGAGCAGCCGTTGGAGATATTGCGCATGGCCTTTGCGCGCGCGAGGTTTTGCGAACTGGCCTCGGAGCGATGTGGGCTGGACCCGTCTGAACAGTATTTGCTCGGTATGTTCAGCCTGCTCCCAGCCATGCTGCTGCTGTCGATGGAGGACCTGGTGCCGGATCTGCCGCTGCGGGATGCGATTCGCGAGGCGCTGAAGGGCAAAGCCAACCATGAACGCGCGCTGCTGGGATGGCTTGAGTGCCACGAGCGCGGCGACTGGGCAACTTGCGACGCGTTGGTTGAGATAAATGGAGTGACCGAAGAGGAGATTGTAGGCTTCTATCGTTCGGCCCTACTGTGGGCATCGGCGGCCCTCGGATCAAACGGCTGACCAGGGGTGTAGATCCTTGAATGCGGGATCGGAGAAATTCAGACGGCTCCGAGGCGCGGCAGGCGCAGCGCAGGAGCAGGACTTTCCGAACCAACTTCATCCGCAGGGATGAAGAACGGCCCGCACCTCATTGCGAGGAGCGGGCCGTCTCGTTTGAGACCTTAGCGGATTTACGCCTTGGCAGTTGTAAGCGCACCCAGGTCGGCCGCAAGCTTTTCCGTCGAGAAGGCCTCGATGATATCGCCTTCCTTCAGATCGCTGAAGCCGGCCAATCCGATACCGCACTCCATACCGTTGCTCACTTCGCGCGCATCGTCCTTAAAGCGTTTGAGTGAGTTGATCTTGCCCTTGAAGACCTGCTCCTCGCCTCGCATCACCTTGACCTCGGCATCGCGGCGAATGACGCCGTCTTGCACACGGCATCCGGCAATGGTGCCAACCTTCGGAATCTTGAATACGTTGATGACTTCCGCCTTGCCAACGTAGTTCTCCTTGAAGGTTGGATCGAGAAGACCCAGCATGGCGAGGCGAATTTCGTCCTGCAACTCATAGATGATGGAGTGCAGGCGAATCTCGATGCCTTCCTGTTGCGCCAACTCGGCTGCCTTGCGTTCGGGCCGCACGTTGAAGCCGATGATGATGGTATTTGAGGCAGTTGCCAGCAGAACGTCGCTCTCGGTGATGGAACCGACTCCGGAGTGGATGACCTTGATGCGCACCTTCTCCGTTGACATGCGGACGAGCGAATCGGCCAGCACTTCAACCGATCCGGTCACATCGCCCTTGATGATGAGCGGCAGATCCTTGACGCCTGCAGTGCGAATCTGTTCCGCCAGACCTTCGAGCGAGACGCGCGAGCTCTTGGCCAACTGGGCTTCGCGTTCCTTCATCTTGCGGTACTGCGCAATACCCTTCGCCTTGTCGCGATCGGCAACTACGAGGAACGTGTCGCCCGAATCCGGCATGGACTCGAGACCGAGCACTTCGACCGGGGTCGAAGGTCCAGCTTCTTCCAGTGCACGGCCGCGATCGTCGAACATGGCGCGCACCTTGCCGAATGTGTTCCCCACGATGTAGCTGTCATTCAGGCGCAGAGTTCCATCCTGAACAAGTACGGTGGCGACAGCGCCGCGGCCGCGATCGAGCTTGGCTTCAATGACCGATCCAACGGCCTTGCGTCCCGGTGTTGCCTTGGGTGCCTTGACGTCCGAAACCAGGCAGATCATTTCCAGCAACCCGTCGAGGTTTATGCGCTTCTTGGCCGAAACCTTGACGTAGGGGGTATCCCCTCCCCAATCGTCGGGGACCAGGCCGCGATCGGCAAGCTGCTTCTGAACCCGGTCCGGATCGGCTTCGGGCTTGTCGATCTTGTTGATGGCAACGATGATCGGCACACCGGCAGCCTTGGCGTGATCGATCGCCTCGAGCGTCTGGGGCATGACGCCATCGTCGGCGGATACCACGATGACCACAATATCTGTCACCTTGGCGCCACGGGCGCGCATGCGGGTAAATGCTTCGTGGCCCGGGGTATCGAGGAAGACGATCTCGCGACCGAATGCCGGCGAACCTTCCTTGGCAAAACGGACCTTGTAAGCACCGATGTGCTGCGTGATCCCGCCAGCCTCGCCAGCCGCCACATCTGTCTTGCGGATGGCGTCGAGCAGCGAAGTTTTGCCGTGATCCACGTGGCCCATGACCGTGACGACTGGTGAACGTGGAACCTCGAGCTCGCCGGTGTTTTCGGCCTCGAGCACTTCTTCGATCGCCTGGTTGGCGATCTCTTCTTCGTAGCTGATGACAGTTGCGGCCGCGCCGAACTTGGCCGACACGTCCTTGATCATCTCAGCGTCGAGAGACTGGTTCACGGTGACAAAGATGCCGCTCATCAGGAGGGTGGCAATCAGGTCCTTGGCGCGAACATCGAGTTTCTCGGCCAGGTCCTTAACGCTGATGCCTTCCGTGACGGTGATTTCGCGGGTGATTGGCAGCGGTTCTCCGCCATATTGCACCCCGCCGTAACGCGGCGGTGGCACAAAGCCCTTCATTGGGCCTTCTTTCGTCTTCGGATACTGTGGCCGTCCACCACGGCCTCTGCTCGGGGCAGCACGCTGCGGACGCGGCGCTTCGCCGGTCGGAGGTGCGCTTCCGCCGGGTCCGCCTGGACGCGGTCCGCCAAAGCCACCGGGACGAGGTGGTCCACCAAATCCGGGACGTGCACCGAACCCGGGCCGTGCACCTGGTCCGCCGGCACCTGGGCCACCGGGTCCAGCATAGCCACCTGGTGTAGTGCGAGTGGGATGCTTGGGGCGCGGTCCGCCGGGGAATTGTCCGGCAGGTGGTGGTGCTCCTGGGGTGCGCGGGGTATAGCTTCCTGGGCCGGAAGAGGGTCGGCGGTCGAAGATTGGCTTGCCGCGCTGAATGCCGGCTGCTCCTGCGGCCTGATTGCCGGTACCTGGCATCGGAACCGGTGTAGTGACGATGGGTGCCTTGTATACCGGGCGGGGGCCTGTTTGCGGCATAACCACGCGCCGGGCGGGCAGGGCCGCGGTGGGCGAGGGGCTATGCGTATGACCTTGCGTGCGAGGAGCCGGCGCTGGCGCCGCATCGGCCGGAGCCGCAGTTTCTGGTTCGAGAATGAGGGTTGGCGTACTTTTCTCCGATGTGGCGGTGGCCGGCTCAATCGGAGATTGAACGGCGGGTGGAGCGGATACAGCTGCAGTTACCGAGGGCGCAGCAGGTGCTGCTGCGACTGGCGATGGCGTGGAAACCGAAGCAGGCTGATCGATCGCGGTGGCAACGGGTGCTTGTGGCGCGGCGGCAACTGGCGGTGCGGTTTGCGGCTTTGCGGCAACTGCGGGCTGCTCTGCCGGGCGAACCTGTTCGTCGCGGGCAGGCGTAGTCACGTGAGGCTTAACCACCACGGTTTGGGGTGGCGCCACAACCACGACAGGCCGAGCCACGGTAACAGCGCCTGCAGGTGCCTTGGCTACTATTGGACCGGATGGGGGACGGGAAGCAATCGCCGGTGGAGCAGGAGGTGCGACGACAATAGGAGGCGCAGAGCGCGGTTGAGGAACAATCTTCCGCGGTTCCGGCCGGGTGGGCTGCTGCGGAGGCGGTGCAACGGCGACCGGAGGCGCGGGTCGAACCGGCGCCGCCGGAGGAGTGGGCGGACGCACGGGGGCATGAGACTGCCGCGCTTCCTGCTCCTCTTTTTGCTTATTGGCCAGAATGGCCTTCATCACATCTCCTGGCTTGGAAACGTGAGAGAGATCTATTTTTGGAGTGATGGCCTGAGGAGCACGGGAGGCCGAAGAACTCGCATGACTGCGCGATCCGCGGTCCAGATGCACGCGTACCTTCTCCGCCTCGTAGTCCTCCAGGGAACTAGAGTGCGTTTTTCCGTTGGCCAGGCCGAGTTCCGCCAGTATGTCAAGAATCTGCCGGCTCTTGATTTCCATCTCGCGTGCGAGATCGTTGATACGAACCTTACTCATCCGCCTCTTTTCAAAATGTGCTACCCAAAGCCCTTAGTTGCTCATAGCTACCTCATGGCATTGGCTGCATTTCAAACTTCCATGATTGCCCGATTGGTCTTGAAGAGCGGGGCGCATTTTATGCGCCATCCTCTTTGACCGCCTGCTTTTTCGCTGCTTCAAATGTCTGTAGTTCCCGAGCCTCATTCGGCATCTGGAACGCTTTCAATTGCTTCTTCAATCGCGGAAGCCGGCTCAGACTCCGTCTCCGCAGCTTCAACACTTTCCGCTTCCCTCAGAACGTCAGCGGCGTTTTCGGCTTCCGCTTCCGCGTCCGCCTCAACTGCAGGGGCGTTCTCCACCTCAGCTTCGCCGGACTCCTCAACGGCCGTCTCTACTGAAGCAGCATCGCCGGTCTCGGCGGCCTCGGCTTCAATGTGTTCGGCGTCAAGGACAGCACTTTCCGCGGCTTCCGGCACATGGCCTTCTTCGCCTTCTTCAAAATGCCCGAAGTAGTGGCGCACCGCGACGCTGATCTTCTCCAGCGTCTTTTCGCCGATGCCAGGAATCTCTTCCAGTTGTTCGGGCGTCATATCCGCGAGCGATTCTACCGTTGTAATTCCAGCAGCCACCAATTTCTGGATGATGCCTTCGCCCAGTTCTGCAACTTGCTCAATCGGGGTAGAGGGTCCGCCGGAGAGAGCCTGCATCTGCTGCTCCACTTCCTGACGTTTCTCCTCTTCGCTCTTGATGTCGATCTTCCATCCCAGCAACTTGGCGGCGAGGCGCACGTTCTGCCCCTTCTTGCCAATGGCCAGAGATAATTGTGTGTCGTCCACAATCACTTCGAGCTGCTTGTCTGTCAGGTCGGAAATAGACACTCGGCTCACCTTGGCGGGCTGCAGCGCCTTCTCGGCGAAGGTCGTGATCTCGTCGGAGAACTCGATGATGTCGATCTTCTCTCCGCGCAATTCACGAATGATCGATTGGACACGCATACCCTTCATGCCGACGCAGGCGCCCACCGGGTCCACATCCTTGTCCCGGCTCTGCACGGCGATCTTGGTGCGCTCGCCGGCCTCCCGTGCAATGGCGCGAATGACGACCGTGTTGTCGTATATCTCTGGAACTTCCGACTGGAACAGATTCGAAACCAGCTCCGGTGCGGCCCGGGAAACGATGACCTGGGGGCCCTTGGCTGCGCGATCGACCTTGAGCAAAACCACGCGGACGCGTTCGCCGATGGAGAACTGCTCCAGGCGCGACTGCTCTCGGCGCGGGCAGCGGGCTTCCGCTTTGCCCAAGTCGTAAATAACATCCTGGCCTTCGATCCGCTTGACCGTGGCGTTCAGCACTTCCTTCTCGCGGTGGGCGTATTCCTGGAAGATGGTGTCCCGCTCGGCTTCGCGCACCTTCTGGAAGATCACCTGCTTGGCCAGTTGGGCGGCGATGCGGCCCAGCGGACTGGTGTCGCGATACATGCGGATTTCGCTGCCGACTTCCACGCCGGGGGCAAGCGCGTTGGCCTCTTCCAGGGTGATCTGGTTTAGAGGATCTTCAACCTCGGCGGTGTCTGCCACTACGGTCTTGAAGATGTACGCGGTTATCTCGCCGGTCTCTTTGTTCAGTTCCCCACGCATGTTTTCCTGGGTCTTGTAGAACTTGCGCGTGGCCAGTGCGATGGCTTCTTCCACGGCGCCAACAACGACGCCGGGCTCAATGCCCTTCTCGCGGCTCAGGAGCTCGATACTCTGATACAAAACGCTGGTGCCCATACTTTGCTTGCTCTCTCGGTTGCTTTTTTGCGGCGGAAGCCTTGGTTGGCCGCGCCACTTGAGCTCATTTGCGAGAAGGTGCTGATTCCCAAACCCTTCTCATCCTCTTGCGAAGCCGGTTCTTAGATCTCCGGAACGATCTGCGCTTTTTCAACGTTACCCAACGCGATTTCCACCGTGCTCACGCCGGCTTTCCGGCTCTTGCTATTCTGCTTCACTGCATTCAAATCCAGCGTGATGATTTCCTGGGCCACTGCCGTTAATCGCCCCTGCCAGTGACGGTTGTTGCGAATCGGTTCGAAGGTCTGCACCTTGATCAAGCTGCCTGTAAACCTTTGAAACTCTTCGAGCTTGCTCAGCTTGCGGTCCAGGCCTGGAGAACTTGCCTCCAGCGTGTATTCCGCGCTGGGAATCAGGTCTTCCACGTCCAACAGCACGCCAAAATCGCGGCTGAATTCGGCGCAGTCTTCATGTGTGATGCCGGATAGCTGCTCGACGCTCAATGTTCCTTCGCGCAACCGCTCCGGAAGTTCTTCAATTCCGCCTTCGGTGTTTCCGGCTTCAATCGCCGCCTTCAATTTTGCGCGTCCCTCGGCGTTTTTCTCCAAAGTGACCCGTAATACTCGATCCTTAGCGGGGCCAGTGAACTCCACGTCCACCACGTCCAGCCCATGCGAAGCGGCCACTCTTGCCGCTGCCAACCGAATTTCGTCCAGCTTGACTGCCATTTTCCCTGCGCCGCTTTACTGTCCGAACAGCTTGGAATCCGCCGTCGGGGACGCCGCCTGTTCAGCGGTCTTGCTGCCGGAGTGCTTGCCCCGGGTTGTGCCTTTGGATTGGGACGACCTTGCCCCAAATAAAAAGTGGGCTGTAAGCCCACTCATCTCTCCGCCAGCCGGCCTACCCACGACAATTATGGCGGACAAATTCGTCTGCATCGTTATCATACGGCGATTTGGCGGGAATTTCAAGCGCCTGCGGTGCGGAAATGGCCACTCAGACCGGCTATCCTCATCCCATGGCAGCCACACATCCTCCCCATTCGCCCATCCCCGCCGCTTCAGCCGCCGACGCCCGCGCCGCTCTGCTGAAGCATGCCGCGCGCGACGCCATGGATTACCTGGAAGGCGTTCGCTCGCGTCCGATTTCGCCCACGGCAAAGGCGGTGGCCGCTCTCAGCGCTTTGCGCGGACCGCTGCCGCCTGGCCCCACCAGTGCTGAGGCGGTGCTCCATCTGCTTCATGAATACGGCTCGCCCGCCACCATGGCCAAGACATCCGGCCGCTTCTTCGGTTTCGTGACTGGCGACTGCCTGCCGGCGGCGCTGGCTGCCTCATGGCTGGTGAGTGCGTGGGACCAGAACGCCGCGCATTCCGTGCAGTCTCCGGTAGCTGCGCAACTGGAAGAGACCGCGCTCGACTGGGTGCGGCAGATGTTCTGCCTGCCTGAAGGAACTGGCGGCGCTGTGGTGACAGGAGCCACCATGGCCAACTTCTCCGGGCTGGCAGCGGCACGCCATGCATTGCTCACCCGCGCCGGGTGGGACGTGGAGGCAGACGGCCTGTTCGGTGCGCCGCCCATCACCGTCGTGGTCGGCGACGAAGTGCATCAGTCGGTTATCAAAGCGCTGGGGTTGCTGGGTATGGGACGCAAGCGCGTGGTTCGCGTTCCAGTCGACGGACAGGGCCGCATGCGCGCCGACGCACTGCCCCATCTGGATTCTCAGACCATCCTGTGTATCCAGGCCGGCAATGTGAACACCGGCTCTTTCGATCCGGCGGCAGCAATCTGTCCCGCAGCCCGCGCGGCTGGCGCATGGATTCACGTGGACGGCGCCTTTGGCTTATGGGCTGCCGCATCACCTGAATTTCGCAAGCTGACAAAAGGATTTGAGCAAGCTGACTCGTGGGCCACCGATGGACACAAGTGGCCGAATATCGGCTACGACTGCGGCATCGCATTGGTTCGCGATCCGAAATTGCTGCGGGCCGCCATGTCCATCCAGGCGGCCTATCTCGTGCACAGTGAGGACCGCGACCCCTCCAACTATGGGCCGGAGCTCAGTCGCCGTGCGCGTGGAGTGGAGTTGTGGGCCGGGTTGCGGTCGCTGGGACAATCCGGAATTGCAGCGATTGTGGAGCGAACCTCGAGCTATGCGCGCCGTTTTGCCGCGGGGTTGAAGGCAGCCGGATACGACGTGCTGAACGACGTGATCCTTAACCAGGTGCTGGTGTCATTTGGTTCCGCGGAGAAGACGCTTGCCATCATCGCGCGCCTGCAGGCCGAGGGAACCTGCTGGTGTGGCTCAACAGTTTGGCAGGGCCAAACGGCGATGCGCATCAGCGTGTCAAGCTGGGAGACGACGAAGGATGACGTCGAACTGAGCCTTGCCGCCATGGTGAAGGCAGCCGAAGGATAAGTGAACACATCCACCGGGAGCCTTTTCTACTGTTTTTCGCGCGAAATAAAGCAGCGCGCTTGTGTATTTTTCCTTCGCTGCTGCGCTCAATTTGTAATTGATTGTGGACAGGGATTGAACCGGAGCAGCAGGCAGTTTTATTTTCCGTTTCTAGGCAGGCCGTTCTCGCTCAGAGCGGGCTGTTCTGCCGCCCGGTCCAGGCTGAAGCGTTTCATGGAATGATGACAGAGAATGTGTCGGAGCCGGTTGCCTTCGAGGCGGCTGAATTGTTACCAATAAGCAACCTGCAATCGCATCAAGGATCTTTGTGGACGCCTTTAATCAAGAGAAAACCGGTCAGTTGGAGGTGCTGTCGCAGGTATTTCGCGAACAGCTTCTGGCTTGCCTTGAGGAATGCGCTCAGGGACGTGAGGGCCTGTTTGCCAGTCGCGAGCACCTGGGTTACGCGGAGCCGCACCCATGGCCTGAAGCAGCACAACTGCGCGAACTCGCAATGGCACTGCAAACCCTATACGCCCAGCAGGATGAACCGAGCCCCATGTGCGACGAGTTTCTGGATCTCTGCTCCATTCACGGCGAAAGTAATCCGGGAGAGCGGAAGCTGGCGCGGGCGCTTCTCGCGCGGATTGAGAAGGGCCAGGTAGGGACGCCAACGCAGGAAGAGAGAAAACCATGGTGATTCTGCATGGGTTTCTGGCGCTCCTGGCCGGTTTCGCCACGATGGCGATTCTTGTCATTGTTGTGACGGCGCTGCTAACTCGCTTGGCGCCGGATTGGGTCGGCGAGCAAGGCAAACCCGGTGCGGGCTATATCTTCGTCAATCTAGGTTATTCGTTCCTGGCTGCTGCAGCCGGAGGATACATTACCGCTTGGGCAGCATCAGGCAATCCTCTTATTTATGTTCTGGCACTGGCAGTTGTGGTTCTGGTCCTTTCTGCGCTCAGTGCTTTACAAATGCGCGGAAAACAGCCCATCGCCTACCAACTCGCTCTGGCGGCGATCGCGCCCATGGGTGTTATGGCCGGCGGCCTCGTCCGGCTCAGGTTGTTGGGAACAATCTAAGCGGCTCTCTGATCCGTCACCAGAGAGCCGCTGGCCCCCTCCGCCGGTGCCGTTACCAGCGCACGCCCACCGTCACGGGGATCGTTTCCGTGCGTCCGGTGCCGTTGTATGCGTTCACGCTCGGAGTGTCGATCCAAACGTAGCGGGCTTCGGCGTAGAGCTTCATCTGTCCGTCGCCGTAGGTGCCACCGAGACGGTGTGTGTAACCTGCGCCAAAGTTAACCCCGCCCTGATTGGAAGAGAAGTCGTAAACAGTTTGGTTTTCGACCACGATTCCGCAGTAGTAGTAGCACACTTCGCCCTCTACTGGAACCGTGAAACTGGTGACCTTGCGATAAAAACCGCCCCCGCCCGTAACGTAAACGCTGTTAATCGATTTAGGCAAAAGGTCGATGACCGGATCGAGTGTCAGCGACCAGATGTGCGCGTGACCGCCCTGGGTACCAACCGCAGCGATGAAGGCACCGGGCAATTTGTCGTCCATGAACTGATACTCGCCTAACAAGGACAAACGGGGGCTAAAGCGCAGACCGAGGCCGCCGGTGAAATTGCCGCCGTAGGTTAGGAACGGACCGCCGTAGTTTCCAGAAGCCGCGGTGCCGCTCCCTCCGGAGGAGGTGTCATTTCCGACGGGCGCATTGAAGCCAGCGCCTGCTTCGCCGACAACATGGCTCCAGCTCAGCATTCCATGTTTCGCGCCGTAATCCTGTCCGGCGCCGGCGTGGCCACTGCCAAGTGCCGCGGCCGCATCGGTTAGAGCGGACGCGCCGTCTAGGGCGTCGTCGGCGACATATTGCAGCGAACTCGACTCATTGGCCGAAGAGGTACTGAAGTTGGAGGACGATTGGGCGCTTGCGGTACCAATTGCGAACATCAGAGCACCACAAAGGAAACTGCCATGGCGCGTCAGCGACATCCACGGGTGAGATGACATGTCAAAAACCTCAATAATTGATTAGTTTGCGTGCGCCCGGAAGTCGAGCGGTGCCCCGGGCAATGGATTAGACACCGACGTGGGTGGAAAGGTTGCGATCACAGGCGGAGGGGGGAGTGGCACATGTCTCAATGCTCCCATAAATCGTACACATCCCGCAATGGTATATTTGTGTCACGGACTTGGAGAGTGGGAAATATGAAAATTCTGGAACTCGATGACCACAAAGCAGCCTCAATGCCGCCGAGTGGAGATGAGACCCTGCGGATTCGGACGCGCATTGGGGGAAAAGGCCGCATCGTGATTCCGGCGCCGATGCGTGAGGCTCTGCAGATCGTGGACGGGGATGTTCTCGATCTTCAGGTGGTGGACGGCGAACTGAGGATCGCGACTATGCGGGAACGCCTGCGGCGCGCACAACAGAGAGTAAGAAAATATGTGCCAGTTGGCGTCAGCCTTGCGAACGAGTTGAGCGCGGAGCGGCGCGAGGCGGCAAAGCATGAATGAAGTGGTCTTCGACGCTTCCGCCATGCTGGCCTCGCTGAACCATGAGCGAGGCCACGAGAAGATTACGGGAGAACTTTTGGCACGCTCCGTCGCGAGCACTGTGAACCTTGCTGAAGTGCAATCAAAGCTCGTTAAGCGCGGGGGCGACCCGGACGAGGCCTGGGAGGACGCTCTTGCTGCGGTGGCTTCAGTTGAACCTTACACCGGCGAGCACGCGAAGATTGCGGGAAGCCTGATAACAACGACTGAAAAGTATGGCCTCTCCCTGGGAGATCGTTCCTGTCTTGCGTTGGCAATCGCGCTGAAGGCTCCTGTTTATACAACCGAGCAGATCTGGAAAAACCTGAAGGTGGGTATTCCGATCCACGTGATTCGGTAAAGCAGAAGCAGCAAGGCCGAAGCATTTGCTCCGGCCTTGCTGCTTCTGCGTGCATTGTTAAATTGAGTTATCCCTGGATGTCGAACTGCTCCGGATGGAGCGTCGCATCGCTCTTGACAAGGATGTTCTTGCCCACCAACTCCTCGAATTCCGTAAGCCAGCTTGCGTTGTTCTG
>Ga0302140_10007717_pt1 | contig 13447 bp, 10 predicted proteins | sample I_Bog_E1_1_FD_202095 | JGI IMG/M metagenome (GOLD analysis project Ga0302140, IMG submission 202095) | Peat permafrost microbial communities from Stordalen Mire near Abisko, Sweden - I_Bog_E1_1 | ecosystem: Environmental > Terrestrial > Soil > Wetlands > Peat | place: Sweden: Abisko, Stordalen...
CTGGGCGTGGCCTGCATGGCCACAGGCAGGCCGGTGTCACTGGTTTACGACCAGTACCAAAACATCACCTACACCGGCAAGCGCTCGCCGGGCAACGTGAAGATCAAGCTGGGCGCCGACAAGGACGGCAAGCTGGTGGCCATGGAGACCGATTGGTGGATTGATCACGGCCCGTATTCGGAGTTCGGCGATCTGCTGACGGTGCGGCAGGCGCAGTTTATCGGCGCAGGCTACAACATCGCCAACATCCGCGGCTTGGGCAAGACAGTCTGCACCAACCACGCGTGGGGCTCGGCCTTCCGCGCTTATGGATCGCCGCAGTCGTTTCTGGCCTCGGAGATGGCCGTCGATATGCTGGCGGAGAAGATGGGCATCGACCCGTTCGAGTTCCGCTATCGCAACATTTACCGTTCGCCCGCCACTACGCCGAACGGGCAGACGCCCGACGTCTACTGCCTGGAAGGGTTGTTCGACAAGCTGCGCCCCAAGTATGAGGAGGCCAAGAAGCGTTGCAAGCAGCTCTCGACCGCGGAGAAGCCGCGCGGCGTGGGTCTCGCGCTGGGCATCTACGGCTGCGGCCTCGACGGACCAGACGGCGCGGAGACGGCGGTGGAGCTGACGCCGCACGGCGTTACGATCTACGACACCTGGCAGGACCACGGCCAGGGCGCGGATCTCGGCACATTGACATTCGCGCACGAAACCCTGCGCCCGCTCGGGTTGCGACCGGAGAAGATCAAATTGGAGATGAACGACACGGCGCTGCCCAACAGCGGCCCGTCGGGCGGCAGCCGCTCCAATGTGTTTATCGGGAATGCCATCCGCGTGGGTTGCGAGATGCTGTTGAACGCCATGCGCAAGCCCGACGGCAGCTACCGCACCTTCGCCGAGATGGTGGCGGAGAAGATTCCGCTGCGCTATGACGGCAAGTGGGTGGCCACCGACTGTACGGCTTGCGACGCCGTGACCGGCCAGGGCAAGCCATTCCCGGTCTACATGTACGAGCTGTTCATGCCCGAAGTGGAAGTGGATCGCTCGACCGGCAAGGTTCGCGTGGTGAAGTTTACTACTGTTGTGGATGTGGGCACCATCATCAACCGCGCCACGGTTGACGGGCAAATTTACGGCGGCCTGGCGCAAGGCATCGGCCTGGCGCTCAGCGAAGACTTCGAGGACTTGAAGGTTCACACCACTCTGAAGGCTTGCGGGCTGCCCTACATCAGCGATATTCCGGATGACATCGAAATCATTTACCAGGAGACGCCTCGCCCGCTCGGCCCGTTTGGAGCAGCCGGCGTGGGAGAAGCGCCTTTGACCTCGCCTCATGCGGCGATTCTCAACGCAGTCTATAACGCCTGCGGCGTGCGCATCCTCAAGGTTCCGGCTTTGCCGAAGATCGTGAAGGCTGCGTTGCAGGCACAGACGGCATAACCACGCGCGATTCATGAACGAGGCGTGTACGACCTGAACAGCCGGGACGAAACCACGGTTTCGTCCCGCGCTTTTTTGAGGGGATCGCAATTGCAGATTGCAAGAGGGCGTTTGCGCATTCCAAGTCCGCTCCGCAGGGTGCGGGCTACACTAACTGTGCAACGGGTTGAGCGCCGGGAGACTGCGGATGGATCGGGAACAAGTCAGGCGATGGGAGGCGCAATGCATTCAGGAGCAGGCGCCCGCCTGCACGGCTGCCTGCCCGGTGCATGTGGATGCACGCAAGCTGGTGGAGTGTGTCTCTCACGGCGATTTTCAGGGCGGCCTGGCGACTCTGGCCAATGCTGTTCCGCTCCCGCGAATTCTGGCGCACGTCTGCGATCATCCCTGCCAGGCGCAATGCAAGCGCGCGGAGGCTGGCGAGGCCATTGAGATCGGCTTACTCGAACGGGCCTGCGCGGAGTATGGTGCGCCCGCACCAGCGATACGTTTGCAAACGTCCAGGAATCAGAGCGTGGCCGTAGTCGGCGGTGGATTGAGCGGGGTGGCTGCCGCTATTGGCCTGGCGGGCCGCGGCTATGCAGTCACTCTATTTGAGGCTCGCCCACGATTGCTGGAGCGGCTGCGTTTGCTGGATGAGCGAATCTTGCCCGCGCACGCCATTGACGCCGACCTGGCTGTTCTCGATCAGTTGCACGTTGTTGTGCGCTGTGAAACGCCGAGCCTCGATTCCACTGTGCAGAAATTTGACGCGCTCTATCTCGCGCCGGGTCCAGAGCCGTTCCGCGACGATTCACTCAGCCTGGCGCGAACCGCGCAAGGCAGAATACAAATTGACCCGCTCACGCTGGCCACCAGCCATGAGAAGGTCTTCGCCGGCGGAGCGCAGCGTTACTCGGCCGCGGCCTACTCGCCGATACAATCGCTGGCCGATGGCAACTACGCTGCAGTCTCCATCGACCGCTTTCTGCAAGGGGCATCGCTGGCCGCTAACCGTGACAATCAAGGCGCATTTTCGTCGCGGCTCTACGTAAACACAAAAAGATTTGCTGCTTCTGTTGCGGTTCGCGCGAGCGTAGGCGCGGTTGGCTACTCCAAAGAAGCAGCGCGTCAGGAAGCAGCGCGATGCTTTCCTTGCCAGTGTTTGGAATGCGTCAAGGTCTGTACATATCTCGAAGAGTATGGCTCCTATCCCAAGAGCTACGTGCGCCAGATTTACAATAACGAATGCATCGTGATGGGAGTGCGCAAGGCCAACCGCATGGTCAACTCCTGTGCGCTGTGCGGACTGTGTACCGCCGTTTGCCCGGAAGATTTCAGCATGGCCGAAGTATGCCTGGACGCGAGGCGGAGCATGGTGAAGAGCGGTAAGATGCCGCCTTCCACGCACGATTTCGTGTTGCGCGACATGGCCTTCAGTCAGAGTGATGCCTTCGCGCTGGCCCGCCATCAGCCCGGTTATCAATCGAGCCGGATGGCGTTCCTTCCCGGCTGTCAGCTCTCGGCCTCTTCTCCGGATCATGTTGCCTCCTGCTATCAGTATTTACGCAACACGCTTGACGGGGGCGTCGGCCTGATTCTGGCTTGCTGCGGCGCGCCCGCGCTCTGGGCGGGCAACGACGAAAAATTTCAGCAAGCGCTCAAAGCACTAGACGCCGCGTGGTCCCAGTTGGGCAGGCCACGGCTGATTACTGCCTGCTCCTCCTGCTACCGCGTGTTGCACGATCATCTTCCGCAGATTCCCGTCGAGCCTCTGTGGCCGCACCTGCACGCCGAACCTCTGCCCAAGGCCTCGCGCAACCTGGCCATCCACGATCCATGCTCGACGCGCGGCGTGAGCGAGGTGGAGGGCAGCGCGCGCGCACTGCTTGGGGAGTTGGGCGTCACGGTAGTCGAGCTGAACGAACCCGGCCTGACAACCTGCTGCGGCTACGGCGGCCTGATGCTCTTTGCCAATCCAGCGCTTGCCGCAAAGACAGTAAAGCGGCGAGCCAATGAGAGCGATGAGGATTTTGTAACCTATTGCGGCCTGTGCCGCGACCGCTTTGCGCATCACGGCAAGCGCGCCATTCATATTCTCGATCTTGTTTTTGCGAACGGAAGTTCTGACCCAGCATTGCGGCCAGACCCAGGCTTTTCTCGCCGCCAGGAAAATCGCGCACAGCTCAAAGACCGCCTTTTGCACGACGTTTGGGGAGAACAGGGGAGCACTATGGAACCATCCATCGCATTGCGCATCTCCGAGGAAGTCAGGACGCTCCTCGAAGAACGCATGATCCTTGTTGAAGATGTGCGCCGGGCGATTGCGCACGCAGAGCAAAGCGGCGACAAGATCGAGAACCCTGCAACAGGGCGACTCGTGGCTAGTTTTCGCCCCGTCTCGGTGACGTATTGGGTGGAGTATTCCCCGGAGGAAGATGGATTCGCGGTGCACAACGCCTATTCGCACCGGATGGAGGTGCGGTGATATGAATCCAGAACAGCCGCCAGTTACTCCACTCATCTGCGGCAAGTGCAAACTGCCGCTAGTGTTGGGCAAGGTCACGGCCACTTACCTGGGCAGCGAGTTTCCCGTCGAATTATGGAAATGCTCCGGCTGCGGAAAGATTTTCGTGCCGGAGGAGTTGGCTATCGGCAAGATGCTGCGCGTGGAGCAGGCGCTGGAGGACAAATGAACGATGACGCATTTCGCGTGATGGACCTGGGGATGCAAGGATTCCAATGCAGCCAGATTCTGGTGCAGATTGCACTGGACGCGCAGGGCAGGCAGAATCCAGAACTGGTCAGCGCCATGTCGGGGTTGCTGGGCGGGATGGGCTGCGGCAAGACCTGCGGCGCCCTGACCGGCGGATGCTGCGTGCTGGGACTTTATGCCGGTAAGGATTCCGCGGAGCACAACGCCGATGGCCGCCTGCAAGGAATGCTGGACCGGTTTGTCGAATGGTTTGAGGCCGAGTATACGGCTCGCTACGGCGGCGTCAATTGCGCGGAGATTGTGCAGGACGATATGCGCAACAAGATGGCGCGCTGCCCCACGATCGTGATGGAGAGCCTGCAAAAACTGAAGGAGATACTGGCGGAGAACAATTATGAGTTTGGCAAACCAACCCGTACCTGCTGAGGCCGTCGAGAGCCGACTGGCGGCCATTGTTCTGGCCGCGGGCTACTCCTCGCGCATGGCGGAGTTCAAGCCTTTGCTCCCGCTCGCCGGCATCACGGCATTGGAGCGGAGCATCGGCCTCTTTCGCGCAGCGGGCGTCGCGGAAGTGATTGCGGTTCTGGGTCATCGCGCGGAGGAGTTGCGGCCTCTCGCTGAACGTGCCGGCGCGCGCTGCGTTTTCAATCCGCGCTTTGAACAAGGAATGTTCTCCTCCATTTCCGCGGGCAGCCGCGCTCTGTCCAGCGGGGTTGAGGCCGCGTTTGTGCTGCCTGCGGACATTCCGCTGGTGCGGCCCCACACGATTCGTCAAATGGCTTCCATCTTCGTTACGCGACGGGATGGCATTGTGTATCCGGTCTTCGAGGGGCGTCGCGGACATCCTCCGCTGATTGAGCGCAAGATTTTGAATGAGACGGCTGAAGATGGCGCTACGGGGCCGCTCTTCGATCTTCTCGCGCGGCACGAGAATGAAGCTATCAACTTGCTTGTCGCGGACCAGGGCATCCACATGGACATGGACACTCCAGCCGAGTATGAAGAGCTACGCGCCCTGGCTGATCGCCGCGATATTCCTACGCGCGGTGAGTGCGAGGCAATTCTCGCCACGCAATCTGTCGAGCCGACTCAGGTTCGCCACTCGCGCAAAGTGGCCGAGGTAGCTGAGCGCATTGCTCTGGCACTGGCGCGCGGCGGCTTATCGCTGAACCTGGATCTGGTGCGAGCCGGAGCGCTATTGCACGATCTGGCCAAGGGTCGGCCGGATCACGCCGCCGTTGGCGCCGAGATTCTGCGCTCCATGAATTTTCCGCAGGTGGCACAGGTTGTCAGCATGCACACCGATCTGAACTTCTCAGGCGGTCGTCTCGACGAAAGCGCCATTGTCTATCTCGCGGACAAATTGGTTCGCGGCGAAAATGTGGTTACGATTGACCAAAGATTCGCTCCGGCTCTGGCAAGGTTCAGCGATAACCCGCTTGCGCTTCAAGCAGCTCAAAGACGGATGGCCACGGCACAGGCAGTCGCTTTGACTGTCGAAACGCGGCTGGGAGTTTCACTCTCGACTATCGTGAACGAGGCAGGGAAGCCATGAAGGCAAGCGGCGCAACGCTGGGCAGTACGGAGAGCGTGTGCCCCGTGTGCCTCCAGCGCATTGCCGCAGAGCGCATTGTGGAAGACGATGCCGTGTTTTTGCGCAAGAGCTGCCCCGAGCATGGCGTCTTCAAAACGGTTCTATGGCGAGGGCTTTCAACGTACCAAGCGTGGGGAGGCTCCAGCCGCGAGCCCGCGCGTCCTCCGATATGCGGAACTGCTGTTGCCAAGGGCTGCCCCTTCGACTGCGGCTTGTGTCCCGATCATCGACAGCACACTTGCTGCGTGGTGCTGGATGTAACCGAGCGTTGCAACCTTGCTTGCCCGGTTTGCTTTGCCGCAGCCGGCACTGCGTCCAAAGCCGATCCGAGCCTTGATGAGATAGAGGCCTGGTGCCGCATGCTGTTGGCCTCCGGCGGGCCGTTTAACATTCACCTCTCAGGCGGCGAGCCAACTATGCGCCGCGATCTGCCGGAGATTTTGAAGAGAATTCGCGCTCTGGGCTTCAGCTACATTCAACTCAACACCAACGGCCTGCGGCTGGCCGAGGAGAAGGAGTATGCCGGCAAATTGAAAGAGGCCGGGCTGAGCTGCGTCTTTCTCCAATTCGATGGGATTACCGACGATGTTTTCGAAAAGATTCGCGGGCGGCGTTTGCTGGAGACTAAGCTTGCCGCGATCCAGAATTGCTGCGAGCAGGAGCTGGGAGTTGTGCTGGTGCCGACGCTGATTCCGGGCGTGAACACCAGTCAGATTGGCGGCCTGCTGCGTTTCGCAATCTCTCTTGCTCCCGCTGTGCGCGCGGTTCACTTTCAGCCTATCAGCTACTTTGGGCGCTACCCGGCTGCGCCGCGCGACGCCGATCGCATCACGATTCCCGAGATCATCCAACTAATCGAAGAGCAGACAGCGGGGCAGCTTAGCGCAGCCAACTTCTATCCCGCATCCGGAGAGAATCCCTACTGCTCTTTTCACGGCAAGTTCTGGCTTTATCCGGACGGGAGGGTTATGCCCACCGCACGGCCTGCGGCCGTTTCCTGTTGCGGGGCGGTTCCAGATTCCAATCTTTCCCAGTTAAGATCAGTCAACCATTCGCAAGGCGAAGGTGCGCGCCGCGCACAGCGATTTGTCGCGCAGCACTGGGCATTTCCAGCCGACGCTCCTCCACTTTCCGGCGAGCGGATGGGGAGCATCGACGTAACCAGCATGGATGAATTTCTGGCGGAGGAGAAGCACTCCTTCTGCATCTCCGGCATGGCCTTTCAGGATGCATGGAACCTCGATCTGGAACGCCTACGCGAATGCTTCCTTCATGTTCTGAGTCCCGAACAAAAACTTGTTCCATTGTGCGCATACAACCTGACTTCGGCTGACGGGAAGACGCTGTATCGGCCTACATCCGCTGCATTGCACGGCAAGGGAGTTGCATTGTGAGTGCAATTGCCGCAGGCATCGAAAAGACTCTTCTGGAGAGTTGGATTGCGAGGCGGCTCGGAACGCCATTGCACGAGCTCACTCGCAAGGACATTGAGTACTACCAATTGAAGGCGCTCCAGCAAACAGTGACATGGGCGCGCCAGCACAGTTCGTTTTACGCGCAACACTTCGCGAATATTCCAAATGATCTGCCCAGTTCGCTCGGCGAGGTTTCGCGTCTTCCGCTCACACGCCCGGAAGACGTCGTGCGGAATACTTCAGGTTTCCTCTGCGTTTCACAGGATGAGATCAGCCGCGTTGTGACGATACACACCAGCGGAACGAGAGGCGCGCCGAAGCGCGTATTCCTCACCAAATCAGACCAGGAGTCGGCGCTGGAGTTCTTTGCGCATGGCGTCGCCGCCATGGCTGCTCCGGGAGACCGGATGCTGATTGCGCTTCCCGGCGAGCGCGAAGGCAGCGTCGGAAATCAGTTGGCCAAGGGAATTGCCCGCGCCGGCGTGATACCGATCCCGCATGGGTTTTCCACCGATCCAGCGCAAACCCTGGCGCACATGGAGCAGGAGAAGGCCACGTGCATCATCGGCCTGCCGGTGCAGATGCTCGCGCTTTTTTCTGACTACAGCGCCTGCGCCGTCAGTGTCCTTCGCCGGCTGCGCTTTATTGTACTGTGCAGCGACCATGTGCCGGAAAGCCTGGTGCGCCGACTGCGGCAAAGAACCGGCTGCGAAATCTTTGAGCACTACGGAATGACCGAGATGGGGTTGGGTGGCGGCGTGGATTGCGCGGCGCACATGGGATACCACCTGCGTGAGGCCGATCTCTTTTTTGAAATCGTCGATCCCACGACAGGCGAACCCGTGCCCGATGGCGAGACCGGTGAGATTGTATTCACAACTCTTCACTGCACGGCGATGCCACTCATCCGCTATCGCACGGGAGATCTTTCGCGCTTCATGCCTGTCTCGTGCGACTGCGGATCGATTCTCAAACGTTTGGATCGAGTCAGAAACAGGGTCGATGGCTTTGTCGTGCTGGGAAAATGGGGCCGCATCAGCATCAGCGCGCTGGATGAGGCTCTCTTTGACATACCCGGATTGCTGGATTTTACCGCAAGCCTCGGTCCAGGCTGGCCGCAACGCCTGGAAATCCGCGTCTACGCTCCCGGCATCGAAAGCGCTCAAATTGAAGCAACAGTGCGCGACGCCTTGCGCACTCTTCCAGTGATTTGCAATGCTTGCACTAGCGGCGAATTTGAACTCAGCGTGATCTCCGCGCAAAAGTCTCTACCCGTAACCGGGGCCAAGCGAAAGATCGAGGTGAAGGCAGAGCCATGAACTCGACCATCGTTTATCTCGACAACAACAGCACCACCGCCGTTTTGCCGGAGGTGATGGAAGAAATGTTGCCATGTTTTACTGAGTCTTTCGGCAATCCATCCTCCATTCATGGTTGCGGGCGGCGCGCGCTTTCCGCCATAAAGAAAGCACGCGAGCGGGTGGCCGCGCTGCTCGAATGCCTACCCACGGAAGTGGTCTTCACCAGCGGCGGCACGGAGGGCGACAACCTGGCGCTCAAGGGAATGATGAGTCCCGGCGATCACATTATCGTTTCCGCCATAGAGCATAGCGCGATTCTCGGCACCTGCATGTGGCTGGAGCAGATCGGATGCGAAGTTACCCGCGTGGGCGTGAACGGCAACGGACAGATTGAGCCGGAGAGCGTGCGCCGCGCGCTGCGCAAGAATACGCGCATGATCTCCATCATGATGGCCAATAATGAAACCGGCGTTCTGCAACCGGTTGAGGAGATCGGCAAGATTGCCGTTGAAGCCGACGTGTGGTTTCACACCGACGCCGTGCAGGCGGCAGGTAAGGTTCCCATCAGCGTGAAAAGCATCGGTTGCGATTTGCTCACCATCTCCGCGCACAAGTTTCACGGCCCGCAGGGCATGGGAGCGCTCTTTGTTCGCCGCGGCACGCCGTTGCGTCCGCAATTGCACGGAGGTCATCAGGAAAAGGGACGGCGACCAGGCACGGAAAACGTGGCCGGCATCGCGGGCCTGGGACGAGCCAGCGAGATTGCCCGCAACGGTCTCAGCGACGGTACGATGCAAAGAATCGGCACGCTGCGCGACAGGCTCGAAGCTGCCGTGGTTGATCGCGTGCCGGAAACGCGCATTCACGGCAAGAGCGTGCCTCGCGTGCCCAATACTACGAACATCCTCTTCGAGAGCGTGGGCGGAGATGCGCTGGTGATGGCGCTGGATGAACTGGGAATCGCCGCATCGCGCGGGGCGGCGTGCACGGCGGGCGAGGCAGACCCTTCCAGCGTGTTGATGGCCATGGGATTGACGGGCGAGCAATCCCGTTCAAGCCTGCGCTTCAGCTTAGGTAAACTGAATACCAGCGAAGACATTGAGCGGGCGATTTCCGTGTTGCCTGGAGCGGTGCAACGTTTGCGGGATACATCACAGTTTTTTGCAACGCCAGAAGTGGAAACAGACGAGGATGAAGCTGCTTCTCTATAGAAAGTTGGATGTGCGTGGATATCTTTGAAGAAATCTACAAATTGAAGCGCGAGGGAAAACGCGCGGCGCTGGCCACCATTGTCAACGTGCGCGGCTCCATTCCTTCGGTGGTGGCCGCCAAGATGCTGGTGTTCGAGGACGGCTCGATCCTTGGGACGGTGGGCGGCGGCTGCGTGGAATCCGATGTGCGCAAGGGGGCGATGGAAGTGATGCGAGACGAGAAGCCGAAAACTTTCACCTTCAATCTGGATCAGCGGCCCGATGACGATACGGGGCTGGTGTGCGGCGGCTCGCTCCAAGTATTTATTGAGCCGGTGATTCCCGCGCCGCAGCTCTATATCTTCGGCGCAGGCCACGTGGGACTGAATGTCTGCAAGGTGGCTGCGCTGGCCGGTTTTGAAGTGATTGTCTGTGATGACCGCGAGCAGTACGCAAATCACGAACGATTTCCCGATGCGCGCGAGATTCATGCCGGCGAGATGGATGCGGTTCTCTCTGAATTGTCGCCCAGCGCCGCTGCCTATATTGTTATCGTCACCCGCGGCCACCAGCACGACATGCGTGTTCTGCGCTGGGCGCTGGATACGCCCGCGCATTACATTGGCATGATCGGCTCGGGTCGCAAGGTGCTCACCATCTTTCAGCAGTTGGAAGCGGAAGGCGTTCCGCGAGAGAGCTTTCAGCGCGTCTACGCTCCCATTGGCCTGGAGATCAGCGCGGCCATGCCGGAGGAGATCGCCATCTCCATCGTGGCCGAACTGATTGCCATCCGCCGTCACTGCTCCGTCGCTCTGCCTCACTCGCGCAATCGCATTCGCAAAGAGAAAGCCGAAGCCTTGCCGTAAAATCAGGCGTTTTCTGCTGATCGCATTGCGCCGGCGATCATCTACAATTCATGCAGCCCGCAGCTTGCGTTAGGCTATAAGTCCATGGCGACCGTGCACAGTCCGGAAAAGACGCTGGAGTACCGCAAGCCGCATCGCCTGCAGAGCGGTAAGACGCTTGCTGTGCTGGCGCTGGTGCTGGTTGCGGTGGCGCTTGGCTCATCGGCCATCGGCAGCTATCCCATCTCGCCGCACGACTGGTGGAGCTTGCTGAGTGCGCACTCGACTGGCGGCACGGCGGAGATCGTGCTTCTGCAAATTCGACTGCCCCGGCTGCTCGCCTGCATTCTGGTGGGCAGCGGGCTCGCTCTGGCCGGCTCGTCTTACCAGGGCTTGTTCAACAATCCCATGGTCTCGCCCGACATTCTGGGAGCCTCGGCCGGCGCGGGACTGGGCGCGGCGGTAGGCATCCTGCTGGGGCTGGACTTTGTGGCCATTCAAGCTCTTTCTTTTGCGGGAGGGTTGGTGGCCGTACTGCTGGCATGGGCACTGGCTTCGGGACTTTGCCGACGCGGAGATCCGGTGCTCATGCTGGTGCTGGTCGGCATCCTCATCGGATCGATGTTCACCGCTCTTATTTCCCTGACCAAGTACATCGCCGATCCATTGAACAAACTGCCGGCCATTACGTTCTGGCTGCTGGGCAGCTTTGCTTCCATCACTCCCAGAGATGTGTGGGTGGCGGGCATTCCCATTGTTGTGGGTTGCATTCCCTTGCTGCTGTTGCGCTGGAGGCTCAACGTGCTGTGCATGGGTGAGCAGGAAGCGCGCACTCTGGGAATGAACACGCGCGGCCTGCGCTTCACTGTGATTGTCTGCGCCACTCTCATTACCGCCGCCTCAGTGTCGATTTGCGGCATGGTGGGTTGGATTGGCCTGGTGGTGCCGCACCTGGCGCGCATGGTTGTTGGCCCGAATCACAAATACTTATTGCCCGCGGCGGCGATCATGGGCGGCGGCTTTTTGCTGCTGGTGGACGACGTGGCGCGCACCGCGGGAGCATTGGAAATTCCCGTCGGCATTCTGACCGCGTTGATCGGAGCGCCGTTCTTTCTCTTTCTGCTTATGCGGGAGCGCAGGCATAAATCATGAATTTGACCCTGGAGCACGTGACCGGCGGCTACGGTTCCAGAACCGTGGTGGACGATGTCAGCTTCACGCTGCATCCGGGCGAGGTTGTCTGCCTGCTGGGCGCCAACGGCTGTGGCAAGACAACGCTGTTCAAAATGATTCTTTGTTTGCTGCGGCCCAGGCTGGGGTGCGTGCGCCTCGGTGAGGAGAAGATTGCCGATTGGTCGCGGAACCGCCTGGCGCGATCCTTTGGTTATGTGCCTCAGATGCATATTCCGCCCTTTGCCTTTGAGGTGCGCGAGATCGTGCTGATGGCTCGCGCCGCGCATCTGGCCCCCTTTGCCTCGCCGGGCAGGGAAGACCAGCGCATCGCCGACGAGGCTCTCGACTATCTCGGCATTTTGCATTTGGCTTCCGCGCGTTACACCGAGATCAGTGGAGGCGAACGCCAGTTAGTTCTGATTGCGCGAGCCCTGGCGCAGCAGGCGCAGTGGCTCATTCTTGATGAACCCGCGGCGAGCCTCGACCTGGGAAATCAGATCAAAGTTTTCCACGCTATAAGCGAGCTGGCCAAAACCGGTTTGGGCGTGCTCATGACTACGCACGTGCCCGACCATGCATTCATGTACGCATCGCGCGTGGTGCTGATGAGCGAGGGCCGCATTTTGGCCGTGGATACGCCTGAGAAGGCGCTCACTGAGCCCATGCTGCTGAAAGCCTATGGCGTGCCGGTCAGCGTCGTGGAAGTCGGCGCCTGTTCAGGAATCAGGCCCGGAATCAAGATAGTCGTGCCAAATCAGTTGTAAAGGAAAACCATGTCGAGAAAATATTTTATGTACATCCTGTGCGCAACGCTGCTCAGCGGCAGCCTATGCCGTGCCGCTGCGCCCGCTAGTGAAAAAGCCGCAAAGCGCATAGTGACCGACATGGCTGGCCGCCGGGTCGAGGTGCCCACGCACATTCACAGGGTGCTCTGCATGACTCCTACAGGCACGGTTTTGATTTACACGCTGAATCCAGAACTGCTGCTGGGATGGAACTATCCGCCTGACGCGAGTGAGCGTTCCTTTTTGGCAGAACCTTATAGAAACCTGCCGACTCTAGGAGGCTGGTACGGCAAGGACTCTACCGGCAATCTGGAAAAAATCATGCAGGCCCACCCGGACGTGCTCATCTCCATGGACGATGCATTCGCAATCGCGCTGGCTGAGCGAGTTCAGAACCAGACGCATATTCCGGTTATTATTCTCGACGGCCGGCTGGAGCATTTGCCGGAAGCCTATGAAAAAGCCGGGGAGCTGCTGGGTAGCGGGCCGCGCGCGGCAGAGCTTGCCGCTGAATGCCGCCGTACGCTGAATGAAATCAAGCAGAAAGTCGCCAGCATCCCGCAAGATAAGCGGAGGCGTTACTACTACGCCGAAGGGCCAAAGGGATTGGAGACGGAGCCGGGCGGCTCCATGCACGTGGAGGCGCTGAACTTTGCCGGCGGCGTCAACGTGGCGGCGGGAATGCAAGGGCAGCAGGGTTATGGACGCTCCCCGGTCTCGATGGAGCAGGTGCTGCGCTGGAACCCGGAGATCGTCATCTCCGCGCGCGACCACACGACTGCGGCGAGCGGGTTCTACAAGACGGTCTGGACCGATTCCACATGGCAACTTGTCGCTGCGGTCCGCAATCGCGAGGTCTACGAGACGCCGCAGTATCCATTCAGCTGGCTTGACCGTCCGCCCTCGGCCAACCGCATCATCGGCATCAAGTGGCTGGCAAATCTCTTTTATCCGGAGATCTTCCGCTACGACATGCGCCAGGAGACGCGACGCTTCTACGAGACCTTCTATCACGTGC
>Ga0302140_10007718_pt1 | contig 13446 bp, 12 predicted proteins | sample I_Bog_E1_1_FD_202095 | JGI IMG/M metagenome (GOLD analysis project Ga0302140, IMG submission 202095) | Peat permafrost microbial communities from Stordalen Mire near Abisko, Sweden - I_Bog_E1_1 | ecosystem: Environmental > Terrestrial > Soil > Wetlands > Peat | place: Sweden: Abisko, Stordalen...
AAGCTCGGTCATGAGCGAATTTCGTGAGAATTCCATTCCAGGAGGTGAGGTGAAATCATGAGGAATGTCGCGCGCCTGAAAATGGGGTACTACCCGTTACCGGATGCCGAGGGAGTGAAGCTTCGCTCCCTGCTCTCTTTCACTGGGCCGGCTTCAGTGATCGACCCTTGTGTTGGACAAGGAACTGCCCTCCATCTGGTCACCAGCGACGCGCAGGTTCGGCGCTATGGCGTCGAACTCGATGCCGAACGTGCGCGGATTGCAAGTGCCAACGGCATAGAGACCATCCAGGGAAATGCCTTTGACGCTATTGCGCGTACCGAATCCTTGTCGCTGCTGTATTTGAATCCGCCCTACGACTCGGAAATCGGCTCGATTGCAAATCGCCGTATGGAGGCCGTTTTCCTGGAACACACCTACCGCTGGCTGGGTATGGAAGGCGTTCTCATCCTGGTGATTCCGTTCGAACGATTGCACGACTGTTCCGCCTTGCTGAGTTCCCATTTCGCAAGGCTAGCCGTCTTCCGCATGACCGATGCTAATTCGGTCCAGTACCGGCAGATCGCTGTGCTTGGCCTGCGGCGCGACGTCAGAGGAACGGCGGTTGAGAACAACAAACGGCAGCTTTTGAGCCTTGGCTTGTATGGCAGCTTCCTGGGACTTCCTGAGTTGCAGCCGGGCGCGTGCCCGCCGTATCCCGTCCCTCCGTCTGGCGCGGCGGAGTTGAGCTATCGCGGCCTTCCCTACGACCTGTTGGAAGATCTGCTGCCGCAGTCGGGCGCATGGAAACAGGCTACTCCGCTACTGATGCCGCATCAGGACGTTGCGACTGGCCGGCCCATCACGCCCCTGCATGGCGGCCATGTCGGGCTCCTGTGTACTGCGGGGCTGCTGAACGGCGTCTTCGGCCAGGGCGAGGACCGGCACATCGCTCGCTGGCGTTCGGTCAAGCATGTGACGACGTTCGTGGAACAGGACGGAGACGCCGAGATCATCCACCACCGAGAGCGGTGGGCCAATGAGCTTTACCTTGTCTACGCCGATGGGAGGACGCTGAAGCTCACTGAGACGCCGGCGAAGAAGGAGGGCGAAACCGATGGAGAATGCACACCTGCGGCTCGGGCTGCTTGAGTACGTGCGCATGACCGAAAAGACGTCGACCCGCATTCGCCTGCGGGTCGATCGCTATATAGGGGAAGATCGACAGGCGCATCTTTTGAGCGTCTTCGGCAACGACTCGGATGTCGGCGCGATCACGGCGGCCGTTCACGAGAAGGCCGCTTTCAGCCTGACCTTTCCCGATGGCACGACAAAGGACGTGACCGTCGGCGAACATGCCTCCTGCTACAAAGGGGCTGTCAGTCTGCCGGGGCGGAAACATCCCGTACGCCATTTGCTGGCGGTGTCCCAGGAACTCCACACCAATGGGAGCGCGGGGCGGACGATCCTGTTGCGGTACCGGCGCGAGGAAGCGTGGGCCACGCTGGTGAGTTTCCTTGGGCTGCCAGCCGATCCAGCATGGGCAGACCAAATTCTTGGGATCGTCGAGGGAAAGAAGAGAATTGAGGAGATCGACGGCATCGGCTGCCAGCCTGTTCTGATCTCGGCGACAACCGAGGAAATGCTTGAGTGGATAGGGGCTGGGCTGCGATCTCGCTATCTGAGCTTTCCGGAGAGGAATGGACCCATAGTGTGGCCTCGATTCGCCCTGTCGGCATCACTGTTTCCAGCTCCTTCGACAGCTGGATTGATCGGCTCTGGTTTGCCAGTTTCCGGATAGTCCGTTACCATTCCGCTCCCTGCGCGTTCGCTAGAAGCCGTACTTCTCCTTTCGCAGCTTGAATGCCTCTTTTCCACCTTCGGTAACCAAAGTGATTTCGTCTTTGAGGATCGGGCTATCGATGGCTCCTACCGCCTTGATTTGTCCACCTGTTTGATCTCCTGCCCTAATGTAGTCGCAGCAGATTACGAGTTCGGCATCCCCATTCACGAATAGATTCGCATTGTGACTGGCGAAGATGAATTGCCGCCGAGTTTTCGCGGTCCACATCTTTCGGACAATTTCCTGGCTCATCTTGCTGTCAACGTCGTCTTCTGGCTGATCGATGATGAGTGAGGCTCCGGGCTGGTTCAGGAGTACAGTTAGGAGCGCGGTAGCTTGCTGTCCTGCCGAAGCATCGGCAAAGTCGATATACTCATGGGTATCTTTGTTCGTGCAATACCGAAAGATGGGATTGAACTCCAGTTCAGTCACCGATAGTTCGAGCCACTTTGCAGGGGTGAGCCCGCCAGCAAGCCTACTCTTTTCACTCTGGATAAATCCGCAGCTGTCGACTTTCGGGGTAGAGGGAAGGGTGGGAACTGCTGATGCATTGTGCAGGGCGAGGATCTCGAATTCAGCGAGAATGTTATTCCATTCGGCAATCGGGTCCGTGGCGCGAATGATAAGTAGACAGAGATCGTCGATCTTCTGCTCCCTAATATTGAGCCCGGCAAAGGTCGCCTTCACGCGCTGTTTGATGCCGTCGATGTCAAGGCTGTCGCGGATCTCAGCCATAATGAGGCTGTCAGAGAGTGCGGAAAATGCTTTGCATTGTGCATCGAGCGCATTCACCTTCGCGGTGTGAAGCGTGTTCCACGTACTACGGAGACCAGCATAGACTGATGCCGGATCGGCAAGATCCCTGAGCGCATTGCGGCTTGCCGCTTGCTGCTTCTTGAGTTCTGCGATCCGTTTTTCCACATCCTGAATCTGCGTCAGTTGTTGCTGATTGCTCGTCGCCTTTTCCTTTGCCGCTTGGTATTTCGCGTCAAATGCAAGCTTCGCTGTATCCCACTGGGCCACAGCATCGAGAATGCCTTTCAGCGATTCCTCCGCAAAAAGGGAAGAAAGCCGCACGACTAGATCGCGAACCTCCTGGAGCTTTGCCGCATAGGCCGCCTGAACTCCCTCTATGATTTGAACGTTTTCAATTTCCGGCGACGTGCCCTCTTCTTTTTGCGCCTTGGGAAGCCCGGTCTGTAGTGCAGTGACGAGTCCTCTGACTCGATTCAACTCGTCTTCTAGGCTTTGAATCATCCCCTCTTCATTGTCATACAATACCTTCTTGCCGATCGTCTCCTGGTCGGCATCAGAGAGTCCCTTGAGCGCGCCCCGAAGAGTACTGACTTGTTCCGTTTGTGAGGTGATTTCAAGATCATACTTGCCAATTTCCGCTTCGATTTCGCGCTGTCGGCTCAAATTGCTGTATGCACTTCTCAGTCCCGCTTCTGTGCTACGAATATCGAAGCGAATCTTGTCGAGAGCCTGCTTTATGGGGAGTTCCACGAATCGCTTCAGCTCTTCTATCCGCACTCCGAGGCTGCTCAATTGCTTTTGGCTGTACGCCTGCACCGGAAAAATGTTGCGCATCTGTTGTTCCGTGACTTGCGAGAAAGCCCCAGCCCCGATTCGGAGTGAAATCTCTTGGGTCTTTGAACTGCGTTTGACGATATGCGGCACACCATTCAGGAGAAACGTAACGATAACCTCGCCGTCAAGTTTCAGGAGTGTGTCGTCGATGAGCTTCTTACGCCTCATCTGCACAGGGGCAATATCGGAACCGGTGTTTTCCACTGGCTGATCGCAAAGACCCCAACGGAGGTATTCGAGAAGCGTTGACTTTCCGGTGCCGCGCCCTCCAATCACCGCATTGCCCTGCTCATTGAATTCCACTTCGATGCGACCCAAGAACTTGGAGTTCGACACGCTCATAGAGACGATCCACAGATTGGGCAGTGTCGGTTCCGTCTGCGACAGTCTGGATTCCTTGGCGAGACAAGCCTGTCGCAACGCCTCGGCGGTGGGTTCGGACCATTTGACCCATGTCGAGAACTTGCCGAGGTCAGCGTGATCTCGCCGCCGATTGTCAGACGTCTGATAGAGTCCTATCGCCTTGAATCCGTAGTCTCGGTTTTGACCAGACACAATCGACAGGTTTCCCTTTCCGAACTGCGAGACTGCGCCGTCCGTATAGCCGCCAACGCATGGCATAGTTTTGTAGAAATTCGCGAAACCCGAGCGCAGAAGAGTGCAGTTTCCGCCTTCACTGACATTTGGAAACACGATGAAACGGCCGCGCAGGTGCGCATGGCAGTTGAGTTTCTCATAGAGGTCTGCGAGATCGGAGACGACATTCTGCGGAATCCGTGTGACTTGGAAATTCTTCGTATCGGTTGGGGGAGCCTGTGCGATCGAAAGCGCAGTGAGCACGCTCGGCAAGAGATTCTCAGGAAAATCGGCATCGAGGATCAAGAGCGCTTGGCAGTTCGGTGCAGTGAGGGTTAATTCCATTCCCGGAAAAACAATAATCTTCTTGTCAAGGGCAATCGGCTGCCCTTGATTATCAAGTTCATCTTTGGCCGCCCTCTTTATGTAAGGGAAGAACGCAAAATCATAGTGGTCGGTGATGGCGATCGCAGCAAGGCCCTTTTCGCGGCAAGCAAGAATGAGTTCTTCAGCATAGGCCATACGATCGGCATCGGATGTTGCTTCAGCACCAACCCATCTGGGATCGCGCGGGGTATGCACCTGAAAGTCGCATTTATAGAAGTGCGCGCCTTTGTCCATTTGTGCTATCCCGCCTCAGTTTGAATCGCTTGAATTCTAGCACCCGCAATCGACTGACTTTGTAGCAGTCGCATCGGATCGATACCCAGTTGCAGTGTGTCATCCAAGAATGAGCGGATCTAGGGACACAGGAATAGGCACTTGGAAGGCGCTATCGCGCGAGATTTCCTAAGGAATTGAGCGCCGACAGCCGGGACGCTCCTCGAAGAGCGCCGTCGCTCTGTGATTCCGAGTTGAACGTGTGCTTTCGAATCGTCGGCAAACATTCTCCATTTCCTTTCCAAAGTAGCGACTGAGTTCTCTCCAAGGTGCTCCGTTGTGAGGTGTCCGCATGGAATCCTCGTTCGATTATCTGCGTGCCCACGCGGTTGAATTGGGCTCGCGCATCCTGGAAACGTACCCGCCACTTCAGAGCACCAAAGACCCTGTATCCCCGTCCCTCGCAGCTCTTCTGCGCAAGGCACTACCAGCGCAGGCGCTGGCCATCACCGGTACCGCGAAGTATCTGCGCAATGCCAAGGTGGCGCGCATCGTCGCTGAGTGCGGCGCAGGCAAGACGTTCATGGCGCTCGGCACGATCCACGTTCTGGCGGAGGGACAGCCCACCACGACGCTGGTGATGTGCCCGTCGCATATCACCCACAAGTGGGCGCGCGAGATATTGCTTACCATCCCGCGCGCCCGCGCCTTCCTCATCGAGGACATGCGCAATGGAGGCGATCCTGGCAAGCCTCACGGCATTTGCGAGGTGAAGCTGAGCAAGGGCAAGACGGTGTACGAGGGCAAGCGCCTCAGCCTGGCCGAAATGCGGCGCATGGGCCGCAAGGAATGGCGGAAGCGCTTTCCTGGGCCGACGTTCTTCATCACCGGCAAAGACAAAGGCAAGCTGGGTTACTTCTGGGAGCACGTCTATCTCAAGGCAAAGTCCGGTCCGAATCTGGGCGGTGTCGTCAATCCGGATTCCGGCGTTGCCATTCTCGACTCCGAGATGCAGAAGTTGACCGCGCTCGACTTCACCGACAAGCTCAAGGTCTCGGAGGCTCTGACCGCGCCCCGCGGCGGCACCACACGCTTCTCCGCGCTGTGGCAGGCTGATCGGTCGCGCATTCAGCGCATGGCGCCTATCGAGTACATCGGACGCTACATGCGCGGATGGTTTGATTTCGCCATTGCCGATGAACTGCACCAGTTGGCCGGCGACACGGCGCAAGGAAACGGACTTGGCGTACTCGGACGCGCGGCGCAGAGATTGATCGCCCTGACCGGGACCCTGATGGGCGGCTACGCGGACGACCTCTTTAACATCTTCTACCGAATGGAGCCGCACGCCATGGTGCGCGAGGGCTTCGCCTACGGAGGGCAAGGCCGGCGGGACTTCCAGGAGCAGTACGGCGTTCTCGAAACCATCGAGAAGGTGGAAGAGGCGGACAACGCCTGTTCGAGGGCGACCAAAAAGACGGTCCGGGTTCTGCGGAAGCCCGGAGCATCGCCGATGCTCTTCGGCAAGTTCCTGATGACCACGACAGCCTTTCTGTCACTTGAGGACATCTCGGACAATCTGCCGCGATACGACGAGAGCGTCATTTCGGTCGATATGGACGACGTCCTTCAGCAAGCTTACGAACAGCTTGAAGAGGATATTCGCTCCGCGATGAAAGCGCATCGCGGCAACAAGAGCCTGATGAGCATCCTGCTCAACACGCTCTTGCTCTATCCCGATCATCCCTACGACTTCGATGAGATTTGGGCGAGGGCCTTCGATCCGCAGACGAAGGAGTATGTGAAGTTCCTGGTGACTGAACCGGCGAACCTCACGCGAGAGGCTCTTTACGCGAAAGAGCGCGCGCTCATAGCCGACGTCAAAGAGGAGCTGAGGCAGGGAAGGCGCTGCCAGGTCTATGCCACCTATACGGGCGAGAAAGATGTCACGTTGCGGTTGGAGGCTGTGCTGCGACAAGAGGGCATCCGTGTCGCTGTCCTTCGTTCATCCGTGGCCACCGATAAACGCGAGGATTGGTACGACCGGCAGTTGAAGGCCGGCGTGGAGGTGGTGATCTGCCATCCCAAGCTGGTCGAGACGGGATTGGACCTGCTGGCTTTTCCGACGCTCTACTTCTATGAGACCGGGTATTCGCTGCATACCCTGCGCCAGGCGAGTCGAAGATCGTGGCGCATCGGGCAGAGGTTCCCGGTGCGGGTGAAGTTCGTCACCTACTCCGGCACTATGCAGGAAACGTGCCTTCGTCTGATGGGCAAGAAGATGCTGGTGGCGTTGATGATGGAGGGCAAGTTCTCGGGCGAAGGGTTGCAAGCGCTCGACACCGACGAAGACCTGATGAGCGCGATGGCGCGCGAACTGGTCGAGAAAGGCGGCGTCGGAGAATCCGCCGATGCTGTGTGGCGGGACCTGGGCCACGAACGCGAGAAGGTGCTGCCGCGCCCGTCCGCTGAAGAGTCTGTGCCCACCGAGGTATCTTCCTCTGCGCCCGGCCTGCCCGGTCTGATCGAAGCAGAACCAACTCCAGCGCCATTCGGCATCCACCTGTTGGACCCGAGCCTGCCACCAAAGAAGCGAAAGAAGAACGCGCTTTGGCCAACAGCCACAGAACCCAACGTGCAGCTCAGCCTATTCGATTGAGCCGGCACGTTTTGAACTTGAGAGGTGACATCATGAGCGAGGAACGTGATAAGGTTCGTTGCCGCAGTTGCGAACTCGTCCAATGGAGTGATCGAGTCAGTTGCCGGCGTTGCGGGACAGCTCTGCCTGAGCCGATCGTGAGGATTGTTGAGCGTGTAGTTGAGAGGGTCGTAATTCGGCAGGACCCGCAATGCCTTCAGAAGCTCGAAGAAGCTCACAGGCTGATTTCTGTAGCCACGGAGCGACTGCAAAGAGCGGGTTCCGAAGAGAAATCTCCAATCCTCTTCAGCTACATTTCGGAAGCACAAACGTTTCCGACGATGGCAGAGATGGAGCGGGCGATCATCGCGGCCGCCTACGAGAGGTCGAATCGCAGACCACTCGAAGCTGCACGGCTGCTCGGAATTGGCAAGACCACGGTATACCGCAAGATGAGGGCGATGGGCGAAGCAGCGGCATAACGGCAACAGAGCTATCAACATCCCTTGGAATCGCTGATCTCCAGCACGCACGGGTGATGGCGTATCCATTGGGGGAATGTTCCAGCGAGGCCGTTACGGCTTCAAACAAGGCAAAGAAGAGGGTCGGCTGCGGCTGGCCCTTTTCCATTGCATGGAGATCGCCATGCCCAAGGGGCCTTTTCTCCCATCGGACTTCACAGCCACGAAGTTTTCAACCGCCGCGGACAAGGCGGAGTTTGGAAATACACTGCTGCGATTCATTGACTCGAAGTGGGCGTCGGCGCTCTTCACCAAGAGCTTCTACAACCGCCTATCCATGTCCTTCGGGCACATTGCTCACTACAACCGCGCTCAGTTCTACGAGGAGTGGTTTTCCTCTCTCGCCGATCAGGTGCGGTTTCTGAAACACACCCTGCGATTCCCCTGCTACGGTGATCCGGAATACACGTTTTCCGATGTCGAGAGGGCGATCCAGCGAGAAATCGTCGATCGGAACTACCTTTCGCGGTATGAGCTGCGGCTGGCGGAAGAGCAGCAGGCAACCGATCTTGCGCTGCTCAGGCAATTGGAAAGCAAATACAGGACGCCTGTGGGAGAGCCGGATCGGGAACCCCGAATTACTACTCCACCAGTGGATCAGACTTCCATCACGCCTGTTCAGGGCTCGTTGTTCTGAAGCCGCCTCGAACTCCAGCCGAGTGCCTTCCGGTTCATTTGACCGGATTTCTTTCTGAGGGGACAAACCCCTCAATGGCGGCCGAGAGACGGTCGGCGCAATTCTTTCCGTTTGGGTAGAGGCAGAGCGCCAAACAGGCCTCTGGCGATATAGCAGTGCTGGAAAAGCGACTCGGCCTGTTCTCGCTCTTCCAGATTTCAAGGCGCTCGCGTTAGATAAACCCGAGTCGGCGTATCGAAGCCACATGGCATCTGTTCGTAAAGCTATTGGTCTCTCTAAGCTCGGTCCAGAAGTTCCGTGCCATACTTCGCTGCAACAGCCTTCGCCTTCTTCGCAAACTCGGCCATCTGTATCGCGTCGAGCTTGGGTGGTGCTGTAGTGCGCGTCGCTACAGGCACACCGAGCTCGAGGAAGAACCTTTCGTTGCCCGCTGGAGCGCAGATGCAGATCATCCGGGCTGGGCTTGTCGATGCGTTGTGAAACTGGTGGGGAGCATTGGACGGAACGTTGACCGTGTCACCCGCCCGAACGATGGACTTCGCCCCGCGAAAGGTCATCTCCACCTCGCCTTCCAGCAGGATGAATGTCTCTTCAAAGTCGTGACGATGCGGCCCCGGCCCGCCACCAGGCGGCACATGCATGTCGATCACACAGAAGCGGCCGTTGGTATCTTTACCGGCGACGGTGATCGTATACGTGTTTCCAACCAGGCCAATATGCTGTGCAGTGGGACTATATAGCTGGGCGAACGCCAGCGTGCGGCTAAGATCATCGGCAGGCAGTGGAGCGTAGGTGGTTGCTATCTCTGACATGGGATTGTCCTCCTTGTGGTTCGATTGGTCCTGCAGACGCATCGTGCCCGCAAGGACGTTGGTTACAGAATGCCCACGATGAGCAACACGAACGCTGTCGTGAGCACGACAACGCGCCAGCGGTGAAGCAGGTCCCATCGGCTCCGGTAACGCTTCCAATCGGCAGGCGGCGTGGACGTCGCCCACGATGCAATTCGGGTGTTGATCGGCACCAGTATCGTGACCGTACATACAATCACCAGTATCCACAAAACGGCCGATGCGACGATCCAGATGGGTAAGCGGCCAAGGGTATGCCAGTGGATTGCACCCTCGACCACGGTCAGCAGGAGCGTAAGCGCATACCAGAACGGCATAGCTGCACCCATCACCCGGGCGATAGCGCTTGCCGCTGGCAGGTGGACTTCCTCTGGAAGCGTATCCAGAGTTGGGTGGATAAACGCGGCGATGGACAACTCACATCCCACCATCAACCCAGCGACAACGATTGCGACAACATTCAGAACTTCCATCATGATTTCCTCCAGAAGGAATTGGTCTTGCAAGCTACCCTTGCTGCACGTCTCTCAACGGGCATGGATCAACAACAGGCCGACAACAAGCATTGTTAGACAGGTCACGCCGTGAATCGAGAACGCCGCCGACTTCGACCCGCCCGACCGAAGGACGACCGACATGTCGCCAAAAGGGGTGATCGCCAGCACCAGCAGAGCGATGCCTACCGAGCGAGAACCCGTGGTCAGCATCAGGGCCAGCACAACCAGCCCGGATGCGATGTCCCGAACCCCCTTCAGGCGTAGCCAGGCACGAGTGTCGGCATCAGCCGCCGGGAGCTTAAGGCCGAACGATCCGATCATTCGTTCCGGGGAAAAGAGGTAGAAGCCGCCGATAACGAGGATCGCGAGCGCCATAAGAACAGCGAGAGAAAGCAAAATCGTGTCGAGCATGAAAATCTCCTTGTTAGAAAATCTAGCAATGCTATTTATGATGCACGACGATGACCCGCGATGCAAGAGCATTCGTAATTAGTTCTACGAATAGTTAGAAGTTCTAGCAGTGCTATACTTTGCGAATGGAGATTACCGCGCCGAACCGCATTGCAGAACGAAAACAACGCGACAGAGAGGCCAGACGCGCACAGATTATCAGTGCCGCACGGCGAATCGCGGAGCTGGAGGGCTGGCCCAACGTCACCGTTCGGCGGCTGTCCGACGAAATCTCTTACAGCCAGCCCGTCCTGTACGGTCACTTTGAAAGCCGCGAAGGCATCCTCGCTGCGGTGGCTATCGAAGGCTTCCAGGAGATCGGCCTGGCCTTGGAGAAGGCACGCAAACGGGCCAAGCCAGGGAAGATCGTCGAAGCAGTCGCAACCGCCTATCTGGAGTTCGCCATGTCCTCACCGGCACTCTACGAGGCGATGTTTTCGCTCAGTCTCAGCATTCCCTTCGCTGACGCGAACACACCTCCAGAGCTCCGGTTCGCGTTCGCACAACTCATGGAGCTGTTTCAAGGACAGCGCTCGAAGCCGGAGGTCCTGACGGAACTCTTCTGGGCAGGCCTCCACGGAATCGCCGACCTCACAAGAACCAAGCGATTTCCACCCAGCCGTCAGAGAGAGCGCGTGAAAATGTTCGTCGAGCTCTTCGCTTTCCCAAGTTGAAGCGGAACAACCGCTGAAAGTGCCACTACTGTTAGAGGAATGCCCTCGTCTTGCAACAGTCCGGCGACGGGTTTCCCCAGAATGGCGCTTTTGGCTTTACGCAAAATCGCCAACCCGCGCGCTGACCACCAATCGGTTGATTGTCCATCTCCGCTGGCGTACCGACCCTTGAACACTTAGCTAAGATGCGCTCGGACCGCTTCCGTAATTGGCCCGTAACTCATGCCAAGCGCAGGGTTGCGCATCACCTGCGCCCCGCGCTCCACATTCCATTTACAACCTACATGCACCCAGGAGATGTCGATTCATGAGCAGCTTGACAGTGAAAGCCCTGCATCGCGAGTTCTTCTACAACGGAACCCGCATCCCCGATCCCGCACCCAACTTGACCGTCGAACAAGTTCGAGAATTCCTGACGCCCTCCTACCCCGAGATTGCTACGGCAGCACTGGCGGGGCCGGAGGACACCGGAGATGCCCTTCGCTACACATTCAGCCGGGCCATCGGTAGCAAGGGCTGACCCTAAGACTCCGAACAGCGTCTGCTTGCGATCTTTTCCCGCGCCCCTTCTCGGTGCCTGCTTTGCCAGGGAGTTGGTCGCTTTCCTATCATCGCAACAAGGCGGCACATCATGAAGAACAGCAGAGCCGATCAGACCCAGCTACTCGCGGAACTCAAGCGACTTGAGTGCAAGCCGCCCAAAAGAGCCGACCGGCTCGTCGCGAGGCATCTGAAATGCGAAGAGTCACAAAGCCTGGCGCACGCCGTCGCGGAAGCGGCCAGAAGATCGTCGTCCGGCACGATGCCGGTTCTCGAAGCGCCAAGCGAACTGCTGCCGCCACTTATATAGCGCTGCTGGGACAGGGTTGCGGTGAAACCCTTCCGTCCCTCCGCCGCATCCCCGCAAGCTATCGTCTTGAGACGAACGGCGAGCGGCTCTACCGCCTGTGCCTCGCGCTGGTGGAGCGGAATTTTGCCGACGAAAAGCTCTGGCAACAAACTGGTAAGGTCGCCGTAGTGTTCGCGCGAAGCGCCATCCAGAAGCTGATCGAGGAGTTCACGGGCGGCGCGCTCACAGACAAGATCGACTATTGCTTTGAAGTCAGGGACGACCTTGGGACGGGATACTGGCGGGGCGGAACTCTTGGCGAAGGCAAGCTGATGGCCGCGTTCGATCTCCAGGCCTGCGGCTACCTCAAAATCGGAGCTGCGTTGGACGCGCTCGAAGAGCAGGAGCGATTCCTCGGGGCGGCGTTCTACTTCCTGTTGCGGAGTTCGCTCTATCGGTGGATTCGCATCTACGATCACACGGACGCCGAGTGCTACAACGAACAGCTGCATGAGTGGATGGAGCAGGACGAGCCCGAGAGCCGGGACGCGTATGAGTTCCCGCACGTCGAAGAGGCGATTCCGGAACCCATCAGAACCGCGAAGGACTGGACAAATCGCAGCGCGCGAAAGCTGCTGCGACGCCATCTTCAGGGGCCTTTCTCTATATGGATTCAGAAGCTGCTGACCCTTCATCGAATGTCGCGGTTGAAGGGCCAGGTCATGCGCTTCGAGGGAGAATACGACGACCCGCCGGTGCCGAGCCTGTTGCTGGTCTTTCGCGAGAATGACGCGATCGAGGCCTGCTTCGATCATGAGTCGGAACACTATAACGAGGCCGCCAATGAGCCATCCTGCGCCGTCTGCCTTCGGCCGGAAATAGACAGCGAGTTCGACGCGGCGCTTCGCACGATGGCGATCTTTCTCACGGTCAACATGGAGCTTGCCGGTCTAATTACTCTGCTAAACCACTGTGAGGAGACACATGCAGGTCAACGTGAGCATCGGACAGAACCATCACTTCGCGCTGCGTGAAGCCCTGCTGATCTATCGGTCAACCGAACACCAGCAGGGCAATTTCGGAAACACCTTCATCACCCACCACGAAGTGAATGCAGAGAATCGCGCCAAGCAACCAACGCTCGGTCCGGCAAAGACGCTGACGATTGAGTTTGTTCAATCGCTGGTCCAAGCTCTGGGAGGCCGTGTCGCAGTGGAGTTCCTGCCTGAGAGTGTACTTGCGCGCACCGAGCGGCTGATCGCGTGGTGGACGCCGCCACAGAAGCGCCTGATGTTCTTCGGAACGGCGCAAGGCGACATGGCCGGAATGAATGGCGCGATCTTCCCGCAGCCGGCTCTCGTCTGGATGGCGATGGGCCATTCGCTCTGGATCCGGGCGCTCAAGGAGAATCGCCGCCCCACGGCCGATACCAGGCTCTGTGTCGCTCCCTACTGGAATGTTTACGACACGGGAAGCGTCTGCCTGGGATCGATGCGGGCTCCCGATGGCTCCACCGTCGCCTCCATTCCCCAATGGGAACGGAGCTTCTATGAAAGCGAGTTTACGCATGGCAACGTGGGAAGACTTACGCGCCATTCCGGCGGCTTCGAGGGACTGTGGAAGGAACTTGCCGGGCAGGAGGAGTTTCCCGCCGACTCGATGATCGACAGATTATCTCGTGATTTGCGCCCGGCCGCGGGTCTGCCCCGTGAGCCCGCACAACCCGGTGTACGGCACCACGGCGACCGAGTCAAACCAAGC
>Ga0302140_10007723_pt1 | contig 13436 bp, 11 predicted proteins | sample I_Bog_E1_1_FD_202095 | JGI IMG/M metagenome (GOLD analysis project Ga0302140, IMG submission 202095) | Peat permafrost microbial communities from Stordalen Mire near Abisko, Sweden - I_Bog_E1_1 | ecosystem: Environmental > Terrestrial > Soil > Wetlands > Peat | place: Sweden: Abisko, Stordalen...
AAGCTTATGTCGACCGGCTGGGCACTGGCTGGGGGTCATTCTTGAAGCATAGTCCTTGCGCGCATCTGGTGCACTCCAAAGTCCCGAGCTCCACAGCTTCCCAAGCTGCTACTCCTCCAGCATTCGTCAGGGCCGCGGGGGACCCTGAAAATGCCAGCATGGCCCAGGCCATGCTTCGCGCGGCCATAGGATGGGTGGGCTCAGAGGCCGAGGAAACTGTGCCTCGCCGTCGTGGGTAGCCAAATCTCTGCCGCTGCACTTGTTATCAGATCCGATCAGCTGGAGATAAAAAAGCTTGATTGCAAACCCCGGTAGCGGCGTCTGAGATTGCGGCGCGAGGCCAATCTTCCTTGCCCCCTTTAAGACTTTGTGACACCTTGCAACGAGGAGCTGTTTTGTTTGTGCACTTGCAACAGCTTGTTTCACCACATCGCCATTGAACCACCATTCCATTGGTCAATCAATGCCATTCTAGACCATGAGTCAAGCAGAGGAATCATGCAGAGAATCACCGGAATGATATCTATTCTTTGCAGAATCTGTCAGCTCCGCAGCTAAGAACTGCCCATGACAAGCCAAAGTTAATTGTAGCCGAAGAACAGCTAACTTATACTTCTCACAAAGCAAATGCCTCGGAGCGCTGTCTTTTCCTGGGCCCTACCCGGAAAATCACCCCTGACCGTCCATCCTTAAAGGTCTTTCAAACCCTCACCAGGTACATACTCGTCTCCGCAAGCACTCTGCATGAGTTCGGAAGTCTGGTTTCGATCTCTGGTCAAGTCTGAGACCATGCACTCCAGCGCCTCAATGTTGTCGGTCCATTTAATCGCGCTGGCCTTCAAGTTCTTGACCTCCTCCATCTTCCGCTGAATCTCGGCAGGATCGCTATCACTGTAGCAAGCCAACTCCTTATCGAGAAGATCCGCCTCTTTCAACAATGCCTCGTAAGCCTCGAGGAGTGTCTTTCTATCCATTCCATTGCTCTCGAGCATCTCATTGTCGTCTTCGCGCTTGGCCATCTCCTCCTCAATCTGTCTTTCCGTCTCTGCAATCAATGCCACCAATTTGCTCTCATCAGCCTTGAGAGTGTTGATCGTTTTCTCCTTCAACTTCTTTGCATCGGACGTGAAGCACCAGTACCAATTGCCGCTGCCAATCTTCTCGACTCGAATGAGGTTCTCGTCCTGGAGACCTTGGAGGACGTCCTTGACTTGCATTGCGTTGATAGAAGCCACAGCGGGCAGGATCTTCTCAAGTTCTTTGAAGGTGAAAACACTCATACTCTCTCTAAAATAGTCGAGGATTTTTTGCTGCTTGGCAGCAGCTGGTAGGTTCTTGGGCGCCTGATATTTATCGGTAAGTAGTCTTGCGGAATTTTGGAGGCTCCTTACCATGTTCGTTTCAATGTCTTGATGCAGTTGTCTCCCAAGACTGCTTTCTTATGTTGTTGTGTCCAAGATGGTTGACGTTGGTGTTGGTGACTTGGCGAGCGACGGGACGGATTCACTTTTGTCGCTCAGGAATTGGTTCCCAAGCATACTCACCAAACGATTCTGCCTCTTCCTAGTATGTTGCGCTTATAAATTGCAAGCGCACAGCACTCAAAATTGATTCATCACTTGGAACCTTCTATTCAGTGAGCACCTATTTATCAACGTCTCGTAACTCGAAGTTGGCATGAATAGCCACTCCTATTCATTGATACTGACAAGATTACAGACACATCAATCCGCGGTATATTGAAATATAAGCACGCTATCAACCCAGCAGTCTTCCATGTCAATTGCCGCTAACAAACACACTCGACGCCTTTCGCGCGAGCAGTGTCTCCAAATTCGAGTCAAACAAAGTTGGGTAAAGGAGATGCACATTGCTTCCAGTGACAACGCATTTATTCCTTTTTTTCGTATGATAGGAGAGGCTGGAAAGAATTCTCCTCGTCCAGTATTCTACTTTTGGTCAATGCAAGGTATGTAAGGAGAGAGAAGCTCCGTACCTCGTACTGCCCGATCCTCTTCTATGTCCGTCTCAACCCCTTGCCTTCTTCACGACTTCGAAGTCTGGACGGGGAGTTTGTTCCATTACGTGCTCATAATCATTCAGTATCTACTATACATAGACCTTACAATAACTCTCGCACCATCTGCACCAGAGTATCTGGCTCTGGTGACTACTAAACGCAGACCTAGCTCGCTGGGCTAGTTATCAGGAATATGTACTGCGTCGTGCGGATCAAGTTCAGCAACTATGTGTCTATCTCGTATACCTGGCCAACCTCTGATTTTGGAGATGGCTTTCTGTCGTATACCATGGCCTGCTCCTGCTCCACCGACGCCCTGTTTCTCTTGTAATGTTTGTCCTTCACCAGGTTCGGCAACAATTGGCTGCTCGTTCGTGATTCCTCTTCCCGCCAACTCGACAGCATCGCGTTCTCGTCCATCTGATGGCAAGTGCTGCTGCTGATAGTTTGCTTGTCGACGCTTCCGGCGTGAAAGGATGAAGAAAACCAAGCCAGCTAGTAGGGCTCCGAGAAGGGTACAGCCGATTCCGATGCCAGCAGCAGTCCCGCCGGTAATTCTCGAGCTCGGTGAGGCCATCGAGCTTGTTGGAGAGGTCGATGAACTTGTTGAAGACCTTATTGTGGTTGTAAGAGAAGTCGTAGACGAAGTCATCGAGCTTGTTGCGCTTGAAGTGATGGTATATGTGTTCAGTATGCAAGTACCAGTTGAACACAGGCCATCTGGGCTTCCATTACTAGCAGGAATGCACACGGTTCCACAGGATCCACAGTTGTATGGATCGTTCGAGACGTCGAAGCAAGTAGTTCCGCAACTGAGTAGTCCTGAAGGACAGGTTGGGCTGCTGATGCAAATACCATCGAAGCAAGCTGCAAGAAGGCTATTGTTACCAGCACATTTCGTTGAACATTCTCCGCAGTTAAAGGCATTGGTCAAGGTGGAGACGCAGTTTGCCCCGCAGAGTGTCAAGTTAAACGGACAGCCCAGAACATCTCGACGTGGTATATTAGACATAGTACCGAACCGTAATTTTTAAGCTGTAAACTCGATTGAATTGTTGAGACGGTTGAATAGAAACTTGGAACGACGAGAAGCGGCAGGCGATGCTTTGGCAGCTATTGGCGAACTGTCAGAGTTATAGCAGAGTGTGACAAGTCTCCCCTCACTTTTGAGACATATTAATGCAATACACCCAATTCAGATACATAGCTGCACGAGTCACCAGATATTCCCGCGTTCTATTCGAGCTGTTATCAGCCAGGAAAGCCAAATTGGAAAGTTGAGGGCATATGTCTCAGCCTCGACGGAGTGATGGAGGTTCCCGGCTCCAATGAGATTGTGTTGCTCACCACCAATAACAACGCCTCTTCTCCAACCTCAGCATAAAGTGCTCATGCTTTAGTCTTCGCTGATGGCTGAGGCTTAGAACTTTGGAGAGCATGCGTGCTCAAAGGAACGTCTGTTCGGGACTTCACAATAGCTGTTGGAGCCTTGGGATGCCAGCCAAGTCTTATCGAATGAGAAGCTTGAAGCTGGCGGGCTAACTTCTTTCGCATTTGCGATTTTTTTCTCGAGTTTATTATCGTTCGTGGATTGAAACAATGGCGGAATAAGGTCTGTACGTATTGTTTTGTGGGTTGAAGCTACAATTTTTCAGGAGACGGTCGTCGAGTCCAAGAAACGGAAGGACATTACTACATGTACACAGGTTTGAACAATTATTAAGTGATCAGATTGAGGTGTGGAATCTCTCACCTCATTGAAAGTGAACTTAGACACGGACCATGTATGTCAATTTATTAGTCAGGGATCAGTGATACCATCCTGATTTTCTCTCGATGCACTTAGAATTGGAGCAATTTGATCCATGAAGAGTTTGTTGCAGACCGCGCCCAATGTTCAAAGTCTGCTGGAGCATTCAGAAAGTTAATTTTTGCGTCTGTTGAGGTCACCAAGGGTAGGTTATAAGGTGAATGCCTTGTAAACTCTTTGCAGCTCGTAGGAATGTTCTGAAAGCTCTGGTACATCGATCTTTTATAATGCCAACTCGACGTGAATAAACTTGACTGTCTGTCGCACGTTGTTGTTCAATGTACCAGAATTTTCTTGGACAATAGCATCGTATTTCAGTCTGAAAGTGGGCCACTCTACTACAACCTCCTTTTCGTCCGGCATTGACTATAACGCAGGATCTTTCATTCTAACATATTATCCTATCTAAAGAATTAGGACACAAAGATATAGATAAGACTAGAAGGCACATGAGACGATAAGTCGATTGAGACGAGAACTAATCTCATATGAAAAGTGAGTACATAATAATATGTCATGACAGTCGCCTGCATGTACCTCGCTAAGCCCCTTTTCATCCGCTGAAAGTTATCTGACACGAAGCAGTTTTTCTTATCTCAAGCGCAATCAAAGTGAATACTTGGACACTGAGTCAATTTCTCCTCACTTTCCTTCACTTCACGCTGCCACTCAGCATATCTCTTCGCGTAAAAGCCCCCAAGTCCCTCTACGCCCCGACTTGACATCCATTCCGCTAACTGAACCGCATCCGCGATCGCAGAATTCGCGCCCTCTCCTCCTAGTATAGGTGTTGCATGAGCAGCATCTCCTATTAGTAGAAACCCCTTCTCAGCAAGATTCTTTAGTTCCTCCAATGGAAGAAGGATTTCTCGCATTAGCCAATGCAATATCCGATCACCTCTCATTTTCTGAACATCAAAAGCGTCTTTGAACGGTTGTTCCAATTCTCCTAACTTGGAAACCTCCCCGAAGAAGAGTTCGGAGATATTGGCAGCTTGTTGCTGCGCGCGATCGGGTCGGTGAAGTTGATCGTCTTGACTTGCTGGGCGGGAGTATATATAGCTGATGTCGACTCCTTCGCCAGGTTTCCTCACGTCGTTAATAGATATCTGTAGTAAGATATCTCCCTTTTGTGACTCAAGAACATTACCACCCCCAAATCTTTCCTCATAAACTTTCTTGAAAGCTGACCCATCAATATGTCTCGTACCTCTGAAGACGACATAGGACAGGATGTTCAGTTCCGAGCCAGGTAGCAGAGATTTTCGCACCGAAGAATGAACCCCACTTGCATCCACTAAGAAATTACTCTGAACTTCGTCTTTGTCCTTGAAATTCAGGACATGTTCCTCTCCATTTCTTGAGACGTCCGCAAGCACGTGACCCCACTCAATATCCAAAGATTCCCCCAGCACAGCTTCCAATCTTCCACGATGGGCTCGAAAAGGAGACTCGAGACTCTTCGAGGCTTGAGTTTTCTCAGGATAGAACCGGCCCTCCCCTCCAACCACGCCATCAACAGCCACCCGTTGACAAAATGTTGACTCCTCCATCTTAAGGACGTTCAGGAGAGCCTGGCATGTCCGCGGTAGCAAAGAGATCCCGTAATTGTGTCGAGCCGGAGAAGGGTCCTTCTCAAATATGACGGCTTGGATGCCTTTGTTCTTGAGGCATCTGGCTAGAGTTAAACCTCCAATGCCTGCTCCAATGATGTGTATTGTACTCATGACGATATCGATTCTGCTCATGAAAAGTTGTCAATGGTAGAAGTTGAAATGTATATCTTGACAGATGAGACATTAAAGACGTCCCAAGTCGAGCTTACGAACAGGTTCAGTTGTGATGCAATGGAGAAGAGAGTGGATAGATTGGGTGCTGATTGACACTAGTACAGACTACCGAACGTTTAGGGCCTCATCTGAAGCACGTTAGTCGAAGGACGGACTTTATTGAGACTCATAGTCAATGCCATAAATTGCCTTTTAAATGCCCGGAATATACTACAGAACCATCTCTATTAATGAATCAAATAGTATCAAAGTCATAAATCTCTCGATCTAGGAATGGCCCGAAACGAGAAAGATTGCAATAGGTGACTTTGACGCAATAGAAAATTCATTACCATTCCCTTTTTTTTTGAGATAGTTACTCCTTGACTATTTGCCTTCAAGGCTTTTAGTGATTGTGTTAAGAGTGGGTAATTTACAGCTCCGCCTTGATGGTCTTCCCACTATAGCCGTCCACCCACTTTTGGACATCGTCTCGGTCCCGAGCAAGCCAAGCACTCTTTGCCCTAATAGCATCAGAGCTCTGTGCTAGGCTTTGATCGAACCCCTTGGTATTCTTATCTGCGAAGAATGCCTGGATGCGATCTAGTTGCGCTGGGCTTGTGAAGCTAGAAGTGCATATTGAGACAATGCTGCCAAGCATGGAGAGACCAGCAGGGAATTTCTTAATGAGTTCATCCCAATTCTCAGTCATCCAGCCATACAGTTGTTCAATGCCTTCTGGATATGTTCGAAGAGCGCCCAACGGAAGATAGACATCCTGCTCCTTGACTTCGCCACCGAATGGCAAGGTTAGGGTCTTTTTGATCAGCTCTGGATTCCTAGCTCTACCTAGGGATCGCAGGGCAGTGTTGCGTTCGTCGCTGTTCTTCGAGTTCCGATATGTATCGAGAATCACATCATACTAAGAGATGTCAATGTCGAGATCAAAAATCAGAGCTGTGAAAACTTGCCTCTTCTTTACCGCCATACTTGAGTGCCATACCGAAAACACTACCTCTAATATTTGGGTGAATGGCAGACTTGTCACCTTTCGAGAACTTTGCAAACATGTCCTTTGCCGCTTCCATGACGACCTTGTCACCAGACATACCTGCGGCTCCAAAGAGCATGCCTTTGAACTGTTGCTCAACGTGATCATCATCCTCCTTGAATTCCCAGCCCTTCTCGTGTGCCTTTGCGCTGACAAGATCCCGCTGGAAGGTTTCGAGACCATCTCTGATCTTCTGGTCTTCAAAGATCCACGCTGACTGAACTGCACCGAGTCGAGAGATGAGTTCGTTCCATACCACAAACTCTTTCTCGCCATCGAAACCTTTTAGCAGGTTCAGAACTCCAGAAGTCTTCTGATATCCAGATGCAGCTAGTGCACCAGCATCAGCGAGCATACCAGCTCTATCTTCTACACTCAACAATCCATCCTTTGCGGCTTTTCCGAGCTTCTCAAGACGCGCAGGGGTGTACGAGGTTCGGTAGATACCGCTGTGATCAGCATTAAGCTTGAAGAAGTCCAAATCTGGCACTTTGAAGGTCTGCTCTCGCTCCGACAATACCAATGATTCATCGACGCCCGCCTTAGTGCGAAGGCCAAGGAAAACAGGATAGAGAACTGTATCCTCCTCTGGCTTGACATCGGCAGTTCGAAGCAAACGGTTTTGCTTCACTTGAATTGATTTGTCACTTTCATTTTCTGTGACACTGATGACCGGATAGCCGACGTGCTTTGTCCAAATGTCCATAACACGTGAAACATCTTTGCCGCTGGCGTCACTGAGAGCGGCCCATAGATCGGTGGTTTGTGTGTTGCCATAGGCGTGCTTCTTCAAGTATCTTCGGATACCTTCCATGAAGACGTCCTCCCCGAGATACTTGGATATCATGCGAAGAACACAAGAACCCTTGGAATATGAGATTGCGTCAAAGATCTGGTTGACCTCGTCGGCTCTCTTCACCGGAACCTCAATAGGATGGCTGCTGCGCAACGAGTCCAGGGACAGCGCCCCTTGAAGGGTGTCGATAACGTAACTTTGCCATACTTTCCACTCAGGGTAGAAGATATTGCAAGAGTACCACGACATCCAAGTTGCGAATCCTTCGTTAAGCCAGAGACCATCCCAGAAATCCATCGTAACAAGATTTCCAAACCATTGATGAGCCAGCTCGTGCTGAACCACTTCCGCAACTCGCTCCTTCACAGAAGCACCGCTGGTCTTCTCATCGAACAGGAGATCGACCACTCTGTAAGTGATGAGGCCCCAATTCTCCATAGCACCAGCAGCAAAATCAGGGATAGCAACCATATCCATTTTTGGGAGAGGGAAGGCACTGTCGAAAGTCTTCTCATAGAACTCGAGAGTACGCGCAGCAAGTTCCAAGGAGAACCTTCCATGTTCGATGTCCTGATTTGGTGGAGCGTAGACTCTGATGGGAAGTCTAAACTTGTCTGTTTCGATGTAGTTGAGCTCGCCTACGATGAAGGCAAGGAGGTATGTTGACATGGGGGGAGACTTGTTGAACTTGACAACCTTCTTAGGGGCGCCACTCATTTCGGATTGGATTTCTGTCTCTGAAGCAACATCCATGTTACTCAAGCAAGTTAGGTGCTTATCGGCAATGAGAGTAATGGTGAACTCCGCTTTTAAGGACGGTTCGTCAAAGCATGGGAATGCTCGTCGAGCGTCGGTCGCCTCCATTTGAGTTGTAGCCAAAACGCCATCGCTGCCATCGGTGTTCTTGTATGTTGATCGATAGAACCCAGCCATTTTGTCATTTAGCTGGCCCGTAAACTTCATCTCAAGCTGCGCCTTAGATCCCTTCGAAAGCTGCTTGTCGAAGGCAATTGTGGTAGTTTGCGTTGTCTCATGGTAAGAAACCTCGGGAGAAGAGCTACTCCAGGATTAGACCAGTACATACTTGCGAAAGCCCTAGTTGGCCAGTCACTGACCTGATGGTGATTGAGCCCGAACGGACCTCGGTGCTGTGGATATCGAGTTCCAGAGTGTTCAACGAGATGGATTTAGAATCTTCGGCCACTTCCAGATCAATAATGACGGTCCCCTCGTAGGTCAATTTCTTGAAGTCGGGTTCCAATGTCAGATCATAGTGCTTCGCAATCACATTCGCAGGCAATATTTCTCTTCCCTTCGTGACATCTAAGCCACTCCCGGCCACATCGCTTTCCCCTCGAAGCTTGCACATGTTGTTTCGTCGATACGAACAGCTTCGAACTGTTGTAGTCGTAGAAGGAGTGTGTTTGAAGTATTTGGAAGTCCGAGGTCGTTTACAAGTGGGCAGAAATCTGTTGCTGCTGCTTAGCTGGTGAATTGGGACAAGGAATCGGAGACTAAGTCAAGCTTCTATATTCACTCGACGGCAGAAAGGTGACGGTTGGACGCGGCACATCAAGAAATACATACATTGAATCTCGCAGTAACGTGGCGGGGGTACGATGAGGGATGCTACCGAAAGCTCGTCTCTGTGTGGTTGAAGCAAAGGCAGAAACTGCAGGACGTACGAAGGCCGAAGAAAAGATCGTGAAATCGATCACAGAGGTGATGACACGCATTGACGCCAGGAAAGGAAGGAAGGGACCAGAGGAGGAAAGACTTTGAAGGGACAGGAAGGTGGGGTTTAAGGCAGCGCCGTATCTGCATACGCATAGGCACGGCAGAGAGGTCACTGGAGGTGCTGCTTCTTTCCTGACGACGACTCGAGGTCTGGCGACCCCTGCAGACTTCTGAAAGCAGTTACCCTTCGCAACTAGTTTGGGAAGGCGGTCAGACCCGCGGCAGGGGATATTCTTTTGCGAAGCGTAGATTTTCTTGTTGAAATACATCAGCAACAAAGGTTCTCCAGCACGATCCCAATCATTTTCTACGGCGTGTTGGTATCCAAACAATTTGTTTACTCGTTGCAAGAGGATATCTGCCGCAAGTTTGAGGCTACCAAAACGTTCTTATGAGCTCTGATTGGCCGGCCATAGGAAAGACGGTACATTTCATATTCTGCTTAAAATCTGTGGCACTTGAGCAGAAAAGGTCTTTGTGTCCTTCATGTAGTGTCTATCCCGGTGCCAGGGTGTGGGAGCTTCCTGCTGCAGCAGACCACGACAAGAGAGCTGCCTTGTGTTAGGCAGCACGGTTACGCCGAGGACGATAATTCTCCAGCTTCCCTTTGCGTTGTGTCTCCCAAGTCTCTTAGGCTTTCTCTGCTAACTCCTCTGCCATGATCCCAAAGAGAACCTTCAGCCAAAGACTGCACCCCCGACATCCGACGCTGATCTGCCCATCCTGGGTGGCTTCTTCAAGGTCCGACTCCTTGATGAGAAACCCGCGATCGTCCCCACATCTGCAGCTTCTGTACCATATGCCGTGCAAGTCGTCGGTATCAAGGTCATCCAAATCAACGGTTTCGATTCCAGTTCGGAACACCTCTGTCCCTTTGACTCCTCCGTCGTGTTGAGCAGCTTTCTGTTTCAAGGCCCTGTCATATTCTGCCCTACGCTTCTTATCGGATAAGGTAGAGAAGGCCTCCGATATTTGATCTATCGAGAAAGTCGCTGCATTCACGGGCTGCTGTGTCGACTTGTCGGGATGGTTCTGGAGAAGAGCTCGACGATAAGCATTCCGAATGGTTTGCGCCGCAAGGTTTGGATCATCGCGAAGAGGGTCGGGAAGACCGAGGACTTCGTAGTGCGTTGGCATGTAGGTCATCGATCCATTGGGAGAGACTTTATATTTCTTTGTCTTTGTGTGTTGTCTAAGGGAAGATGGTAGACGATGAAAAATCATGACCTCGAATTCTCATCTTTAGGCTTCCGTTCTCATTGCCTGAGGCACAAAGTCTTAAATAAGGTACGCCCCGCCTGGCGTGATCCCTTCACCTTTCAGATGACCATCTTGTTTCTGTATGCGGTCGCCTTTCTCCTGCGATAAATTCTTAATACGCAACATTTTCTCGGTATAAGCCTGGGAGTTGTACGACGTGGGCAAAAGAGTTTTACAACTTCGAGTTCTGTACTTAAGGCTTATCCCACTTTGCATCAGGGTGCCAGCGTAGGACCTTGAAGCTATTGGAGAACGAGCATGAAAAAAACATTTTGAAGGTGAACAGCAACAAGATATTTCTATTGATTATCATTATGAGTCTGGATCGTGGACAAATGTCCTATCAGTGACTCTCGAGCTGGTACTACCTAGGCTCTCCTTCAATTTTGAGCGCAGCACTTCCAGCATCGACCTCTCTTCTGCATCAAGAGACAGCCATTCAGGTATTTCAATATGTCTGTCACTAATCGATATATGAGGCCTCTTTTCTCCAATGTCTTGTTCGGACGGTGTTCTTTCCGAAACCCCACCCTCCTGTTCATCGTTTTCGCCTTTTCTCTCGACATCGTCTTCGAGTGGTCTGCTCAAATCCGCTGCGGTCCACCAGTACACTGGAAATTGCCTTTGAATATTGTTCGTAACACAACCGACTGCTACCAGAAGGACACTGCCAAGTAGAATGAGGGGCACGAGAAACCAGCCCAGCTCCGTGATTTCGGGTGTGGTGGCTGCAAGGAGTGCAGTGGCTCCTGCAGGGGGGTGGATCGTATTTGTGAGTCCCATGAAAGCTGATGCAAAGCCGACGGACAGCGAACCTGCAATCCAGCGCAGATTTTCGAAGTTCGAGTTCAGTTGGAACAACTTCGTTATGCCAACACCTATTATTGCTGAGAATAGTTGGCCGAGGATTGCATTGCGTGGTTGAGAGAGAGGTGATTCTATTGTGTTATACTCGAGGACTGCAGCTGCACCCTAAGGAGAATGTAAGTACACATCGAGATCGATGCGAGGAAAGATGTCTTACCAAACTTGCAATCACTGTTGGAGCACCGTGGTCCTTTATGCCTTCAGTCCGGAACACGGCCTGTACTACCAAAAGTCCAGCGAAGGCACCTACAAAAGCCCACAGCCACACGAGGACGCTCCCAATTCGGGGCATTGGTTTGGATCGATACCCTAGCCACCATGATATAGGAGTAGGAAGGAGATGAAGTCTGGAATGAGGAACTAAACGGTTGATATATAGATCAACATCGAAATCGGCGGCAGATTTTCTCATTGTTGCAGCTCACTTTGCTTGATGAAGAAAGACGAAATCGGGGTAGAGAGAAAGAACTTATAGCATCGAGACTGAACATCGCCATGCTTAAGGCAAAAACGAGCACGTTCGCACTTCAAATGGAACGCAACCACCATAGATCATGACACAAGGAAATAGCATCTCCGGACTTAGGTCGTACAAACACCATCTTCGGTATTCGGGTACAAAAATCATTGCCATCATTGCTTACTAGACAATGCGGGTCCGTCCCGAACAAAATCTGGGGTAGACAGCTTCAAAGGTAGGCTAACCGCCTCTTCCAAGTCCTCCATTATTCCTCCTGGTTTCCTCGATAAACTTTTCCTGAGGTGAACTCCCAGCTCTTGCGATGACGAGACTCGAGGCATTGATTTGTAACAGAAGTACTTCTTAGGGTCTGCCGTTGCTGCAACTGGAAGGCTATGTGTCATAAAAATCATGATTATGGTTAGGTAAGCCTGGCGTAGCTCGGTGGTTGACCTTCGGACGAGCTCGCCAAGAGAATGACGGCACCGCAGGCTGGGTGGACCCCTATTGGCGAACCCGCAATGCGGATGGCTTACAACTGAGTAAAAGGCTTTCAACTTCCTCTCACAACTCGTATATATGACTCTACCATATTTGGACGCTGCTCGTGGGATATCAAGCTGCAAACACATCGGCAAGTTCGGACTCATCTGAATACCATGTATCTTACCATTGCTGGCTGAATCCGAAAATCGCCCGTGTTGCCGCCGAAATGTCTCCAACCGATACGTGATTTCTCATCAGGAATGCCTCCTGAGAACGGAGCAATGCAGAAGGCAACTCCTCCAATCCCGAGATTCCGTCCAAATACTCACGACCCTGATGTACTTGCTGCTCACCTTCAAATTGTTCTTTCAGGCTCGTTCTCCATTTCAGCTTCAAAGTCCTACGATGGCACTCTACTTTATCACTCGTTTCTCATTGACTCTCAAGTTGTGCTCATCCGCTATCTTCACCTCAGTTCCGCTTTCGTAGTCATATTAGAGTCATATAATCATTTAGGAGAATGCGCTACTTGTTTTGTGAGTTATTATAATATTATTGTATTCATAATAGATACTACTCCTACACCACTTTTCCAGTACAACAAGTCCGTCAAAGTGATGGACACCGATTCACCCATCCCACTACAATATTTCCAAACTCTTCATCACCTTCAGCCTAATTTCACCATCACAAAACCAGCTCCAACCCTTCCTCCATCTTAGCCCTTAACTCCTTTTACATCCGTTCTAGAGCACCAACCCGGCCACCGCAGCAATTCCAAGGAAACCACCAACATTCAGCCCCAAATCCACCCTCCGCGCTGCACCCGTGAATACAACAGCACCAGGCCCTAGCCCCGCGCTAGAAGTAGCACTCGGCGATGTCTGGTTGATCATGGCCGTGAAGTCGGGGCTCATAGCACCCTTGCTCGTCGTTGCCGCGCCGACTTCGCCCAATACCCCAAAAATAGCTGATGGAATTGGAAGAGACGTGGAGTCAATGGCCACGACTTCAACGGTTGCGGTACTGAGAGCCGGTGTTGTGGTTGCAGCGACAATTCCGGAGCTGCTTTGGGCGGCGCTTGCAATTGCGGAAAAGGGGGCAAGGGTGAAGGATAGACGAGCAGCGCAGGTAGCTGGATCCTCGCCCTGTGTGGTTGCTGGTCAGATGGTGCTTCAGG
>Ga0302140_10007724_pt1 | contig 13434 bp, 16 predicted proteins | sample I_Bog_E1_1_FD_202095 | JGI IMG/M metagenome (GOLD analysis project Ga0302140, IMG submission 202095) | Peat permafrost microbial communities from Stordalen Mire near Abisko, Sweden - I_Bog_E1_1 | ecosystem: Environmental > Terrestrial > Soil > Wetlands > Peat | place: Sweden: Abisko, Stordalen...
GCAACAAATTCCGCAACGTCATCCGCCGGAGAACCGTCAAGCATGGATGCTTACGTTCAAAAGTTGGAAACAGCCCGTTACTTGAGAAAAGTGCGAAGAACGATGGACGCCAAGCCACTGTTGGTGGCTTTGCTTTCCAGTGACACGCCGGACGCGATTCAAAGATCCGCATTGCTGGAACTTGCAGTCCTCGCCCAGGATGAGGATGACCTTCCTCGCACCCAGGACACCTACGCGCAGTTTTTGAACCGCTGGCCGAATGACCCGCGGGTTCCCGAGGTTTTGCTCCGGCAGGGACAGGTTTTCCGGCAGATGGGGATTCACGATCTGGCGCTGACAAAATTTTACGCCGTGATGACGGCCGCGCTGACATTAAGAAACGACCGGCTGGATTATTATGAAACCATCGTGCTCAAGGCCCAGATGGAGATTGCAGAAACCCATTATGAACTCGGCAAGTATGCCGAGGCGGCGGAATATTTCTCGCGGCTGTTCAAGCAGGACAATCCGCAGATTGACAAGCATGAGGTGCTGTACAAGCTGGTGAGATGTTACGGCAACACGACCAATTACGATCAAACGGTCGCGTCCGCGCATGATTATCTGGCCAATTACGCCGCCACACCCGAGGTACCGGAAGTGCGCTTCGAACTGGCCACATCCCTCAAGGAACTTGGACGCGACAACGAATCGCTTCAACAGGTTTTAACCCTGCTCCAGGAGCAAAGCAACCAGGCCAACAGCAATCCAGAAAACTGGGCTTATTGGCAGCAGCGCACCGGCAACCTCATCGCCAACCAGTTTTTCCGCGAAGGGGATTATCCGCGCGCCTTGGACATTTATTCCAGCCTCGCCCATCTGGATCCCTCGCCTCAATGGCAGCTGCCGGTCTGGTATCAAATGGGCATGACTTATGAACGCCTCTGGCAGCCGCAGAAGGCCACGGAAATTTACAACCAGATCGTCAGCCGCGAAAATGAACTGGACACCAATGCGCCGCCCAGCTTGAAGTCCATCGTGGACATGGCGCGCTGGCGCATCGGTTTCATCCAGTGGCAGAACAAGGCTGAAACCGCCAATTACAATTTGCGAGATACAAACGTTATTGTCACCGCCAACACGGCAAACGAACCAATCAAACAATGAATCCCAACGCGCCCGTCACATTTGTTCCTGAATTATTGCGCGATTTGCGCACGTTTGCGGCAATTTGCGAAAACGCGCTCGCGCTGGCAACCCGGGAGCATCAGGCGCTGTCCGGAACGGGCGATTACCGTCCATTTGAATTTTCCCAGTTGAGAAAAGACTTGCTTGGGCGACTCGGCCCGATTACGTCTGAACTAAGACAATGGCGGCAGCTTTGGCAGCAATGCAGCCAGACTGAGCGCGAGGGGATTAAAGAAGTAAAATCGGCCATTCAAATGCTCCAGGACTTGATCATCAAATTTTTCCAGTTGGATCGTGAAAACCAACAGGCGCTGCTTCGCCGTGGCCTGGTTCCCGCGCGTCACGTAACTTCATGTGCCGCACCGCCGTCCAATTACGTCAGCAGCCTTTATCGCCGCAACACACCCCACTGACTTATGGCAATCGAAAAAATAATTGTTTTGGAGGACGATCCGATCGTCCGCAGAAACCTCGAGCAACAACTGCGCAACCGGCGTTATGATGTGGCCGCCGTCGAAACAATTGCCGAAGCGCAGGAATATTTGAACCGGGACAACTTCGATTTGATCTTCCTCGATGTCCGGCTGCCGGACGGCGATGGCACGGATTTATTGAAAGCCATCCAGCTTCGCCCGCAAAAGCCGCTCGTGGTGGTCATCTCAGGTTTTGGGACGATTGAAAACGCGGTGGACTGCATGAAAAATGGCGCGTTTGACTACATGATCAAGCCGTTCTCCAGCGAGCAGCTTGGAGTGACGCTGAAAAAGGCCGAGGAGTTCACGCAACTGGTGCGGGTGAATCACTTTTTAAGCCAGGACAATGAAGACACCGGCAGCGAAATGCTTGGCCAGAGCGCCTTCATGGAAAATCTGCAGCAGCTCATCCGCAAGGTCGCCCACACGCAGGCCACCGTGCTCATCCAGGGTGAAAGCGGCACCGGCAAGGAACTGGTGGCGCGCGCACTTTACCGCGCCAGCACCCGCGCCAATGCGCCGTTCATCAAGGTGAATTGCGCCGCCATCCCGGAAAACCTGATTGAAAGCGAATTCTTCGGCCACGAACGCGGCGCGTTCACCGGCGCATTGAACAAACGCGAAGGCCGGTTTGAGCTCGCCCATGGCGGCACCATTTTGCTGGATGAAATCAGCGAGATTTCACCCAGCGTCCAGGCCAAGCTGCTCCGGGTATTGCAGGAGCGGGAGCTGGAACGCGTCGGCGGCAACCGCACCATCAAGGTGGATGTGCGGGTCATCGCCACAACCAACCGCCGGCTTGACGAGAGCGTCGCGAAGAAGGAATTCCGGCAGGATTTGTTTTTCCGCCTGAACGTGGTGCCCATTCATCTTGCCCCCCTGCGCGAGCATCCCGAGGACGTGCCGCTTCTGGCCAAAGAATTCACCCGCCGCTTCTGCCGCAAACACGGGGCGCAGGTTCACGGAATTTCGGCCAAAGCCTTGAACGCCCTCAAGGCGCATCACTGGCCCGGCAACATCCGCGAATTGCAAAATGTCATTGAGCGCGCAGTCATTCTTAGTGACGGCCATCAAGAACTCGATCCGCAACACCTCGGATTTACGGCTTCCAACGAGCTGGATGACGTGTCTGCGGGCATTGATGTTCCAACGGGAACCAACGGCAATAACTTTGCAACAATGGCCGAGATGGAAAAGCAACACGTTATTGCCGCGCTGCGCCGTTGCGAAGGCAACCGCACGCACGCCGCAAAAATGCTAAACATCAACGTCCGCACCCTGCGCAACAAACTGCTCGAATACAATGATGTTGTGATTGACGAGTCCGAAAAGGAAGAGCTGTCCGAAGCTTGAAGCTAGCAAAACGACGCGGCGTAGATTTTCTTCGGGGTTTTCGCAACTAGACAACACTTTCCTAGTGGAGGCATTCCATGAGGAATATTTTTCCTCTTTTGGCAGAGCACTTCACATAAAGTTCCATTTTCTCGGGTTTTTCACGCTGGCACCAATGCTGCTTAACACCGTCAGGAAAAAGTAGCATGATAGACGCCCTTTTCAATCAGCCCGATTATCTGGCCGCAAAAAAAACGCTCGATGCTGTTTCTTTGCGCCAGACTGCCATCGCGAGCAATATCGCGAACCTCGAGACACCCGGTTACAAACGGCTGGACGTGGCGGCTTCCTTCAACACCGAACTCCAACGCGCCTGCGCCGCGCGTGACCCGCAGGAAATTGCCGCTCTGAAGCCCGAACTGGAAGTCGATCCAAACGCGGTTGCCGTCAGCCCCGATGGCAACACGGTGAGCTTGGAGGATGAATTGCTCAAGATGAACCAGAATTCCCTGGCCAACACGCTGGAAACGCAGTTGATCAGCACGGATCTTTACCGGCTCAAAATGGCCATCACAGGCACAGCCGGTTGACACATATGATTGATATTCTTTCTGGAATCCAGAACACCACCGCCGCACTCGACGCCGAGCGCACGCGGTTGAATGTCATTTCCGAAAACATTGCTAATGCGAACACAACGCACGGCGTCGATGGCAAGCCTTATCAACGGCAGGTCGTGGTGTTTGAAAGCGCCCTTCGGCAGGCCATGGACGGCGGACCGGCCACGCCAACCCTGCGGGTTGCCGGAATTGAAAAAGATCCGCGCCCGTTTGACATGGTTTACGAACCGGGCAATCCCGATGCCGATTCGCACGGCATGGTAGCCACGCCTAACGTCAACATCCAAGAGGAAATGGCGGACATGATTTCCGCCTCGCGCACCTTTGAGGCAAATCTTGCAGTGGTCAAAAACGCCCGCGAAATGGCCCTGCAAGTTCTATCCATCGGCAAACATTGATTTGAACCATGATACCGCTCAATGCCATCCAGCCGCTAATGTCAGCTTACGGCGTTTCGCCAAGCGAAAAAATATCGCCGTCGCTGCCGGTCACACCCACCGACCAGCCCGGCATACTCGCTCCGGCGCAGCCGTCGGGCGATTCCTTTTCCACAATGCTCGGGAAGATGGTCGGCGAAGTTAACGACAAACAAATCAGCGCCTCGCAAAATGTAAATAATTTACAGGCGGGAGGCGATGTTTCACTGCATCAGGCCGTCATTGGGATGGAAGAAGCCAACGTCTCATTTCAACTGATGGTCGAGGTCCGCAACAAGCTGCTCGATGCCTATCAGGAAATCATGAAAATGCAGTTATAAGAAAATTTTCCAATGAACAATCTTTCCAAACTTGGTGCACAACTTGTTGAAATCTGGAAACAGCTTGGCGTGAGCCAGCGTGTCAGCGTCATCTCGGCCACGCTCGTTCTAGTGGCGGGCTTGGGCTCGCTCGCATTTTGGTCATCACGCGCTGATTACAGCCTGCTTTACGGCAAGTTGTCCGACACCGAGGCATCCAAGGTCATCTCCGCACTTGACGACGCCAAGGTTCCTTACAAGGTCGGCGAGGGAGGCGGTTCCATCCTCGTTCCAGCAGACAAGGTTTATGAAATGCGGATGCAATTGGCCGGAAAGGGAATTCCCAGCGGCGACGGCGTGGGTTTTGAAATATTCGACAAGCCAAATTTCGGCATTTCCGATTTCGTGCAGCGCGCAAATTACACACGTGCCATCCAAGGCGAACTGGCCCGCACCATCAGCCAGATTGACGAGATCGAAGCCGCCCGCGTGATGATCGTCATACCTGAGAACCGGCTATTGCTCGACAAGGACAAGCATCCCACCGCGTCTGTTTTTGTTCGCGTGCGCGGCAACACACAATTGCAACCGTCGTCAATCAACTCCATCCGGTTCCTCGTCGCCAATTCGGTAGAAGGATTGAGCCCCAATTTCGTAACCGTCGTGGACAATCTGGGCAACGTGCTTTCCTAAAACAACTAAAACGACTCCATTTCCGGTCTGTCCACTTCCCAGCTCGCCGCCCAGCGCAACCTGGAACAATATCTCGCAAAGAAGGCGCAGGACATGCTTGAAAAAGTTCTCGGTCCCGGCCAGGCCATCGTCCGCGTTTCCGCTGAAATAAATTTTGACACCACCAGCAGCACTGCGGAGAAATACGATCCTGACGGACAGGTCATCCGCACCCAAACCAAGAATGACGAGAGCACCATCGCCACCACTTCCAGTTCCACATCGGCCGTTGGCATCTCCGCCAATACCTCCACGGACACCAACAGCGTCAGGTCCGGCTCCTCGCCAGTCAACAACTCCGACAACCACAAGACCACTTCCACCGTCGAATACGAAATAAACAAAACCGTCAGCAGCCTGACCCAGGCGGCAGGCGGCATCAAACGGCTTTCCGCCGCCGTGACCGTCGCCGCGCAATACGATGGAACCGGCACCGACCGCAAAGTGGTCAACCGCTCGCCGGAGGAGCTCGACAAGCTGAAGCAGATTGTCATTGGCGCGATTGGCATCCAGACCGGTGCCGACAACACGCGTAACGACACTCTCACGCTGGAGGAACTGCCCTTCAATGACGAGTTCGCCACCACCATGACGCAGCAACTCGATCAGCAGCAGCAACGGCAGTTCTGGTGGGACACAGCGCGCAATTTTGTTTATCCCGCTCTCGGTCTGGTGGCACTCGTCGTGTTGCTACGCATTTTCAAGCGCACGCCGGTTCAGGAAATTCCATTGGGCGTTCCCATTGGCAAACTCATGGGCCAGCAAAACGGGAACGGAAATGGCAATGGTCACAGCCATTGGCATCCCGAACCGCAGCCGGGCGTTGTGACAGTGGATGTGCTAAACCGGCTCATCAAGGAAAACCCATCAAACATGAGCCAGGCCATCCGTGATTGGATGAACCGTGGATCAACACCCGAACGCTGATTATTCATGGCTGCAAAAATTGAAAATTCACCCGATGCGGCGCCCGCCGAGAACGGCGCATTGACCAAAACGCAGAAGCTCGCGGCGTTGCTTGTGATGATCGGGCCTGAAAGTGCGTCGGAAATCATGAAGCAATTTCAGCCCGGCGAAATTGAACCTGTTTCCCGCGAAATGGCACGGTTCAATCTGATCACACGTGAACAGCAGCAGGAAATCCTGTTTGATTTTTCAGAGGTTGCGCTGGCCGCCAGCACTTCCGTTTCGGCGGGACTGGACGTCACACGCAACTCTCTCGAAAGAGCCGTGGGCAGCATCAAGGCCAGCGACATTCTCGGTCGCATCCTGCCAAACCGCGCCTCCGCCGGCGCCATGCAATCCATTGCTGACATGGATTCGCGAAGCATTTTCAACCTCATCCGCGACGAGCAGCCGCAAACCATGGCCTTCGTCATCAGTCATCTCTCTCCTGAAAAAGCCGCGCAGATGTTTTCCTTGTTCCAACCCGAACAACGCGAAAGCATCATCGAGAGACTCGCCACCTTGGCACCAACACCGGTTGAAGTGGCGGAAAAAGTGGTGAACGTGCTCAACGCCAAAATGGGTGTGAAACAAACCCGCGCTTTGAGCCAGACCGGCGGTGTCACGCCCGCTGCGGACATCCTCAACGCGATGGACAAAAACATCAGCCGCCTGCTGCTTTCCAGCATAGAAGAGCGCAATCCAGAATTATCGCAGGCGATTCGCAAAAAAATGTTCACATTCGAGGATTTGCTCCTGCTCAATGCGCAGGTCATCCAACGCATCATGCGCGAGACAGAAATGCGCGACCTCGCACTTGCCTTGAAGAAAGCCAGCGAGCCACTCAAAAAATTGCTTCTTTCCAACATCTCGCGCCGCGGCGCCGAAGGTGTGCAGGACGAAATGATGGCACTGGGACATGTGAAGCTCCGCGACGTTGAAGCCGCACAATTGAGAATCATCGATGCCGTCCGCAAACTCGAAACGGATGGCGAAATCGACCTTGATGAAGCCCGCAACATTGAATATGAAGTGGTCTGAAACCATTGTTCTAAACGAACCTCTCCGCGAAGTGCGCCTGAGCGTGCTACCGCCGGAAAGCGAACAGGAAAATCGTGCTCGCGCCCTCGAACAGGCCGCCTTCGAACGCGGAAGGCTTGACGCAGAAAAGAATCTTGGTGAACAGTTGCTCCAGCAACGGAATGAATTGCTCGAACTGCAGCAAGGTGTTCTTGAATCATTGCGTAATGCCGTGCCGGATGTCATCCAACAAACCGAGGGTGTTTTGTTTCAAATCGCGCTGGAATCCGCAAAAAAATTTGTCGCAGGAATTCCCATTGATTCCGTTCTAGTCGAAGCCATCGTGCGAGAAGCGGTGCTTGAAACCAAGGAAACCGCCGAAATAACCGTCCATCTCCATCCTGACGATCTTGCGTTGCTACACAAACACGCTGCGCCGATTCTTCAGGGTTTGCCCGAAGCTGGCCCGCTTAAATTCATTGGTTCATCCGAAATCACTCGCGGCGGCTGTCTGGTGCAAACCCGATTTGGCCTGCTGGATGCGCGCCGCGAAACAAAGATCGAACAAATTCGGGAATCCATTTCCAAATGAAATCCGCCCTTTCCTGCCCAGCCAAACGATTTGACGCCGCGCTACAACGTGTGCGCCATGCGCGCGTCACGGAAACTTGTGGTCGCGTCGTGCAAGTCATCGGGCTGGTCATTGAATCGGAGGGTCCCGTCGCAGCGGTTGGCGAAATCTGCCGCATTGAATCCGCCCGGCACGACGGCATCACACTCGCCGAAGTCGTCGGCTTTCGAAACCATCATCTTCTGCTCATGCCGCTGGGTGAACTGAAAGGCATCCACCCGGGCAGTGAAGTCACCGCCACCGGTGCGCCAATGCGCATCGGTGTCGGCAACGCGCTCAAAGGCCGTGTGCTTGACGGCTTGGGCCGTCCGATCGACGGGCTTGGGCCGGTTCAAACCGAGCAGTCTGTCGAATTAAATTTGTTGCCGCCGCACCCGCTAAAGCGTCAGCGCATTCATCGTGTATTTCAAACGGGCATCAAGGCCGTTGATACATTTATGCCGTGCGGCCGCGGACAACGTCTCGGCATTTTTGCCGGCAGCGGCGTTGGCAAATCCACATTGCTCGGCATGATGGCGTCGCGAGCAGATGCCGACGTAAATGTCATTGCACTTATTGGCGAACGCGGGCGTGAAGTTCGCGAATTTTTGGAACGTGATCTTGATGCGCTCGGGCGCAAAAAATCAGTCGTAATCGTCGCCACTTCCAACGAACCCGCATTGCATCGTATTAAGGGCGCGTCATTGGCAATGGCCATCGCGGAATTTTTTCGCAATCTGGGGTTGAGCGTGCTGTTGATGATGGATTCCGTGACACGTCTGGCAATGGCGCAACGTGAGATTGGCCTGGCCGTCGGCGAGCCGCCGACTACGCGGGGTTACACACCATCGGTTTTTTCAATGCTTCCGCAGCTGCTCGAACGCGCCGGCACCTCCGAAACAGGCGACATCACCGGTTTGTTCACTGTGTTGGTCGAAGCCGACGACATGAACGATCCGATTGCCGATGCAACGCGCTCGATTCTCGACGGACACATCGTACTAACGCGCGAATTGGCGACTCAAAACCATTACCCGGCGATTGACGTTCTGGAGAGCGTCAGCCGGCTCAACCGCGATCTGTTGAAGCCGGAGCAACTCGCATTGACTGCCGCCGGACGCGAACATCTGGCGGTTTACCGGCGCAATCAGGATTTAATCAACATCGGTGCCTATCCGGCTGGCAGCAATCCAGCAATCGACCACGCCATTGCCTTGCACGAACCACTAAAACGTTTTTTACGGCAGGGAGTCGGCGAAGGATTTGACGCCACCCAAAGCTGGTCGCAATTGTTGGCGGCTTTGTCCACGCCTATCCCGCAAAAACAACCTCAGCCCAGGAAATAAATTATGAAAGCATTTCGCTTTTCCCTTCAGCCACTGCGCCTGCTGCGAGAGCAAAAAGAGCGAGTCGCGCAAAAACGTTATGTCGAGGCGTTGCGTGCCACTGACGAAGCCGCAGCAAAACTAGATGCAGGGTTCCTTGAATTGTCCACGTCGTGGACGGCCTTTTGCGAGGAGGTTGCCGATGGAGCGACTTTCTCGAAATTGCATCAAACACGAGCTTGGTGCGGTGAAATTGAACAGCGTTGTGAGCAACTGACAGCCGTACTGAAAGCCGCCCAACTCGCCGCCCAGGAAGCTTGGCATGAAATGTCGGTGGCCACCCGGGAACGCAAGGCTCTCGACCAGTTGCGCGATAAATTCCGGCGCGCCTACGACAATGATGTGCAACGCGATGAACAAAAGGAATTGGACGAAATGGGACTGCGGCTTAATTCATCGGCATCCGATCAAAGTGAATCTGTCCCGACATTAATGGAAAAAATATGACACGCTGGCTTACATCTTCGTGGATGGTCGCCATCTTGGGCTGCCTGATTTATTTGGGCACTACGGCGCTGCTGATCCGACCCGCACAATTCGTCGGCGTCCGCGCCATGCTCACCGAGGCCAAATTGACGCCGGACAACGACCCGTCGTGGAAATTCAAGAATCCAGAATTTGCACAGTGGGTCGCAGAATTGAAAATGGAAAAGAGCGACTTGGACGAGCGCACACAGCAGTTGCAGGAATTGCAAACGCGGTTGGATGCCGAGCGCCAGGAATTTTCAACGGCCACACAGACGGTCTACCAATTGCAGGCGGATTTTGACCGGAACGTCCTCCGCCTCAAGTCGCAGGAAATGATCAATCTCAAGCAGCAGTCCAAGGTAATCGCAGCCATGTCGCCGGAAGGTGCGGCACGGATGATCGCCCAAATGTCCGATGACGACGTCGTGCGACTGCTTGCGGTGATGAAACCCGACGAAGCCAGTCTGCTGCTCGACTCGTTGAGCAAGCGGAGCGACGACGGAGCAAAATATGCCGCCCAAATTACTGAGCGATTGCGGATGGTTTTGCCTCCAGATGCCTCCGAAACCAAATCATCACCCTGATGTCCACTCTTAAAGCCATTCCATCTTCAGTTGGCAGCGATTCATCGGCGAATCCAAAACCAACTGCCGTTCCGTTGTCGCAGCTTCCGGCGGAAAAATTTCAATCCGTCATGGAACGCCTCTCGGGGCATTGCCCTTCCGAAAATTTGCAGGTCACCACCATTACAATTGGCAATTGCCCGTTGTCTGCTGCCCGGCAATCTTCTGAGCCATTCGCCAAAAATGGTGAAACCGGCATAACTGATTCAGACAAAGCCAGCCCAGTTTCCAAACGCAACCCGGCTGCGGTCAGATTACAAATCAAATCCGATTTCGCTCCTGGCACAGACACTACGGTTCCATTGGATTACACAGTTCCGGTTGTCGCCGAATTATCCAATGTGCAATCGCCTGCCATCATCACGAAAAATGCCGATGGCAATCCGCCAAAATCGCAACCGGAGACGGAAGAAAAATCGGCCGGCAACATTGCCGTTTGTTTTGACACAAAAAAACGGGTCAATGGAAACTTGTCTTCTCTCTCGCGTGCGGCACAACTTTTGAGCACGGCCAATTCAAAATCAGCTGCAACGGTTCAAAACGGCCAAAACTTCAAGCCGGCAGATTCACAATCCGCATCAATCAGGAATCAGTTAATTTTGTCCACGCCCCCGGAAAAATCTGCCGAGTCCGGCAACAAAGCCGCCTTGACGGAAATTTTTAATCCGCAAGACGACGAAAAATCATTGTCGTCACCTACCGCTAAATCCGACGAGGTATTTACAGCTCCAGCCATGGAAAATATGGGTGAAAATCAAAAACAACCGGCGACAATCATTATCAGTGTCGGTTCCAGTGCGGTTTGGGATGGAATACCGGATTCCTTAAAGTTGAACGATGGCACACCTGTTGCTCAACAAGACATGAGCATGAAAATGTCGGCAAAAAAGACAAGTTTTACCGAGGCAACTAAGCAAAAGTTTCCGAGCACGGTTGCGTCTGCCGCCGGGGGAAATGTGTCGGGGCATTTGGATCATGCAGATGAGCCCGCGCCATTAAAAAACAGCAGCGATCCGGTTTTAGCGATTAGTACCGGAATGCCGCCGAATGCCGCCGCTGCCAAAACCGTTTCCCAGGAAGCATTAAATACAGATCAGTCCGTCTCCATCGGCACGCCAGCACTGGAACGGACGAGAGAAATGTTGGCCTTGGAAGTTGTGCGTTTGCACGAAAATGGCGCGGATGAACTGCGTCTTGTGATCAAACCGGACGCCGGCACACAGTTATCTCTCAATCTTCAGCAGCGCAACGACGGCGTGGAAGTGCGTGCAATTTTGGATCGCGGGAATTTCGACCTGCTTAACCGGCACTGGCCGGAATTACAGCAGCAGCTTGAAGCCCGTGGCGTGCGAGTCGCGCCGCTGTCGTGCGCGGAACATTTTTTTGGAGGCGGAAGCGAAGGCTTCCGACAACCCACCACCCCCAACGGCCAAACTGCCGGGGACGATGCCGAACAGGTGGAAGCGCCTGCGGTGTTGGTTCCTGGTTTGCCCACGGCCACAGCCACGGCTTCCGCCTCCGTAACCTTGGCACTCAATTGGGAAACTTGGGCTTAAAATTATATGTCATCCACCATATCATCCATCAACTCCACCGCCGCAGCGAACTCACAATCAACCGCCAATGCCATTACATCGGCGACATCTCAAACGCTGTCGGAACAGGATTTCCTCAATCTTCTGGTCACACAAATGACCTCGCAGGATCCGCTGAACCCGGAGACTAATCAGGATTTGCTGTCGCAAATGGTTGGATTCAGTACGTTGGCGAGCAACACCACCACGCAAACCGACCTAGGCCAGATGGCAGGCGGTCAGACCTTCTCGGAAGCCAACTCCCTGATTGGATCGCAGGTTAATTTACAGACCGATTCAAACGGCGACACGACGCAAGGTATCGTCAGCGGTGTGAACACCTCGTCCGGCACGGCGCAAATCGTCGTTAATGGCCAGTCCTACAGCCTCAGTCAGTTGCTTTCAGTTACGCCACCTTCAACATCTACACCTTCGACACAATAAACTAAACCCATAACCACACAATTATATGATCGGTTCACTTCAAACAGGTGTCAGCGGCCTCCAACAGTTTCAGGAGGATCTCCAAGTCATCGGCAACAACATCGCCAACGTCAATACCAACGGCTACAAGAGCCAGAGCATGGATTTTGAGAACGAGCTTAGCCAAAGCTTGTCAAATGGCACAAATCCCATGCAGGTCGGTGAAGGCGTCACCACCGGTGCCATCAACTCAGACGATAGCCAAGGCACTATCAACAGCACCGGCAACACGGCGGACATGGCCATCAATGGAAGCGGCTATTTTGTTGTCAAAGATTCCTCCACCAGCGCATCCTACGTCACGCGCGACGGCGAATTTAATCTCGACGCAAGCGGTTATCTGGTTACAGCCAACGGTCAACGCGTCCAGGGTTATACCGGCTCCAGCACCAGCACCATCGGCGACATCCAAATCAACACCGCCACCGCCATAACCGCACTCAACGACACCACGAGCCCCGCACCGACCCTCACCAACTATAGCATCAACACGTCTGGACAGATTAACGCCACTTTGAGCGACGGCACCAGCGGAGTCATTGGACAAGTGGTGCTGCAAAACTTCAGCAATCCACAGGCCTTGGTAAGCCAAGGTGACAATCTTTATACCTACTCCACTGCCGCCGGAGCGCTGGCTGCGCCTGTCGCGGCCAATTCCAGCGGCCTAGGCCAGATACAATCCGGCGCGCTCGAATCATCCAATGTGGATTTGGCCACACAAATGTCCGACTTGATAACAGCCCAGCGCGATTTTGAAGCCAACGCCAAAATGGTCACCACCAGCGACGAGGTTTTGCAGGACCTGATCAATCTCAAGCGCTAATTTCAAAAATTTTAATCGCTAATCTCCCATGCCAGCCAATCCCACAGACGATGCACCCGCCACTGCTGAAACACTCACGCCCGCGCCCAAAGCCGGGGGCGGCTTCTCAGCGTGGGTGCCGCTCATCATCACCTTCGTCCTCATGCCGGTGATCGCGTACGCCATGACGAATTTCGTTCTGCTGCCGCAAATCCAAAAAAGCCTAGGCGTCACAACCACCACCACTGACTCCGGCACCAAATCCAAAACCGAAAATCCCGGCGCAAAAAAAATAACGGTCGCCATGGACAAGCTCCTCGTCAACATCGCCGGCACAATGGGCTCGCGCTACCTACTCACCAGCCTGTCCGTGGTCAGCACCGATCCCGGCTTTCAACAAAAAATGACCGACAACGACCCAGCCTTGCGCGACATGGTCACCAGCGCCCTTTCCGCCAAAACCC
>Ga0302140_10007725_pt1 | contig 13433 bp, 11 predicted proteins | sample I_Bog_E1_1_FD_202095 | JGI IMG/M metagenome (GOLD analysis project Ga0302140, IMG submission 202095) | Peat permafrost microbial communities from Stordalen Mire near Abisko, Sweden - I_Bog_E1_1 | ecosystem: Environmental > Terrestrial > Soil > Wetlands > Peat | place: Sweden: Abisko, Stordalen...
AGTGGTAGAACGTAAGGTTGCTGTCGGGCAGCATACTTCTGTCTCGATTCTTCTTCCTCTTGCTGTATAGACTCGTCCAGAGCTGCGAGTTCTTCATCAGTCTCCTTCGCGACCCGTAAATATTCTGCTGCAAGGCGCGAAGTTGCTGCGGTCTTCGCAAGGCCTTCCTCGATTTCGTCGACCGAAGCCTCTTTCCAACATTGAGGCGTTGTCGAGAGATCTCGCCGTCGTCCAATTGTTTTGGCCGTATATCGAGGGGCAAGACACCTCCAACTGCAGCTTCTCACAGCAAAGCGGAAGCTTTGCACAGCTGAAGTCATGGTTGTCCGGTCTTGCGATATTCGGTGGTGCCAGAGCACAAAATTGCAATCTAAGGCACGACAGGCAAACAGAGGGCCCGTGCACGGACGGGGAGAAAAGTATGTCCGCTCCGACTTCGGGTCTTCTCTTTCCTTTGTGCTTTAATCCCTGCTCAATCACTCCGCCCACGGCAGACTTCATTCAGACACGAGCCAATGCGACCTGCCTGAACGACAGGCATTAGAAGATGTGCGTCTCTCTCGTGGACCTCTACCACAACCCTTTCAATTTGGTCAGCACTACACCAACGCCTGAGGAACCTTCAGAGGAAGATTTGGAGGAAGCTTTGGAAGAGATCTGTCTCCGACTGCTCGCAGCATGTGAACCTGGAGCTTGGGACCCACCTTCGAAGATGAACAAAGTCTGTCTCGTGACGACGGGTGCTACTGCTGCCTTTCCGGAACTCATCCAAGCAGCACTCAGATCGGACTGTCTGCAGTCTCTCGCGGACAACGGGTTCACGAAACTCATCTTCCAGTGCGGGGACACTCTCAAGATCTTCAATGAGCTGATGCCTGTTGATCTCAAAGGGCTAGACATTGAGGCTTTCGACTTCAAGGCTGCAGGTCTCAACCAAGAGATGCGTGAGTGCCAAGCCAAGGATGGTGTCTCAGCAAAGGGACTACTCATTTGTCACGCCGGTATGTTACTCAAATCCTAGACAGACGCAGCAGCTTCTTATGACAAATACAGGCGCCGGAACAATCCTCGATGGCATGAGACTCGGTCTGTCCTTGATCGTGGTACCCAACGAAGCTCTTCTCGACAATCATCAAGGTGAATTGGCAGAAGAACTCGAGGCTCAAGGCTACGCCACCTATTCCAGTACCAAGTGAGCAAATCATCCTCATCCATTTTTGTTTAATTCTCAGACTTGAAATTGTATCTTCTATGCAACTCACTGACAATATACAGGGGTCTCGCTAAGGCAATTGACATCGCTTGCAAGAAGGAGGATCGGGCTTGGGTTGGACAAAATGCAAGCCTAGCCCCAATTATTGATGCGGTCGTAGGTTACGAAGACGATGTACGTGCTCGTTTGGACTGATGCGCTGAGGTTGGCTTTGGCCAAGTCTTGTATAGGATTGATTGAGGTTTGGCATCAAACTAGGTATGAAGCATGTGGAAAAGCAATGATACCCGACTCTGATCACTAAGATCTTGCTTTGATTTGGGCTTTCACACTATCAAATGCTTGGCGGTTTTTCAATGCTACCCATCAGCAACCCCGTTTTCCAGTTGCATTGCGCGATGACCTTGCAAGCGCGGGACGCCTCCTCCTTCCTGCCTTCAGCCTGCGAATTTTTTGCACTCAATATCGAGACTCAGAGCAGGAGTTCAAGGCAACCATCGTCTACGGTGTATTGATCTAAGACTACATCCCATGCCTAAGTATATCCTGAGGCCCATATGATCCACATCTGCCGCTAAGATCTTCCCTGGAATAGACAGAGAAACAAAGATGAAGTATCACAGACTCTAGTACTTTCGCGCTTAGAAGAGGTTGGAAATGACATTCCTTGCATCGCCTGTGCTATGTTAAGTGCTTCTCTTCTTTCCACTCCTCTGATCATAATTTTCCAAGCAAGGATCTTTCAGCGAGTCAGCAGCATATTGTAACTCTTCCTGTCAGCCGGGAATATCGTGCGCGTCCCGGGGTCGGTTTCGCGCCGAGCGGCCCTTGCAATCCGCGGATCATACAGACGAGCTGGTAATTCGAGTGACCACAGGGCACAGCAGTCAGCATATAACGCATCCACTGAGCAGTGAGCAGCGCCTCTCTTACATTCTCGGTCAAGTCGTTCCAAGCCATCCGTTCACTTCTTTCAAAATATCTTATTACTGCTATTTTCCTACCCTGCAAGTGCACTATGGAACTTCCACCAGGTTTAGTTTTAGCGAAGCACGTAAGGATGAAATACCTGATCTATACTCTCTATGGAAACAAGCTTTCGTCGATTTTGAAGTGTGGAAGATCATATTCGAAAATCAGAACCCCAAGAGGTTCTTCCCTAGCTCGTGAAAACGTTTGGTCCACGATAGGCCATGGACGATATTACTATGTGGAAAATAACCGAAATCTCCTCAGGGTGAGCACCTCCTGAACTTTTCGAATCTGGCAAGCTAATGGCCTTGGGTAGAAAGACCGCTGCGTGGACTGGTGTTAAATATCCGTGGAAGTTCCAACCTTCAATAACGGCAGAGCAGAAGAAATTAATCCAAGCTCAGGGAATGCCACCCACGCTTGATGGAATGAGCTTGGACGTATTCCAAGTTCTTGCTCAAACCATTGGGGCTGTGAAGGACTATGGATTTGATCCCGAGAATGACTATCGTAAGTGATTCTTCCTCAATACTCCGCTCGACACCTTGCCCTTGATTTGTGGCTAAATCCCTTTGTATTGACTGGATATCAGACAGAATGGGAACGAATGTACTACCAGGCTATCAAAGAATGGGATTTGGGCAATTATTGACCCGGTATTGCAACGAGATAGCAGATAAGAGCCGTTGTCGAACGTGGATTCCTGCTTCTCCCAATGGACCTAATATGTTCAAGAAGGTGGACTTCAAGGAAGTGGGTGTCCTGGATACCTACATGGAACGGTATGGCTTCAATGCTGCCACGGGAAAGATGTATATCCTCCTAAGAGATGCGCCTCCTTCCTAATAAGAGCAAGGGGCAGGAGCACTAGTACGACTCGCCGAAGGTCACGGGCTGCTTAGAGCTAGAGCTTATGAAACTAATTGACACTAGTACCCTATTCAGTCACAGCTTTTCCATCAAGCTCTCGAGAACCATGAATCATTGAACGTTTGGAATTTAATGGCAAACGAGGATAACTCCATGAAGCAGCGGAACATGAACTGCGCCCAAGATACTGAAGTCATGTGTATATTGGCTATGACCTAGAGTCAGGACGCCTTCTAAGCTCTCGCCACCTTTCCACAAACTGCTCGTGGAGTTGATGAAGCTCATCAGCTTGCAAAACCGCAGCCGCCTTCTCATTTTCCTCCGCCGCCGCAGCTCTAGCGTCCCGGTCTAGCAAATAAGTCAACAGATATAAGTCCTTCCCAGCCCTTGGCTCTGCTTCAATGATTTTTTTGACAGACACCCATTCCATAGGATCCATTTGAGTTGCTTGTAGTTCGAGGATAATCTGGACTGTTGGTAGATCAATGACGCGAGGCCCGAGGATGTCTCTTGCTGTTTCTGCGGCCTCTTCTTGTTCTTCTGTGGGTGGTCTTCCATCATGACAGGCGTGTTTCGTAGATGGCACTTCCGATCTACCGCCTGGTGACTTCGGTGGCGTTTTGGGCTTGTTTACTTCACTGTATGCCTGCTCGGAGGCGTGCTCTTGATGTCTTGGAACGGAGAGCAAAGCTGTGTGGTTGCGGCTTCGTGTTGAAATCTCGGGTCCTTCGTAGAGAGAGGGTTGAACGTGTGTCTCCTCCAATGTAGGTTCATGTCGTGGTACTGAAGGCCATTGGGTTTCCCGATGCTCTGGGGTGTCATACTTAAACCGTGCATCTTCGAAGTCGGCGAAAGCTGGAATAAGACGCTGATTGTGCCGCATCTTGTTCACACCAACGAACTAGTCGGTCTCTGTAGACGTTCGAAGATACACCTGAAGAGCTATCTTGGACAGAAATATTTGTACGTGGTTTGAGTCATAGGCTCTAAAAAGATCAGAATGTTCACGCTGCGCCTTGCTGTGAATGGGTGTAGGTGTTTTGCGAGACATGAATATACTTTCTTCACCTATGTTCTCACCTTGCTCATTGCCCTTGACCGTTTGAGTCAGACAAGCTTTTGCGAATAGAGTGCACAGCCCAGCAACTTTTAAAAACTACCAGGAGAAAAAAAAATCACCGCCCATCAAGGAATTAGTGACGAAGTCACTCTAATGAAACTCTCTACGGACCCACTGCTTATCACTTGGAGAGCAGATCTTGAAACTTGAGAGAAATTTGATACATGAAGCGGCCATTACAACCTGTACATAATTTACACGCCTCGGAGAACAGTGTTATCCCGCTTTTCTATAGGCTTATACCGTTCAGCCAGGGCCTCTTCCACCGTCCTGCCCAGGGGATCTGGGTTCTCGTATCGTTCATGTAGAGCTTTCTCGACGGCGGAAGAATGGCTCAAAGTTGCTGCTTGAGCTTTGCTTTCCATCTTCTCGGACGCCAGACCAACAGCAGCTTGGGCTTTACCAATAGCTTCCTTGCCCTTTTCGATCCCCTTGGTGAAAGTATCTCTCAAAGCGCCACGAGCTGCATCAATAGTCCCACCAGGATGCCTGACAGCTTCTGCCGCATCCTGAGTACTTGTCTTTGCATCAGCGGCTAATCGATCGGCCTTGGCTTTAGCTGAACCCCCAAGTTCCCCAGTTTTGACACCTGCTTGGTCTAGCTTCTCTTTTGCAACTGCAGTGATCTTGCTGGTTCCTTCCTTTGCTTGAGCACCAACTCGTTCAGCTCTGGCAATTGTAGCCGCCGCAGCTCTGTCGATTCCAACAGCAGCTTGTTCAGCGCCTTTCTTGGCCGCAGCTTTGCTCTTATCAACAGCCTCCTGAATCTTCGGAGCGGCTTGCTTCTCTGATTCTTCAATGCCCTCCCGGCTCTTTTGTAATCCAGACCCGAATAGCCTTGCGACAGCTCCTTCCATGCCCTCTCTCACTTCGTTCCAGTCCGTTCTCTGGACTCTCCGTACAGCGTTCTCGACTTCGTCATTCCATCTATCCTTCAATGTTTCGGTCAAAGAACTCCTTTCTTCGCGCGCAAGCTCGGCTCTGCTCTGTGGGGGAGGCACGGGCAATGGTTCGAGCAGACTGACAAGCACTCGAGACTGTGACCGAAGAGCTTCAGCTTGCGCGCGTCGATTCCGCTCATGGGCAAGGACTGTAAGATATGCAATGCCGAGTGTCAAAGTGACCCCACCAGTCTGGACGCACAAGTCAGTCAAAGTACAAATCTCTCTATCTTCCTCTCAAGACTCACAAAGCCGGTTGTGAACCCCATCTCGAGCTGTTCGGCTGGGTTCACCAATGCTGGGAGGCTTCGCACAACTCTCAACCTGATCGAAAAGATCCGGATGCCCCAATTGATGTCGTAGAAGCTCCAAAGAGCTCGGTGGTGAAAGAACGACAAGGATGTGGTTGTGTGATAGTGGCCCGATGAGTTCGCGGAAACTTTTGAATGCAGAGCCCAGCCACGCGAGGCTTGATGATCTCTGCAGGGGTGCGAAGAAACACCCCTAGACCATTATTTAAGCTCGAGGCAAAGCGAGACAACACGTTTTGTTATTCTGGCTCGAAGGTAACATTATTCATTTTTCAATCCTGCAGCGTTAAGGCCGGTCCAGAAGCATGAACAGAACAGCCATATATCTGAGTCCCGAGCGTATAGCTTCGGAGAGCTTGCCTTCCGCTGTTCCAGGTATCTGTTAGTGGCAGCTTATATCTTGGGCATAACGCTCGTTGGCCTATGAATCGTTTTATTCCCCGTATCTTCTTTGCTGCCAGACTTTATATATAGGGTTCTATAACCTTTGGATCTCCCTCCTCCTCAGCCTTGATGGTTTCAAGATGACAAAGGTTGTGCCACAACAGTCCGCATCAACTCAAGAACCTCAGACATTCCTTCCTTCTCTCTTTCCCCTTCCCATTGCTTAAAGACGTCCCACCACCACTGATGGGTCACTCCATCCTTACCAAGATGTCCTGCAACACCATCACTGCCTATCCGTCGACTCCAAGGTTTATCCACAATGTAATGCAGATTCCTGACTTCCTCATCAACCCAGAGATTCTGGTGCCAATACCGCATAGTTTTCAACGCGTTGTACTTCCAAGACATGCTCTTCCACCTGCCCCTGAAAAAGTCTGCTAGAAAGTCCTGGTCTGGAAAGAGATATGACTTGACTTTTTCGCTTTCGTTGAGGAACTTGATCATCTCTTCCCACTGCGACTGGAATGGCGAAAAAATGAACAGGCCCGAATTCAATAAAGTGTGGGTTCTCTTTCCATCTTCCTCCCCAATACTTGGAACGGGTGTCGGAGGACTCTCAGGACCCAACCCGGTGTAAGCACAATTCTGCTTGTTCCAGCCATCCGGAGCCCAGGAGTCGTGGTCCAAATTGCAAACGCAAGCATGATTCGCAGCAATCCAATCTTTTCCAGGCAATTCCATATCAAACAACTCATCCATGTTCCTCCTCACCAGCATATCAGCGTCCAGGAACACCAGTTTCTCACATCCATGCTTGTACAGCTCAAATACCCGTAATTTTGTCCAAGTATCCTCGAACCTTGGTGCAATAAGTGTTTCCGGCAGGTTGTGAGCAGGAGGGATCAGGGGTGTGATTTGCATGTGACGAGAATCCGTGAGTTTGCACTCTTGTTGAAGCACAGGCAAATAAGATTTTTGCAAACCAGGTGTGGTAAGAATTACCAAGGGGTATTTCGATTGGTACTTTTTGAGACTGTATGCTAGAAGAAGAGCCCCAGGGAGATAGTTGGCCCGAGTAACAAGTGTTACCCACGCGAGTTTAGGTAGGCTCTCCAGGTCAAAGAGGGTGTTATCGCCCATGATAGAAGTAGAGTGGCGGAACTGTATAATAAAGAACAGTGCTTTAGATTTTTTGTTGGTGAGGTGGAAATTAATCTGACGAAGGCACTAACAGTCTTGTCGTCATAAGACACCAAACGCAACACACGACTTCCAAGGAGCATGAGACTAGAAACGCAGACTATGAGAGAAATCGGGACAATGCATTTCAGAACTGTCTCCAGCCTTCGCCGCCAACGACCATATCGGCTCCCTTCGCCGACGACTTCTCATCTTGGACCCAAATCGCACTTGCATCTTCCACCTTTCCTAACCCAAATTTCCTCTCGCAGAACTCTAACACAGTCTTGAGCTCTCGCTTGCTCCCATCTTCCAGCTGGTGAACCTCTGAAATATCTTCGTGCTTTGTTTCTTTTTTTAGGATCTCAATTCGTCTCACAAAATCCATAGCTTTATCAAGACCGTTGTCACCCCACACGGCACGAAAGACCTCGGAGTCTTTGACATCGCGGTACCACGCTCTAGCGTTTTCATAGTCTCCTTCAATGCGGTGCAGTATTCCGTGTAGCATCATAGACTCATACTGTGGTGCAGCTTGCATGTGGCGTACGAGGAAATGCGCTGAGACTAGATCATCGTTGAGCAGGTGGAGCGCAGCTTCGATCGATGGATGAAGGAACAAAGATGAAATTGCATGAGTAAGGCTCTGGAATGGAGCAGATGCCGGCGGCGGTAAAACAGGGCCCGGCTTTACGAGCAATTGTTGCTTCAAGCTTGAATATGAGTGAGACTTGGTGGAGGCCGTGCTGGTCATTGTAGAATCGCCCATCTTTCCTAACCTTGGTAAAAATTCCCAGGAGTCCAGCAGTAACGCAATGTTTTCGCAAGGAAAAGTATCTTCGACCTTGGAAATTCGAAGGATGAAGCAATTCTGAGAACAAGGCCAATGAGATCATGTGCGTCATGACTGAGAGGGCTAATTAAAGTCTCCAGCACCCCAAAGCTTCTCAAGCTTAAGAAAACTAGGAAACATGTTGCCATATTGATGATACACATCTAAAATATCCATTTTAGTATGTGTCATGAGCGAGTCTTGAAATGCTCAATTATACTTAAAGTGCTCTCTTCTAAACGTTAGAAGGGTTGCGATATCCTTGACTACAAGTCATAACGATCCCACACTGCAACTCCTGCCGCGACCACATCGTGATATCTATGCGGCCTCCTTGGACCTTGAAGAGCAAAAAATCTCCGATCTTCCACATCCAATGCTCTCGCAGCATCTCCTCTTTTGATTGCAGCAATGTTCAAGACAGGACATTTCTCGCGGCGTTGGAGTGCAGTCTCGAAAGTCACGCAAGCTACCCCCCCTTCCTTTTCCCACCTCCTCACTTCATGCGCCGTAGTGGGTGCAATTAAGACTGTATCTTCGTCCCAGTCTTGCCAGTAAGGTTCAAGTGAGTCTTCAATAACGAGCATCAAGGAGCTCAGCGAGTCCAGAGGGAGTCGATCCCATCCAACTAAGCCGCTGCACAGAGGCAAAGCCAAATGCCTGATCCCGATCTCTTCCTCATCGAAGGCTCTCATGTCACCTAGCAAAATATCTCTAAATTCTGGATCCCATTTGAAGTTCATGTATATCGTGTCCAGCAAGGGATTTATGTAGATGGTGTAGGACCCGCAAGCAAGAACTTCGAAGCGCAAAGTGTAAATCTTGAGGGCCACTTCTCGCGACTCATGACATGCACCGAGCGTTCCTGGAGCCGGACATTTTGTAACCCACTCAATAGTGCGGACTTTCGTTCTATGTCGGGTTGGGAAGAAGGAGATATTCCAGTTGCCTGGGTAATCATCAGTGCGAAGCTCAATGATTCTCGGGGAAAGACAGCTGTAATGCCATATTTGAACACGAAGTTCAGTGGGAAGAGTTGAAAAAGTAGTGATTGATTTTGACATTCCTAATGAAATGTGGTTGATTCCGATGCTGGTCGTTGAGTGGGAGGTGCCCAACCTTATGCCTTGGGGTGGATTTAGAGTGACAGGGATGTGACCATAGCGAGCTCCCATCGTCAACCTCAAATTTGAAGCAATCGACCGAACAAGTCCCATTGCGTCCACGGCGTGCCAATTGAAGTGTCCAAACCGGCTCCAGATCTTTGATTCTCCCAAACTCAGATTTGCACCTGTCAGGCACCACGAGCAACATCCGTTGCTCTCCCGACTCTTCACCATGGCCGGTGCCCGATTAAAATATCGACATCTGGGCCGCACATCTTCACATAGACAGGCCCTCCTCCGTAATCTCGTCACATCTCTCTTCACACACGAATCGATATCTACAACATATCCTAAGGCCAAGGAAGCACAACGGCTGGCGGAAAAGCTCATTACACTGGGGAAAAAGAACACAGAAGCTAGCAAGAGAAGGGCCCTGAGCATATTCTTCGTATGTTAATGCTTTAGCATATCGGCAGGCTGGGAAATGAGGTGTATGTGTCTTGCTAACTCCTGAAAAGACTCCTCACGAGCTCCTCTCCAAACTCTTCGGCCCATTACGAGAACGATATGCGGACAGACCTGGCGGATATACACGCGTTTTGCGAATCGAGCCCCTGAAGTCGGACCAAGCGCCTTCAGCAATTCTAGAATTGGTGGATGGACCTAAGGATATGCGATTTGCGATGACTGCACGGACAATAGCCACCTCGAGGAAAGTGGGGAGGCCTATCAACGAGATGACTGAGAGAAATATTGAGAAGGTCACACGATATAGACCAAAAGGGGAGCAGGAGCTTGAGAAGATGGTGAAGAAAATGGGCCAAGTTGAGATCAAGGAGAGAAACGATGCCATCACTTACCCATGGATGAGGCCACGGGATCCTAGAGTGAGTGACGAGGATAAGAAATAAAACGGGTGGACATGTAATGATACCAGAGGTTTTGATTGTACATCAGAATTGCATGGGATGGAGTTGCAGGTCTTTTGCTCGATACTCTACAAGAAATCGAAAGTGTCACCCTTCTCCTTAACCATTTTCCCGACTCTGTCCGTGCCAGCTATTCTCTCGAGCTTCAACAGATCCCATTTGGAGAAAATCACCCTTGCACTTCCTTCTCCAGGCTCCAGTTTGCCTTCCCGGACACTCCTGCTGAGGTAGCCGCTGACTATCTCCTTATAAAAGATGGGATTGTCGGGCAAGCTGTACATGATCACTTTTCTAACACCCCTAAGCTGATACCGCCGGAAGTGATGCGCACGTTCGGTGTACAGTAGGATACTGTGGCGTCCACTGAAGAAATGGGATCGCGCTCTTGCTACATCCTTAACAGAGGTGTATTCAGAGATACTGCCAAAAGACAAGCTACTTGTAGCAGGAGAAGTTGAGAAATAGTTTCTCACCCGGACGAAGTCGAGGTAGGACGGAATGAATATGACTGTACCGGTGCTATCCTTTGCGCGTCTTGTTAAGGATGGAACAATGGCCGTGGTGAAGTAAGTAAATCGAGCATCTGGGTCTGATGCAAAGGAAAGCGACTCTAGTCGGGAGAAGGTCTGCTTAACCTTCAAAGCTAGCTCTTGAATTGCGCCGGAATAATTGGCGCTGATCTTCACCTTCCCGGCCCAATTCTTGGACTGGTTATAGAAGAGTGTATTCAGTTCGGGCGTGTTGAATGCGGCCAGAGCAATGATTTGGCGAAAGTTTTTGGCTTTGTTGTCCAAATACCAGCTCCTCACTCGACTGAAGTCGCAGCCATGAGCTTCCCTTGGTTGCAAGTTTAGGTGCTCAAAAATATACTCCACGTGCTCCCAATTCTGCATGAGGAGTGCATCGGCTTGATCAACGATGACCACCTCAATTGAACTCAAGAAATCATAGTCCCTTTGCTTGTCATCCTTGCCTTCCAATGCCAATCTCAGGCCTAGTGGACTCGCAAAAATGATGTCCGAGTTGTAGAACTGAGAGAAATATTTGATGGTTTTTCTGGTAAACTTCAACCCCATTCGAAACATGTCATCGTCGTTGCCTCCAAAGAGTTCTCGGAAATCTTGTGGCTTGTCGTCAGAAAACTTTTCTTCTTTTTCCACATACGAGTCGTCAAATCGTTTTCGATTCTCCTGCTGATCAGGTTCGCACAACAATGTGATCATCTTCACCATTTGAACGCAAGACTCGCGTGTGGGAAGAATCATTAGTACTTTTGGCCGAGCAAAACCTTGATCTCTTAATTCAAGGTCGTCGTTATTTTCCTCTTTCGCCAATCGGGCGTTGTTCTTGATGACACGGTCTCGAGTCCTTTCCAACACGTCAATATAGTGCAAAGTTCAAAACAAAAAAAGCTTACTTGAATATATGATTGACCGCATGTAGACACGCCAAGCGTCTTAAGCTCTCTGAGTTTGTCGGACGCCGCTCACAGAACAAAATATCCTGGTAATTGAACATCGGCGGTGCAATGTATTCCTCCAAATCGTCAAATTCCGCTCGTTGTTTAGAAATTACCGCCGCCAGCTTTTGCTTCAATTTCAATTCGGCAGGTCCAGAGACAGGTTTTAGTCCAAATACTGCTTGGGACTCATCGCTCCCAGGGATACTCAGTAGAACCTTCCCAAAGTTCGTGATCGATAACTTCTGAGTGGTCCACTGGCTTGCTTCAAGAGATTTGAGTCTCCTAGAGAGAACGTTGTCGTCTGGATCCGCAAAATGGGCTTCGAACGGATCTGAAGAGTCCTCCAAATCATCTCCGTCTTCAATCAGGCCTTCTGTTGCAGTTTCTGGGCCTTCTTCCGGCTCCTCGACCTCATCATAACTTCCTGCAGCTATCTCGGAGTCATCCTCCTCAATTTTGCCCTGTTTGGATCCTGGTACCAGATCCAATTTCCGTCTTTTTGCTTGAGGCACTGAATCCATAGTAAAGCTTTGCATCAGAGCAGCGTAAGAACGAACAGCTGGTACTGCCTCCTCATCCTCGCTTGATTCCTCTTCGCTGCCTAGCTCTTCTTCCACTTCAGATGGACTTTCTGGTTCAGAGTCTTCATCTGCTTCCCTAAACGTCGTTCAACATCTTTCTAGACTTTCTTGGAAGTTGAGAAGCTTACGTATCTTTCTGCTGTGCTATTCTTGCACTGTCAAATACTGGCTTTCCCCTCCCGCCTCGAAATCCGCCTCGTCCTCGTCCTCTTCCACGGGAGTTGCCCAAGCCCGCCCCTCTCCCGCCTCCTCTGCTGTTGCCCCTGCCTTTTGAGCCTTCTCCCGAACCGTGAAATGCCATCTCAGTGAGTATGTGAAATGGTGGAAAAGTTCGATGGGATTGGAAGAGATGCCTCGAAAATTATCAAGAGCTTATCTTAGCGCGAACAGGGGGGTATCTTGTTTAACTCGTGGCTACAATCGTGCACCAGCAACTCGTAAAAGGGCCAGGGACTGAAATTGATGGAAGCGACTAAAAGCCCACTAATTATGAACTTGCTCCTTTCCGTGAATTCTCAAGAAGTAATTGTGTTTTAAAAAAGTCACGTGAGGTCCCCTTATCTTAGCGCTATTTCTCGCCCACAACGGGAAGCGACGACGAGGGGCAGCAAATTTCAAGTCAACACCATCTTCCACGGTTTCTTCAGATCTGCCCGGCCTCAGAGAACGTTGCCCAACATGGCGGTTGGTACTGATTCATTCCTACATCTTGCGCGCCCGCTTGCGCCTTCAGCGCTTGGTGTACAGCCTACAACCGCACCTCTGAATGTCATAATTCAACCACAAGTACGTCCAAGCCAACGAATCTCTCCGATAGTGAACTGATCATAAAAAGGCTGTATTCTCCATTCTTGATCATGCTGTTCGACGTGACATCCGCGACACACAATCGACTCGAGTGATTGGAGCTCTTCTCGGCGTCCGCTCGGAAGATGGCATGGAAGTGGAAGTACGAAATTGCTTTGCGATCCCTCACACCGAGAACGAAGACCAAGTTGAGGTCGATGTTGAATACCAGAAGAATATGCTCGCGTTGCAACTCAAAGCCAACCCCAGAGAAGTGTTGCTAGGATGGTACACAACAAGCTTGGAACTCAACAGCTTCAGCGCCTTGATTCAAAACTTCTTTGCGAGTCCCGAGACTGGAACTTTCCCTCACCCTGCGGTTCATTTGACGGTCTCTACAGAGGCTGGGAAGGAGATTGAGGCGAGAGCATATATCAGTGCCCCAGTTGGAGTGAATGCCGAGCGTGCTGCGGAGAGCTGCCTATTTATCCCAGTACCATATGAGATTCGGTACGGAGAAGCTGAGAAGAGTGGCCTGGAGTTGATTTCAGGAGCAAAAGATAGCGAGAATCGAGCGGCTCCCGTGGTCTCGGACATTGAGGGTCTCGAAAGAGCTGTGGACCAGACGCTTGACCTACTTGAGAGAGTATCAGAATATGTCAACTCGGTTCTGGATGAGGACAGAGAGCCATCAAATGCCTTGGGACAATTCTTGATGAACGCTTTGTCGTTGGCACCAAAAGT
>Ga0302140_10007726_pt1 | contig 13433 bp, 10 predicted proteins | sample I_Bog_E1_1_FD_202095 | JGI IMG/M metagenome (GOLD analysis project Ga0302140, IMG submission 202095) | Peat permafrost microbial communities from Stordalen Mire near Abisko, Sweden - I_Bog_E1_1 | ecosystem: Environmental > Terrestrial > Soil > Wetlands > Peat | place: Sweden: Abisko, Stordalen...
ATCCGCTTTTGTCTTTAATGATTTTTACGATAATACTTCCTGGGCTACCGGTTTTTTTCATGTACAAAGAAAGTTGCGTTAGTGGCGATGTCGTGGAAACCTGAAAACTTTGTGCCAGATCCTGAGTGGTTGCCGAATTTTCAAAGGTGATTGTATCCGATGGAACTGTCGGTGAAGTGTTCGATTGATCCATAGTCATATTCGGGCTGTTTGAAATAATAGCACTCCCTGTGATTTTTGATGTTGGATTCGTATCAATAATATTACCGGATGAGTAGACATTCCCCAAGATACTGCTTGAATTGAGAATAATTCCACCCGTACCAACCTGAACACCGTAAGTGAAAGAGACTCCGCTTGATTGTTTGACCGTCGTCTGAATTTTTTTGTCGTAACCACCTCGATTCGATAAGGCAGTAACTGTCATGCCATTGATGCCATCGAGTGTTCCAGAAATTGTCGTGGTTGCATAAAAATTATTTACCGAAATCGGCTCGGCGCTTGCAACGTATTGATTGTATGTTGCGCTCTTCAAACGATACAAAACATCTTCAACTCCCGATTCAGAAAGATAGTAACTTTGCTTTTCAGACCAAATATCGCTTGACGATAAAATCTGTTTGACGATCGGCGTCGCAAGCCCGAGCGCAATAACAAGTGTCAGTGCGGTAAAAATAACCGCAAGCAACATCATTGCAAAACCTGATTTTTCCGACTTGATTTTTTGTTGTGAATTTTTTTTCATCATGATGAAACATACGAGCCACGCAAAATAATCGTGTCATAAAACCATTCATTTTCTGAAACTCCATTTACCGTTGCGCTGAGATTCAATTGTATTCTCACTGCTTCAGAATTTCCCGTATTGATCAGATTAAAAATCAATCCGATCACTTTTGTTCCAGAGAGAGTAAGTGGTCCAACAAGAGACGGCGTTGTCGATCCTTCATACAGCCCAAGTGTCTGTCCGCTACTTGTTGCAAATTTTACTACATACGAATTACCGATCGCATCTAGTTGATTCAGTTGTAGTGCACCGGCAGACGATGGATACAAAATACTGTTTGTTGTATCGACACTTTTCGATGCGCGGATCTGTTGTACCATTGTTTCCATTGCCGAATATCCAGAATTTCGAAGGTTCGCATCGGCAAACGAAACCCGATTTGATTTCAATACAATGACAATAGACTGCATGATCGCGATACTAATAATCGTCATGATAAAAAGATAAATGATCATTTCCACAAGAGTGAAGCCTGATTTTGCTCGCAAAGCAAAATCACGTCTGATTTTTCCGCTACAAAAATCATGCCAAAAAGTTTTCCATTTTGTAAGAAATGAAAAATTTTGACTAAAGAATCCGACACTTCGTATTTTTCCATTTTCCAACGAAGTTTTATTTCGGAAAGATATTTTTTTAAATTTAAATGTATGCATTTTTTAATCTCCCAAAATATTTGTTATGTATGCCGATATTATTTTTGTTGTCGTTCCTGTTTTTGTCATCCATGATACTGACACGGTTACTTTTTTCGATTGTGAATCAGATATTCCACCGTTTGTCACGAGATGTCCTTCCGCATCACGATATACATCAGATAATGCAAAAGTTCGGTAAAAAATCCCAACAGAAGAGGCTTTCGTCGTTGTCGCCCATGCAGATGATGACGTGCTAAATGTCAAAAAATAATTCGTTGATGTGGAAAGTGAAGTAATATTTGACCACTGCACATCAGACATACTCTTTACCGCCTCAACGCCTTCTTCGGCAAGATATGCTCCTTGCGTAGAATATAAATTACTTTCTGCTCCCGACAAATACATATTTGTAATAAGAACCAGCGTGCCCACTAATATGGATAATATAGAAATCGCCACAAGAACTTCCACAAGACCTATTCCTTTTTGAAAACGGTTTGACATAATTTAATTTTTTTCAATTACCCCGCTTGAATACACGCGAATCGTATTATATTGTGCGGAATTATTTTTCACAGATACGGTAATCGTCCCCGATGCACTCGTTGCGCCAGTTACATTTTGAAAAATAATATCAGTACCAATACCGGTCGATGTGCCGACGACTATCAAATTTGAAAGTGTATAATTCGTATTTTGTGTACCATAACTTCCCTCGAATTCAGTGATCTGATTTTTTTGTACTCGCACACCCCAGTTTGAAGCGCCTTTTGAAGAATCAGCATTCGTCTTCGCATCATTTAAAACAGCCATAATCGTCAAAGTTGCCTTATCGAGTGATTGTTCGCGATCAAACGAGGAAAAAGAAATCGCCACAACTACAGCAAGTAGTGAAAGTATGGTAAGCGAAACTACAAGTTCCAAAAAGGTAAAAGCTGATGTATTTTTTTCCCACATAGATTAAGAAATATTATCCATCACCGAATAAATCGGCTTAATAATTGCAAGTGCAAAAAGACCAACGACAATACCAATAATAATCATAAGAAATGGTTCGATGATAGACGACATGTCGCTCGTTGCCTGATCAACGGAGGTTTCATAAAATTTTGCAACCTCAATAAGCATGGAGGGGAGTTGTCCTGTTTCTTCTCCGACACTCATCATTTCTCCAACAAAAACAGGACACAAGTCGGTATGCGCAAGAAAAACACTTGATATGCTTTCACCTTTTTGAACCTTAATCATTGCTTCATGCAAGATTTTTTTAAAATATCGGTTTTGAATTACGTCGCTCGTAATAGAAATTGCTTGATCGAATGGCACGCCAGAAGAAAGTAATGATGAAATCGTTCGTGTAATTCGTGCAGAATTGGTTTCTTTTACCAGCTCCCCGATAAGTGGCATATGCAATATTGAAAACTGAAAAAATCTTTTTGTAATATCTAAAAAAGTAATGAGATATCCAACGACAATGATCAGAACAAGAAACAAAAGTGTAAGAAAAATATTTTTCGTCAATAAACTACTCGTGTCGATTAAAACCCGTGTCAAAAAAGGGAGTTGCACACCCATACTACTAAATGTAGCAGTAATGCTTGGCACGACATAGATCAGCATCAGGATGCCGATGATGGCCATAAGAGAAACGATAATGCAGGGATAAATCATCGCACCTCGAATTTTGCTTTTTAATTTATACACACTATCCATTTGCATGGCGATGATTGCGAGCGATTCGGAAAGTTTACCGGACTCTTCTCCCGCCTTGACCATAGACACAAAAAGATTTGAAAAAACTTTTGGATACATTTTCGCGGATTCACTAAGTGTTTTTCCCTGACGAATTTCGGTTTGTAAAGATGCGATAATATCTTTCAGCTTTTTATTTGCCACTTGTTTTTCCAAAACGGAAAGACATCGCGCAAGGGGAAGTTCTGCGGCAATCATATAGCCGAGATTTTTTGTAAAAGTTATTTTATCGTGTTCCGAAATACCCCCAAATGGCATGGGGATATCACCGCTCAGAAATGATTTCTTTTGATCCGCTGGGTGTGCAACAATCAAAGTAATTCCCTCCGCTTTAAGTTCCGCATACAAAGTAAATTTACTTGCGGATTCTCGTGAATCCTCATATATCTCACCTGTTTTATTTACTGCTTTAAAATTAAATTTCACTGGTATTATTCTGTAATAACTCGCAAGACCTCTTCGATGGTCGTCAATCCTTGAACACATTTAAATATTCCGTCCTCAATCATCGTAAGCATACCTTCTTTTTTTGACTGATCTTCGATTTCCTGAGATGTGCCATTTTTCATAATCAAATCACGTATCATCGGAGAAATCTGCATCACCTCATGAATACCAATTCTACCAGCATATCCATCTTTTGAGTCAGCGCTTGGCACTGGTTTATAAAAATGTATCATTGTCCAATCATCATCTTTGCCAATAATATTTTCCTCCTTGAGCTCTTTTAAAATTCTGTCCAAATCAACAGCCTTTGCGAGTGATGCGAGTTCAGATTTTGACAAAATATATGACGCTCTTTCTTTTGAAAGTTTTCGCACAAGTCTTTGTCCGATTACCACATCAATCGTAGAGACTAAAAGAAATGATTCAACTTTCATATCAATAAGTCGAGGAATCGCGCCTGCTGCGGAATTCGTGTGAAGAGTCGAGAGCACCAGATGTCCCGTAAGTGCTGCATTCACCGCAAGCGATGCAGTTTCATTATCTCGAATTTCTCCAACCATGATAATATCTGGATCTTGTCGCAACAAAGACCGCAATCCGTTTGAAAATGAAAAACCGATATCGGGCTTTACCTGAGTTTGATTCACTCGCGCCATTTGATATTCAATCGGATCTTCAACGGTTGCAATATTTACATCGGGGGCATTGAGTATTTCAAGTACTGTATACAGTGTCGTCGTCTTTCCGCTTCCTGTCGGACCGGTCGTCAATATCATCCCATTTGTACGCTTCATGCCTTCGTGAAGACGTTCAAGACTGACACCGTGAAAACCCATCGACTCAAGCGTATATGCACCAAAATTTTCTCGTAAAATTCTCATCACCGTTTTTTCACCAAAATATGTTGGGATAATTGAAACGCGCAAAGAAACTCTTTCGCCATTGATGTCAAGATTAAATCGTCCATCTTGTGGCAAACGCTTTTCATCAAGTTTGAGATTTGATAACACCTTGATTCGCGCGGTAATACTCGTCGCCGCTTCTTTTGGAAGAATCATCGCATCGTGGAGAATTCCATCAATTCTATATCTCACCAATAAATCATTTTCCAAAGGTTCAATGTGAACATCCGAAGCATTCTGCAACACAGCGTGCTTTACTAAAGTTTCAACGATGCGAATCACTGGCAAATCTTCAGCAATTTTTTTCAACGAGTCTTCAACGGACACTCCCTCTTTTGACATAGAATTAACATCCCGAAGTGCACATACATCTTTTTGTATCAAATCGCCGAATTCCGCTTTCAAACTTTTTTGATATTGTAAAATCGCACTTTTGATAGATTCGGTATCAGTCAATCGTGGCAATATGCGAAGACCAACTTTCTTTTTTATAAATTCAATAGAGGAAAGATCTTCTACATCAAGCATCGCCACTTCAAGCGAATCAATATTTTTTCGAAACGCAATGATATTGTTTTTTCGTGCGACTGGCTCAGGAATAAGTGCGAGTATTGTAGGATCTATTTTTTGATTTTTTAAATCAACAAACGGAATACCGGAAATATATGCATTTGCATGGCGCAAATCGTCTTCAGAAATTTTTCCTTGGCTGACCAAGACTTTTTCTGGAGTGTCTTTCAAGATACCCTTTTTAATCTGATCTTCAATGACATCAAAATCTGATCGGGTTACGAGACCAGCATCAATAAGAAAATCTTTCAATTGTTTTGTTTCAAGTTTCATATAATAATGAAAAACATTTCCTTTGTATTATAACAGAAAACACCGTCTCGGGAATAGCCGAAACGGTGTTTTTTCATTAAAACCAAGGAGGAGCCTTTTTGAATTCTTAAGGCATCCACCTTGGTTTTAGCTACCGAGGCTCCACCTCGGGGTTACCTCAAAAAATTAAATATTCGTACTTGTACCTACTCCTGAATACACAGTTGTGGTTGCATTCGAACATGAATACCCGCCACCAGTTGCCGAGATAGAATGTACACCGATTGTTGTATAAATGAGATCGAGAGATCCATTACTTGTTGTTCTTTGCGAGCCATCATCAAGCGTCCAGGTCACATTACTTCCACTCGTAACACCGGGTAATGTCCAAGTCATTTTTTTGTCCACATAAATCGTTGGTGCATTATTTTGTATAGCCGTACATGACCCTTGAATGACATTTCCCACGGTACCAGAGATACAATCTCCCGGCTGACCATAATTTGTTGCGGAACTATCGGTACAATATCCATCTGGAAAAGTACATGCTCCTGTCAGTCCATAATTTGATGCCGTTGGGACAGTACATGTATTTCTCCCGTCATTTCTACACTGACCCCCGACAAGTTCATTATCGGTCGAACCACAACATGTCGTGCCAATCATATTTCCCAAACATTCATCTGGTGGTGTACATGTACTGCCAATGGAACATTTCTTACCCTTTGTGCCATTGAATGTTACTGTTGATGAATCTGATATTACTATACCGCTTGGTTCCGTACAGCTAATAGCATACACCGTATTATTTGTTGATGGTGTTATAGAAAATGATCCGCTTGCGGGTGTTGGAGAGCTTATATCTGTACCAGGTACACCGACCGAGCCCATCAAGTTGCCACTTGAATTATATTTATTAATTATATTTGTTGTTTGATCGGCAACATACATATTTCCCGAAGAATCCACCACTACTCCACCAAGATGTGTAGCGTGTCGAGATTGACTTACTCCATCAACATTAATCACTGAAGTTTGATTATTTTTAGAATTAGTCTTCGTAATTGTGCACTGATTATAGGTTATCGTATTTGACCAAGCTACTCCCTGTATGGGGCCAGCTGTAATATTTACCGTGCTTGTAGATATCGTTGTCGTGCTATTTGTTATAATAGTAGAAGTATCAGCATTCGTAATGGTAGTGGAAGTAGAAATATTTGTAACCCTAATAATTTGGTTGGAGAAATGAATCAATTCTGCCGATGCATCTGAACCACTATACGTTGTGGTTGAAACAGTGTTGCAAGAGGTAGTTGAACTAGTTGAAGTAGCATTAGAAAATATATGAATTTGACTTGGTTTGGCTGTATCAATAATTTCTTCACAATTACCGCCAACTGCATTACAGCCTGTATGTGAAACGTATTTGCTGTCTTCTGTTATATACACCCCTCCAGAAGAATCGGCAGTTATCCCATCCATAGCGGAACTGAAATCTCCACTACCAATCACCGCGGCGCTCTGATAATCTGGAGCAAAATATTCTTTTGCTACATTTCCTGTAGTAAGTCCGTACACGTTCCCTTGAGAATCAACAAATAAACTATTAAAATCCGATGTTCCAAAATCTCCAAAAATTGAAACATAATTCCCGTTTTTATCATATTTTCTAATCTTTCCCGATTGCCCAACATAAAGATTATCTTGGGAATCGACAGCAATGGCTGTTGCATGAGAATTATTTGTTGGATCGACATACCCAGTAAAATTACCGGCAATACCATACTTCTGTATTGTCATGTTGCTATCAACCGTGTATACGTTCCCCTGAGAATCAACTGCCACTCCAGTTGGGCTACTCAGCCGACTAGCGCCAATTATTTTTACTGAACCATTGTTTGTGGGAAACTCATCAATATGATTATCGCCAGTATTTGCTACATAAAGATTTCCTGAGATATCGATTGCCAAACCGGAGGGATTCGATAGTTGTCCATAATTTGAAGTGGGTGAAATGGTCTGCAGAGTGCTACCGTTTTGTGTAATATAACAAGAAGCTAAAGGATTATTTTGAGTCCAAGAAATTGTTGTTGAGGCGCCATTATTAATAGGGTTCGGTGATGCAAAAATTGATGCGTCATCAACATTAAAATATACCTGCACATACCCGCGTGGGGTTGGATATTCCGTTGTTGGATTATTATATGAAGTTATAACATTTGTCGTGTAATATCTTACACATCCTATGCCAAAATTACATGATTGATCCCAATATGCAACCTGCTGATAATTTGCTGTTTGATACACACCGTAAAGATTCCCGGGAATTTGATACTGCCCTGTTGTTGTGGGTGCGGTAAAAGAGCTGTCAGTATTATCGAGCACAACATTGACCGCAGTTTGTGCCGGTGAGGTTGAAGCAATATTTATTGAATCAACTCCATTACTTGAAGTGGATCGCAAATCCATTCTTTCGCTCACGTTACCCCAATTACTTGCGCAACTTCCATTTGAAGCGCTTCGCGAAACAGTTACCGTATCGCCAGTAGCATAATCAGGTCTATCAGTACTCATGCTCCACGTAAAACAATCTCTACTCCACGTATTTGCGCTTGCTTTTTGCGGAGCATACAAAGCAACAGACGAAGCTATGAGGAAAATGAATACGAATGTTTTAAAAACATCAGATGTTTTTTTATTCTTTCTTCGTATTAAAATAAAAAACAATATACAAACAATGATAATAATGACACCGACAACGGCAAGAAGTGATTTTGCATTATTACTATTTGATGTCTGAGTATTTCCTGTGACACCCTTTCCGGAAGAATCAACGAGAAAATCTGAAGCATCGAGCACGATGCTTTTACCTGTTTGATCAAAAGAAGAAATGGTTACAGAAACTTTTGGATTTACACAGTCATTTGTAATCGGGATATTTGTCGCAAGAAATTGATTTGATTCTGTAAGATTTTGTGTTGATGTGGCAGAACATGCTTGATTATTCTGATTTGTAATAATAAATGTAATTGTGGTTGTTGCTGGAGAGCTATACCAAATGAGTGACTTGATTATTGCAGTATTTCCTTTTGCATATTGTACTCTATCCAAAACAATACTTTCTATTGAAGCTGCCTGACCATATTTTATGTATCGACTTGTAACAGCATTTGAAACAATGCTTCCATCATTCGAAACAAGATGAGTTGCTATATAATAAACTTGTGGTGCAAGCGCCTGTGATACGGTGAGTGGAATAGAAATATCATTGGTACCATTTTGTATCTGTATTGACGTTGTAGATACAGGCGCAATAATTGGAAGTGTAGGAGAATCATCGTAAATACTTTTTTCTTTGATTTCAAAAACAGGTGTTACAGAAACAGTATTTCCCAATGTATTCATCACCGTACAATGCAATGTTGTTTGCGTACTTGTAGACAAAATTCCGACTCCCTGATCCAAACTATATTTCGTTGTACTTGTTCCCTGTCCAAGCAAAGTCAAAAAACAAGATTGCGGAATAATTTGGATACTATTCTGTGGATTTGAAGTGACTTGTATTTGCCCGAGAGATACCATGCCGAGAGGCAAACCATTTTCACTGCTTGTATCTACCCATATATTGTATGTTCCTGCAGAAACTGTACTTGGAATGGTATACGCAACTGTTTCTGGAACTGTTATATTTGATCCGAGAGAAATAATATCAGGAAAAATTTGCTCATCAATGGTTACATCGCCAGCCCCCTTTACTGCCTGAGTAAGTTTTATTCCGTATCTGATCTGGGGTTGAGCGCCAAGATCTCCATTATTGAGATCAAAAGTTACGGAAAGATTTCTGTCATTTTGAGAAACAATTTTTGCATTGTACACATTTACTGTTGCCACAAGATCTGGAGTTTGTGCATGAATCGTGCCAAAAGTAAGGAAAGAAAGTGTGAGTAATGAGACAAATAGAATTTTTTTCATATAAAATAATAAAATTTATAAATACACGTGAATAATACGCATATTGTACCATGATTATTTCATTAGATACAAATGGGGAAATGCACAATTTGACAAAAAATGGAATACTGGTAATATAGATACATGAGAGATTCGCCGAAAGCGAATTCTTTTTTTTAAAAAATTTAACATTAAACACATGATCGACCTCAAAGTAATCAACTCTGTCATTGAACAGATGGAACAAGAAAAAGGTATTCCAAAAGAAAAAATGCTCGAAGCAATCGAGATGGCGCTTGCGACTGCCTACAAAAAAGAATATGGAAAAAGAGGTCAGATCATCAAAGCAAAAATCGACCTTTCAAGCGGAAAAATGGAATTCGTCCAAATCAAAACCGTTGTAGATAAAGACAGCGTCATTATTCGTGAAGATAAAGCGGAAGACAAAGAAGCAGACGAGCAATTCAAACGATCAAAACGACTTGAAGAAGAACGGGATGAATTAAATGAAGCGGGAGAAAAAATTGTCTACTACAATCCCGAACACCATATCTTTTTAGAGGACGCAAAAAGAATCAAGAAAGATGCAAAAGTTGGCGATGAGCTCATCTTCCCTCTTGAAGAAAAATCAGACTACGGAAGAATTGCTGCACAAACCGCAAAACAGGTTATCGTACAAAAAATGCGAGAAGCGGAAAAAGTTTCCGTGCTCAATGAATACGGCGAAAAAGAAGGTGGTATCGTCACTGGTATCGTTCAGAGATTTGAACGAGGAAATCTTTTTGTAGACATGGGCCGCGCAACTGCAATCCTTCCCTATGAAGAACAAATCCCGGGAGAAAAATATCAGCCAGGAGAAAGAATCCGAGGATATCTCTATAAAGTAGAAGAAACACCAAAAGGAATTTTCTTGCGACTTTCACGATCACATCCAAAATTCTTGGAAGAACTCTTTAAAATAGAATCTCCAGAACTTGGAAATGGAACCATCGAGATAAAATCAATCGCACGCGAGGCTGGCTCACGATCCAAAATTGCCGTCGCTTCAAAAGATAGTCATATTGATCCAGTCGGTTCACTTGTGGGACAGCGAGGTGTCAGGGTGACAACCGTCATGTCAGAGCTCGGCGGTGAAAAGATTGATGTGATTGAATGGTCAGCAGATCCAAAGAAATTCATCGAGGAAGCGCTCTCCCCCGCCCGAATTCTTTCAGTCACCATTGATGAAGATGAAAAGAAAGCTACCGTTGAGGTTTCATCTGATCAGCAATCACTCGCAATCGGAAAAGGTGGACAAAATGTTCGACTCGCCGCAAAACTTACCGGTTGGAAAATCGATATCGCTTCTGTTGAAGGAGACTATGTCGAGGAAGATGCAACGGAGGACGTAGCATAAAAGCCATTCTCTCATCTCGTATAATCATAAAATAACTGCCAAAAAGGCGGTTATTTTATTTGCAAAAGGATGCCACTCGAGTATATAATGTGCATGAAATCTATTACTCATCATCAATAAAAATTATGAAAAAAAATTTTTTCTTCTCAATCATACTCCTCGCAATCGCGCCGTTCTATACCACCTTCGCACAAAGCGCGACATCAACTCAAATACAGGCAAAAGAAATTGAGATGCGACAAAATTTACAAAATGCGCAGTCTGAAATTGATGCGCATAAACAAGACATACAAAATAATCTCGCAAAAGTAACCGCTGATATTCAAAACAAAAAAGCAGATCTTGCATCAGATATTCAAAAAAGGATTGGCAAATCACTTGATCCGCAAAGAACCGCAATCGCACAAAAATTTGAAGATACCGTAAAAAATATAAATGATCTTATTGATCGATTGCAATCAAGAATTACCGAACTTCAAGCATCGAGCACTGACACGACAGTCGCACAAGCATCGCTTGATACGGCAAAAACAAATCTCGATATGGCGCAAACAGACCTTGCAATATTAGAAAATATGCTTGCCGAACCAATTGCAACAAGCACACGAAAAGAAACAATCACAACGATACAATCCGCAAGCAACAAAACAAAAAACGATATTGAAACAGCCTATGGTTCATTTATGAAAGCCCTTGATTCTCTTTCGACTGAAGCAGGTGCACCATCTCAACGAGATACGCGTATCATAATGCAAGCACAAATAAATCACGCAACAACAACTCAAAAATAAAGGTCATTATTAATAATTTTTAAAACCAAAACTATGCAAAAAGATGGAGGAAATAGCGAAATAGGTACAATCGCAGGAATCATTATTGTCATTCTTGTGCTGGTTATTGGTGCTGTATATTTTTTCAAACAAAGGATTGAAAAACAGCAACAAATAGAAAAAACGATACAGCAAGTACAAACAGCTGAAGCTTCTTCGTCAGATGAAATACAAGCAATACAAAGAGATGCAGCGACAGTGGACACAAAAGATTTAGGATCAGGAATTGATCAATTAAAATAGACTGTAACTTTTTAGAAAAAAGGGAGGCACGCTTCGCGTGCCTCCCTTTTTTCTAAAAAGTTACGGGGTTATTTCCCACAATCTCATTTTTGCTTTTTTGACATTTTTAATATAGACTCATTTCGTAATCATAATAAATTAACGCCATGACAAAAATATATAAAATACAAAGTACAAAAAATCTTCCCGACTGTATTGTTGAAATCAATGCAGAAATCACCAAAGAAGGAATCGAAGCTTATAAAGTAAAGGCTTTTAAGAAAATCCAAGAAGTCACCGAACTCCCCGGATTCCGAAAAGGTCATGTACCAGAAGCAACACTCCGAGAGAAAATCGGTGAGCTTGGTATTCTTGAAGAAGCAACAGAAGTAGCAATCAACACCTGTGTACCAGAAATGATTCTTGAAGCAAAGATCGCATTTCTCGGACGACCTGAGATCTCAATCACAAAGATTGCGCTCGATACTCCTGTTGAATTTAAAGTAGTTTTCACTGTCATGCCAGATATCAAACTCGCCGACTACAAGAAAATCGCAAAGACAGAAAATAAAAAAGACGAACCAAAAGAAGAGCCCGTTTCTGAAAAGCAGTTGAATGAAACAATCGATGAGATTCGAAAAATGTATTCAGCACAAAACCACACACATGCCGAAGGCGAGGAACACAAAGAAAGTGAAGACCTTCCCCTTCCCGAGCTCAATGATGAGTTTGTAAAGAAACTCGGAGACTTCACAGACGTTGCGGATTTCAAAGCAAAACTCACTGAAAATATTCAGAAAGAAAAAGAATTCAAGGCAAAAGATAAAAAGCGAGTTGCTCTCATCGAAAAGATTACTGCGGAATCAAAATTTGATTTGCCAAAGCTTCTTATCGAAAGCGAAATCGACAAAATGGAAGGACAATTCAAATCTGATATTGCAAGCATGGGGCTTCAGCCAGATGAATACTTGAAGCATATCAAAAAAACATGGGAAGATTTGAGAAATGAATGGAGACCAGATGCAGAGAAGCGAGCTCGAATCCAAATTGTATTGCAAAAGATTTCTCTTGAAGAAAAAATTGAAGCTGACAAAGAGCATGTTGAACGAGAAATCAAAAATCTTACCGAGCAATACAAAGGTGCTGATCCAGAACGAGTCCGCGCATATGTAGAGATGATACTTGTGAATGATGCAGTGCTGAAGTTTTTGGAGAATCAAAAATAAAAAGTAAATACAAAAGGGCGGTCGCGAAGCGACCGCCCTTTTGTATTTGAATTTTCTAAAAACTAATCTTCTCCATCTCCTTCCAATCATCCCCTACCGAAACATCGGCTTTCATGACCACACCTTTTGTTTCTTTGAGTGGTACAAGTGTTTCCATAATTTCTTTTATTTTTGGTGCAACAGTTTTCACAAGAGATTCTTCAACTTCATACACGAGTTCGTCGTGCACATTCAAAATCAATCTGACTTTTTGATCAAGTTTTTCTTTTGTAAGATATTCATCAATTTTCACCATTGCGAGCTTCACCAAGTCTGCCTCAGTCCCCTGAATAGGCGCATTGATTGCCATTCGCTCTGCCATTGCCTTGATAAAAGGAAGCTTACTGCGAAGTCCTTCAAAATATCGTCGGCGACCAAAAAGCGTTTGTGTATAGCCGAGTCGTGCCGCTTCAATTTTTACAGA
>Ga0302140_10007729_pt1 | contig 13432 bp, 8 predicted proteins | sample I_Bog_E1_1_FD_202095 | JGI IMG/M metagenome (GOLD analysis project Ga0302140, IMG submission 202095) | Peat permafrost microbial communities from Stordalen Mire near Abisko, Sweden - I_Bog_E1_1 | ecosystem: Environmental > Terrestrial > Soil > Wetlands > Peat | place: Sweden: Abisko, Stordalen...
GGCCAAAACACACGAAGCAGGTCCTGTACTCTCTGCAGCCATTGCATCGAACGGCTTTTGATTATCTCGCCATTCATAGAAAAAGCCGCCCAACATAAACTCCTGCTTCTCAAGAGACTGACTCAGACCAATCGAAACAATGCGGTCATCATGCGCGTACGGTAGGCTTCGAAACAGAATCCTGTCAACGACGCTGAATACAGCAGTCGTAGAACCAATACCCAATGCCAGCGTGACGATAACTGTTACGGTAAATAGTGGATTACGCCGAAAGCCACGAAGAGCGTAGCGAACATCCTGCAATAAAGTTTCCAGCCACCATCCGGGGCGCTGCCGATAGGCCTCTTCTCGAGTATTCTCAATCCCGCCAAAACCCACCAGGGCCTGGCGGCGAGCATCCTTCACGCTCATTCCAGCAGCAAGGTTTGAGATCGTCGCCTGCTCGACATGAAAGCGCAATTCATCCTCGAGCTCAGCTGCGTTCTTGCGAAGCAACATAAATCGAAAGCGACTTAAAAGCGCCCGCAAATCCATGACTACTCCTCTCAACTAATCCTCCAATCCGCAGAGCACGAAATCTACTCGCACCGGAGTGCTTCACATGGATCTACGCGCATGGCTTTGCGCGCAGGAATTAAGATCGCCACCAAAACTACTACTGCTAGCAGCAGCGCAACGCAGGTAAGCGTCACCGGATCTCGTGGACCGATGTTGAAGAGCAGACTCTTCAACAGTTGCGTGAGTAACAACGAACCACATAGTCCGAGCAGGCCTCCCATTATTAACAGGCTCATTCCCTCGCGAAGGATCAGCCGCAGAATATCGACTCGATTCGCACCCAGAGCCATTCGCACTCCGATTTCGGGCTTTCGTCTTGCAGCCATGAACGAGGTCACGCCATAGATTCCGATTAACGCCATTATCAATCCCGTCGAAGCAAAGAAGCTCAGCAGCGCCGTTTCGAAGCGAGGCCTGTCTGCAAGTTTATTAACCCTCTCACTCATACTCTCTATCTCCACCGGAACCGTCCCATCAATTTGCGCAATCTGCGAACGTATCCATGGCGTGATGGCAGTGGCCGCAAGACTTGTCTCGACTGTCAGAACTGAATCCTGGCTCCAATCCTCCGCAACGTCACGACGCAGTCGATAAAATTCAGGCTCGTCTACTCCGCTCAAGCCTGCATTCTTCACATCGGTCGCTACCCCAATCACTGTGTAAAAAGGATCGTTCGGAGTCGGCCTGATAGACCTGCCTATCGGATCTTCATTCACAAACAAGCGTGCGGCCAGGGCCTGACTCATCACGAGAAGGTGGTCGCTCGAAGTTCGATCTTGTTCCGTAAAGTTGCGACCTTCTAAGATATGAATATCGAGAGCCTTGAAGTACTCAGGCGTAACCCATCTCCACGCCACCATGCCGCCTGTCCCGCTCACAGGGCGAGGTCTGCCGGGTACTTCAATAACCGAGTAGATCTGATCGTGATGTTCTCCTCCTGGTGGCAGAGAGTCACTCACGCCCACGGCGCGAACACCAGGCAAGCGACGCAATGCTGCTTCTGATCTTAAGAAGAACTGCATCTGTTTCTCGCGCGTGTCATAGTGCTGCGTTCCAAGCGCGATACTTACGCTCGCGACGCCGCTGGACTGCAACCCAAGATTTTGCCTTTGCAGATTCCAGAAACTACGCAGCAACAGCATTGAAGCAGAGAGTAGAAGCATGCTAACCGCGATCTGACCCACTACTAAGGCACGTCGCAATGCTGCATTGCTGGCAGACCCCATGGAGCGAGCCGACAGCGCCGACGCACGAGGGGTCTGCAACGCAGTCCCCAATCCGAAAAGTATTCCGCATAAAAGCGCAGTCATCACTGCGAATAAAACTATCCGGGCGTCAAGCTGAGCTTTGTTGAGAAATGGCAATCCAGCCGGAGCAATTGCAACAGCGATTTGCAACAGTATCTCGGCGAGCCCACATCCGGCGATCGCGCCCGCCAAGGAAAGCAAGAGTGCTTCTGTCATCGTCTGACGCACGATCCTGACGCGACTGGCCCCCAGCGCTGCCCGAACAGCTAGCTCCCGATTACGAGAACTTCCCCGCGCCATCATGAGACTTGTAACGTTTGCACACGCAATCGATAGTACGGCGATAACTGACCCGAGCAATACCCACGCCATAAGGCGTACGTCCTCGATCTGGCGATCTCGAACTGAACGAACCCGGAGATGCACTTCCTTGCGAAACGGCGCAGGAGCCAGGCTTAGGGAGTAATTGAAAACGGGTTGCAATTGAGCCTTCGCCTGCGAAATAGTTATACCAGGCTTGAGTCTTGCGAAAGCATACATAACGCGCCCAGGATCGGCCTTGCGCTGCTCCGATTCGTCCAGCGCCTGCGGACGGACAACATCCGCAGCCTCCAACGCAGGCATTTCAAAATCCTTCGGCAGCACTCCAATCACCCGGACTGAGTGACCATCTATCGTAATAAGCCGGTTCAGAATTCCGCTATCGAGACCATAGTGGCTCTGCCATAAGCTGTAAGAAATCAACGCTACGCTGGGACCGTTTGGACGATCCTCTTCTGGAAGAAAATTACGGCCCAGTATCGGAGAAATTCCGAGTGTGGGCAAGAAACTCCCTTCTACACTCGCACAACTTAACCTCGCAGGATTGTGTTCCGTCAGATCACATGCTTCTACGCCGGTCTCGGAAGTCAATGATTCAAAAGGCTTCTGATTGTCACGCCATACAAAGTAAGAGCCGCCCAGTAAAAATTCCTGCGGAATAATAGGCGCCGTCAAACCTACCGAAACCAATCTGTCCGCGTCCGCATACGGCAGGCTGCGAAACAATATCCGGTCTACAACGCTGAAGACCGCCGTGGTAGCACCAATCGCAAGCGCCAGCGTCGCGATCACCGTCAGAGAAAAGGCCGGACCACGCCGAAAACCTCGCAGAGCGTAGCGGATATCCTGCAAGAGCGTCTCCAGCAACCAGCCTGGCCGCTGTCGATAGGTCTCTTCTCGCGTGTACGTAGCGGCACCGAAATCGATCAGCGCCTGCCGCCAAGCATCGCGGTCCGTCTTGCCGGCAGCTACATAAAACCTGCTCGCTTCTTCCAGATGAAACTTCAGTTCCTCATCGATATCGCGCAGCTGTTTGTTCGCCCTCCGAGAGACAAAAAAGCGAAGCCTCGTCATGTGCTCGCGGAACTTCATAACGCAGCCTGTCGTCGACCCAATACCAGAGCGATCGCCTCTGCCATTCGATCCCAGTTTTCCAGTTCAGCTTCTAACTGCCGTTTGCCGGCCATCGTGAGGGAATAAAATTTAGCTCTTCTATTGTTCTCAGAGTTAGCCCATTCCGACTGAATCCATCCGCGATATTCCAACCGGTGCAGTGCGGGATAGAGTGATCCCTGGCCGATCTGCAGTGCTTCCTTTGACAATTGCTGAATTCTCAACGCAACGCCCCACCCATGCATTGGTTCGAGCGCCAGCGTCTTCAAAATAAGCACATCCAGCGTGCCCTGCAGCAGATCCGATGTATGATTGGCCGCCATCTTCCCCTCGACACTCGACAAGACGAGAACAAGTATTACTCTCGACTCCTGTCGACTGTCAAGGGGAACTTATTTCGGACCGTCGCGCCCCGCGAGATTGACGTTCTAAGTCTGAAGTTGCCTTCGAGTAGCAGGAGTGAGTTGCTGGCGAAGGCTACCTGCCAGATCAGCAACAAGCTGCAGTCTCTCCGCGAGCGTCCCAGAGATTTCGCTGTGCTGTAGAGCGAGCTGAGAATGCAGCAGAAGTCCAGCGACCGTTGTCTTCAACTCACTTTCCATCGCCGCCGTCGCCGCTTCATGTGCGAGTGCCCTTTCCCTTTCGCTTCGTCTCAAGGCCATTCGAATCTCTCGTGCGAGACGCTGCGCACCGGACAAGGCAAAGTTCACTTCAAGGGGAATTGCAAGTCCCGCCTGTGACCAGATCATCTCAACAGCGACGGGATCAATATTTGCCATAGACTCGTCGACAACCAGGACGGCAAATTCGGTATGCCGAAGTGCTGCCAGCGCCGCCCTTCGGCCACTGACGGCTTCGCAGTGCAAACCAAGAATTGTACTTAGGGATGATGCGCAATTCTCTGCCCCTTCCATTCCGGTCACGATCAATACCTTCATAGCTCCCTCTCACCGTTCGCCTTGTACTTTTCTGATTGACGCAAATGGCATCCTTCTCCGGCCACCCAGAATCCGTGCGATACCTATTCATCAGGAAGCACATCGGTGATCCCATATTCCTTCAACTTGCGGTAGAGGGTAGTCTTTCCAATCCCCAGCATTTGCGCTGCTTTCAGCTTGTCTCCCTGGAGCACCCGAATTGCGTCGAGGATGGCCTTCCGTTCCAACTCGGCCAGTGGTTGGACCTCTGCTGCAGATTTAGGGGATTCAATCGCCACGTGTTGACGTGTACTTCTATAAGCGTCCAGTCCCTCCTGCCGCAGGTGTCTGGGCAGGTCACCCAACTGCAGGATCGGTCCCGTACTCAACGAACACGCATACTGGACACAATTCTCTAATTCACGAATATTGCCCGGCCAATCGTAGTGGCACATCGTTCTCAGAGCATCTTCACTCAGAGTCAATTTGCGCCCGGATTCCAGGCAGAGACGATCAAGGAAATGAGACGCAAGCAGAGGAATATCTTCACGCCGATCACGCAGCGAAGGCAGGCGAAGGTTAACCACGTTCAATCGATAAAACAGGTCTTTCCGAAATGTTCCCTTTTCTACCATGATCGCTAGGTCTCGATTTGTGGCAGCAACGATTCGAGCCTTGATTGGCACACGATGCGTCGCGCCAACTGGACGCACTTCTTTTTCCTGCAGAGCACGCAGCAGCTTAGCCTGTAAGTCCAACGATAACTCGCCGATCTCATCGAGAAATACAGTGCCCCCTTCTGCTGACACAAATAGCCCATCCTTGGATTTCGTCGCACCGGTGAACGCTCCCTTTACATACCCGAAGAGTTCGCTCTCAATCAAAGTTGGAACCAGTGAACCGCAATCAACAGGGAGAAAGGGCTTAGTACCATTTGGGCCATATGAGTGAATGGTCCGGGCAACAAGTTCCTTGCCGGTTCCGCTCTCACCAAGCACCAGGACGGGATGCACCGTCTGTGCCACCTTGGAGAGAATGCGGTAAAGTTTCTCCATCTCGGGCGAAGAGCCAATCAGGGATCCAAAGCCGTGACTCAGCCGCATTCTTTCTCGCAGTTCCCTGGTTCGTTCGTCCACCCTCACCTCCTCGGCTGCACGTTCTAGTGCCCGCTCAAGTTCGTCCACAGAAAAAGGCTCGGTCAGGTAGTCTCGCGCACCTCGTCGCATCGCCTCAACAGCCGTGTTGACCAGACCGGATGTGGTCATTGCAATCACTGTCAATTGCGGGAATAGAAGTCTCACTTCTGAGATGAAATCGAGCGCTTTATTGCCCACTCGCAAATTCACAAGCACGATGTCCGCCGCGTGAGAATTCAAAAGCGTATGAGCAGCCTCCAAGTCGCCGGTGAACTGCACCACATATCCCAAAGAACTGGCAATTTCAACGCACGCCATACGCACGGCCGCGTCCGTATCGACCACAAGTAAATGCAGTCGCACTTTTGCTTTCGCGGATGACGCAATGCGACCCGCCGCCTCGGTGCTGGAGGGCAGAAATTCCATCAGTGTTGAGTGAAAGACTGTTTCGAGCATTGTAGCTGCCTTTCTGAGGTTGCGCTCGGCCATCGTTATTGAACCATACGTCCCGACCTGAATTGCAGTTTGCACATCGATCCAATCAAGTGCCGCTTAGGATCAATGGCAGAATTTTCTTCTGAAATCGCTTCAATTAGAACCCGCTCACGAAACAGCAGGAAACTCCATCACAATTTCTGCTCCGGAGACCCTCGCAGAATCCTGAGTCTGAGGCGACAGCCGGTTTGAAGCACTCACCGAGCCGCCCGCCGCCAGCACAATGGAACGAACAATGGAGAGTCCCAGGCCTTTACGCTGCGCTGGCCATCGCGCATCCATCGAGTCCGGTCCAGGCTCCCTGACATTCCTTGAAGAACTGTAGCCGGCGTCAAAGATTTCTGATAGTTCACCCGCCGGAAACCCGGGCCCACTGTCGCGAACCGTAAGTCGAAGCCACTCGAGAGACCCACAACTACTCGCTTCCGTGCCCGGCTCAAGAAAGATCTCAATGAGTCCCCCGGAAGACATCGCTTCGGCTGAATTTCTAACCAGATTCACCAGGATGCGCGTCAGGTCTTCACCAGTCATCGCAATCGCCCTCCCTCCGCCAGAGATCGACACCTCAACCTTGATACCCGGTCCAGCCAACGCAGAAAGCAGATTCTGGTTGCCGAGCACTTCATCCGCAAAACTCTCAATCGGCTGCCCAGCCCACAACACTCTCCTTCTCTCTAGTCTCCGGGCACTCCTGCCCTCGAGAGAATCTCCAGGGATACTGCTCTGACTCACATCCCGCCCATCAGGAGCGATGTCTGCAACTTCGCGGCCGCTGCCGGGACCGGAGCGAGATGGATTCCTCGCCGACGAAGTCCAATCCGATGCAGTCAAGTCCGATAAGTTCAGGTCCGTTAAGCTCATGTCCGTATCAGGCGACCTTGGGATAGCGGCGCCTGACAGTTGTTGCTCAGCCCCGCTGAAGGTCGCAACAACCCCGATCTTCTCAAGGAGCCGACGACTTCCGACAGCTACCATGCGCAGTTCGTCGGCATAGTGGCTGAACCCGGCACCAAGCACCCCAGCCTCATCAAGCAAATCGCAATACAGGTAGAGAGCAGTAACCATGTTTCGGGCATCGTGGACCAGAGAAGCAAGCTGGTCCTGCTGTCTCTCCGGTTTGCGCCCAGGAGCTCGCAGCAAATCCGAAGCGGATAGATTCAATGAACCGTTGAAGGAACCACTGTTCACCGACATAGGAGGGCCAGGTGCCCATCCGGACCGCAATACTTCCTGTTGGTATTCCACTGTGCTGCCCCTCCCCAAATCACAAGTCCTAAATCTCGCACTGCCGAGCACGCCTGCGCCGTCTTCACCGCACTCGTGGTCCCATGGCGCAAGCCCATTTGCATAGACCGAAATTCTGCAGATCTCTGAGAATTTCAGCCGTATTCGTATGTGAGTTCTGTTCTTGCCCTTTCTAATAGCACTCGGCGTGCCAAAGTAGGACAAGTTTCGTAAGTCCCAGATAAGGAAGGCTCTGCGGCTTGGTCTGCGCGCACTTCGATTCACCGCCGATAGGCAGAAATGTCCCAATTCGAAACATGAGACGGATCGCTAATTAGCTAAGATCATTCTTTTCATATAGTTATCAACCATGTCTCAATCCAGGACACTTGGCTTGAGATTCCCAAATCGGAACAGTGTTCTCACCCGCCCGTCTGCTCGTCCACTTCAAGCCTCCCGTACAATCTCTTTATGTCTAACCCAGCAGTGTCGGCTCCTCAAACTCCAATTCAGGTACCATTTTTCCGTCCCGGCGGTCGTACTCCCGACCAGCTGCGAGCAATTACCCTGACCCCGCATTTCGTCAGGACCGCAGAAGGATCGGTATTGATTTCTGTCGAGAATACCCGTGTTTTATGTAATGCAACGATTGAGCAAGGTGTTCCGGGATGGATGCGTAACTCGGGAAGGGGCTGGGTCACGGCGGAATACTCGATGCTGCCTCGCTCCACGGTGACACGCACAGCCCGCGAAAGTGAACGCGGCAAGGTAGGGGGGCGTACACACGAAATTCAGCGCCTGATTGGCCGTAGTCTACGCTCTGTCGTAGATATGAAAGCTCTCGGGGAACGCACGATCATTCTCGACTGCGACGTGATCCAAGCTGACGGTGGTACCCGCACCGCCGCGATCACAGGAGCATGCGTCGCCCTGGCTATCGCGCTCGAAGCTCTGGTGAAAGCCGGCTCTCTGCCCAAGTCGCCGCTCACCCAACTTGTAGCAGCGACATCGGTCGGCATCGTTGCCGGGACACCGCTACTCGATCTCTGCTACGAAGAAGACTCGCAAGCTGACGTCGACATGAATGTAGTCATGACAGCGGATGGTGGACTCGTGGAAACTCAGGCTACTGCGGAAAAGGGCAGCTATTCTCGAGCTCAGCTCAATCAGTTGCTCGATCTCGCTGAGGGCGGTCTAACCCATATCTTTGCAGCGCAGAAGCAGGTTCTGGGCTGGAGCTAGCAATGCCGTCTCCCGGGCGGGATTGTCCAGAATCCAGTCCCGCTCTTTTAGTGAAGCACGGCCGCCAGCAGCATCGTTCCTGACAACCCTGCGACTGACAAAACCGTTTCCAGCACCGACCAAGTCGCCAGGGTCTCACTCAACTCCAACCCGAAAAATTCTTTAATCATCCAGAAGCCAGGATCGTTCACGTGTGAGCAGAAGAGCGAGCCTGAACCGGTCGCCAGTACCAGTAGTTCGGGGCTGACTCCTGACATCCCGCCCGCAAGCGGCGCGAGAATCCCTGTGGTCACTGCCATTGCGACCGTCGCTGAACCGATAGCAAGCCGCACGGTCGCCGCGAGCAGCCAAGCCAGTAGCAGCGGAGACAGATGCACTCCTTGTGCAAGTTCAACAGTCGCTTGAGCTGCTCCCGAATCGGCGAGAATCCGGCTGAGCCCGCCTGCAGTGGCGAGAATCAGCAATACTCCTGCGATTGGACCGAAGCTCTCGCCCGTCAAACGCAACGCCACATCGCGTGTCCATCGACAAATCCAACTGAGTGATATCAATGCAACGAGCACAGCGCAGAGCAACGCTGTTGGAGGGTCTCCTACAAAATGCAGTACCCGATTCAAGCCTGAGAATTGCCCTTGCGGAGCAAACAACCAATCTGCCCAACTGCCGAGAAAGATCAGCACCACCGGCAATAAGAGGGCAAGCAATGAAGCGGGCACCAGGCCAGCGCGATGCGACTTGCTCAGTAATTCTGGCTCGGAGGCAAGCCCGAGACCTTCAGCCACTCCGATGCTCTTGTTGGGCAGCGGAAAACCCTGAGAAAGCAGCGCACGGCCACCAATCCATCTGCCATAAACCCACCCATAGACCGGACCAGCTAAAGCTCCCGCAGGCAGCCCGACCAGCAACCCCAGCATGATCGTCTTGCCGACATCCGCGTGATATTGCGCAACAGCCATCATAGCCGCGGGGTGAGGAGGCACCAGGCCATGCACGATTGACAAGCCCGCCAGAGTAGGCATGCCAGTTATGATTCGGGACCGCCCGCTCCGCTGTGCCACCGAAACGACAATTGGCATCAGCAACACCAGTCCTACTTCAAAGAAAACCGGCAAACCGACCAGCATTCCCATGAGCAGCATCGCCCAAGGTAAACCGCGCGGCCCAAAACTTCGAACCAATCCCTCGCCAACGGCCGAGGCGCCCCCAGAACTCGCCAGCAGGTTGCCAAGTACCGCTCCGAGGCCGAGAACAAGCAACACATGCCCTAGAAGGTTGCCAACACCCGTCGCGATCGACCCCGGAATCCGCGCGAGCGGCATGCCCGAAACAACAGCCAACGCAACCGCTGAAACAAGAATGGCAAGTGCTGGATGCAGCCTCGCCTTCAAGATCAACAGCATAAGCAGCGCAATCGTGCCAGCAGTGCATAAGAGCAGATAGTTCGAGTGCGAAAGAAGCAATGTCTTTCCTCGGTATGCCGGGAATGTAGCGAGAATGAACTCTGCGCCAGTATTTCATGCTGGCCGCGCTCATTCGCAAAGCTATTCAATCGTCCTGCAAACTGCCGCTACTAAACAGTTTTCCCGAGGTCTGAATCTCGCGTTAGCGTTTCTTGAACTTAGCTGCCAACGCTGCCAACTTGTCTTCCATCGATGCGGGGGCGGAGGGTGTCAGCACAGCAGTCTTGCCGGACGTAACAGAGCGCTGAGGATTTTCCCTCCCCATCCTCGCAGATTGTTGTGACCTCGCTCCAACACTCCCCGTTGGCCGTGGCCCACCTTCGAGGAGTGCCTTGATCGATAGCGAAATGCGCTTGGTCCGGGCGTCCGCGCTCATCACTTTGACTTTGACGATCTGACCCGCCTTCACTGCCTCGGAAGGGTCCTTGATGAACTTGTTCGACAACTCGCTGATATGAACAAGGCCATCCTGGTGTACTCCTACATCAACGAATGCTCCAAAGCGCGTTACGTTGGTGACGACGCCTTCAAGCACCATTCCCTCTTCTAGATCTGAAATCTCATGCACCGACTCAAGAAAAGTTGGCGCGACAAATTTATCTCGCGGATCTCTTCCCGGCTTACGAAGCTCTTCCAAAATATCGTTTAGCGTGAATGTGCCAGCCTGAATGCTCTTCTTATCAACCTTCTCCAGCAACTCCGGTTGACGAATGATCGCGTCTATCGGACTGTCTGCCAGCTTGGCAATCTGCTCGACCAGTCCGTATGACTCCGGATGCACTGCAGTTGAGTCCAGCGGATTCACACCACCGCGAATACGCAGAAAACCCGCCGCCTGCTCAAACGTTCTAGGCCCCACTCCGGTCACCTGCTTTAACTGTTCACGCGAGACGAAACGTCCATGCTGATCGCGATGCGCAATGATATTCAATGCTGTGCGCTCACTGATACCTGCGACATAGCGCAGTAACGCCCACGAAGCAGTGTTGAGATCCACACCTACCCGATTCACACAGCTCTCGATCACTTGCCCCAGCGAGTCCTGCAACTTTCGCTGGTCTACATCATGTTGATACTGGCCAACTCCGATTGCCTTGGGATCTACCTTTACCAACTCCGCCAATGGATCCTGCAATCTTCGCGCAATAGAGATCGCGCCACGCACCGTTAAATCCAGGTCAGGAAATTCCTGTCTCGCCAGGTCTGAAGCCGAGTACACGCTGGCGCCTGACTCGCTTACAGTCACAGTGAAGACGTCTTTCAATTCTTTCTCGCGCAGGAATTCGCGGACCAGAGCATCCGTTTCACGCGACGCCGTCCCGTTGCCAATCGCAATCGCCCGGCAGTTATGTTGCCCCAGGAATCGATACAACGTCGCTTTCGCAGCATCCGCGTTGCCTTTTCCTGTATGCGGATAAATCACGTCGTGTGCGAGAAATTTTCCAGTTTCATCCACTACCGCAATCTTGCAACCGGTGCGGAGACCGGGGTCGATACCGAGCACCGCGATCGGCCCTGCTGGCGCAGCAAGTAATAGATTGTGCAGATTTTCCTTGAATACGTTGATTGCTTCCAAATCAGAACGTTTCTTCAGCTCCAACCGAATCTCTGCCTGGATAGATGAGTTCAGCAAGCGAGACCAGCTATCTTCAATCGCCAGTTCCAACTGAGTCGTCCAGTCACCTTTGGACTTCAGCACCCGAGAGCGTAGCTGCGCCGTTGCCCGCTCAGCTTCAGCTTCAATGAGAAAGAACAACACATTCTCACTCTCGCCCCGACGAATCGCGAGCATACGATGCGAAGGAATCGTCTTCACTGGCTCGCGGTATTCGTAGTACATCTTGAATTTTTCCTGCTCGTCTACAGCATCAACAGCTTTGCGGGCCGTGACAACGCCTTCCTCAAACATCCATTGCCGCAACATCTTTCGCAGATCGGCATCTTCACTGACACGCTCGGCGACAATATGCCGTGCACCTTCAAGCGCAGCCTCTACAGAAGCAACTCCCTTTTCCGCATCCACGAATGCAGGTGCTAGTTCAGCAAGAGATTGTGCTTGTGCCTCTTGCGCCCACAAATAGTCGGCCAATGGCTCCAGGCCCTGTTCGCGGGCGATGGTAGCCTTGGTGCGGCGCTTCGGCTTGTATGGCAGATACAAATCTTCGAGTACGCTTCGATCGAGAGTAGCCTCAATGCGAGCCTTCAATTCGTCAGTCAACTTACCTTGCTCGGCAATCGAAGCAAGCACGGTTTCTTTACGCGAAATCAACTCGCGAAAATACGCCAGTTGCTCTTCAATTGCGCGAATCTGCACCTCATCCAGATTGCCCGTCGCCTCCTTACGGTAGCGAGCTATGAAGGGTACAGTCCCTCCCTCATCGAGTAGTTCAATCACGGCGACAAGGCCGCGCATTGGGAGGTTGAGCAATTGCGAAATATGTAGAAGAACGGGAGGAGTAAGAGACTGCTGATCGGCCATAATGTACTTCCAGTTTACCGGGTCAACGTCAGGTAAATATGTGCCCAGCCTGAGGAAAACTTGGACGGAACTACCCTCGGCTGATTGCCCTAATGTGAAACTCCAAGCCTAGCCAGATTGGCCGTCGCTTCTGAATGACCGGGCTGGAGTTGAATTGCCTGTTTGAAATCCTTGCGTGCAGATTCTGTTTGCCCACTTCGCGCTTCAAGCACACCGAGATTGTTCCATCCATCCGCATCTTTCTCATCCAGTTTAAGAGCAACTCGCTGCTCGACAATCGCTCCCGCTGTGTCGCCGCCCGCAGCCAGAACCTGCGACAGCAGCGCATGTAGTTCAGCATCATCTGGATTGATTTGTTCAGCCTCTTTCAAGTCAATGATAGCCTCTTCCAGTTCTCCGTCTTCAGCGTAGGCTTGAGCTAAACGCTCATGCGCTTCCAATGACCTCGGCTCACTCTTCAGTGCAACCTTCAATTGCTGCGCTGCTTGCTTAGGCCGTCCTTCCTGCAAGGATAGTTCACCCATGCCGAGCAACGCGGTAAAGTCCTGGGGATCGAGCTTGAGAGCAAGCGCGAACTCCGCCTGGGCCGCATCATTCTGATTCAATCCAACGAGCGCAGCTCCCAGACCGCTGTGAGCCTGCGCATCTTCAGGACAATCGGCTAGCTGCGCACGAAAATCCCGCGCAGCATCTGTAAATATCTCGCGTCTTTGTTCAAGCCTTGCAAGATCAAATCGAGCATCGCATGACGTTGACGTCGTACTGCCCGCAGCCTGCCGGTAACGCTCAAGCGCCTGCTTCCAATCTCCTGCACCTTCGAGTGCTGCCCCCAGCGCGGTTAAAACCCGGGCGTCCTCAGGATGCATTCGATGATCCTGCTCATACACCGCAACAGCCTGCGTAAATTGTCCTTCACCGACGAGCGCTGCGCCAAGGTTGTATAGGCTTACCTGATCTGATGGAGTTCGTTTCAACCGCTGCCGCATCCATGCCTCTTCAAGCAGCAGGCGAGGATCAGGATCATCTGGCTTCGTATTCACCGGAAGCACCTGCAGCCACATATGCGCCATCTCATCCTCGGAGCGGTTACCCGATCTCACCCTTACCGGCGGATTGTGTGGATTGCGAATATTTGCAGTGGAGTTGTCATACACAAAACGCATATGGAGCACAGTTCCTTTCGGTAACTGCACAGGCTCTTTGTATCTGTAGACCGACTGACGATCAATGTCCCAGTCGC
>Ga0302140_10007730_pt1 | contig 13431 bp, 12 predicted proteins | sample I_Bog_E1_1_FD_202095 | JGI IMG/M metagenome (GOLD analysis project Ga0302140, IMG submission 202095) | Peat permafrost microbial communities from Stordalen Mire near Abisko, Sweden - I_Bog_E1_1 | ecosystem: Environmental > Terrestrial > Soil > Wetlands > Peat | place: Sweden: Abisko, Stordalen...
TCCAGATTTCCTCGCCCGACTTGCCGACCACGAGTGCCGTCTGAAGCCCGGTTATGCGCGGCTTAGGGGTGATCCGCAGCGGACGGAAGGTGGCCGAGGAGGGAAAGGCCTGGAACGAGTTGCTATAGAACGTGGTCTGATCGGCGCGGAAGGAGAGGGACTGGATCACGTATTCGGCGTTGAGATCGGACCGGGTGTGCCCTTCGAGTGTAAATTTGAAACCGGCCTGGAAGGACCGGCAGCCGCTGGTACCCCGCAGTATTTTCCCGGGAATTTCCAGCGCGTTGAGAATTCGGGTGGCGCTGTTCTCGGCATCGCCTTTGACGAAATAGCCGGCGGGATATTCATAGAGCGCGCGGTCGGTGGACTGCGTGGTTGCCGTCGACAGAAGATCGGTGGAAGGCTTGGTGAAATCGTAATCGTCGGTTTTGAATTGTTCGGGCACCACCTGCTGTTCGAGCGTGCAGTCGGTAACGGTCTTCTCGAAATTCGTATTCCCTCCTCCCGCGGTGTAAACCATGGTGACCGTACTGACGCCCGTACAGGCCGTAAAGGCGCTGGAATCGTCAGCGAGAACCAGAGTATGAGCCGAATCGGTATGGGTGAAGAAATAGAAGATACCTTCCTCCTCCATCAGCCGCGATACGAAGGCGAAGGAAGTCTCCATGTACTGAACGCAGTATTCGCGGGCGGTATAGGAGCCGGTGAGCGAGTCCTTCAGGTCGCTAAAGCCGAGATCGCTGAAGACCTTTTTAATAATGTCCGGAACCGTCATGTTCTGGAAGATCTTGCAGTCCGAATTCATGCTCATCAGCCATAGCCAGGGATAGAGGGTAGCCGAGTAACTGGTGAACCGCGCGGACTTACCGGATTGCACGAAGCGGCCGACGATACCGTGGCGATAGGCTTTATCGCCGGTCGAGAGCGTGAAGGTTACGGTTACCGCTTTGCCGACGATCTTGCTGAAATCGAGGTCGTTCTGCTGCGACACCATTTCGAGGTGGTATTGAAACAGGCCGGAGATGCGCTCTTCGCCCTGAATGCTCCGAAGCAGGAGCTTATCGTCGCCAAACGGGGTGGTGACGAGGAGGGGATTCGATGCCTGGGTATAAGTCGGGGAAGCCATAGCGTTAACGGGCCGGCAGCGGCGGCGAGAGAGTTACCTGATCGTCATCCGCGGTGAACGGACGGGTGCGAAGCCATGAGGTCCAGCCGAGCCGGGTTTGAGCTGTGGCCACGCCGGGCACGGCGGTCAGGCGGGGCAGAGGCGCCTGGCGGGCGCGAATCGACAGGCGGATCCGGAAGTGAAGATCCGGACCGGCGTAAAAACCCATCAGGCGGCACGCGGCATTGTAGGCATGGCCGGAAGGAAGAAAGTCGACAAACTGAGCCAGCGGCATGGGACCAAGATACAACTCGACCGATCCCTGCTGATCCCAGATCCGCGTTCCCGCCATGGCGGAGTGCCCAAGAACATTGTTCCGGCCCTTATGACGTCCGATGCGGGTCCACTGGTCGGAATCGAGTGTGCGCCAGATTCCCTTCAGTTGCTCGACGCGGCAGGGGGTGCCGAAGTAATCGGAGAACATCCTTTCGAGCCCGGAGGCCGAGCGCGGGTGCGAGGTGAGGATGCCCGCGTAATGAAGCAGCGCGCGATCGGGAACGCCGAGACGATTCCGCAACGGCTGCAGCCGGGCGGCCTCCTGGGCACGCGCGACGCGCGTCAGGCGCGGATACATGTGCAGGCCGATCATGGCGAACAGATACGACGCGACGTTGCTTTCCGACGGCTCGCGGGCCGTGAAGACAGCGAGATGGGCTTTCTTCGCGCGCACGATCAGCGACAGAATGCGGTGGTGGAAGATGTCGAGGAAGTCGCGCAGGGAATCGTCTTTGCGCCACGACCGCTCGAGGATTCTTTCGGTATCGGGATACGGGAGCGGGCCGGCGGCGCCTGCGAGAGAAGAGAAATTGACCCGGAGCAGAGGCGGCTCGCCCTCGGCCCGGGCTTCGAGCGACATGATCTCGGAGGCCGGCGTCGAAAGGCTGGAACTGGCGGCAACGTGAACCAGTTCGATGGCCGGGTCGGTGCCTTCGCCGGGGGACACGGCATCGGGTTTGGCGAACTCGAGAAGCCGGACCGCCTGGAAGAAATCGAACTGCCAGGGTTCGGTGAAGAGCCAGGAAAGAACGGAGGCGGCGCGGCGCCAGCCGAAACGGGAGGGCAGATTGGGATTCTCGCCGGCCATCAGACCAGGGCCTGCAGACCCGCCTGGGCGGGCCAGCGCTTCCATTCCCCTTCACGCTGATCCGAAGTAATGACGAGTTCGGTAAACGAATTGACCGCGCAGTAAAGCGCGAAGAAATTGCTGAGGACCGAACCGAGCAGAAAGGCGCTGCTGCCGACGTAATAGCTTTCGTCGAAGCGCAGCGAAATCTCGGTGCCCTGGCAGAAGCCTCTCCAGGGCTCGCTGCCCACGCGGCGAAGCACACGGCGCGTGGTCATCGAGCGAATGCCCTGGAGTTCCTGAAAGGAAGACGCCTGGTTCGAGAAGCTGTAAAGCCGCAGCATCTGGCGAATCGCGTCGAGCGATTCGCCCCCGCTCGAAAACGAGAGATAGTTCAGAGAGAGATTGGAAATCAGGTTCCAGAGGGTTGTCCCTCCGAGCGGAGGATAGACCGGCGCGGTGGGGCGTCCGAGGCAGGAGATGAGCGAGAGAGGCGCCGCGCTTTCGATCTGGAGTTGCGCGCCGTCGGGGATCTCGGTGGCGAAGTCGCGGTTGGTGCACTCGACATGCGCATAGACGGTCTGGAAGGGCGGCTGCGTCACCTGAAAATCCAGATCGAGGAATGAAAGCAGCATGTCCGTGCCGCCGAGATTCTCGCGCCCGGAAGGAATGCGGCGTGTGTGCCAGAAAGCGCGCGGAGTCACACCATTCACCGGATGGCGGAACGAGTAAAAGGGATGGAGAAAAGCGGTGTCGTCAAGCGGGTTCGACGATGCCGAGACCGAAACGATGGAGTGAATTTCGGTGGTGCGCGGGCGCTTCACGTCGGGATCGAGCGTGTATTCGAGAGTGCGATGATCCACGCGAATCGGTTCGCTGGTCCGGCGAAACAGGTTAATGATCGGAGTGCAGCCGAGCGAGAAGGTGCGGGCATCCAGTTCCATGCGGCGCGGCGGTGACTGATCGAGCAGGATCAGGATATCGAAGACATCTCCGGTGAGGCCGCAATCGAGGTGAAGCAGATCGAAGAAATGATACTTCTCCGGAAACAGAAAATATTCCTGAATCAGCCGGTAGGCAGGCAGAGCGTGAGGCGGATAAGGAATGACCTCGTCTTCCGGTCGAAAACCTACGGGGAAAAGCGAGTTATCGGGCAGATAGACGGGTTTGGATGCGCCTTTGGGAAGAATGGCGACGCGGGGGGAACGGGCGAACAGAAGCTCGTAGATGGTGTTGACGAGATCCGGCTGGCCCTGGATGAAAAAACGCAAGCGGCTCAGGCTGAGTTCTTCGAGCGCCCCATGGCAGGCGACGCCTATGCGAAGGACGGTGGCCACTCGCGAAGCATTCAGAAAGTCGAACTGAGCGGGCGATTCGAAAGAAGAGCTCCGGATGGTGAGGGGCCACAGCGTAACCGGATAACAGGTGCGGAAACGGCAGGTGAAGCCGTCATCGGTTTGGGCGAAGAGCGGGGTCTGGGCTGGAACTTCAAATCCAGTGGTGATCTTGCCGACCTCCGGGTCGACATCGAACTTAGCGATCGAGAGAGACGGTGTGGGAGCGGTCAGGTGTGGATAGAGAACGCCCAGGAGCGCAGAGGTAATCTCGGGAAACTCCTGATCGAGGCGATGCTGAAGACGTCCGGTGAGAAGAGCAAAGGATTCGATGAGGCGCTCGACATGGGGGTCGGCGCAGGTATCGGCGGAAAGTTCGAGGCGGGCGGCGACTCTGGGGTAGCGGCGGGCGAAACTGCGCGCCATGCGGCGAAGCCAGGTGAGTTCCGAACTGTAGTAATTAAGAAGGGACTCGGCTTCGTTGGTTTCCACGGGAGCGGCTCTCTTTTAACGGGAATCAGGCGGCCGCGGGATTCTCAACCACCTCGACAACATCGGTTCCCGCGTCAAACAGAAGGGGGAAGGAAACCGGTTCGCGGACTCCGCCCAGAATCAGGTTCGCATAGATCAGGCCAATCAGGGAATTGTGCGACTGCGGATTCTGTACCAGCGAAACCCGGACATCGGACAGGCGGGGCTCGAAACGCGAAATACGCTCCGCGATGGTTACCGAAAGCGAAGCGGCATCGTCCGCGCTGGCGGGGCTCAAAGCGGAGAAATCGGGAATTCCGTAGTTGAGAACGGTATGCGACGCGTGGGTGGGAACCGGGCCGAACAGAGGCGACCGGGTATTCAGGAGACGAGAGAGGTCGCGAATGATGGACTCCCGAATCGCGGCGCGATTGAGGATTCGGGAATCCTGAGAGCCGGAGATGCCGGCGTCGGCGAGCCTTTCGAAAAGAGGCGCGCCGGCGCCGGGGATAATCCGCGGTTCGCGCACGTTTATTTGGGCATGTTGGTAGCGCGATCCCAAATGCAGGAATCGTTGCCACCTTTGCTCACAGCCGTTGCCTGCAACGTATACGTCCAGGTGATCTTGGAGTAGTCGAAGGTGATGGATTCCGAGGGAACCATGCCGCCGGCGCTGTAAGAGATCGAGGAAACGAGCACGTCGGTGCAGTCGACGACCAGATACGGGATCAGTTCGCCTCCGTTCTCCTGAGCGACAGTGAGCTTGAGAGCCGTAATGACCTTAGCCTGATCGCAGTAATCGATCAGTTTGCAGGAGGACAGATCGAGGGTCTTGGTTACACTAAGTTCCTGGTGGTTCGGGCGGCCGCTGGTTCGCTTCGTGTTCGAGGGATCGGCAACGATCGGCTGGGCGACACCATGGGAGAAACTGGTCAGCGTGATCTTGTCCTTGTAGCCTTCGATGTTGGATTCGCCGGGGATACCGGTCAGATCGAGAATGTATATATCTGCCATTCGTTATTTTTCCTCTTATTTACCGTGAAGATATCTATGCCGCCGCCGGAGGAGGCAGTTCCGCGACCAGCCGAAGCGAAACGGAGAGCTCATCAAGCTGGAAATGCGGCTTGAGGAAAACTACAGCTTTGTAGCAGCCGGGCTTGCCAGGGATATCGCTGACATCTACGCGGGCTTCACGCAGCGGAAAGCGCGCCTTGACGGCCTGAGGAGCTCCGTCGTTGAGCAGGATATAGCCGGCGATCCAGGTGTTGAGGAATTCGGCAACGTTGTCCTTGGTCATGAAGGTGCCGATGCGGTCGCGCATCATGACCTTGATGAAGTGGGCAAAACGGGAGGCAGCCATGATATAGGGAAGCATTCCCGAGATGCGGCTGTTGGCGTTCGCCTCGTTGGTGTTGTAGAGCTTGGGCTTGTTGGTGGTCTGACCGCCGAAGAAGGCCGCGTAGTCGGTGCCTTTGCAGTGCAGCAGCGAGATGAAGCCGAGGTCGTTGAGCTCTTTCTCGCGGCGATCGGTGATAGCCGTTTCGGTGGGGCACTTCAGAACGGAATCGCCTGCCTCGGTTTTGAAGACATAAGCGGGAAGACCTTCCACAAGTCCGCCGCCCTGGGCGCCGCGAATGGCCGCGCACCAGCTATAGAGCGAGAAGGCGTTGGTAATGCGCTGAGCGAGCGCATAGGCCGAGTTGCCCCAAAGGAACTTCGTGTTATCGGTGCCGTTTACGTTCTCGACGATATCGATTCCCTCGATGGGAACGGTGTCGGGACCGTAGGGCAGGCGAAGCAGGATGTGCGGGAGCGTGAGCGCCACATACCGGGAATCTTCGCTCTCGCGGAAGCTGCGCCACTTGACCAGTTCGGCGGTTTCGAAACCCTTCGAAAGGTCGCGGGGATTGCCGAGGTCGGTAAAGCTGTCCCAGTCGAACAGTGCCGGGCTGGCAGCCGAAACGAAAGGCGCGTGCGCGGCAGCCGCTACGTGGGATATCTTTTCGAGCGTGCCGAGTTCCTGGGGGTGACGTCCGAATTCGTAGTCACCTACCAGCAGGCCATAAGGATTGCCGCCGTAGGTGCCGTATTCCTCTTCATACACCTTCTTGAACAAAGCGCTCTGGTCGAATTCGGAGGCTTTCTCCATATCGGAGCCAAGCTCTTTCATGGTCGCGTTGAGAACGCGGATCTTGAGCTGAGTTCCCGTCTCGGTGTTGTAGACGAAATAATGAAGCCCTTTCCACGACGCTTCCAGCTTCTGGAACTGCGGCGTGTGGAGGATTTCGTTGACCTGATCGCTGATCAACTGATCGATCTGAGCGATGCGGGTTTTCAGCGCCGCAACGGTATCCCAGCCGACCTGCATCCCCTGATCCACCACCTGCTCGGCAAACGTGCTGAGCATTTCTTTGGCATAGGGCACCTGGCTGACGTCGCGCGTCATTTTCGTCGACGCGATCACCTGGTCCATCAGGGAGCCGACAGCGGGCGTCGTCGTCGTGGGAATCGGGGGAGGAGTCGAGGGAGGGGTGCTTCCCGGGAGGCTTTCGTCAGGCATTGGGTTGATCTCCGGCTTTCAGCTGTTTCAGGGCATCGGGTTGTTTCAGCAGTTCCTGCAGTTTTTCGTCGAGCGCGTCGTTTCCGTCGAGCTTGGAAACCAGATCGTTCAACTTGCTGCGAACTTCAAACATTTTCTTGAGCGCCGGCACCTGATCGATCAGGCTGAGCGGGCCGAAGTCGTCGACCGTCTTGAAGCGAAGCTCCACGCCCATGGCGGAACCATCGTTCGCCACTTTATTCGCCACGCGGAAAACCAGGTGGGGATTAATGGAGGCCATCACATCCGAGAAATTATCCCGGTCGATTTCGACAAACTTCCGGTCCTTCAGTTTTGGCAACGGAGCCTCGGGCATCCCCGAGAGGTCGGCCATGACGCCGACAACGAAGGGGATCTCCTTCTTTTCGATGGCGCCGCCGATTTCAACGTCATAAGTAATCTGAACCCTCGGCGGGCGGATACGGTCCAGTTTATGCTGCGTACTTTCGGCCATTCAAAATACCTCCCGGTACTCTACAGAGCTTAATCCATCGCCTCACGAATCGAAAGTGCGCGTTCCAAAATGGAGCAAATCCCGGAACAGCGCGTTCGGAGCACGAAGAAAGCTATTCTGTTGCATCGCAAGGGACAAAGCTGTTCAATTTTGCTCAACCTTGTCTTTCGTCACTATTCCTGCGCTCGCCAACAGGGTCCAGGCCACCGGAAAAGGGCAGTTCCTGGGCGGCCAGATGAAAAAAAGGCTGGGAACCGAGGGAAAATTCGATGAGTCCGTCACCGTCGGCGCGGTCAACCAGATACCGTTCGACGGGGCCGAAGACGGTTCTCAGTTCACTGGCTGTACAGGTGGGAAGGTAGACGCGAAGGACCCGGGGATCGTACCAGCGGAAGATCATTTTGCGCCCGGTTTCGTCTTTCACGCGCAGAAACGTGCGGAGATGCCGGCGGAGGAGTTCGAAGCTGGTACGGGTGCGGAGGAAGGTGCCCCAGCTTCGGCCGATTCCTTCGGCGACAAGGAAATCGGAAAAGCGGTCTTCCGGTTCGAGCCGGACAAGGTAGGGGGCGGCGCGGGCAAGACGGGGGTGGAGTTTGCCGGCGTAGAGGCAGCAGTAATCGCGTTCGAGAAGGTCGAGTGCGGGGAAGATGCGTTTGTCGCGGGCGGCGTCGAGAACGGCCCAGAGGCGCGATTTGCCCTGCAGGACTTCGGGCCAGAGGGCCTGACGAATCGCTGCCGGGGTGGGGTTCGACGGGGTCAATTGTTTCATTATGCAGCCGCGGCAGTGGGGAAGGCGCGGGAAACGTCGGAAAACCGGAAACTGCCGAGCAAGCTGGGCTGGACCGGGCCCGGACGGCGCCCCCAACCGGTCCGCTTACCAGGCTGCCCCACAGCGCAAGTAATGGGATATGTCGGACCGTACCGTATTGTTGTATGCTCTGAACAATCGACTGTCAGAGGAGACCGGAGATGCCTGGGACGTACGACATGGAGCGCAACGGTAAGGGGAAGGCGGAACGCAAACGGGCGCTTCTGAACCGCGCGAATACAGCCACGACGGACGTCCGAACGTGGAGCGAGTATTTCACGGAGAAGAAAAAAGCGGTGGTATCGACGGTGGTAACGACAGGGGTTTCGGGCGTTAAGCACGCCGCCCTGCACACCTTCGCCAAGGTTGCCGTGTTTACGGTGGGCTTTGCAGCAGGCGGGTATCTGGCGGCTATAGGCGGAGCGATCGCTACTCTCGTCGGCGGAGAGTTCTTTTGGGGCTTGCTGGGCAAGTCGGCCCAGGATGCACTCACCGATTACGGAGCCGGGGTGATCGACGACTGGGTCAAATTCGGCGGAGAAACGGTTTCGGGTGTGGTTTACGACAGGGTGACGGGCCCGTCCTCACCTTCCACAACTGGCCTTAAGTCCACCACCGGAAGTGTGACGATTCAGGATGAAATGGCCACACTCTGCGCTTCTGTCGGCGTGCTGGCCGCCCTGATGTCCAAATCCGAGGAACTCCGGGCGGCGCCTGTTGCCTATTGCGACGATGCTTATGCGCAGGCACGTCTGATCAAGCGTATCGAGGACGAGATGGGCCACGTAAAAACGCATGTCGACGCGCTGAAGGTGAAACTTGACTCCCTGAAGAGTTTTGTGGATGGAGATGTCTCGAGCGACGTCCGAACCCGAAAGGTGCAGATCGATACGGTGGTAGAGGCAGTGGTGAAGGCAAACGGCGCGCCCCATTTCATCGACACCTACATGAGCTATCTTTCCAACCCCAATCCACTTTACCGGCTGAGCCACTGCAGCAAGCTCAATTGCTTCGGACCCGGGCACACCGGTCTCGATTAAAGCCGAACGTGACGATCGCCCTACTGATCGGGCTTGCACTCGGCGCAGAACGCGCTGCCGTCTTCGGAGGACTTTTCGAGACACTGCGCCGCCAGCAGTTGGCTGGTAGCGGGCGGGAAAGTCGGCGGATCGACCGGGGTGGTGGTGGTGGTCGAAGTCTGGAACGTTGCGGGCGTGACCTGGACATCCGGCTGGAGGAAGAAGATTTCTTCAGCGGAAGGCGCGGCCGGACTGAACTCCGGGGCCAGATGAAGCTCACCGGTCGACAGCTGGCGCGCGACTTCTTCGAGCAGACCCAGTCCGGTTTTCGCGGACGCAGTGCTGAGGCCCGAGTCCATCAGGAGTTGCCGCAGGTCGGACTCGAACTGCGCGTCGGCGCTGGCTTCCCGGAGCCACGCCAGCGCCATATCGTAGCGTCCCAAAAAGGGATTAATCTGCTCGGGCCGGCGATTTACTTTCCAGCGCCAGACCGACAGCTTCGACGTGGTCATGGGAGAGTCGTCTGAAAGCCAGTATACGGGATGTCGGTGCCGCTGAATCAATGGGATCGACAATTGTCTAATAGTGAACAGTTCCCTGCCCATGAACATGTAAAGATGCAAGACTGGCCCGGGGTGGGCCTCATAGCTTTGAATTTGAATGCCTTAGGGCCAACAGGGCCAACGATCGGGCGGAGCGCAAAACACGGGCGGTGGTGTATGGTACTGATTTGCGCCCTGTTTTGCGCAGCGTGCGGCGGGGGCGCGCCGGGGGCTCCGGCGATTCCGGCAATTCCGGCGCTGCCGAAGGGTTTGAAGATACCCGGACTTCCGAAGCTGGGCGGGTCGAAGAAACCGAATCAGAAATTCACCATGCAGATCAACGTTGCCGACACCGCGAATGAGAACGAACCGATTCCGATGGATCTGGTGATGGTGCTGGACAAGAAAGCTGTCCAGCAGGTGGCGAAGCTCACCTCGCAGGACTGGTTTGAGCGCCGCCAGCAGGTGGAACGGGATTATCCCGGCAAGATCGTGGTCGCGTCCTGGGAGTGGTCGCCCGGACAGCATGTGGGACCCATCAGCGTCGACGTGAGTCCCGATTTCAGAGCGGGTTTTCTCTTCGCCAGCTATTCGAATAAAACCGATCACCGCGCCGTGATCAGCGTGCGCGCGCCGATCGTGGTGAATCTTCAGGCGGAAGATTTCAGCGTCACGGCCCTGAAATGACCCACGCCCATCCATACATCGGCATCCGCCCGGAAATCTCAAGGCTGGAAGCCAGGGAGACCCGCCTTGTGGGCTAACGAGATTCCGCACCTCCTGCAATGGAGCGAGGGCATGCTGCTGACCCCCCAGCACTTCCAGCTGAGCGCGATGCGCGCGGAGCTGATGGGCCAGTACGGCCGTCTGGTGGGCGCGCCCTATTGCTGGGGCGTTCGCAGGATGGCTCTGGACATGAAAGCGATCCCGACGGGTACTTTCGGGATCCTGGATCTGGAGGCGATCATGCCGGACGGCTCGGTCGCAGTCCACAATCCCTCTCTCGGTGAGCTCTCGGTGCAGCTGACGGGCACCCCGCTGTCCGACGTCCCGGTTTATCTCGCGGTTCCGGCCCGAAGTTCGCCTGGGGTTAAAGGCGCGCTGCCGCGGTACCAGGCTTTTGAGGGCGATCCGGTGGCGGACGAGAATACTGGCCAGGGTGAACTGAGACCTTCTCTGCTGCGCCCAAGCCTTTCCCTCATGGCGGGGGAGGAACCGCCACCCAAGTTCGTCAGCATGCAGATCGGCTGTATGCATTTCCAGGACGAGACCTGGGTGCTCACGGATTACGTTGCGCCGACAATGGCGGTGGCGCTGCATTCGCCGCTGGGGAATCTCTGTTCGCAACTGGTGAAGAAGCTGCGTGAGAAGGGCATTTTCATTTCCGAGAGAGTGCAGTCGCAGACGTCCGGATCCGATGCCACCAGCCTGCTGGAGAATCGTTTGCGCATGCAGGCTTTGGTTTCGCGGCTTCCGGCGCTCGAAGGGCTGCTGAACACGGGTACGGCCCATCCGCTGGCGCTTTATCTGGAAGTCTGCGCGGTAGCAGGCAGCCTGGCTACGCTGGGCGCGAGTCTGATGCCGCCGGTGTTTCCGCCCTATAAGCACGAAGACCCGCGGGCGAGCCTGCAGGAAATCTGCAGTTTCGGCATGCGGATGACGGACGAAGGCGTGCCCGAGAGCTACCGTTCGTTCCCATTCCATCTTTCGACAGAAGGCGTTTACGAGATCTTTTTCGATCCCGACTGGATGGATCGCCGGCTGGTGCTGGGAATGCGCGTGCCATCCGGGGCGTCGGAAAAAGAGACGATTACCTGGGCGAACGAGGCGCTGATTGGCTCGGATTCGATTGTGCCGTCGATGCGGGACAAGAGAATCCGCGGCGCTGCGCGCGAGTTTATCGAGCTGGACCCCGATCTCATTCCGGCGCGCGGCATTCTGCTGTTCGCGCTGACGACGGAGCCCGAATTCATCAGGAAAGGAGAGAAGCTTCAGGTGCTGAACTTCGGCGAAAAAGCCCGCGCGGCCGCACCGCTGGAGATCCTGCTGTTCGTGAAGAACTGACACTGCCGGAATCGCAATTGCTATGGACCTGCTGACTACTAAAAGCTCTTACCTGCTGGGAATGTTCGAGTCGTTCCACCGGGAACTGGTCCGCCAGCGCAGATCGGTGGAGTTTGGCTCGCAGTTCGCGGGCGAAGCTTTGCTGCAGCGCGGGGGCATGGCGCTGCAAAAGGTCGAGGACGTCTGGCAGGCCCTGCTGTCCGTGCTGGAGAGGCAGGCGCTGCAGGCCGGGCAGAACGGGGGCGCGTTCGGCTATGAAATCTATCGGGAAGGCCAGTATGTAATGGCGGCGCTCGCCGACGAGATTTTCCTGCACATCAGCTGGCAGGGGAAAGATTCCTGGGTTCTGCTGGAATCGAGACTTTTCCAGACGCACGTGGCCGGAGAAGTGATCTTCCAGCGCATCGACCGCCTGCTGCAGCAGCGCGACCCTTTCTATCTCGATCTTGCGGCCGTCTATTTCATGGCTCTGGCGCTGGGCTTTCAGGGCAAGTACCGGGACGGCCCGAATAAAGCGGAGCTGAATCAGTATCAGCAGCAGTTGTTCCGGTTTCTCTACCGGCGCCCGTCGCATCTGCAGGACTCGACCGCGCCGCTTTTCCCGGACGCGATGCAGAACGTGCTGGAGTCCGGCCAGGGTAAGAAATTGCCGGATCAGCGCATCTGGCTGGCGCTTCTGGCGGTGGTTGTGGTGCTATGGCTGGCGATTTCCCAACTGGCCTGGAGAAACATTCGCACGGATTTAACGGATCTGGTGGGGCAGGCGTTGCGGCCCGGCGTGGCGGCGGCGAGCTCCGGCCAAACGGGGGTCAAGCCATGAGCCTGGTTCAGTTCTGGCCCTATATTCTGGCAATGCTGGGGCTCTTCGGCGCCGGCGTACTGATCCTCTATTCGGGCATTGTGCCGAAAGACAAGCCCGATGCTCCGGGCCTCGATCCGCACAAAGACGATCCGGCAAAGAAAGACGGCCCCGACGGTAAGAAACGCGGGCGTTTCCGCTTTTTTGAGCGGACCAGCGATTCTCAGAGCGCTTCTTTTAAGAAGACGATGTCCGCGCTGCGGCTGTCGGTGGCGCGCAGCGGCTATCAGTACGAACTGCCCTGGTACGTGGTGGTGGGCGATCCGGGATCGGGCAAATCGGCGGTGCTTGCAGCGTCCGGCAGCGATTTCTCCGATCACCCGAGCTTCGGCCTGACGCCGCACGATCAACTCGACTGGCGGTTCCTGGATGGCGGAGTCCTGCTGGGTGTACCTGGCCAGTTCATGGTCCCGGAGCCGGGCAGCCGCGAAACAAAGGGCTGGAGTCGGGTCGTGGAACTGATCCAGCGCAATCGGCCTCGCCGTCCGGTGGACGGCATGGTGCTCACGCTTTCGGCCGCGTGGCTTCTGAACGCCACCGACGATGGCGATCTGATCGCCGTGGCCGCGCGTTATACCGAGTTGCTCACGCGCGCGCAGCGGCGCTTCGGGTTCATCTTCCCCCTCTATATCGTGGTCACCAAGTGCGATCAGGTGGAGGGCTTCAGCGCCTTCTGCCGGCAGTTGCCGAAGAGCCGCCTGGACGACGCGTTCGGATGGTCCGCGCCCTGGAGTTTCGAGACCAGCTACAAGCCGGAATGGACGGATCTGGCATTCGACAGCATCGGCCACGAACTGGACGAGCTGCGCAGCGAGATCTTCGTCGAGAAACCGGATCTGCGGAACGTGGACGATGTATTTCTGTTCCCGTCGTCGTTCGAGCGGCTGCGCGTGCCGTTGCGGGTTTTCCTCGACCGTCTGCTGCGCGAATCGGTGTATCGGGAAACCTTTGGGGCCCGAGGGCTGTATTTCACCGGCGAGATTCAGGTGGCTCCCCCCGCAGGCCCGCCGCTGGCCGCGCAGGCGTCGCTGGGTTCCCCATTTGATTCGGCAG
>Ga0302140_10007738_pt1 | contig 13422 bp, 13 predicted proteins | sample I_Bog_E1_1_FD_202095 | JGI IMG/M metagenome (GOLD analysis project Ga0302140, IMG submission 202095) | Peat permafrost microbial communities from Stordalen Mire near Abisko, Sweden - I_Bog_E1_1 | ecosystem: Environmental > Terrestrial > Soil > Wetlands > Peat | place: Sweden: Abisko, Stordalen...
GAGTTCATAGAGGATCACGCCGAGCGCCCACACATCGGACTGCACGCTGGATTGGCCGGTAACGAATTGCTCGGGAGCCATGTAGCGAATGGTGCCGCCGCGGGCTGTGTACGTGGCAGCGACGGAAGCCTCTTTGGCCAAGCCCGGCTTGGATGGATCGAAGCTGGCATCCTCAGGGCGCAGCCTGCGGGCCAACCCGAAGTCAAGAATCTTGACCAGGCCGCCGTCCGTGAGCATCACGTTTTGAGGCTTCAAATCCCGATGAAATATGCCCAGCGCGTGGGCTGCCTGCAGACCGTCGGCGATCTGAATGCCGACTGAGAGAACGAGTTGCAAAGTCGCAGGGCCGCGCGCAATCAGGGCGTCCAGCGATTGGCCGGGCACGTACTGCATGACGATGTAGCCCTCGTCGCCGCTTTCCCCGACTTCATAAATTCCGCAAACATTTGGGTGCTCGATTGCGGATGCCAGCCTGGCCTCGCGGAGCACGGTAGAGCGCAGTTCTTCCGCCGAGAGGGCTCCCGTGCGCAGAATCTTCAGTACCACCGGCCGCTGCAACAGCGTGTCATTGGCAAGGTAGACCACCCCGCTGCCACCAGCGCCCAGTCTGCGGATGATCTCGTAGTGTTCAATCGTCTTTCGCTTCATCGCTAGGTATGAGTTTAACGGCTCCGCCGTCAAAAAATTGTAAAGCTGTCCAGGTACTTGCAGAAGCCGCAAGGTTTAAACTGGTTCGACGCTCCTTGGAATGAGTTTTCTGGGTGGAACCTGGCATCTGCGGAGCCCCTCCTGCGGACGCTTGAAAGCAATTTCAATCTGATACCTTCGTACTGAGCATGAGTCGCATGGGCAAAGCGAGACCCGGATTTAACTGGCATCAGGGATGCGTCCTTGCTGCAAGCACGTTGGTCTTTCTCGCGTTGCCGGTTTTCCCTCAGCAAGCTCCTTCAACACCGCCTGAGCCGGATTCGAAGCAGCATCCCGGCTCGGGCGAACAGGTGCATACCGGCACGACCAGCGGCATTGACGCCGATGCGCGTATTCAAAATCTGCTGGCGGATCACCAGTTCACCCGCATCGAATCGCAGCTTGACCAGCTTCCGCCGGAGCAGGCGCAGTTTTATCGCGGCATTCTGGCCAATCGCAATAACGATCTGAAAGACTCCATCCAATTGCTGGAACCGCTCGTCGAGCGAGTCGCGGCCAGCGGCGACAAGGCGCATGAAAAGCTGTTGCGCATGACGCTTGCGGAGGATTATCTGCGTGCCGGCGATCTGGCCAAGGCCGCGGCCGCTTACCAGGCGCTTGAAACTCGCTTGGACAGTTCGCTGAGCGCCGATGAGAAGGATGAAATTGAGCTGCCGTTGAAGCTGCTGCCACTTGCCGCGGCCAATCCCGCGATGACGGTGGAGCCATGCGACTCGTTTTCGCTGATGGTGGTCAAGAATCCGCTTGGACTGATCGACCTTCCGGTGTTCGTGGATGCGCGTTCGCATAGCTGGATGCTTGATCCAACTTCTCCAGTCAACCTGATTTCCCGCTCGTTGGCTAAGGGTGCGGGGCTGAAGGTTTCAGAACAGGCAGCGACAATCCACGCGCTTACGGGACGCCCGATCCAGGTGCATGCAACGGTTATTCCGCGTTTCACGCTGGGAGGAAGGCTTACGCTGCGGAATGTGACAGCTTTCGTGTTTGAAGATGCGGATTATTCTTTCGCTCAGTCGAACTACCAGGTTGAAGGCGTGCTCGGGTATCCAGCGCTGTCAGGCGTAAGCAGCCTGACGGTCACCGCGGACGACACGATCGAGATCACGCCGATTGAACCGATCGGAGAAAATGCGAAGGACAAGAAGCCCGCGGAACCCACTGGCGCGCGCATGTATTTTGATGGGGATCAAATGATTGTTGCGCTGGGCAAGCCAGGCGAGGAGCGCGTGTACGCTGTGGATGCGGGCGGTCAGCAGACTTACCTTACTTCGCGCTACTTCGACGAACATGCCGCCGATTTCGCAGGCAAGAAGATGGAGCTTTACACGCTTCCGGGTCCGCAGTCCCGGGCACCTGAGCCTACCTACACTGCGGAAACGGTCTCGTTTGTTGTCGGTTCAGAGATCGTGCACCCGCATTACATCCAGGTGCTGACGCAGCCGCTTGGATCCGCTGCGCTGGACGATGTTTATGGAGTGCTGGGATTGGACGTACTGGATCAGCTGCGCGCTTATACGTTCGATTATCGCAACATGCGCTTCAGTGTCAGGCCGGAATAAAACCGGTCAGTGGCCGCGCGGCGGGGTGCTTTCATCCACGGGCTCGGGCGGCAGGCTCGCCTGAAGCTTTTGTCCCCGCCGCCCTAGCAGGAACATCGTGAGGCCGAAGGCGAAGAGCACCAGCCCCCACCAGAGATTAACGTTGATACCCAGGCTGCTGTCATAAAAGCCGGGCCTGTTATTGGTGGCCAGCCCAAACGCGCTGAGGATCATGCCTACCAGCGTGAACATCAACCCCATCGGAATTCGTAGATCGAGATTCATTGTCTCTCCGGCTCAACCCGTCAAATTGACGATCCAGTTCTAGTAGAAGAAAATGTTCAAAGCAATCGCGCCTAGCAAAACTCCAACGGCCAACGCTTCAGGCTTTTTCCACCAGGCAATGTGGGCGGCTTCCGGCTTCGGCGTGAGCGAGTGAACGAGGCCCACCAGTTCCGATTCCGGCCTTGCCTTGGTGCATAGACTAACCACCACAGTCACGATGAAATTGGCGCTGAAGGCAAAAATGGCGGTCCAGAAATTCTGCGCCATATCGCTCGGATAATGATGCAGCACAGTGATCCATCCACCGTGAATGCCGGGCCGCGCTTCAATGGGCAGCGTGAGCCCGTGGTGAAGCATCGCTGTTGCAGTGCCTGATATCAGTCCCGCAAATGCGCCGTGCCCGGTGGCCCGCTTCCAGAACATGCCTAACAGGAAGGTGGCGAACAGCGGTGCGTTTACGAACGAAAAGACCAGTTGGAGCGTGTCCATGATGTTGTTGAAGTTGATGGCCGCATAGGCGGTCGCGATTGAAAGCAGGATGCCGCCCACCGTGGCCCATCGACCTACGGCCATGTAGTGCCGGTCGCTGCCGCCCTTGTGAATGTAGGACTGGTAGAGATCGTAAGTAAACACAGTGTTGAAAGCCGTGACGTTGCCTGCCATACCGCTCATGAAGCTGGCCAGGAGCGCCGTCAATCCCAGCCCCAGGATGCCGGTGGGAAAGAAGTGAAGCAGCATATTGGGGGTGGCCATGTCGTAATCAAGCAGCGGCTGTCCGCTCGCTGTCAGCATGGGTTTGCCAGTGACGGGATTGATCTTCGCCGGAACCAGTCCCCGGCCTTCGGCAACCTGCGGCGAGACCACGACGGTGTCACGGATGATCATGCCATTCACATTCCGAACCACGGTGGTGGTGTGCGGAGTGGGTAGGCCAATGGCGAGCAGGCCCGGCAGAATCACCAGGAATGGGAACAGCATTTTGGGGACCGCAGCAATCAGGGGGACGCGGCGCGCCGACTCCATGTTCTTTGAGGCCATGGCTGTCTGGATCACCAGGAAGTCCGTGCACCAGTAGCCCGACCCAAGCACAAAACCCAGCCCCATACCGAGCCCGATGATTTCAATGCCCATGGGATTTGTACTGGCATGCGCGACGCCCTTCCATTCGTGCATGTAGGCAACGGGGACCGAAGCTTTTAATCCCGACCATCCTCCGACGTTGCGCAAGCCGATGAGGACGAGCGGCAAAAATCCGGCAATGATAAGGAAGAACTGCAGCACCTCGTTGTAGATTGCGCTGGTAAGGCCGCCGAGGAATATATATAAAAGCACGATCAGCGCGGACAGGCATATCGAGAAGGTGAAGATGCCTTCCGGCGCCCAGCCTAGCGCGCGGAACAGGCCGTCAAAAACATGCAGCGCCTGGATGAGACGGGCCATGGCGTACATGGAGATTCCGGAACTAAACACGGTCATGACGGCGAAGGAGCAAGCGTTCAACGCGCGGGTCTTCTCGTCAAAGCGCATGCGCAGAAACTCCGGCACGCTGCGCGCTTTCGACCCGTAATAAAACGGCATCATGAAAATGCCGACAAAGATCATGGCTGGGATCGCACCGATTCCGTAAAAGTGAGCTGTCTCCAAGCCGTATTTGGCGCCGGACGCGCCCATGCCGATGACTTCCTGGGCTCCCAGGTTGGCGCTGATGAATGCCAGGCCGCAGATCCACGCGGGCAGCGCTCGGCCAGCCTGAAAAAAGTCCTTGCTGGTTTTCATGTAGCGCTTGAGGGCGAAACCGATGCCCAGCACAAACACGAAGTACAGCAGCATGATCAGCCAGTCAACTGAAGTCAGGTTCAGCAAAGGGTGCTCCTTGCCCAAAACGGCGTTGCCAAATGCGGGGGCGCAACCAAACAACTGTACGCAGTGGGGCGGAACTACGTCCAGCGGATTATGAAAAGGTTTTCAGAACGGGTCCGATTTTCCGCTCCGCAGTTTAAACTGGTCTTGCATGATTCCTACCCTCACATGGACTCCTGAAGGCGTTCGTTTCATTGACCAGACCAAGCTTCCTCTTGAGGAGAGCTACGTTCTGGCCACCACCTACGAACAGGTCGCCGACGTCATCACTACCATGGTCGTTCGCGGCGCTCCGGCGATTGGCGTTTCGGCAGCCTATGGAATCGCCCTGGGCGCGCAGCATACGACGGCTCTCACTACGGCGCTGTTCGCACCTGAGTTTGACGCGATTTGCGCGCGGCTGGCAGCAACGCGGCCGACGGCGGTGAATCTTTTTTGGGCAATCGACCGCATGAAGCGGCTCTTCGCCGACCTGCTCGAATCGGGAGCAACGCTCGCTACGGTGCAGGATCGCATCCTGGCCGAAGCGCACGCGATGTACGACGAAGATATTGCCGCCTGCCGCGTCATGGGGGCATTCGGCGCGGCGCTCTTGCCTGAAGAGGGGGGCGTGCTTACCCACTGCAACGCCGGGGCATTGGCCACCTGCGGATACGGAACAGCGCTGGGCGTGATCCGCTCCGCGGTCGAACAGGGCAAGAATATCCACGTCTTCGCGGATGAGACCAGGCCCTTTCTGCAGGGCGCACGGCTCACCGCGTGGGAACTGATGGCGGACGGCATTCCTACCACAGTTATCTGCGACAACATGGCGGCGAGTCTTATGCGAGCTGGACGGATTCAGGCGGTTGTGGTGGGTGCGGACAGGATCGCCGCGAACGGTGATTTCGCCAACAAGATCGGCACCTACAATGTCGCCATCCTTGCGAAGGAACACGGCATTCCGTTCTACACGGCAGCACCGTGGTCAACGATCGACCTGGCAACTGAAACCGGCGATGCCATTCCCATTGAGGAGCGGCCCGCGGTTGAAGTTACGCATCATGGGGGCAAGCAACTGACGCCCAACGGCGTGGGCATCTGCAACCCGGCCTTCGATGTTACGCCGGCGAAGTATGTCACGGCCATTATCACGGAACGCGGCGTGCTGCGCGCACCTTACAGCGAGTCTTTAAGAGAGATGGAACTGGCGGCGAAATAACTTGCGCTGACGACAGTCAGACCCAACTCAGGCCAACACGGTACCCGGCGCGCCCGCTTCGTCCGGCATCGCGGGGTAGGGCTCGTCGGCCACCTCACCGACTGGCGATTCAAGCAGCGCATATTTGTTCCCATAAAGATCGGCGAATACGGCTTCGGTTCCATAATCGCGCCGCTCCGGTTTCTGGCTGAACTCAATCCCCTTGCCTGAGAGCTCCTCATAGGCCTTTGCGCAATCACGGGTTGAAATGAACCAGGTAGCATTCTTCCCGACGTGCGAAGGAAACCAGGACGCAAGCAGGAATTCGACGTCGATTTGCTGGCTGGGCGCGACGGTGAGCCAGCGAATCCCATTCGCAGAGTTATCTGTGCGTTTTTCGAATCCTAGCTTCTCGGTATACCAGATCAGCGCCTCGTCTTGATCCTCAACCGCGATGGTCACCGTGGTTACCTTGTCGATTGCTTGCATAGTCGCGCGCTCCTCGTGGCTGAAACTCGAATCTACCCCTTGCGGGTTCGATGCTGGTTGCTGCGTTAGAGTGAGAGGTGGTGCTTGCCCGCTCTCCTGTTTTCCGGCTACGGCAACGATCGCCGGTCAGAGGCATTGTTCTGTCACTTGGCGCGCTCGCGGCCAGCTTGCGGCTTGCGGGTTTCCCTTATATCGAAAACCTGCATGGTTCGCCTTGGCAGATTTTCGCGGTACTTGCAGCATGCTGCGGGATGATTGAAACCGCGCGCTGCCTGGGGCGCCGCTGGAGTCTTTATCACGCGGGCGTGCTGATCCTGCTCTATTCCGAATTGATGATTTTGGCGCTCGCAATATTTCTGTGGATTTATCCCTATTGAAAACCGGGTCTGGACTACCGGAATCTAGCCTTGCCGTGTAGGATATTCGAACTATGGTCGCCATGTCGGCGATTGGGTCGCGGGCCATGAGAAAAAACGTACGTGGAGGAAGAGATGCTGAAAGGTTTTCGTGATTTCATTCTGCGCGGCAATGTTGTCGATCTCGCAGTCGCAGTGATCCTTGGCGCCGCTTTTAATGCGATTGTTACATCGCTCGTGGGTGACGTTCTGAATCCCATCATAGCCGCAACGATTGGCAAACCGGATTTCAGCAGCGTGATCCTCAACGTCGGCAGTGGTCACATCAAGATCGGCAACTTCCTGAACGCGGTCATCTCGTTCGTCATTGTGGCTTCCACGGTTTATTTCGCTATTGTGCTGCCGGTGAACGCGCTCATGGCCCGGTTCAAGAAGCCGGTCCCGGAGACGCCTCCGGCCACCAAGGCTTGCCCTGAATGCTTGAGCGACATTCCCCTGGCGGCGAAGCGGTGCTCCCATTGTGCGCAGCCGGTGGCTTAGTATTTTGGATGGGCAGAGGCGAATCCCATTTCTCCAACGCGAGACATGGGCCGGCCGGCGTGGATTTCAGGCTAATCCAACTCGCGCAGGGCCTTTGAGAAGGTGAAGAATCCAAGAAACGCAAACATGCTGACGCCAGACATGGCGGCCAGTGCGTGTGCGGTTGAGATGTGCCTTGATAATTCACCTGCCAGGAGCGCGCCCAACGGCGGCAGCCCCAGAAAGAAAGTCCCGTAGATGCTCATGACGCGGCCGCGCATTTCGTCGGACGACAAGTGCTGCATGGCCACATTCACGGAAGAAATTGTGAGGATCATTCCGAATCCTTCAAAGAACATCAAAACTTCTGACAGCGCAAAGCTGCGTGAGTAGCAGAAGGCGACTACAATTGCCATCACCCCCGCGCCGGCAAAGGTTATGACGGCGCCCCGATGGCGGATCTGGCCTTGCCACGCTACCGTCACAGCGCTGAGGACTGCACCGGCGCCGGAACATGCCATCAGCCATCCAAGGCCGCTTTCGCCTACCTGCAAAACCGATCGCGCGAAATAGGGAATGAAGGTGAGAATGGGAATCGCCAGGAGGCTGGCGACGCCGATCATGACCACGAGGATGAACATCTGCGGGCGGCCGCGAACATAGCGCAGGCCTGCGCGCAAGCTCGTCAACATGCTTTCGCGGCGCGGCTCTTTTTCGTCCGGATAATGGATCTTGGTGAGCGCCCATAGCACCGCCAGGAAGCTGACACCGTTCAGGAAGAAATTTCCGGCTACGCCCATCAGCAGCATGGCATAGCCGCCCAGCGTGGGACCGAGGATGCGCGACATGTTGAATTGGGCCGAATTTAAAGCGATGGCGTTGGTCAGGTCTTCGCGCTTGACAAGCTTTGGAACGAGTGCCTGGTAGCTGGGATGGTTCATCGACATCGCCATCCCGTTCAGGAATGCGATTACCGCGACGCCCCACACGGCGATTCTGTGCCAGTAAGTGAGCGCAGCCAGCAGGAATGCGAGCAGCATCATGGCTGTCTGCGTAAAGAGAAGGAGCTTGCGCTTGTTTACGCGATCGGCTACGACTCCGCCGAACAGCGTGAAAAACAGGAATGGAATCGACCCCGCGAATCCAACAACTCCCAGCCAGAAGGCCGAGTTGTGCGTAAGCACGAGCACCAGCCAGCCTTGAGCCACGTTCTGCATCCAGGTGCCGATATTCGATAGGAAATTGCCGCTCCAGAAGAGACGGAAATTGGGATTGCGGAGGGCCCGCACAATCTGCGGGAAGTGGTCGCCTTCTATTTCGGCAATGGCTTCGGCGACGGCTGCTGTTTCCTCCGCCGAAGGGCCAAGGGATTCCTCATCCAACTGATGGTTTGTGCCCAGCGCGAGGCTCCCCCTGAAGTTAGTGTAAGGTGTTGGGTTATGGTCCGATGTAATTTGCAGCGTCTTCTGCAGTTCGATAAGTTCTGAAAACCTGTCTTCCCGAAAAAGGCCAATCAATGACGGTTCGCAATCCTTATTTCTTCATTCTTCTCTTGCTATCCCCCATATTAGTGTTGGCGCAGGCCCCACAGGCCGCCGTTTTCGGATATTCAGATTTCAGCGCAGAAGCAAAAATCGAAGAGACGTTTCTTGCTGTTCCCGACGCCAAACTGGCGGGGCAGCACCTCAAGACGCTCACGGCTGAGCCACATTTGGCTGCCACCCCGGAAGATCGCAAGACCGCTGAATATGTCGCGCAGAAATTCCGCCTTGCGGGGCTCGAGACCGAGATCGTTCCCTACCGCGTGCTCTTGAATCAGCCCAAGGTTGTGCGTCTGGAAGCGTACGACGCTGCCGGCCATCTGCTGATCAGCGGACCTACGCGCGAGCACGTGGTGGGCGATCCAGGACAGGACGATCCGCGCGTGGTAATGCCGTTTAACGGCTCTTCCGGCTCCGGTGATGTGACCGGCGAAGTGGTGTACGCCAACTACGGCCGCGTTGAAGATTTCGACCAACTGGCAGCGCAGCACATTGACCTGCACGGCAAAATCGTCCTGACTCGCTACGGTTCCAACTTCAGGGGCGTGAAGGCTTATCTCGCGGAACAGCGCGGGGCAATCGGCATTCTCATTTATTCTGATCCGCAAGATGACGGGTACTTCAAAGGCGACGTTTATCCGTTGGGCCCGTGGCGTCCGGACACAGGCGTGCAGCGCGGCTCGGTTCAATACCTCTTCAAATATCCGGGCGACCCGGAAACGCCGGGCGTTGCGTCGACTCTCGAGCTTCCGGATTCTCAGCGCGTTTCGCCCGACGGAAATCAGCCGCACATCGTTTCCATCCCCATCAGCTACCACGATGCCGCACCCATTCTGCAAGCTCTGAAAGGCGCGAGCGTGCCGCAAGGGTGGCAGGGCTCATTGCCCTTCCGCTATCACCTGGGACCGGGAGGGGTGAAGGTCCATCTCGTATCGGAGCAGGACTATCAACGGCGCATCATCTGGGATGTGATCGGAAAAATCAAGGGCTCGGAATTCCCGGACGATTGGGTGGTTGCCGGCAATCACCGCGACGCATGGGTATACGGCGCGGTCGACCCTTCCAGCGGCACAGCCTCAATGCTGGAGGCTGTTCATGGCATCGGCGCGCTGATCAGATCCGGCTGGCGTCCAAAACGGACCGTTGTCTTTTGTAGCTGGGACGCCGAAGAGGAAGGGCTGATTGGGTCAACCGAATGGGTTGAGCAGCACGGAGAGGAACTGAACCACGCGGTCGCCTACTTCAACACGGATGTTGCGGTGGCCGGCCCTGACTTCTCGGCTGCTGCTGTGCCATCTCTCAAGCAGTTTGTGCGCGAAGTGACACGTTCTGTGCCCAGCCCAATGGGATCGACCGTCTTCGAACAGTGGAAGAACACACGCCCTAAGCCGGACGAACATCGGAAATCGAACGCGCCGTCGGTGCCGGAAGAAGTGCATGTCGGGGACCTGGGTTCAGGGTCCGACTTCACACCGTTCCTGCAGCACGCGGGCGTTCCATCCACCGATATTGGATCCGAGGGCCCCTACGGTGTTTACCATTCCACGTTCGACGATTATGCGTGGTTCATCCAAAACGCTGACCCGCACTTCGTTTATCTGCAGGAAATGGCGCGCGTGTTTGGGCTTGAGACCATCCGGATGGCGGACACCGATGTGCTGCCATACGACTACGTGACCTATGCCCGCTCAATCAGTTCTTACATTGACGCAGCCAAGCGCAAAGCGAGTGACGCAAATGTCGGCCCGCTTGATTTTGGCCCCGCGCAGGCATCGGTTGCACATTTCCTCGCGGCTGCCGAGGGGGCGCATGTCCGCCAGCTTGCTCCCGTGGGCAATCCTGCGAAATTGAACACGGCCCTCCGCCAGGCGGAAACGGATTTAATTTCTGAAGCCGGCCTGCCTAACCGGCCCTGGTACCGACACACGATCTACGCGCCGGGCGAGTACACAGGCTACGCGGCAGTGGTGATTCCCGGGGTGAATGAAGCGATTGACGCCAAGGACCAACATCGTGCTGCCGCGCAACTGGTGGTTCTGAGCAAGGCACTTGAAGATGCCGCCAAGACGCTGGAATCCGGGGAATAGATATGGCGTTCCAGTCCACCAGGCCATTCGCGACTTTGTAGGAATGAAGAAGAAACAGTTTCGCTGCGGGCCGCATCGAAAGCCTATATGCAGGCGGTTTGCGCCATTTTATTTTGTACCGGAGCTCTGGCTGAACGATCAAGATTAATTTTCCGGCTCATTTGAGCCCTGCACTCGGAGGCGTCCCGCGGGGACGGCCCGTTGAGGAGTTTTTCTCATGTTTAATCTCATGGTTGGTCTAGTTGTGTTGGCGATGGTTGCGGGGCCCGCAATCCTGTCTTTGGTTGAAAACTCATGGTCTGGCGAAAAAGACCTGTTCTAAAGCGCGTCATGTTCCAGATAACTGGGTCCAGATAACGGGTTTCATCCAGCCGATCCAGGTAACGAGCCGACTCTCCCGCCGGCCTTTTCCTTATTCGCTGCGCCGTCCGATACACCGTTTCTTAACCCAGTCCATACACACTTAGTGGGAAGACCCATCACCCGTTTTGTCCAATGGATTCATGCGAATAGGGTTCGGATTGCCCTAAATACAGGGTACATTAAATACAAATCACACAGAGTTTGGGAGGGGGTCCACCCCGGGGATGGCGAAGAAAAGCAAACGCCGTCGCGGTGATTCGTCCAAACTTTGCTAAAGGAAATGCAATGCATGAGTTGTTAATCGGTATCATATTTATCGCAATGATTATCCTGCCCGCTGTCCTTGCGGCTAGACCCCGCAATGAATCGGAAGACGAAGCCTGATAGCTGCTTCAAGAACACCCTACTGACTTCTTCCGGCGACCCTTTTTGCGCCCTCGGAACACGCTGCGCCTTTCAGTCTCGATCCAACGACGGTTGACCCCATGGGTCTGGACTCGTATCGTTAAGGATTGACGATGAAAAATTCTGGAAATACCGTGCGGATAGGAGTTGCGGCAGCCATTATCCTCGGCACCATCGGGTGGCTTGCCTATTCCGGCTACGGCGCCAACAAGAGCTATTACGTCACCATTGCCGAACTCGGCGGCATGGGCGACAAGGCTTACCACAGCCAATTGCGCGTGGAAGGCTTCGTTCAGCCTGGCTCGATCGAACACAACGGACCCCACGTTGACTTCATTCTGAACGAATTTGAAAGCCATTCCCCCAAAGCACCTTCGGGGCGGCTTCTGAAGGTCACCTACAAGGGATCCGAGCCGCCACCTGACACCTTCAAGGACGATTCCCAGGCCCTGGCCGAAGGCTCGTATGGCCGCGACGGGGTTTTCCACGCCACGGTGTTGCAAGCCAAGTGCGCCAGCAAGTACGCCCCCGCGCAGCCGAATCACCCCGGAACCACCCCGGCCACGCCCAATGCAACGCCGGCCAAACCCGCTGCCAGCCCGCGAGCAGGAAATGCCACAGCAACGGCTGTACACCCGCCCAACCCGGCTTCCTGAGGTGACGGCGCAACGAGCGGGTACGCAGGTCTGCGCCCGCCTGGATGGGGTTTCCAAGCTCTTTGGCTCGTTTGCCGCGCTTCGCCAAGTCTCAGCAAACTTTGAGGCCGGTCGGTGTTACATACTCATCGGAGAAAACGGCGCTGGCAAATCGACATTGCTGCGGATACTGGCTGGACTTCTTCGCCCCAGCTTCGGCACGGTGAAGGTGTTCGACAATCTTGATCCCCATGACGCCCGCGACAAGATCGGCTACATGAGCCACGCCGCCATGCTTTACGACGAGCTCACCGCCCAGGAAAACCTGCGCTACTTCGCGAGCCTTTATCCTGGTTGCGCGTGCCTTTCGCCAGCCGAAGCGTTACGGCAGGTGGGGCTTGATCCAGCCTTGACGCGTACACTGGGCCAGTATTCCCAGGGAATGCGGCAGCGCACCTCGTTGGCACGAGTGCTGCTGTCGGTGCCGCAACTTCTCTTACTTGACGAGCCATTTTCCAACATGGACGTGGAGTCCGCAAGGCAGATGGTGGACCTGCTGGCTGGGTTCCGCCAGGGCGATCGCACGATTGTTATCACTACGCATCAGCGTGAACTGGCCGCTCCGATTGCCGATTGGGTGCTGGCACTCAAGGCCGGGCGCGTGGCGTCAATGGAAGCTGGGTCCCCCACGATGGGTCTTCGTCGTGGGGGTGGTGAGCCCGGGACTCTGAGTTTATGAAGACCAATGGTGCTCGCTTTCTTGAGAACCTCGGCATTCCTTTTGAGCTTCGTGAGTACGAGGTCGATCCAACCGACCTTTCGGCTATCACCGTAGCCAAGAAGATAGGGATGCCGGCCGAGCAGGTGTTCAAGACTTTGCTGGTGACTGGCGGACCCGGCATCTACCGTTTCGCCGTTATCCCCGGTGATGCTGAACTGGATTTCAAGAAGCTGGCCCGCGCCGCCGGTCTCCGCAAAGTCGAGATGGCTCCGCTCAAGGATGTGCAGCCGCTGACCGGCTATATCCGCGGGGGCGTCACGCTTTTCGGGGCCAGGAAGCCCTATCCGGTTTATATCGATGAAACGGCTATCCTTTTTGACAAGATCAGCGTGTCGGCCGGCGCGCGCGGGACGCAGCTTATTCTCAGCCCCAACGATTATCTTCGCGCCGCGCAGGCCCTTGAAGTTGAAGTGCAAACCGCCGATTTGACGAAGGATGTTGCGGCAACCACCGGAAAATCTCCATCGCCTGAGGCGGGGCGCCAATGACGTCTGCGCTCTGGTCGCACCTGGTCAAGGATCTGCGCATTGAGTGGCGCTCGCGCGAAGCCGTCAACTCCATGCTGTTTTTCGCGCTCCTCGTCGTGGTCTTGTTCTCGCTTGCCTTCTCACCCCGCGGCGCCTTCTCCCAGGAAATCTCTGGCGGCGTAATTTGCGTCGCTACCTTGTTCGCCTC
>Ga0302140_10007753_pt1 | contig 13409 bp, 10 predicted proteins | sample I_Bog_E1_1_FD_202095 | JGI IMG/M metagenome (GOLD analysis project Ga0302140, IMG submission 202095) | Peat permafrost microbial communities from Stordalen Mire near Abisko, Sweden - I_Bog_E1_1 | ecosystem: Environmental > Terrestrial > Soil > Wetlands > Peat | place: Sweden: Abisko, Stordalen...
GGAGAAACCCATGGCTATGTAGGCGGTGGGGGTTTCGGCGCGGGGCCAGAGGAGGTGCTGCTCGGCGGCCTGGTGCTTGTGGAGGATGAACTGGAAGGTGCCGGTGAGGAAGGTTTCGAGGGCGGTGATGTCGACTTCGCCGTTGCCCTGGCCGGCGTGGCCGTCTCCGGCTTCGAAGAGGGCGCCGTCGGCGTGGACGGGGTAGAAGATGACGGAGCCGGCGGTGAGCTCCTTGTTGTCCATGTTGCCGCCGTGCATCCAGGGGGGCGCGGAGTTCCACTTGCCGGCGGATTCGGGCGGCGCGATGCCCATGGAGCCGAAGAAGGGGTGGAGGGGGATGGTGACGCCTGGGGCGAAGTCGGCGGTCATGCGGGTGCGATTAAGGGGGATGATTTTGGTGCGGCCGTAGGGGAAGTCGTCGGGGAGGAAGCCGCGGCCGGCGCCGAAGCCGTTGCAGGCGAAGTCGGTGGTGATGTCGGTTTTGAGGACGCGGACTTCGAGGATGTCGCCGGGGGCGGCGTCGGCGATGGCGACGGGGCCGGTGAGGATGTGGCCGCCGGGGCCGCGGTCAGATTGTGGGACGCCGGCGTAGAGGGGGGCTAGCCAGGTCGGGATTTCGTCGGGGTGGACGCCTTCGGAGAGGAGGCGCTCGGGCGGGCCGCAGGTGGAGGCGGTTTGCATGATGACCGTGTCGCCGGAATGGACCGTGAGGACTGGCTTCGCGTGCGCGGAGTAGTAACCCCAGGCTACGGTGGTGGGGGTGGCTTGGAGGGTGGCGGTGGTCTGCGCTTGAGACTGAGAGAGGAGGTGCGCGGCGATGGCGGCGGCTAGGAGGAGGCGAGGAAGGCGCATGAGGTTGTATAGCACGCAAGGGCGGGCGCGGGAGCGATTGCTAATTCGGAGGAGGGCTGGCTTCTTCGCAGTCGGCCTTGTAGCCATCGTGATGGGCAGTCCGACAGAACCAATGCTGCTCTTCTTCCAATGATGAAAATTTAGGAGCATTCGGGTACAAGGCGCGGAGGCTGCTGTCTGCTGCATCTACAAGATTGAGTGAGGCTGCGTCTAGAGCATAGGTGAGAATGAATGGAATTGCGGGACGGTAATGGCACTTCCCAAAGAAGACGACACTCGTGGACAATTCGTAGCTGGAAATTCCAAACCTATGACTTGTGTTTGAGAGATATTGCAGGGCTGCAGGAACACATTCCTTTGCCAGATATTTGGCGGGCCAATAGAGGTCTTCGCCGTCGTCGAAGTGCTCAGTGAAATTCCGATTTAGATACGAGCGCGCTGCTGGGCTTCCGGAGTGGTAGGCGAGGTGTTCGAGTCCGTCCCGAATGTCGGGATTGGTGGCACTTCCGTATTGAGCGAGGAGCTGCGATAAGTGACCGCGGCGGCGAAGCTCGTCAGAGATTGGCCAGCCACTAGCGGATCCTTCACCGACGCCACAGATATGCCAGTCCGAGAAACAGCGGACGAGCTCAGATGTGGGTAGCGATGGAAGGCGGTGCTCCAGCTCATCGCTGATCGCGTAGATGTCCCTTGCGCCGCATACTTTCAAATTTTCGTAACACGCTACGAGTTGCGGCTGGGTGAAGTGGGTGAGATCGGGTTGCAGCTGGTTTTGAGCAGCTGCAAGTGCGGGCAAACCTAGCAGGATCGGCAGCAGGTATTTCAGGACGGCAGCCATGATGAGCCGAGCATACTCCAGCTTTAGATGCGGGGTTGTGGGCGGTGCGGGTGAAGCAGATTCCCAGAGGGAATGACAGAAAGAAAGGCAAGTGCAAAAGCAGAGGCGGCTGATGTGCGATATGAGGGAGAATGGAGGGATGGGACTACCGGAACACGCTATGTTTGCGCCTTCGCAGAGGGTGCATTTTATTGGGATTGGTGGGATTGGGATGAGTGGGATCGCTGAGATCCTGCTCACCATGGGATATGTGGTTTCGGGGTCGGACCTGCGGGCTTCATCGACTACCGAGCGGTTGGCGCGGTTGGGGGCTACGATTTATTTGGGGCATGCGGCGGGGAATGCTGCGGCGAGTGATGTGGTGGTGACCAGCTCGGCCGTGGCTAAGGACAATCCTGAGGTGGTGGAGGCGCGGGCGCGGAAGATTCCGGTGATTCAGCGCGCGGAGATGCTGGCGGAGTTGATGCGGCTGAAGTACGGGATTGCGATTGCCGGGATGCATGGCAAGACGACGACTACGTCGATGGTGGCGGCGGTGTTGGCCGGTGGGGCACTGGATCCGACGGTCGTGGTCGGCGGGAGAGTGGACGCGATGGGGTCGAATGCGCGGCTGGGGAAGTCGCAGTATCTGGTGGCGGAAGCGGACGAGAGTGATCGGAGCTTTCTGCTGCTGTCGCCGATATTGGCGGTGGTGACGAATCTCGATCGTGAGCACATGGATTCGTATGCGGATATGGCTGATGTCGAGAACTGCTTTGTGGAGTTTATGGACAAGGTGCCGTTTTATGGCGCGGTGACGGCTTGCGTGGATGACGAGCGGCTACGGGGGATTCTGCCGCGGGTGCGGCGTCGGGTTTATACGTATGGCATGGCGGCGGAGGCGGACTTTCGACTGCGGATGTTGCCAGGCGCGGATCATTGTCATGCTCGGTTCGAGATCAATGCGCGGGGGCTGGTGCTGGGGCCGTTTGAGCTGCATGTTCCAGGTAGGCATAATGTGCTGAATGCTACGGCGGCGGTGGCGATTGGGGTGCAGCTCGGGCTTGCTCCAGAACAGATTGCGGCGGGGTTGGCGACGTTTCGCGGAGTCGATCGGCGGTTCCAAGTGCGGGGTGTGGAGCGCGGCGTAACGGTGATTGATGACTACGGACATCATCCGACGGAGATTCGCGCGACACTGCAGGCGGCTCGGGAGTGTGGATATGGGCGGGTGTTAGTGCTGTTTCAGCCGCATCGCTATACAAGGACGAGGGATCTGATGGAGGACTTTGCGGGGGCGTTTGGGGATGCTGATGCCGTGCAAGTGTTGGACATCTATGCTGCCAGCGAGCAACCGATTGAAGGGATTACGGGGGAGACGCTGGCGGCGGCGATCCAGGCGAAGAACGGCGGACGGGTGATGTACACGGCATCGATAGCGGAGGCGGTGGAAAGGTTGGCGGAGGATGCTCGGCCGGGAGAGATGATTTTGACGCTGGGCGCCGGAAGCGTTTCGCAGGCAGGGCCGATGGTATTGGAAGCGCTGCGCGGGCGGCGAGAGTAGGGACAGGCGGGGTCAACATTGGGGCAAGGGAGTGTTCCTGAAGCGATACCCCGGGGGTTAGTATTTCGGCGGCGGGGGCGGGGGCCGTTATAGTTGGGTTAACGGCGATTCTTCCGCGGCCTTGCTCAGGGCCAGGCGGAGATGAAGAAGACAGGTGCGAAGCGCGTGTCCGGGTATGACTCCGGACTGGGCTCGGCGGTGCTGACGGCGCCTGAGGAGATCTACGCTTCGGAGACTGAGGTTCGAGGGATGAGAAAGGGACCAGCGCCGGCGGGTGCACTGCAGCGTGGGTTCGGTAGAGACTCGTATGACGAGCCGGGCGCTGACGCCTATGCGCAGGATGAGGCAGAGTACGTTCCGCAGCGGGGAAAGCTGCGGCTTCGGTTTCGTGGGCTGACGCGAAGTGTGGGTGGACGGATTGTGTTGGGGGTAGTGGCGCTGGCGATGTTGGCGGCGGGGACGGTTGCGGGAGCGTGGGTTCGGTCCTACCTGATGCACGATCCGCGGTTCGTGTTGGCGACGACTGATGACATTCAGATTACCGGCGCGGAGTACCTAACGCGGGGCCAGATCCTAAGCGTGTTTGGAGCGGACCTGGAGAGGAACATCTTTCGGGTGTCGCTGGCGGAGCGCAAGGCTGATCTGGAGCGGTTGCCGTGGGTGGCGCATGCGACGGTGATGCGGTTGCTACCGAATGTTCTGCGAGTGCAGATTACGGAGCGGACTCCGGTGGCGTTTGTGCGCCAGGGATCGCAGATCGGGCTGGTGGACGCGACTGGAGTGCTGTTGGATATGCCTGCGGCTGCGGCTGGCGATCCTCACTACTCCTTTCCTGTCCTGACGGGGCTTTCTGCCGATGAAGCAGCGACCGAACGTGCGACAAAGATGGAGGTCTACGAACAGTTCATGAAGGAACTGGACGGCTCGGGGCAACATCTGACGAATTCGGTGAGCGAGGTGGATGTTGCGGATCCGGAGGACGTGAAGGCGCTGATTACGTCGGGGAGTTCAGACATCCTTGTTCACTTTGGGCAGGAAGATTTCCTGAAGCGGTACCAGGAGTTTGAGCAGCACCTAGTGGAGTGGAAGCAGCAGTATCCAAAGCTGGCGTCCGCTGACATGCGGTACGAGGGGCAGATTGTTCTAGAAATGCAGGGCGATGGCGACTCAGGGACCGGCGGAAAGACGGTGACGAGCGCAAGCGCGGAGGCTGCGGCACCTGGTATTGCGAAGCCGGCGGCGGCAGCGGCGAGACCGGTTGCCGAGAACTCTGCTCCGGCGAAGGCTGCGGTGACGAAGCCCGCTGCGACGAAGCCTCCTGTGACTAAGCCAATACTGAGCGCGGCTGCTTCGAAGCCTCCGGTGCCAAAGCCCCCCGTGGTGAATGTCGGTGCGTCGCGGACCGCTGAGGCGAAGCCTGACTTTTCAAATGCTGCTATGCCGAAGGCCGCCGCACCGAAGCCTGTGGTTTTGAACAATGTTGCGCAGGGCACTGCTGCAGCGAAGCCGGTTTTGGAGACGAATCCATGGGTGGCGAAGGGGAATCGGCCGACGGCTAAAAAGGTTGTGGCGAAGCGGGCGGTTGGCAAGCCGCGGCCGGGGTCGGGTGTGGATGCAGCGAACGAGAAGGTGTTTGCGAGGCTGGCGGCGGCGCATCGGGCTGAGCTGGCAAAGGAGCACCGAGCCGGTCTGGCGAAGGAGCATGGGCCGGAGACTGCGAAAGTTTCGAGAAATGGAAGAACCGGCGTGAAGAGTGGAGTGAATCCATGAATGCAAAGATGGACAACCTGATCACGGTGCTGGACGCGGGAAGCTCGAAGAGTTGCGTGTTGGTAGCGGAGTTGATTGACGGCGTGCTCCGATATCGGGGGCACGGCGTGGAGGTGTCGCGCGGGATGCGGCGTGGCGTGATCTCAGATTTGGGTCCGGCAGCGAAGGCGATCAACGCGGCAGCTCTGACGGCGGAGCGCTCGGCGAAGGCTCCGATTGAGACGGCGGTGGTGGGGATTGGCGGCCCGCATGTGAGGGGGATGAACTCGCAGGGCGGCATTAGTATGGGCAGCCGGATGAAGGAGATTACGCGCGAGGATGTGCGGTCGGCGATTGACCGAGCCCGGAGCGTGGGGCTGGCTCCGGATAGGGAGGTCCTTCATTTGCTGCCGCAGCAGTTTATCCTCGACGACCAGAACGGGATACACGATCCGGTGGGGATGGTGGGGAACCGGCTGGAAGTTTGCCTGCACCTTTCGACTTGCTCGGGGAGCGCATCGCAGAGTGTGGTGACGTGCGCGAATCGGGCGGGGCTCGAAGTGGTGGACACGGTGTTTGAGGGCATTGCGGCGGCGGAGGCGGTGCTGTCGGCTGACGAGCGCGAGCTGGGTGTCTGCGTGGTGGATATTGGCGCGAGTTCGACGGAGTTGGTGGTGTTCTTCGAAGGCAGCGTCGCGCATACGGCGGTGCTCCCGATTGGCGGCGATCATTTTACGAATGATCTCGCGGTCGGTCTGCACGTGAGTGTGGAAGAGGCCGAGCAGTTGAAGCGGATGTATGGGAACTGCGTGGTGACATCAATCCCCCAGATGAACGAGATTGAGATTGGCAGTGATTTGGCGGTGGGCGGGCACGCTTCGCGGATGGTGCGGCAGAGGTTTCTCGCGGAGATCCTGGAGCCTCGGGCACGGGAGTTGTTGACGATGCTGCGCGACAATCTTCGCACCGGTGGAGTGCTGGAGGCCATGGGCGCGGGCTGTGTGTTTACGGGCGGCGGATCACGCCTGGTTGGATTTTTGGATAACGCGGAGAGCTTGCTGCGGGTTCCGGCGCGGATCGGCTATCCTGTGCCGCTGAGCCGGATGCCTCCGGAGCTGGCGCAGCCGGAATTCTCAGTGGCGATTGGAATGTTGCTCTATACGCACAGGACGCAGGTGCGTAAGGCGAGCGAAGAGCAGGGTCTGGCGCAGAAGCTGAAGTCGATCTTTGCGGGGAGTTTCTAACGGTCGGGGTTCGGAAAGCGAGAGCAGAGAAAACGGCGGTTAAGACTGGAGAGGTGCGGCCAGAAGGCGCTGGGAGACGGTAGACTGGGGTATATGAGATTTTGCAAAAGCTTGGCTGTCGTTTTGTTTGGACTTTTGGGATTTGGGTTTGCTGCGGCGGCTCATGCGCAGGCGGGTGTGTATGTGGGATATCAGGCGACGCAGTTGAGCGACATCACGTGCTTTGCGGTGGCACCGATCAAGTGCTCGAGTACGGGAGGCAAGGTGAACCCGGCGGGAGTTCAGGCGGGCATCTATTACGATTTTCGCAACGTAGGGCCGATGCGGCTGGGTGTCGATTTTCGGGGTGGAACGATGCACTCGAACAAGTCGGCGACGAGTTCTGCCGGCGGTAACGACGCAACCGTATTGGATAACGCGCTGCTGGGTGTCAGGGGTTCCTTTCATACGCCGATTTCTTGGCTGAATCCCTATGTGCAGATGTCGGCCGGATACGCAAGAAGCAATGCGACGCTGCCGTTTGGAGCGACCACCAGCTCGTCGGGCACGACGCTTCTGCCGAGGTCGGAAGACAACTTCATCATGTATGAGGGATTCGCGGGGTTGACGGTTCACATCTTTCCGATGATCGACCTGCGTCCTGTAGAGCTTGGGATTGGCAACATGAACCGCGTTGGCAGCAATGGGGCGAGTGTGGATGGACCCAGCTCGGTTGGCGTGAAGTCGATTGGAGCATCGGTGGTGTTCCATCTGCCGTCGAAGTAACGAGTTGTGATTGGTGAAGAATAGGAAGAAGCGGAATTACTCCGGCTTTCTTCGCTGCCCCGCGGAATCGATCGTCTACGCGCAGGGATTGGCTCAGAACGGGACGAGCCGGTAACCGATCTAGGTGCACGAGGTGATTTCTTGAATGCCATCGAGGCATTCGCCGTGCAGAATGAAGAGAAGCGAAAGCCCAACGCTGAAGGAGATATGCCCATGTACCCGCCGCCTGGAGACGCAACCGGCGTTCCGCACGACTCGCCGGACGATAAGCAGCAGGATTCGCTGCGGATTCAGTATCACGAAGAGACTCGGCGGAATGCGCGGATCAAGGTGATCGGCGTGGGTGGGGGCGGCAACAACGCAATCAACCGCATGATCGAAGCGAATGTTGAGGGTGTTGAGTTTATCGCAGCGAATACTGATGTACAGGCTCTGGAGGGGTCGCGTGCTCCAGTGAAGTTGCAGTTGGGCGTGAAGCTGACGAGCGGTCTGGGCGCGGGAGCGAACCCCGATGTGGGCCGGCGGGCGGCGCTGGAGGATTCAGACAAGATTATTGAGGCGCTCGAAGGTGCGGACATGGTGTTCGTGACGGCCGGGTTGGGCGGCGGAACGGGTACGGGCGCGGCGCCGGTGATCGCATCGCTGGCCAGCGAGATGGGCGCGTTGACGATTGCGGTGGTCACGCGGCCATTTGCATTTGAGGGAAAGCGTCGTTCCATGCAGGCGGAACGAGGGTTGCAGGAGCTCCTGGAGTCGGTCGATACGCTGATCGTGATTCCGAACGACAAGCTGTTGACTACGGCAAAGGATGCAGGCTTCTTTGAGAGTTTCCGAATCGCGGACGATATTTTGCGCCAGGGCGTGCAGGGGATCTCGGACATTATTACGATTCCGGGAGTGATCAATCGCGACTTCGCGGATGTGAAGACGACGATGGCGGGGATGGGCTACTCGGTGATGGGAACGGCGCGGAGGTCCGGCCAGGACCGCGCTCGCGAGGCGGCGATGGCGGCGATTGCTTCACCGCTGCTGGAGGCCGGGGCGATTGACGGCGCGCGAGGAATTCTGATCAACATCACAGGATCGAGCAGCTTGAAGCTGAGCGAAGTGATTGAAGCATCGTCGATTATTCAGGAGGCAGCGCACGAGGACGCGAACATTATCTTTGGTGCGGTACTGGACGAGACGCTGGGCGATGAGGTGAAGTTTACGGTGATCGCGACGGGGTTTCGCGAGGCCATGCCGGCTCGGCGAGAGCGCATGATGGCTGCCTCAGCGTTGCCGACGGCGCATCATGAGATTGTTCCTCCGCGGATTGTGTCGCGGCCGCTGGTGTCGAGGGCGACTCACGAGGAAGAGCCTGCGGCTGGCGGGTCGCAGCCGTTGATCTTTGCTGCGGAGGCTCCGCGAGCGACGATTCGGTTTGCTAGCGAGACCGAGGTGGAGGAGGCGCTGGGCGGTGGAGTTGATGGGGAGTCGACGGCCACGGTTGTGAGTGAGTCAGCGGTGGAGGCTTCGGCGCAGCGGCCTGCGTATCCGGTGTCGTCGTACTATGAGACGGCACGACAGCAGGCGTGGCAAGAGCCAGCTCCGCGGATCGAGTATGCCTCGCACACGGAAGAGGACTTTAAGGCTTCCGAGCCGTCTTACCAACAGACGGCCGAGGAGTTAAGTGAGATGAGGCCCGCTGAAGCGGCGGCGGTGCCGGGTTCGGTGATTGCAGCGCCGATTCCTGTGGTCGTCGAGCACATTGCGCCGGTGCAGGAAGCTATTAGCCCGCGCGCCGTCGGGCAGAGAGAGTCGACTCCAGAGCTGGTTCCGGTGAAGGCTTCGGTATTTGACGATGATTTTTTCCGCAGGTCGAACCAGGAGACGGATGCCAAAGCTGCTGAGGATGAGGCGTCGAAGGTGTGGCCGGATGCGCGGGTTCCTTCGTTTGCGGGGTATGCGGGCGAGTCGACCGCTGAGAACGATGAGCTGGATATTCCGGCATTTTTGCGGCGAAAGACTTAGGACGTCGCGGTCGATGACCGTCGGTTTGTGGGGTGGGCGGTACGCCACGAAGCGTGATGAAGGACGGTAGGTTTCCTTCGTATTGCGGTCACTGACAAGATGACCCAAGAGTACGAACGTTAGATGTTGAATTTCTGCGGAGAAGGGAATCGATGGGACGAAGGATTTCATGGTTGGTTGCCGTATTGCTGATGCTGGCGGGCGTGTTGAGCGCGCGTGCGACGGTGACGCCGGTTCGGCACAGACACCGGGCCACTGCAGCGGCGAGCTCGCACCGCGTGGTGGTGCACAGCGCTCGGCGAACCGGCCGCGGTCGCCGAGCAGTGGCGCATGCTGCAGGTCGGAGTGCGGTTGGAGGACGCGTAGCCGTGGCGCGGGTGAGGGGTCGGCGAGGACGGATTCGGTACTATGGGGAGCGGTTTACTGCTAGCAGCTTTACGGATGTGAACGCTCTGACCGCGAATGATGTAACGGCTGGAGAAGATCCGGTGGTGCGAGCGGCGGCCCTGGAAGCCCTCGGGAACATGAATGGGACGGTGCTGGCAATCGATCCTTCTGACGGGCGGATCCTGGCGATGGTGAACCAGAAACTGGCGCTGAGTGCGGGAGCGGAGCCGTGCTCGACGATCAAGGTGGCAGTCGCGTTGTCGGCGTTGAAGGAAGGCTTGGTGAAGGCCGATACGCCGGTGAACCTGGGTGGACATTATTCGGTGGACTTGACCCACGCGCTGGCGCGTTCGATTAATTTGTATTTCGAGGTGCTGGGGCGTTCGATGGGTTTTGAGCGCGTGAAGCACTACGCAAATGAGTTTGGTCTGGGCGAACTGGCGGGGTATAACATTCCGGGCGAGCACCTGGGCGTGTATCCCGATAGAGTGTTGCCGGCGGCCAGTGGCGGAGTTGGCCGGATGTGCTCGTTCGGCGAGAGTATCAGCATGACACCACTACAGCTGGGTGCGTTGGTGAGTGCGATTGCGAATGGCGGAACGCTGTATTATTTGCAACATCCTACGTCTCAGGCCGAGGTTGCGAACTTCCACCCGCAGGTTAAGCGGCTGCTGGATATCAAGGATGTAATTCCGCAGATTCTTCCTGGTATGCAAGGTGCGGTGAATTTTTCGAATGGAACAGCGCGCTCGTTACGAACGAACTTTGGGCAGTTCCCGGTGTTTGGGAAGACGGGCACGTGCTCGGATAACGGGACGAGGTTTGGCTGGTTTGTGAGCTATGGCGATGCGCCGACGGGAAGGATCGTGACGGTCATTTTCCTGGAAGGTGGAAGGGATACCTTCGGCCCTAAGGCTGCCGAGCTGACCGGGCAGTTCTATCGCGCGATGTACGACCGGAACTACTTCCTGCAGTCAAAACCGGAGACGACGGCTTCGGTTGGTAGCGGCATAGGCGCGCGGTAGGCGTCTGCATCCTGCCAGAACAATTGCATCCTGATGATGCCAGGTTGGGCATCCTAATGGCTGAGGCAGTGGCAGAAAATGAAGATTCTAACGGCAGATGAGATGGGCTCGGCGGACCGACGGTCTGTCGAGGCGGGCCTAACGGTTTGGACGCTCATGCAGCATGCAGGCAACGCGGTGGCGCGGTTTTGCCTGCTCTGGAATGGGGTTTCGAACGACGATGGGCTGGTGGTGGTGCTTGTCGGCAAGGGAAATAATGGCGGCGACGGCATGGTCGCGGCCGTGCGACTGGCTGAGGCTGGTTGGCGGGTTCGGGTTGCGTTGCTTGGGAAGGCTAGTGACCTTAAGGGTGAAGCCGCACGGGCTTGGGCGATGCTTGGCGATCCTTCTGTATCACGCAGACCTGAGGCCGAGCCTCTGGATCAGAAGCAATCCGGTTTAGTACCAGAGGCGAAGCCAGAGCAAGCGGTTTCGGTGGAGACGGTTGAGATTGAGGACGCCGCGGGATTGCGGTTGGCGCTGGAGGGTGCGACGCTTCTGATTGACGCCGTGGTGGGGACTGGTTTCAAACCGCCCTTGCGCGGGCTAGCGGAGCTGGCACAGGGGTTATTGGCGGAGAGTGATGTGCCGGTAGTCGCCGTCGATATGCCGAGCGGGTGGGATGCGAATTCGATGGAAGAGAAGGCTGCGGGGGCTTTTCGCGCGGACGCGGTGGTGACCTTTACGGCTCCGAAGCTGGCGCATGTGTTTGGACATTTGACAGCGGAGACGTTTGGGCCGGTCGTGGTCGCGGATATTGGGACGCCAGAAGGTGCGATTGAATCGGCGACGGGGCTGACGTGGGGTGGGAGTTCGAAGGCAATCGCAGAGGTTCCCCGAGCGATCAACGGAAACAAGGGACGACTTGGGCATGTGTTGCTGGTGGGCGGGTCGTTCGGCAAGGCAGGCGCTCCATCCATGGCGAGCGTGGCTGCGATGAGGTCGGGGGCTGGATTGGTGACGGCAGCGGTGCCGCGGGATATCTTGTCGATTGTGGCGGCGGTCGCTCCGGAGCTGATGCTGACACCGCTGGCCACCGAGGGGTCGGGCGGATTGGCGCTGGAGGCGCTGGATGAGGCTTCCCTGGCAACTATGCTGAAGGGGATTTCGGTGGTTGGGATTGGGCCTGGGCTGGGGCAGGAGGGGTCGACTCCGGAATGGGTGAGGACGTTTGTTGAGCGCGTAACGCTGCCCATGGTGATTGACGCAGACGCGCTGAATGCGCTGGCCGGGAGGACGTCTCTGCTAAAACATCGGGTGGATGCTGCGGGGAGACCTCGGACGATTGTGCTGACTCCTCATCCGGGTGAGATGGCTCGGCTGGTGGAGATGAGTGTGAAGCAAGTTGAGGCGGATCGCGTTGGATTGGCTCGGCGATTTGCTATCGACCACGGCGTAACGCTGATTCTAAAGGGCTGGCGGACACTGGTGGCACATCCGGATGGACGGGTGGCTGTGAATACTACGGGGAACCCTTCAATGGCGAAGGGTGGGAGTGGCGATATCTTGACGGGGATTGTGAGCGCTATGCTGGCCCAATATCCGGAGAATGTGGCTGAGGCTGTGGAGGCTGCGGTGTTTCTGCATGGGCTGGCCGGAGACTTTGCTTGCTTGTCGCAGGACGAGCACACCGTGCTGGCAATGGATACGGTCGGGCATTTATGGCAGGCGTTTCGAGCACGAGTTGTTGATTCTGATGGGCTTACATGGATCTCCGGGACTGCCGCCAATGGGACGGGGCGATGAAAGAGTGGACTCGAGAGAAGCGACTACGGACGCGTAGTGAAAATGGGACACTGGCTCTAGGGGAGATGCTCACGGAATTGCTGCCTGCTCCGAAGCTAGTGGTGTTGCGAGGAGATTTGGGTATGGGGAAGACGACGCTGGTGAGGGGCATGGCGGCAGCGTTAGGTGCTGATTCACAACAAGTTACCAGCCCGACATTCACTCTGGTGCACGAGTACAAGGGGAGGAAGACTCGGCTGATTCACCTGGATTTATATCGACTGGAAGAGGAGCGGGAGATTGATGGAATTGGCTTGTGGGAGATGGCCGAAGGCGCGGATGCGCTGGTGTTGGTGGAATGGGGGGATCGCTTCGCGAGCGTGATGGCGCGAGCGGATGCAGAGATCGCGATTGCGCAGGGTGAAGCGGAAAATGAGCGTTTGTTGCTGGTTCAGTGGTAGGGACAGTGTAGATGCGAAAGGCCGCGAATGATCGCGGCCTTTATTTGTGCAGTTAGATCTGTTCGATCTTAGGAACGGGCGCGCCAGTCGGCGTTGGTACGATCGCGAATGGCGATGAAGCTCGGAACGAAGATGGTGGAAGCGGAAGCGAGTGCTACGAGTGCGAGGTACATAGTTTCTCCTGTGGCGCGCGCGACCGGGCAGGCCGGGATTGCGGCGCTCTACTACAACGTTTGGTATCGGTGATGGTGGTCCGTGCCTCCGGTGATGAGATCTTGACTCAGCCGTCGCGGTCGCGGGGAAATTTGAGGCTTGTGCGGTCCCAGGAGCTCACCAGGAACGTTCATTCACCGGTCACTCGCTCAGTTTAAGGAGCAGATCGGGATCTTATACACACAACCTGTTACGGATAAGAGTAGCGATTGGTTCCGCCGGACTCAATCTTTTTTGTCGTCCGGCTATCGCTCTTCCTGGCTGTTATTCGCACGCCACCCTTGGATTGTTGGGAAACAAGGCGAATCAGGTCTGAGTGTAGTACGGGGTGTATGCGATGTTGGTTCCGTGAAGGAAGAATAAACCCGAATTATTTGTAAAGAACGGGGGTCTTCAAGACCTTTTTCGGCCTTTATAGCGGTAGATGGCGCAGAGTTCGTCGCCGGTAGAACCGTATTCCTTTTGTTCAGCTATGGCCGCGAGGTCGGCCAGATGGTCGGCGGGGGACATGGGAACCAGACCGGTCCAAAGACGGGTGAAGGCAGGGTGGTGGTC
>Ga0302140_10007755_pt1 | contig 13406 bp, 12 predicted proteins | sample I_Bog_E1_1_FD_202095 | JGI IMG/M metagenome (GOLD analysis project Ga0302140, IMG submission 202095) | Peat permafrost microbial communities from Stordalen Mire near Abisko, Sweden - I_Bog_E1_1 | ecosystem: Environmental > Terrestrial > Soil > Wetlands > Peat | place: Sweden: Abisko, Stordalen...
TTCATTACTTTTATAGCTATTTATATTTGATCAAAAACAGACTATATTAATATAAATAATATCAAAACAATGACATAAATTTTAATAAATGGCCAAGACTTCGAAAAAAAGCCTTTAAAGTCTTAAAAAATTGTCTCCTTTAGAGCTTTTCTAAAACGAAACTTAATCCCTAAAAAAATTTAAAAATGTCTGATCAAACAACAGATTCTCCTCTCCTTGGAAAAAGGAGCCGTAGCAAATTCCTCCTCGATTATAATGATGATCTCTGTAAAAAACCATAATTTTCCGTTCTAAAATGTTTCTTAAGATGACAAAATCTATGGTTCATCAGAAATCATTAAAAAGTTGAGAACAAAGGCCCAAATGGTGAAAAACATTCCAAAATCTCCAGAATCGCAGTCCAAAAGAGAACAACGAGAAAAAAACCTAAAATCAGTTCCGTTTAATTCCAACGCTGATTTGCGTCCTGGTGAATATGTTGATAAAATTTAAATTTTCACGAAAACAATTTTAAAATCTTTGCAGAATTTTATTCAGCTATACAAAAGTTTCCTTCACACACAAGGGAAATTCCTCATCCAAAACAAAAAAGTTGACCATTCCCTTTTCAATACGTTTTTTCAGGATATTTATGATCTTTTCAACTTTGTTGAAAATGCCGGTGGATTCGAAGAAGTTACAAGTCAGAATTTATGGCACAGCCAAGATTTGATTTTTATTGATATTGTGTCCGCTTCACAGCTTAAAAGCTTGAAAGAGTTTTATGAGCACTATTTATTTCATTTTGAGAAGTTTTGCTCAAAGAAGGTTCCATCGATTCAATTAGAAAATCATGAGAAAAAGATAGAAAAATTAGATCCTTCCCTACTTGAAGAGATTCCTATCTTCGTTCAAAACAGTAATTTTAATATACGTGATGATGGTTTCATAAAAGATATAATAACTAATAATTTTTTCATTATTTATTGTTTTTCTTTTTTTTAAAGGCGCTTTCGAATAAAACATGTATTTTCCGAGGTGTGTTGGAAGAATTCGGCTTTAAAAACAATATGTTCTTACCCTCAGAAATTGCCAAAATGCATGGAGAAGAAAAGATAGATTCCAGAAAACAACATCCAGCAGTTTTCAGCTTTAACCCTCAAGCAGTCAAAAGCAAGCAATTTTGCAAATCCTTCACAATCAATCAATATTATGTTTATCAACAAGAAAATTTAGATGGTATCTCACAGGATTTTGTTTATTTTGCTGTGAACATTGATATCGGTCATTGGAAAGATCATATGGAAGAACTTGAAAAAGTACCGAAACAGATATTTTGTCAGTCAAGTTTTGACTCTTTGGCTTATCTCAAGCAGCCGATTTTGGGAATAACCTCTCCACAGTTATATATGAAAGTGAAGGGTTGTTGGACAGGTGGGCATATGGAAAATATGAATCTTCAAGCAGTGAATATAAATCATGGTAATATTTTTCTTAATGTTCATTATTAAATATATAAAAGGACCTGATGATTGTGAATGGTACACAATAGATAATACCCATGTGCAAAAATTCAGAAAAGTGGTGAAAAAAATATTTGATTTGGATATTCACAAAGATGAAGGATTGTGGTTTTCTAATGTAGATTTCTGCCTGGAAAATGAAATCCCTGTCAAAAAGTTTGTTCAAAAACCTGGGGACATTGTTTATACCAATTCTGGAACTCTGCATTGGGTAAGGTCTAAAGGAATCGCAGTTAATTCTTCTTGGAATGTCGCTCTGAAAAATGTCGAGGTTTTTCAGGAAATGTATAGAAAACTTGAAATCAATAAAACAATAGCTTTTCCAACAATCGTTCCAATCAGACTGCTCACTTTAGAACTTTTGAAGAAAGAATACCAAAAATTGCAAAATGATTTCTTTGATCTGTGTTATGAAAAATTGAAGTTTTTCGTTCAAGAGGAGGAAGACGAAAAAAAGAAAGCAAAGATGAAATTTATCAGAGAGCCAGAAAATTCATCAGTTTTTTTCTGTGATGGATGTCATGAAGAGATTTTTTTATATTGGGTGCATTGTGAAAATCCTAATTGCCTTAATAAGTTCAATTGTTATTTTTGTGTGAAGTGCTGCAAATCCCATGAAAGAGTTTGCAATTCCTCTCAGTTTCAAGGGTATAAGAAATATGATGATTTTGAAATACAAGATTTGATTTTTGAATTGGAAGAGTTCAAGGAAAACCAAAGAAAACTGACTGAAAAAAAAGAAAACAAAATGGTTGACAAAAAGGAAAACAAAGTTATTGAAAAAAAGAAAAGCAAAGAAATCAACAAAAAGGAACTCAAAATACTTGAAAAAAAAGAAAACAAAGTGATTGAAAAAATAGAAAACAAGAAACAAAATGATGAAGAGAAATACAAAATCAAGAAGAAGCAAATAGATACAGATATGGAGCCAAACAATTTGATGGAACATATGATAGCTGTGAGCAAAATCTTGCATGTGAAAAAGGATGAAACTAAAATGGAAACAGAAAATATTTTGTCTGCATTAATTTCTTCTACAAATAAATGAATTTAAATAAATGAATTTAAATAAATGAATTTAAATAAATGAATAACTTTTAAAAACTCATTTCATCAAAGTTATTTTATAAATTTTTTATTCCTCTATTCTTAAAAAAAATAAAAAGAAAAAATTTTACTTAATAAAATCAATAAGAAAAAGAACATTAATTTAAATAATTTTATTTTCGAATTAAAAAATATGACAATTTGGTTTTAAGTTTTTAAGTTGAAAATTGATTAAAATATCCAAGTTCCTGTCTTTTTTCCTTGAGGTATAAAACTGATTCAATTCCATCAAGAACCATCTTTTCGAAAATCAAATCTCCTAATTCGACTTCAACTTCAGTTTCTTCATCCCCATACTCAACCCAATCTTCTTCACATTCAATGACTTCCTGAGCAAGCATTCTGGCCATCCGATCTTCTCTAATTTGTCCTAAACATTCATCATCTAACAAAATTCCTTCCAAAAATTGTGATTCTTCCTTATCATGAATAAATCCGCATAAATTAGAGCTCCATTCCATTAATTTATCCTTTGCTTTATTCAAAATCTCCACCAAGCCCCGATCATCAATTGGTCTAAACACAATTTGTCTTGAAAAAGGTTTCCAAGGAGATGGACGGCCTTTTAAGCCATATGGCCTTAAAAGATCTAACGCTTCATTGAAACTGTCAAAAATGGCTTTGTTATGGATTTGTTGTAGTTCATAAATGCGTTTTTTATTAGCAAGACAATCTTTTTTCTTTTTTGCCAATTTTACATATAAAAATTAACAAAATTGTCAAAATCTTACAAAAAGGACTTTCTCAAGGTCTGTGAAGATTTCAACACCTAAAATCGGCTCTTTATAAAAAGCTGGATACATATAAGAGTTCTCATAGGCTTCGGATGAGCTCGTTGTGTCATTAATCAGGTTCAATTGGAGCAATTTCAATTTTTCCAAAGGAACCAATCCAAGAGGAACATTCATATTCTTGAGAAATTGGTCTCTATATTTTCCTAAAAACAATATTTTTATAAAAATAAAATGCTTTAAAATTTTTTCGACTTTTAATAAGCTCAATCAATTCATTCGAATATTCTTTAACTGCTTCAATATTCGTAAAAATGCCCTGGCCTCCCTTCGCCACTTTTTCATCTGGTTCTGACTTGACTCTATATTGATCTAAACAAATTATATGATAATTAAAATGAAAAATGAAGAATTTCATTAGAAACTTAGATTTTTAGGTGAAAGTATCTGATCTTTAAACCTCTTGTTTCCCATGACATCTTCTCTCGAAGGCGAATTCAAAGGTGGAAAATGCTCTTGAATATCTTTTCCAGCGACAAATCCTCCTACCTTCGGACTTTTCTGCGCATTTGGCAAAGTTATTTTCTTTCCCTTGAATAAATCAAACATATTGCCTTCATTTTTCAACTCTTCAATCAATTGTTCGAAAATCAATCCCGAAACTTGATCAATTTTTTTATTCAGTTCATTATTTTTTGATGTGAGGAACGTCATATCAGATTTGGAATTTGAAAGCGACCCCAAACTTGAGCTCACAGACAAATTATAATTTCCAAAATCATCATGGGATAAAAATTTCGGTATTTCTGAAATTTTCTGTTTAATGGATTCAAGACCATCAACATTTTCATTTCCTTTGACTTCTTCCTTTTTCTCGATTAAAAGTTTTTTTTCCTTTATTGCCTCAAAATCCAAATTGTTCGTTTTCAATGGTTTAGTGAAATTGATATTGTTTTCTGATATAATTTTTATATTTTCCAAACTTGGTTTCGAAATTTCTGAAAGTGATTTAAAGGGTTCCAACGGGTTTTTAAACCCATCTATAAGAATTTTCGGTGAATTTGTGCTCACAGATTCTGAAGTTAATTGTTTATTGACAAATGAATTCACATTTGCTTCAAAGTTCATATTTCCTGATAAATTTTCCTCTAAATTGAATTTTTTCACTAATACTTCAGGATGTTTTTCCATTAACAGGTCATTTTCTTTATTTTCCTTATTTTTCTCATTGGAAGCCTTTAAAACCTCATCTTGGATTTCTAATTTGTTGATCTGTTGAATTTCAAGAGAAGATCTAGCTTTTTCTTCCAATCCTTCAAATAATTGGAAATCCTCTTCTGAATACGAATGTTTGAATTCCATGAATTCCATTTTGTCTTTATTTCCCAAGGATTTTCTCATAAACATCAAATCCCTTTGAGTTCTTCGCATAGTCAAAGCAGCACTTAACCATCCTTTTTCAATTTCTATTTTTTTCCTCATCATATCTTCTCTTTCAGAAATCACCCATTTCTCAATCTCCTCAGATTTTGATTTGAAAGTCCTTGGAGAAACTCTTTTATTTTCCAACATTTTCTTCATATGATCAATTTGGGCTTGATGTCTCAATAATAAGGCTTTTTCTCTGAAACGAATTAGACTCAACATGTTTTCTTTATTGAGGAATTCATGGATCTTTTTATTGGTGAATTCACGGAAAGGCTCTTGATCAAATATAGTTGGGGTTTTATTCCCGGCTGGACTTGGATTCCAACTTAGGCTTTGAGCTCGTAAAAGCTTCTCAGAACCCACAGCTCGACGAAGATCACCTATTTTCGAGATGAATGAAGGAACTTCATCCTCGATTTGTAAATTCTTTTGCTCGAGAAGTTCGAGTGGAACCGGTTGTTTTGAAATTTTGCGAATTAGATCTATTTTATGAGTTTTTTCATTGGAGTCATATGAAACTTTGATCTCTTCTATGGGAGATTTTATTGGTTTCTCGAAAAACTCAAGTTGTTCATTTCTTTGGAATTTATCCTCGTTTTTAGTAATAAAAGGCCTTTCTTCGGTTTTGTCATTTTTTTCGAATTTTTCAGTTTTTTTGTTGACAGGATCGTTTTTGATTGGTTTTTCATCCTTTTGTTCTGTTTTTTTTTCTTTCTTAGCATTTTTCTCTTTTTCCGCAGCTTTTTCATTTTCTTCGTCGCTTTCTATTTCAATTTGTAGGTTTTTCGAGTTCTTCCGTGGTGGTTTCATCTGTCCCACTTCAGTTTCCTCTTTTTTTATATTTTCCTCTGTATTTTTCGAGCTAATAATATTTGGAATATTCGTTTGGATGCTTTCATCTTTAAATTCTGAAGAATTGATGATCCCTTTGAGATTGACAACAGGAAGATTTTGTAAAATATCAAGGAATTTAGTGGCTGTTTCATTGAGTTCCTTTTTCTGGCAACATAATTTCATATATTCCAAAAATTCCTCCCATTTCATTTCAGGGTCCTTCTTTTTTTCTTTGATTTCATCAGTATTTCTCTTAGAATCTTCGAAAATCGTCTTGATTTCTTCCTGTTCATTTTCTAAAGATTCCTTTCTTTCTTGGAAATTGATCATGGTATTCATGGAGGCGATATTAGAAATTTGAATGTTTTTATCGCTGAGCATGCCTTGTTTATTAAGATTATCTTCATTTAAATGGCTCAAATTCATGATATGTTCGCTTTTATCGAGATCTTTCTTGACAAAAACCTCATTTTCTCCAGAAATTATCTTGGGAAGAATTTTCCCCTCATTTTGTTCATTTTTCTTCCCATAAAACAAATTGTTATCAATTAATTTCGGTAGGTTTTCTGAGGATTTGATATCGAATTGAATTTCCTCGTTTTTTCCTCCTAATTGATAATAATCAAAATCCTCCCCAGTCTTATTATTCAAGAGCTTTAGCTTCTTATCTAATTCTTCCCTTTCCTGCTCATTGAAAACTCCCTCTTCTTTCATTTTTTCATTATTTTGCTCATTTTTCTTCTCTTTCTCCTGAAAGAGATTACCAGGCTCGTATATTTCATCAAGACTATGGGATCTCCTTAGGTTTTTATTGGCTGCTTTGGTACTTGGAGAAAGAGATTCATCATTCTGGTTATTATTCTCTTGAATTGGAGAGTGAGATATTTCAGGATTCATCTCTTTAAGGGCCATCAATACATAATAATTCAACATTTTTCGTGTATGATAACCTTTCCACACCTTTTGAATCAAAGTAGCTGCAGTATTAATGATAAAAATCATTTCTTCCTCTTCAGAAGAAAATTGCATTGTCTGTTTTTCCATGAACATTTCTTCTTGTTCCGGGTAACGGTTTGAATCATCGAAGGGATTTTTTCCTTTTTTGAGAGGGGTCTGATGAGAGTTAAGGTTGGAATGATCTGAAAAAGAGGGTGATTGTTCTGAATGTTCTTTATTCGAAGTATTTTCGTTCTTGGGAGTGGTTTTCATTTGGTTTTGATTTTGTGGATTGATTGTAATTTTTTCTGGATTTCTAAATAAATTCATTTTTGGAGGATTTTTCTTTGGAGGATGTTCCTTAGTAAAGGCTGGTGTTTTTGTATTATCTTGAATAATCGTTGGCTTATTTGGGTTATTACTAGTCAAACTTGGATTTTTGGGTTTATCTTGATAAAAATCTTGGTTTTTCTCTTGTTCTGGAGATGGTGATTTGCTTTTATTCTTGATGACTCCTAGATTATGAGCCATTTTCTGAGATAATATTTGGAATTGTTCCTGAATGTTTTTTTTCTTCTGCAGGATCTTTCCATGGAAATCTTGGCTTTTTGATTTGACATGTTTCACTGTTGAAAATTCGTTCGTCTGGTCATTTCTATTACTACTGCCATAAACCATTTGTTGGAATTGTTTTTGTAACAAATCATAGATTTTATTCTCATCATTTTGAGCAAGTCCTTCGGAAGGGTTTCTTTCCTCCATTTGTTGTTTCCCCATATTATGAGAAGATTTGGCATATTTGGATCTATTGTTATTATTAATTGCTCCAGTTGTGGAGGATTTGACACTAATTCGACTATAGGCTGCCTTCATTTCTAAGTCCTGTATGTTTTTCCGTATTCTTTGCTGTTCTTCTAGCATACCCTTGATTGTATTCCATCTTTCTTCTTCAAAACGTTTCTTTTTCGAATTCATCCAATTCAATATTTCTGGGTTGCTCTCCTTCTGACTTTTCTTGTTTTCAGGTTGTTCCTGTGGTGCTGTCTCTTGTTTTTGCTTTTGGAGGAATTTTTGAAAGTCATCAAAGTTCATCTCGTTCAAAAATCCAAGCCCCAGTCTTTCTCTGCGAGTTTTCTCATCCAACCATAAAGAAATTGGTTTTTTCCTCAGACTTTTCTGCGAGTTCAGTTCTGCCATTTTCTCAAAAAACGAAATGTATTTCTTCTGATTGAATCCCCAAGGGAATTTAGGTGCAGAGTTATGAGTTCTATGCATTGATTGGGCATGTGAGTTTAATTTCCTGATCTCTTTATTCTGATGATGTAAAGATTGTTGTTTGATGTCTTTTTGTTTGATTTCTTCGTTTTTTCGTTGTTGAGTAACCAATTTTTCCATTTGATATTTCTTAAGGTTCTGATGGATGAAATCTTGGAAATGGGCTAAGTCACCTAATGTGGGGCTTTGATTGATTTCTTTTGAGCTAACTTGATGTTTTTTTTTCTTGGATGAACCTTTTTTCTTTCCTTTTTTTTTCAATTTAATCGTTTCTTTCAAAGTGAGCTTGGCTTTCTCTTGATCTTTATCAGGAGGAGGCGGACTTAAGAAATTGTTGTTTTTTTTCGACATTTTCGCTTTTTCAAGTAATTTGACTGCCGATAATTTTCCCATGGATTGGGTTTTGAGTTTGGGAGACTTTTTCGAAAGGAGGAGAGGTTTGACTGATGTTTTTTTTTTGGAATCTTCAATGAGAATGGGATATTTGGTCAAGGAAGAAGACTCGTAATTAAGAATGTTATTTTGTTCTATTTTGCGGCCGGTAATGGAAGAAGGAGGGTCTTTGGAGGATTTTAATGCGGGTGATAGGAATTTTTTATCTAGCCTGGAGCCAATGTTGAAATTAAAATTGATATGAGTGTTGGTGTTGTTGGTGTTTTTGATGTTGATATCGAGGGAGTTGGGTGAATTATACATACAAGAAATTTTTAAGTTAAAAACTTCTAATGTGTTTCGATTTGTTAATATAAACAGATTTTGTTTTTAAATCGGAACTTGAAGAGAAATTTAAAAAGTTTTCAGAAAAAACCAAGCAAATTCAATAAAAAACTCAAATGTGCCTGCCTTTTTATTCCGCTTCTATCGACCCTCCAACTGACAAATGTCGTACCTTGGTGACCAGATTGAAGACTTTGTTCTACATCCAACTAGTTTTGGCCATCATAAAATGTTTCTTCCTTTTTTCTGCAATTAGTTCAGGAGACGCTTATTTAGATTTATTTTCTTGTTGCGCTTTATACCTCGCATATTCCCATATAAGCCATATGGGTTGTGTCATTCACATTTTCCTCTCTCTTTATAGTTTCATTAGCGAATTTGTCATCATAGGGACCTTTGTTCAGGATGGAATCCCCTTATTTGGTGTGAACTCCACGAATAATTTTTATATGGCGATTGTTTTCATAAGTGTGATCTTTTATATTGTGGCAATTGTCATAGTTTTTCAAGCCTATAAAGAATTCAAAGCTGTTAGTATGGAAGGATTACTTCAACAACCAGGCTTGGGAGGAGGAGGATATTATGATCAAGAAGATGAACAAGATTATGGACAACAATATTATCAACCTCAACAACCAGCACAACAACTACCTCAAAACAGGCCACAACCACAACCCCAACCACAACCAATCGGTCAATCACAACCCCAACCACAACCTGTCAGAAATGTGCCTGCCAATCAAAATGTCCAAATGACAAATTCGGCAAATAACCAACAAAGCAGCTCAATAAATAGAAACTCTGGGGGATTCCAAGCTTTTGCTGGCACAGGACACAAAATTGGAGGAAGTTAGTTATAATATTGCGGAAGGTTTTTGTTAAGTTTAAGTATATGTTGCTTTTTAGAAAATGATAGAAAAAATAAAAATTTTGGAATTTTAATTTTTTTTTGGATTTCTTGTTAGTCGAGAACATTTAAAAAAAACCCTGAAGTATTATTAAAAACAACTTGCCAACTTCAAAAGAAGCAAAATAAAATTTCAGAAAAAATTCTAATGAAAACAATTGAAAGACATTTCAAAATCATTAAAAAATAAATGAATTTTGTTTATTTTCCCGTCTTCCCTTTTTTTTTAAAGAGGTCCTTCAATTCATCAAATTCATCCGGAGGTGCTTTCCATTTATCTTTCTTAAACCCTTTTGGTAATTTCCTATCCTGTGGCTTCAAATCCTCATTTTTCGTATTGTTATAAGAACTAACAGGAAACTTCTCCAAATTTATTCCTTCACCATATATCATATTTGCGGTCTTGAAAGTTTCATTTGAGTTGATTTTCTTGATTTCCTAAGGAGTTTTTTTAAAAAATGGGATTAGAATAAAAACTCATACTTCTTCAATCATTCTTATTTTATCATCAACTGTATAGTTGACAGTCGCTTTTTCTAGCGAAATGTTTTCAGCTCCACCTGCCAAAAATCCCCAATCTTTGTCCCACACTGCGGTACAATTCAGCTCGTTTTGAATTCGGCCCACCCAATTTCGATCATCAGCAACCGCATCGTTCGATTTAACAAATTTAGCTCCACCTGCTGGAGCTTGTTTTGGAGGCATTTTTCCGTGATTTGATCAAAAAAATTATAAAATGGTTTATTAATTTCAGTTATGTTTTTCCTTAATAAAATGAGATCATTTTTGTTAAGAAAAAAATAATTGTCGAAAAAAAATTTAAATATTGATTTTTAAAATTTTTCTTAAAAACAAAGCAAAGCGACAATATTTAAAGTAAATTTGAATTTTTTTAATAATTTAATTCCGGCAATATTTTTCAGACTTAACTACATAGATTTTTCTAAATTTTTTAGAATGACGCAAAATTAAAATTTATTGATTCCTTATTTAAAAATTTATTCTGTCCAAATCTCATAATTGCAATAAAAATTAATTTTCAAAAATTACTTCCCATGGAAAACCTCTTGAACAAACCTGTTTTATCAAATGAGATGATTTCAAACGAAAGGTTGGAGTGTGCCATCTATGCTGGCTTCATCATTGGATCCACCTTGATGCTGATTCATATAATCTTCGGGAAATTAGCACTGGCTCAGGGGACGAAGGAGAATAGCCGAATTCATCGTGTTTTCATTGAATTCCAACGTAAAAGTTTCCATATGATAGGTGGCTGTATCAACTGTTCTCTTTATCATTGGGGTATGAAGAAAGGTTTGCTTTATTCCGCCTACATGGGTGACGGTGCTGGCCCAAGACCTGCAGGAAGTTTAGATGCGGCAGCAGCATTCATCGCTGGATGTTTTGCCATATGGGCCCTTGAAGCATCTCGTTTGATGATTCCATATGTCAACAAATGGTATTTGCAATCCTTCAAAGGGTTGATCCGAGATAAAGAAGTTGATAAGGCTTCAGGAGTAGCCTTTTTTATTCCAGGTTGCGTTGCAGCAATGATGGCAGCACCAAGCAATTTTGCCATAATGGGAATATTGTTCCTTTCAATAGGAGATGCAGCTGCTTCAATTGGAACAGCATGGGGCTACATTCCTGTAGGAACCTCCAAGCGTAGAGTAGAAGGTAGCATTGGTTGCGCCATTTGTTGCTATTTGATTGCCCTCTATCTTGGGTTAGACTCATATGTCGCACTTGTCACAGCCCTCGTTGTTTCTTTTGGAGAAGTTCTTGCTGAAGTTATTGGACTTGATGATAACTTGGTGATCCCTATGTTGGGAGTCTTGGGAGTTAGAATCGCTCTTTCTTCACAATTTGGAGCAATGGCAACTTTCGCATTCTATACTATTTGCACGGGAGTGGTTTTGGGGGTACTCGTTGGTGCAACGACTTCAAAAAATCAAGGCTCTCCTTTGAAGAAACAAAATTAGATGGAAAATGGAGAGAAGGAAAAATAAACATTGAAATATGTTAAAAAAAAAGAGAAAATTCAATAATTTAAAAACAAAAATTAAAATTTTTTTTTTTAATTAATTTAATAATAAATGTCCATAATAAAACTTTTCAGATTCTTCCAAACTTCAAAGAATCTTTCTTAAATTCTTCATATTTTTCATTAATTCAAATTTATTTTTCATCTCTAAGACTTAATTTAAAAGTTTAAATTTTTTTTTTTTTAACTCAAAATCAACTCAAAATTTTGCTTAATTCAAGCTAAATGTTTTTGTTGAAAGATAAATTCTGCCTTTTGGATGTTTTCAATAATAATAAACAAACAATGACTCAATTCCATCCCTTTCAAGATCAAAATCCAAGTGGCCAAGAAAATCCAATAGATGAAAGCCAATTTGTTGAAAAAATGCGAGCTCTCCCATTTTCCTCGCAAGCTCAAAAGGAAAATTTCGAGAGATTTCTTAAACTCAGCCCAATTAAGCAAAGTCAACTCTTAGAAAATGTTGAATCCAGAGGGTGTAATTTGAGTAATTGCACAATCTTTACCATGGGCTTGATGATCTTTCTTTCAATGGTTGTGGGGTTTGGCGTTGTTGGCTATTGTTATTCAATTAAAATGTGCATCACTTTTGCGATGGCAGTTTTTCTAATGATTCTTTTGGACTCTATAAATTGCCTTTGCATAAAAAAATGGTTCCCTAAAACCAATCAAAAAACTGTTCGGCTATATGTTAGCCTCATTTTTGGGTCAATTAATCTATGTCTGCTTGTGCTTTTAATATTGGAATATTCTTCTTACTTATTCGAAGAATTTTATTTTTGGGAAGCGATTTTAGAAAGTATGGTTTCTTTTGGTTTGGGGCTTGCATTATCATGGGGTTTATTTCCAAATTTGGAAGAGTTATTTCAGAAAATATTTGTGGAATAATATAGAATTATTAACTAATAATAAAATGAAAAAAATAATGATAGTTAAAAAAGACATAGTTCATAATTTGCAGCTTCTCCTACTTCATCTTCGAAAGTAAAATCATCGCTTTTTTTTCTTTTTTCTTTAACTTATTCGATGTCCATCTGTTTATTCTCTTAAAAAAATCCAATCTTTAACTCATGCTCATATTTTTTGATATAATAAGCTTGAAAAATTTCAATATCAAACTGGTCCTTCATTATTAGGTTCTCAACAATCCTTGTGTTTGTGAAGAAAGTTCTTCTCTTTATATTGTTCCTCTCACCCTTAATCGATTATTGGTCTCAGATCGTTCAAAACTCAGTGTCCTTTCTTTATTTTATTGATTTCGGGGCTTTGAAGCAAATTATATATTGACTTTCTATCTATTTATTTTCTTCTGATTCTTCCTAAACAGTAGTTTCATCATAAACGACTGAAAGCTCATATTTCTCTTTGAGTTTCGAGGAGACATTGAATCATAGGAAGCTTGAGTTCAATATTATCAAGATCCTTCATATTGGTGATTTTATGTATCAATGCTTTTGATCGATTCATCTGGGAAATCTGAGACTGTGAGGATGATGCTTTTTTCACTAATAAAATCCCATTTTTCTTTGTGCTTCGATGAGTAAACTTTTTTTCCATTTGATTATCGTGATTGTTTTCGCTTATATTTTCTCCATATAACCTTTGGCCCTGGACTTTCCCCCCCTTTTCCTCCTCTTGTAACCCTAATTCCTTTATTTCTGGCATCTCTTCATCATTCTCTGTATAATCATTGACATAGCTCCTCTGACCTATTGAATTATGTGTAGTTCCTTCCTCATTGCTTTCCCTTTCGTCAAATTAGCGATTTGATAGTGATAGGTTTTTTTTCAATTGATAAGGTTTGGATTTTAAGCCGATTTTTATTACATTTTCGATAGGAAAAAAAATTTTGAAATTTTCCTAAAAAATTTAATGATGGCAGAAATTTTTAAAAAAGAACGGACAAAAGGGTCTCTTTTTATTAA
>Ga0302140_10007758_pt1 | contig 13404 bp, 12 predicted proteins | sample I_Bog_E1_1_FD_202095 | JGI IMG/M metagenome (GOLD analysis project Ga0302140, IMG submission 202095) | Peat permafrost microbial communities from Stordalen Mire near Abisko, Sweden - I_Bog_E1_1 | ecosystem: Environmental > Terrestrial > Soil > Wetlands > Peat | place: Sweden: Abisko, Stordalen...
TTCCAGCCAGCGTTTCAGCCAAAAATCTGGCGTTAGAATGATCCTCACCCAGGCGGAACGGCATCTTTTCGAGCGCGATCAATCCAGCCGCTGCAAGCACGCCACCCTGGCGCATTCCGCCGCCCAGCGCTTTGCGATACACCCGTGCCTCAGCTATCCCATCCTTGCTACCCACCAGCATGGAGCCAACCGGCGCACATAATCCCTTCGACAGGCAAAACATCACCGTGTCAAAGCCACGCGTCAAAGTCCGCGCATTCTCAAACACATCTCCACCCAGCGTCGTAGCCGCGTTGAAGATACGCGCTCCATCCAGATGCACCGGCAGTTTGTGTTTCTGCGCGCCTGCCCATATCTCTTCAAGAACCGGCAGAGGAGTCACCGTGCCACCGGCAAGATTGGCCGTGTTTTCAATCTCGATAAGGCCCGTCGCCGCGCGGAACGTGCTTCCCTTTGCAAAGATCACCGGCTCAATATGACTCCAGGTGAGAATTCCCTGCTTGGCCACAACCGGACGAATCAGACACCCGGAAAAGCTGGCAGCCATCGCCATTTCCCAATCGAGAATATGCGAACGCGACTCACAGATAATCTCCTGTCCGGAGCGTGTATGCAGGCGAATCGCAATCTGGTTGCCCATCGTACCAGTCGGCACAAACAGCGCAGCCTCCCGCCCAAAGATCTCCGCAGCTCGGGCCTCAAGCCGGTTCACTGTTGGATCTTCGCTATACACGTCATCGCCGACCTCGGCGGATGCCATCGCAGCCCGCATTTCATCGGTTGGCTTGGTAAGTGTGTCGCTGCGTAGATCGATTACTGCTTCCATAGAAGGCAAGATTGTTCTCCCATTTAAATGTCTGAAGTCACTGTGCGATGGATTCAGAGCCTACGCCCAATCCAATAAACTCGGCAAAGACGTCATTCGAAATCAATCGGCCACGATCCGTCAGCCGCACGACCTGGTTCTCAATGGTCAACAAATGATCGGCTTCCATCCGCCGAGCAACTTGAACCGAAGGTTCTACCTGTTCCTGCCCAAATTCTCTGCAAAATGCCGCAACATCCACACCAGCATTACGCCGCAGGCCAAGGAACCAAGCCTCTTCCAGCTGATGATGCGGACTCAGCCACGCAGTTTCGTGCATAGTTCCCGTCCCATCAGAATTCAGATATTCCTTCAAATCATCCGTAGTTGTTCCACGTAGAACATTTCCATCCTCCGCGCACAACATAGACGAAGCATCCAGTCCTAGGCCAAGATACGGACGACGCTGCCAGTAGCGCAGATTATGCTTCGATTCCATCTCTGGTTTCGAAAAATTCGAGATCTCATACTGCCGCAATCCAGCGTTTGAAAAAGCCGTGATCGCGTCCTCATACATAGTCGCGATAGCATCGTCACTCGGAACCAGTCCTGCACTATAACGCGCTCCGCCAGAGATGAGCTCGCGTCCCAAACGCGAGTCTTCATCGATCTCCAACATGTAAACACTCGCATGAGGCGTTTCGCATTCCAGCAGAATTTCGAGCGAATCCCGCCAGGATGCGAGCGTTTGCTCCGCCAAACCGGCGAGTAAATCGAGGTTAACGTTCGTAATTCCGGCAGAACGCAGACGCTTCAAATCATTCAAAACATCGGCGCGCGTATGCAATCTTCCACTCAACTGCGCCTCTCGATCGTTGAACGATTGCACACCAAGCGAAACGCGATTGACGCCAGCCTCAACCATCGCGTCAAGAGTGGCGTCTGGGAGTTGGCCGGGTGCGCATTCTATTGTGATCTCCGCAGAGTGTTCCACGTGGAACATCTCCTGAATGGCTGCGAAGGTTTTTGTAAACAACTCAGGTGCCAGTAGCACTGGTGTGCCGCCGCCGAAATAGATGGTATCCACTTTATGCGGCAATTTGGCCTGCATCGATTTAGCCCATTCAGGGGCAGAACGCAGGTCTTCGATTAGGCGATCGACGTAACGAGTGTGTTCGCTGGCCGGGTATACGCCGGAGGCGAAGTTGCAGTAGGTACATTTGGCTCGGCAGAATGGAATCGAGAAGTAGAGGCCGAGCGCGTTTTTGGGGTAATCCGCCATTGTGTTTATTTTCTCATTCGGGGCGGCTTCGGTTGTTGAGGAGGGCTCGGGTTCCATGTAGATTATTTTGGCGGCTGATTCGAGAGATTCGGGCCAATTGCTAATTTGTTGAAAGTTGTTTGGTTTGTTGGACTTTGCTAATGAAGTAACTGGCATATGCCAAGATTTCTGCTTTGGATACTGTGAAATTGCATTCTTACTAGAATGAACGTTCGATCTATTGAGATATAATCCGTTCTATGAGCAAGGTTCTGGTAACGGGCGGATCGGGATTTATTGGCAGCCATGCGATTCTGCAACTGCTGGCTAAGGGGCACACGGTGAGTACGACGGTGCGAAGTTTGAAGCGTGAGGATGACGTGCGCGCCATGCTCAAGGTTGGTGGGGCCAGTCGTGGGAATACCGTAACGTTTTTCGCGGCGGACCTGGAGAAAGATGCAGGCTGGGCAGAGGCGGTTGCTGGATGCGATTACGTTCTGCATGTGGCTTCGCCATTTCCCGCGAGCGTTCCAAAGGATGAAAACGAGCTGATTGTGCCCGCGCGCGAGGGAGCGCTTCGGGTGCTAAGGGCGGCTCGGGATGCCGGGGTTAAGCGGGTGGTGATGACGTCTTCGTTTGCAGCAATTGGATACGGGCATGAGCCGCAGGAGATACCGTTTGATGAGACTGACTGGACTGACCTGAACGGAGATGTGCCTCCTTACCCGAAATCAAAGACGCTGGCGGAACGAGCTGCGTGGGAGTTTATTGATTGTGAGGGCGGAGGGCTGGAGCTTTCGGTCATCAATCCGGTGGGAGTACTGGGGCCGGTGCTGGGACCGGATTATTCGCCTTCAGTTCTATTAGTGCAAAGGCTGATGGATGGTGCTGTTCCGGGTTGCCCCCGGTTGAGCTTTGGTCTGGTTGATGTTCGCGATGTGGCTCAACTGCACATTCAAGCAATGACTGATCCCGCAGCGAAGGGAGAACGATTTCTGGCAGTTGCCGGGGAGTGCGTGTCAATGCATGACATTGCGAAGTTGTTGAAAGAGAATTTGGGAACTGCAGCGAGACGAGTGCCTACGCGGCGGGTGCCGGACTGGCTGATTTGGATTGCATCACTTCGCGATCCGGCGGTGAAGACGATTTTACCGGAGTTGGGGAAGGTCAGGAATTCTTCGAATGCGAAGGCGCGGCGAGTCTTTGGCTGGACTCCGCGAACGAATGAGGAATCAATTCTTGCAACGGCGGAGAGCCTTTTGCGGCTCGGACTTTTAAAAGACAGTAATCGCGGCTGAAGGCTGAAGCTTCTCGCCCTAGGTGAAGCTTGTGCCCACGTGGCCTCAACAGTATTTTGTCGTCCCGATTGCTCTGCCTTTACTATTTTGACGAATGGGCTAACTGAAATTGGACCAAACCGTTTATCAGCGGCTTCCAGTATCCAAAAACCGTCCACGTGCTCCTTGGCTTCCACATAGCGCCCGTCGGAGACAAGCACCTCCCCATCGGGCTGCTTCCGCAGAGTCTTCGCGTTGGCTGCCGGGAAAATCCCGCAGGCGAACTTCGTCACGCCTGCAGCATCACTTTCGCGGTCGAGCGCGTGGATCTCGTAGATCATCGCTTGCGTTACTGTGGACGGGTCGAAGTCGTCGCGCATGTAGTGGGAAATCGTACGGAGACCCGAATTAGCGGAGATTGCACGATCGGCGCCGGCACCCGTTTCTCATTAGCAACCTATAGGTGACGAGAAGGGCGTTTATCGAGACCAATCGTGACGACTTGTCACCGACTGTCAACGAGTGCATCGCCCTGTTCACACCAGCCGAAATTCCGCGACACCAGGCTTCGTAAGCACAAGCCGACTTCCACTACCTTCGACCTGATTGCACTGCATCAGTACACGAGAAGACGTCAGCGTCCAGCTTTGATATAGGTCCAGCCCTGCTCCCGCTTCCTTACGAGTTCCGCGATACCAGCGGGCACCACTTTGCTCCCTGCGACAAGATACGAAGCATTTATATTCTGTTTCTGCATGGTGTTGCCACGCGCGACTAAGAAAACGTGCGGTGATTGCAACTTCGCAATTTCGTTCGCGTCAGGCCCTTCTTTCTTCAAAAACGCGATGCCGGGACTGAACGCATCGATCTCGATTTCGACCGGTTCAGGGCCCAATCCGCTTATCAGATTTCTCACGGTATTAGCCGTCAGTTGCCAGTCCGCTTCATCCGGTGAGGTTACTGCAAAAAGAACCCGATGAGCCTTTACTTGGGCTCGCATGGGCAGGACGGAAAGGATCGTCCCGAGAGCAAGAGCAAGTATCAACGTTTGCCGTTTCATGCGATTCTCTTCAACGCCCGATGGCGAGTTTAATAGCCAATGCGACAAGCAGAACGGCGAACCCTCTGCGAAGCACAACGTCGGACAGATGCTGTGCCCAGAGACCCCCAAACCAGCCTCCGACAGCGAAGCCGACCGCGATGAGAAAGGCCAGCTTTAGATCGACGTGTCCGGCTTTGTAGTACGTCCAGAAGGCGAAGATGCCGATGGGCAGGAGCAGGGTCGCAATCGATGTACCCTGCGCAGTCTTTTGTGACATTCCATAAAAGAAAATCAGGGCGGGAATAAGGAAAGCTCCGCCCCCAATTCCGATCATGCCGGAGATGACTCCGATGACCGCGCCTAAGACTAGCCCGCCAGCAATTGCAACTGTCGTCATGATTTGGCCTTCTCTGGATTGTTCCACGGCATTCGGCCAAGAACGGATGCCATCATGCAGGTATTGCTCACACCTGCATAGACCAGACCCGCACCAATCAGAGCGGCTCCAATGAAAAACTTCTTCGAAGTGAAGAGTCCAAGGCCGCAAAAGGCGAGCACGAGAGATCCCGCCGTCACGCGCACCTGACGCTCCATCGACCAAGGCCTGTTTGCGACAACCATGAGCGGCTTACCCGCACCTGTCCATGCCTGCACCCCACCATCGAGCACCTTTAGCACGGTGAAGCCCTTTTCAGCGAGAGTCTGCCGCGCCCGTTCCGCGCGCTTTCCACTGCGACAGATGAGGGTAAGCGGTTCCGAGCGATCCCAGCCTTCACAGGCGTTGTTCAGCGTTCCAAGTGGTATCAGTTCCGAACCCTCGATATGGCCCTCAGCAAATTCCGGGTATTCCCGTACATCGATCCAACGAGCTTCCATGTAGGCCTCCGAAATCAATCTACACTATATTGCCATATAGTGATATAGTCACTATATGGCAAGACAGGCAATGAGCGACAAAATGCTGGATCTGGTTTCACGGCGCTTCCGCACATTAGGAGAGCCATACCGCCTTCGCATTCTTCAGGAGCTGGAGGCAGGCGAAAAATCAGTCGGCGAGTTGGTCGCCGCGCTGGACGGAAACCAGCCCAATGTTTCCAAGCATCTTCAGATTCTTTCCGATGCTGGACTCATCGGTCGGAGACGCGAAGGTACATCCATTTTCTATGCGATCAGCGATCCGATTGTCTTCAAGCTCTGCGCCCTGGTGTGCAACAGCGAAGCGGAAAAGAGCCGGCGCGAATTCGAAGAACTGGCAGGACAACAGGGACGGGGAAAGCGATGAAGATAAAGCAATTTGAAGTAGCGGGGCTGGCACAATACTCCTACGTGATCTCGTCTGAAGGAGAGGCTATCGTGATCGATCCTATGCGCGACTTCGATCGGTATACGGAGTACGCAGAGGAGCAGGGGCTTGCGATCAAGTATGTGACGGAAACCCATATCCACGCGGACTTCGCTTCTGGAGCATTTGCTCTGGCCGAAGCCACTGGCGCGGAGCTTGCCCTGAGTTCCTACGATCGGGAGCCTTACCGCTACAGCATGGCACACCAGGCAATACGCGACGGCGACGCTCTGAGGATTGGCACGCTACGCCTTCTTGCACTCCACACGCCGGGACACACTCCCGAACACCTGAGCTTTGTGCTGTTCGATGAAGGCCGAGATGTTTCCCAGCCGCTCGCCCTCTTCAGCGGAGACTTCCTCTTTGTTGGCTCGCTTGGGCGCCCGGACCTTTTGGGTGAAGACGCGAAGCAGGAGCTCGCTCATGATCTGTACCGCAGCCTCCATCAACGTATCGGCTTCCTTCCCGACGGTGTACAGGCCTACCCAGGGCACGGTGCAGGTTCACTCTGCGGTTCTGGCATGAGCGAACGGGCCGAATCGACGCTCGGTTATGAGCGTCTTAGTCAGCCCCTGTTCAAGCTGGATGAAGATGCCTTTGTGCACGAGATTCTGGCGAGTGTTCCCCCCATGCCGTCGTATTACCCGCGTATGAAGGCACTCAATTCCAAGGGGGCGCCAAGTGTCGCGAATCTTCCCGGCAAGAATGCGCTCTCACCTGTCCGCATTGCTTCGCTTCTGACCGACGACAGCTTTATGATCGTTGATCTGCGCACACCCGAAGCATTCGGCGGATCGCACATACCCGGAGCGTTGAACATTGGAACAGGTCAGAACCTGTCCCTTTGGGCCGGATGGATTATTTCCCCAGAAAAGAGACTGCTTCTCGTAAACGACAAGGGAGATGACGAAGAGGCGCGCCGCTCACTTGCGCGAGTAGGGCTGGATCAAATTGAGGGGTTTCTGCAAAGTGGTATGGCTGCCTGGGTCGATGCAGGATTGGACTGTACGCGAACGACGCAACTCTCAACGAAAGAGGTTACCGAACGGAAGCCCGATATTCAGATTCTTGATGTTCGCAGCGATAGAGAGTGGAGTAGCGGCCATATTCAGGGTGCGATTCACATTCCCCTGGGTGACCTTGAGAACCGTCTCGAAGATCTGGATAAAGACGCCGAGATCTTCGCGGTCTGCGGAAGTGGGTATCGCTCCAGCATTGCAGCGAGCCTGCTTCAGGCAAATAGATTCATGAAAACCAGTTCTATGAATGGCGGCATGACAGCCTGGAATAAACGGCAGTTGCCAATTGCAGCGAGCTGAATGCCCTCTCGTTAGTCGCCCTCTGATAAGTGCTCCCAAATGCGCCTCCGTGAAAGAAAGGAGCTCGCTTGATGCCAAATCGCCGAGGCACGCATCGAGACCAGATTAGTAACGGTAAGTCGGCCTATCGTCAGTAACTGGATTGGGCAGATCAACTTCAGAAAAGCGCGTTTGTCGGCAACTTGGGCGTTTCATCTGATGCCAGCCTCAAAGAATTTATCGAACTAATTTTGCGCAATCCGCCCATTTGCATCTAAGTAGAGTAAATGGGGAAAAGGCCGCGCGGAGGCAAGGGATAAATGAAACTCGTAGGTACGGGAATAGCAATCATGCTGGCAGTCGGGGCGGCATATAGCGAACCAATTACAGTGAAGCACACGCTTGGAGCGGAGCGCGGTTTTCTCGTGGTCCGGTCCGAGACAGGGAGGACGCTCGGCGACGGTGAACTCATCCAGTACGCCACGGGAGATGAAGTACACACCACGCTCACCTTCCGTTTCCTGGACGGTTCCCTGGACGAAGAAACGACCGTCTTTCGCCAGCGTGGCACCTTTGAGTTAGTGCGCGACCGACACGTACAGCGGGGCCCTTTCTTCAATGAAGATACCGACATCACAGTAGACGCGCCGACCGGCATGGTCACAGTGAAGACCACAAACAAAAAGGGTGAATCCAAAACAGAAACCAACCACATGGATCTGCCCAAAGACGTTGCCAACGGCATGGTGGGCAGTTTGGTGCTCAACGTGAATCGCGATGCTGCGTTTAGCGTGGGCATGGTGGCGGCCACCAGTAAGGGACGTCTCATCAAACTCGACTTCACCAGCACTGGCGAACAACCCTTTCGCATTGCCGGCCGAGCGAGAAAAGCTACGGTCTTCCGTATCCATCCTAACCTCGGCGGAGTAGCAGCCGTCATAGCTCCAATCATCGACAAGCAGCCAAAGGACATCATGCTGTGGGTACTGGAAGGCGACATACCGGCGTTTATACGAGAGGTGGGTCAACTCTCCGAAGGCGGCCCAATCGTGAGTATTGAGTTCGCCGGAACGAGCTTCGGAACGGCTTCCCGAAAGAAGTAAGGTTTTCAAAACCTTTGATTAAAACATTTGCAGCAGCAACATTTCGGATGGCCTTATAGGACAGTCCTAACCCGGAACACGCCGGGGAGCTAGTCTGCTTTGCCAACCAGCTTTTCTTTGTATTCCTTTTGCAGGACAAAGAAGGCCTGCTTTTTTACGCCCTGTTCGGTGATGAGGCCTTTGCGGTTGTAGTAGTCCTCAATTCCTGGCAGAACGCGGTTTGGCGAGCGGAAATCCATCAGGATCCAGGGACTCATGCCGCGTAGTTGAGGGATTCGGTTCAACATGCCGAACTGGTGACGATAGATGTTTGCCTGATACTCCTCGGTCCAGCGTTCATTGGGCTTACCGTGCAGGCCGGCCTTGGCGTCTCCGCCAAACTCGCTCATGATGAGTGGCTTGTCATACATGATCTTCCAGTCAGTTGTGTCTGCTGTCTCGGGATGCTGCTCGTACCAGCCGATGTATTCATTGGTTCCGATGACATCAAGATACTGGCCAAGTGGATCGTCGACCACCTTGGTGGAGCGATCTCCATTGCTCTCGGTGTGGACGAGAAGCGCTGCCGTGATCAGGCGTGTTGGGTCCAGTTCGCGTGCATGAGCTGCCAGGCCGCTGATGAACTTTGTTCGCGCGTCGTTGAGCGGTGTTTCGTTGGCCATGGACCAGAGAATGACCGCTGGATGATTGCGCTGTGTGTTGATGAGTTCGTCGAGCTGGTGTTCGGCTTTGGCGTAGACCTCAGGCTTATCAAACTGCACGGCCCAATAGACGGGGTTTTCTGACCAGACGAGAATGCCCATGCGATCCGCGGCGCGCAGCATGGTTTCATCATGAGGGTAATGTGCGAGGCGGACGAAGTTTGCACCCAGCTCTTTAGTCCAGCCGAGGAGTGTTTCTGCATCCTTGCCGGAGTAGGCGCGACCGGTGCGATAGGGCGCCTCGGCATGGATGCATATACCGCGCAGAAAGATTGGCTTGCCGTTCAGAACGATTTCATTACCGCGCACTTCAATGGTGCGGAAGCCAATCTCATCGGTGATTGAATCTGCGCCGGTCTTGACTGTCACCTTGTAGAGCCTGGGGGAATCTGGCGACCACAAGGAGAGTCCTGGCGCTTTGAACTGGATTGACGCGAGGGAACCTTCCGTTACTGTCGCTGTTGTTTTCGCTTTTGCTTCAGGAATCTCGACCTCGACGGTTTGGCCTGGCTTCGCGTTCACTACGTTGACCCAGCCGTCGATCTCGTCAGGATTTGTCTTGCTCAAATGCAGATCGTACTCATCGATGAAAGTTTCGGGAACGGTGATAAGTGATACTTCGCGAGTGAGGCCGCCGTAGTTGAACCAGTCTGTTTTGATCGTGGGTACGCCATCTTCGTGACGTGTGTTATCCACGACTGCAACGACGAAATTGCTGCCTCCGTGGAGTGCGGATGTTACGTCGCAGTTGAATGCGGTAAAGCCTCCCTCGTGAGTGCAGACCTTTTGTCCATTGACCCAGAAGATTGATTTGTAATTTGCTGCGCCCACGCGGAGGAAGGTGCGTTCATGCGCTTTTAGATCGAAATTGAAGTCCTTTTCGTACCACATTGGTCCTTCGTAAAAGAACAGGTCTGGATGCTGCGTATTCCAGTCTCCTGGAACCTTGAGTGTGGGTGATTTGGAAAAGTCGTACTCGATCGGACCGGTGTCTCCTGGCTTGGCTTTCTGATTTCTAAACCAGCCGTTGGGATTCTCTGCTCCGTGAAAACCGTAGAGGCCGCTGAAGTATGGGTCGACGATGTAGTGCCAGTCTCCGTTGAGTGACTGCGCCGGGCGACGGTCTGCTCCGGTGATCACAATCGGAGGCGCGATGGCCGGGGTGGATTGCGCGCGAGCGATATTCGATGTTGAAGCGGGCATAATGGCAAGCAGGCCGACGGACAGACGCAGCGTAGACAGCTTCATGAGTGAACCTCTGTTGTGGGAAATGCGAGCTATGTTTACAGAATGTTCGAAGCTTCGCCGCAGAGCTTACGTCGCGGCTATCAACCTCGGAGAAAGGCCATCCTACAATCCGCAATGTGCAGTTGTATACCGGCTGGGGTCAGATTGGACTGATGCGTCGTTGAAATAAACTGGCAAATAAAACGGGACCTCTCCCGAAGGAGCGGTCCCGTTGTGTTGCATGGACTGACTCGATTTACTCGCCGCCAGTTACTCGCCGCCGAGATACTCCACGTGCACGTAGGTACCGAGGCGCACGTTGTAGGCGAGGTACCAGCCTGGGTGGTCTGGATCATCGTAAATCACGATGTCATCGCTATCCCAGAGCCAGCCGTCGCAGTAGCCGTAATCGTAAGGTGCTACGTCAAAATAAAACCCGTTGAACCAGAACCGGCTGGGTCCGCCGCCGCCAAGCCGCCAGCGATGGCTGGGACCGAAACCACCGTTGAAGTGGCCATGCGCAAATGGATGATCCAGGTGGTAATGCTGATCGTTCCTGCCTGTATCATGGCCGACCCAAGTGTCATGGCCATTATTGTGATCGACGTGGGGTGCATTGGGATGGCCTTCATGATCACTCAGGTTCGGGTGATCCTGGGGTGCCCTTGGAGTTCCATGGAATTCCGACGGACCTCGAGCTGGCGGGGGAGCAGCAGGATGGCCGCCGCCGGGGCGCTGAGCCAACATCGGCACAGTCGCAAACAAAACCAAAGTCAGTGTGCTGAGAGCTAATTTCGTATGGACTTTCATGTCTTCCTCCTGGGCTTAAGCACTGGCATGTTCATTTCCGACCGTGCCATCCAACCCACTTCATTCTAGTCATACAAACACCGCTCATTGTATGAAGTTGTTTCTTTTTCAACGGATAGGGTTTGGCGTAAGATTGCGAGAAGAATCCACCGCACATAAAAACAGAATTGAATATGGCATCCCGCTCAGGAGTCAGGAATGATGAAAGTTGCTGGAAACCGGGTACTGGCAGTTTTCGCAGCGTTGCTGACGGCCGGTTTAGCAGTCGCTCAGCAGCCTGATCCCTTTCAGCCTTACTTAGGTTGTAGGCTCCCGGATGGGCTATCTGTCGTTGAGACCGCGCTCCTCGCTGATGGAATTACATCCAGGCCGTTGAAGACAATCCTCGGCTCCTACAGCCTGAATATAGTAGCGGGCAGACGGATCATGTTCGCCTATCCTGACGAGGATTTCTTCGCAAATCTGAAGGTCGAGATTCTACCTGTTGCGGACTACGTGAATGCGAAGAAAGCACTGCAGGATAACTTCGATTACCTGCTCGCGTCCGGCGACAATTCTCGGAATTATGCTTTGAAACCAAAGCTCAATGGATTTGAAATTGAGGGGCTGGATCGATTAAAGCGAGAAGGGGGCGTACTTGGTATCTATCTGCTCCTGGACGATGCTAGGCGGACGGTCACAACGATTTACTTCCTGAACCAGGAGCCCCCGAAGCGATTCAAGACGATGGATGAGTATGCGACGGTGCGCGACCGATTTCTCAATGGCTACACCGCCTGCACTCGAAAAGCTTTAGAGAGCAAATAGCTCGTGAACTAAACGCCGACGGCAGTTCCCTGCCGTTTCGATGCGTAGAGCGGAAACTGGTTGGCCAGTTCGGCAACTTCGCTGCGGATCTGGGCGAGTATGGCCTCGTCGTTGCGGTTTTCGAGAGCTTTCGCGATCCACAGCGCTATCTGGCGCATTTCTGGTTCCTTCATGCCGCGCGTGGTTAGAGCAGGTGTTCCGATACGAATACCGGAAGGCTTCAGCGGCGGGTTCGCATCGTACGGAATAGCATTCTTGTTGACGGTGATTCCTGCCTTGCCGAGTGCCAGCTCTGCCTCTGAACCGAACATGCCCTTGCTGAATACATCGACCAGCATCATGTGGTTGTCCGTGCCGCCTGAGATGATGCGATAGCCTGCGTCTTGAAGAGCGTTCGCCAGGGCCCTGGCGTTGAAGACAATTTGATGCGCATAGCCGGTGAACTCCGGTTCGAGAGCCTCTTTGAACGCCACGGCTTTCGCTGCGACGATGTGAACCAGCGGGCCGCCCTGTTGGCCGGGAAACACGGAGCGATCGATGCCAGCGGCGAGATCCTGATTGGCGAGGATCAGGCCGGAGCGGGGTCCGCGCAGGGTCTTGTGGGTGGTCGTTGTGACGATCTGCGCATGGGGTACTGGCGAGGGATGGGCGCCGCCGGCGACTAACCCAGCGATATGCGCCATGTCGATGAGCAGCTTCGCTCCGACTTTGTCCGCGATCTCCCTCATGCGGGGAAAATCCCAGATGCGCGAATATGCGCTGGCGCCGCCGATGATCAGCTTAGGCTGTTCGCGGACTGCGATCGACTCGAGTTCGTCGTAGTCGATTGTCTCGGTGTCTTTGCGAACCGTGTAGAAAGTCGGCCGATAGAGCTTGCCGCTGAAGCTGAGTTTATGGCCGTGGGTAAGGTGTCCGCCATGTGCCAGATCCAGTCCCAGGATGGTGTCGCCAGCCTCGAGAACTGTCATGTAGGCTGCTGCGTTGGCCTGCGAACCGGAGTGAGGCTGTACGTTGGCATGTTCGGCGCCGAATAGCTGTTTGGCCCGGTCACGCGCAAGATTCTCCACCACGTCGGCGTATTCGCAACCGCCGTAATAGCGACGGCCTGGATAGCCCTCGGCGTATTTGTTGGTGAATACGCTCCCTGCGGCTTCCATGACAGCTTCAGACACGAAGTTTTCGCTGGCAATCATCTCCAGCCCCTCGTGCTGGCGAAGCGTTTCGTGGTCGAGGGCAGCGGCTACTTCGGGGTCGGCCTGGGCGAGGGAGAGTTGTGCGCGGTCAGTCATGCCTAAATTCTAGCGCGGGCGCAGCTCTCATGACGCCCGAAGAATACGACTTTGGGCATGTAACTTTTGCAATTCGTTTCGATCCTACGGGTAGATGCATTTCGCGGGTAGGTGATCCTTGAAGATTCCGGTGTCTAAATTGATGATTTTTGTCGTTTCGTCGGCTCTTGTTCTATCGGGCGCGGCGGCGTATTACCTGAAGGCGTCCAGCGTTGCTTTAGACACGAGCCACGGGCCGGCGCAACCTGTTCTGGTAGAGCTATTTACCTCTGAGGGGTGCTCCAGTTGTCCTCCGGCGGATGCGCTGCTGGCAGAACTGGACAGCCGCCAGTTTGTCCCTGGGGCCGAGGCCATTGTGCTGAGCGAACACGTGAGTTACTGGAATGACCTTGGCTGGCGCGACCCGTTCTCTTCGCAGGCCTACACGGATCGGCAAAATGAG
>Ga0302140_10007759_pt1 | contig 13402 bp, 15 predicted proteins | sample I_Bog_E1_1_FD_202095 | JGI IMG/M metagenome (GOLD analysis project Ga0302140, IMG submission 202095) | Peat permafrost microbial communities from Stordalen Mire near Abisko, Sweden - I_Bog_E1_1 | ecosystem: Environmental > Terrestrial > Soil > Wetlands > Peat | place: Sweden: Abisko, Stordalen...
GATTTTCGTTATTTGCTATACTTGTTTCCATTTCTGCTTTAGTTTCTTTAATAGCTGCATCTAATTTATTCATAATTTTATCTTTAGTTTGATTTGCCTTAAAATTAATCATAAATACTTGCATTTTCCCATCCCCCTTAGTACTAATATTGAATTTTCTGAATATAATAAATTGAGGAAGTATTTACTTTTACTGATAAAAAGCTTTTTATAAAAGGCATTTCTGCCCTGCTATCATAAGTATTTAATTATTGCTAATGCCCTCTATCTTAGTTAATAAATTTTTGTGTTACTTTTCATCCTTATTTTTATTAAAGCTTTCTATGCTCCAATGTGATTTTATCTAACCATTCATCAAAAACTCTTTTATCAATAGCAACTCTTGAGCCTACCTTGAAATAAGGAAAATCTGTATTAGGTCTATTGACAAGTTCTCTTATCTTTTCATGCCCTATTCCAGAATACATAGCAGCTTCCATTATTGAAAAGGTTACTTTGTTAACCTTGGATTGCTTTAAGGTTTCGAGTATTTCTTTTAATAACTCCTCCATTTGTGCCTCCCTTTGTTTAAATTTCATTTGATGTATAAGTTTCCTTATTTGTCTCTCCTTTCATAGTTTTAAATTTTAGTTACTGGACAAACTAATTTTTAAAAGATAAAGAATTACCTTTGCAATATTGTTGATAATAAACTGGAATTTTAAGTACATTTCCATTAGCTTGTTTCATTTCTATAAAATTTGGGTATTCTTTTTCTTCTAAATATTGAGATATTTTTTCTAGTAAATTAGGATTAAACTTAATATTGAACCAATGTCCACCATTTTCATTAATTCTTAAACTTAAATGTAAATCTTCTAACGTTGAACCGATATTGCTGATGCATGTCATTACAGCTTCTGGATTAGGTGTTTTATCCTCCCTATACAGTCCAATTCTTGTTGCTAAATCTTCCAAAGTTACATAAGTTGATTTATTTATTGACTCTGATAATTTAATTTCTGGTAATTCTATGCCAGCTTTATTGAGCAAAAATGATATCAGCTTCATTTTTTCACTATCTGAAATTCTACTTTTGTTAAACATAGTACTCATAAGCTCTATAGTTTTATTTATTTCAGATAATTCTTGTAGTGCAGGCAATTCTTTAGCTTCTACTATTTCTGCCTTGGGAACTTCCGTAACTTTGAAGTAGCTCTTAATTAATGTTCTTTGCACTTTCCATGAAAGTTCATCTGTCATTGGCTTTGTCATCATTAGATATCCTGTTTCTGTGAATACTGGAATGTCTTTTGATGCATTGATTATCTTTTGACTTAAATCTTTGCTACAACTTAAAGTTGAAGCAAACTCACTTTGCTTTTCTATAAGAAAATAATCCTCTCCCTCAATCAAATGTTTAATATTTCTTTTGAAATTTGTTCTTATATTATTTGTTGTAGTTCCATGGACTTTAGCAATATCCCACATATGAACTACTCTCTGTCCTTCATATTCTTTTATCATTAGTTGTTGGTCATTTATTTGTAGTGTATTTTCCATGTTTTCCTCCTTTATTTTAACTTTTTAAAGGTTTTTACATATTTTTGTAGAATATACCACTTGAAAGGTGGTGATATTATGAAACCAGATATTAAAGATTTTGTTAAAGAATTCATTCCTATATTCGAATCAAGTATAGATGATGTAAATCAAAGTTTTAGAGAAAATCTTCAAAATGACTTAAATTATGCTAAAAGTAACAATTTGAACAATGATGAATTATATGCGCAAATTTTCTCTTCAACAACTAGTACTCTGTACGGAAAATCCATGAGTCTTACTCTTCAGGCAATTGAAAAGTATCACGGATGGCTTTTACAGCATTATGAGTTGAAATCAAGGGATTAGCATCACTAAATTTTTTAATCGCTTCCATTATTTTCTTTGGCTGTGCTTGAATTTGCTCTTCAAGTTCAGCCACTCTTTTTTCTAGTTCTTTTATTTTTTCTTCCATATCTTCCTCTCCTTTACTTAATAATTTTTGGTTTACTGGACAAACTAAGCTATATCATCAGCTATCAAATCCTTTATAGATATTTGAAGCTCTTTTGCTATTTTGCTTAATAACTCAAATGAAGGTGTTTTATGATTATTTTCAATTGCGGACAAATATTCTCTTGATGTTTTAATTTTATCGGCTAATTGTTGTTGTGTAAGACCTATACTCTTACGAGCTTCTTTTACTCTGAACACTTTATCGCCTCCTTATATTTTGTATTGTACGCTAAAAGCGTACGTTGCACAAAGTCAACGTACGCTCATATTATACACTTTATTTTATCGTATCTTCTTTTTCCTTTAATTTACTCCGTTTTTCTTGTTTTCTTATATTTTTTAATATATAATTATGTAAGCTGATAGTTTACGTTTAAGGTAGGTGATTGTATTGGATATAGGTTCAGCTATTAGATATATAAGAGATTCTAAAGGTATGACGATTACTGCGTTAGCAAAAGAAATTGGTACTACTAGACCTTATTTAAGTGATATAGAACGTGGCACAAAGAAACCATCTTTTAATATGTTAGAGAAAATCTGCCAAGCTTTAAACATCACCTTAGATGATTTGTTTTTATCAGAGAGTTTTCAGATAAAAGTTATTCGTACCGCATTTGATGATGCTGGGATGGATATCGACAATATAGATTTAGATGATTTAAGAAAAGTAGTGCAAATGTATAAAATAATTAACAATAAAAGTGATACTAAGGGCTAGGTAAGATTACCTAGCCTTGTTGTTGTATTTTTTTATAGTTTTCTACTATCCAATTTATATCCAATGAACACACCTCTTGAAAATCTAATTCCTCATATAATATTTTACAAATTTCTACTGACATATCGTTTTTTAATTCTTTCTTTAGTTCGCTAATTCCCATCTTTTGATTCCCCCTCAAACTTTAATATAATTTTACAACTTTTTCTATGTTTATGCAAGAACATACGTTCTCATTGTAGTTATAAAAATTCAGGTAATTTACTATAGTCATATATTGTTTCTTTTCATGCAACTATTATAAACCCATAACCCCATCGCTGATAGCGATACTTTCGACATATGAGCAACTTTTTATAGACCGTAAACTACATAATAATATTATTTATACATAATTTATGTGAAATACCCCATCATTCCACTATTTAATCAAAAAACCGCTATAGTGTATATTAAAGATGGTAGCTTCTTTAAAAGGAGCAAAACTAATGATGAATATAAATGAAAAACCAAAAATAAAATTAAAATATTATAGAGAACTTAAGGGAATGTCTCAAAAGGAACTTGCTAAAAAAGTAAAAACAACTCAAGGTTATATATCTGAAATAGAAAAAAATATAAAAAGCCCTACTATAAGAATGCTATATCATATATCTGAAGCTTTAGAAATTTGCCCTTGTATGCTATTACAATGTATAATTGAATATAGAAAAGAAATTGAATGTGAGGATATTACAAATGGCAGTAAAAACTAATTATACAGCAAATGGAAAAGACTATTTTAGAATATCTGTAAGTTTCGGTAGAGATGCAAGTGGAAAGCTAATAAGAAAATATTTTTATGGTAAAAATGAAAAAGATGCTAAAAGAAAGGCGGAGGAATATAAAGATAATTTAAAGCAAGGATTAATGATGGATGATAAGGCTTATTTAAGTCCAGTAATGGGAACATGGCTATTTGAAATAGTTAGGAATAGTATAAAACCTACTACTTTTGACATATATGAAGAGATATATAGGCTTTATGTGAAAAACTCTCCACTTGCTTACACACATTTAAAAGATATTAAGGGAATACATATACAAAAATATTATAATGAATTAAACAAAAATGGGAAATCTGCAAATAGAATTAAAGCTATCAATAAACTGTTAAAACAATTTATGGGATATGCTTTAAACGAAGGATATATTGTGAGAAATCCATGCAATAAAATTACAATACCAGGTAAAATAGATGAAATAAAAAAAGAAGTGGAAGTATTTACACAAGAAGAATTAAAGATCATCTTAGATTGTAATGAAGAATCTGCGATAAAAGATATAACATTAGTTTGTATATCTACCGGAATACGTCGAGGGGAAGCTTTGGGCTTGAAGTGGGAGGACATAGATACTAATAATAAGCAAATACACATAAGAAGAAATGTGGCTTCTGCAACGATAATAGATGGAGATACAAGGCATAAACAACAAATGGTATTAACACCCAAAACTAAAAGTTCAGTTAGAACAATTCCGCTTTCTCCAACTTTAATACCGATTTTCAAAAGATTAGAAATAAGGCAAATAAAAAATAAACTTAAGTGCGGAGAAAGTTATAACAAAGAATATGATGGTTTTGTATTTTTAACTCAAAGTGGCAATCTAATTAATTCTGGTAATATCTCAAGAACTTGGGAAAGATTTTTAAACAGGCTAGAAATAAAATATAGAAAGTTCCACACTTTAAGACATACTTATGCGACATTACAATTTGAAGCAGGCAAACCTTTAAAAACCGTGTCAGATTTATTAGGTCACTCTAAAATTGATATTACTGCAGATACATATACCCATGTGTTAAAAAAAGAAAAGGAAAAAGCCATTGATATTCTTGATGTGTTAAAAATGTGTTAATAGTGCTAAAATATCAATTAACACACTTTATAAACCCTTGTCATACCAATGGTTTTCAAACTTTATCGGCTAATAATACAGCCATATTGGCCGTTTCCTCATCTCTTATCTCACCAATCATAATAACATCAGGGTCTTGCCTTAAAATACTCCTAAGTCCATTTGAGAAAGTTATGTCTAATTTGTTATTTAAACTCATTTGATTAATATTTTGCATAACAATTTCAACTGGATCTTCTAAAGTCGTTACATTTAAAAATTTCGAATCAATTTCATTTAACATTGTATATAAAGTCGTACTTTTCCCTGATCCAGTTGGTCCATTTACTAAAATTAATCCATTATTTAATGATATTATTTTTCTAATAATTTTGATTTGATCTTCAGAAAACCCTAAGTCTTCAAGTTTATAATCAAAGTTATCACAATACATTATTCTTATAACTATTTTCTCACCATAAACTAAGGGGATAGATGATACTCTTAAATCGTATTTTATTTCATTATATTCAACCATTATTTTTCCATCTTGAGGCCTTCGTTTTTCTGTTATATCCATATTAGCTTTCAATTTTATTTTGGATGCTAGAGTTATATATTCGCTTGCATCTATTTTATGTACTAAAATCAAACTGCCGTTTATTCTATATCTCACATGAACACAATTTTTTTGAGGTTCTAGATGAATATCACTTGCCTTATCTTTTATTGCATTAAATATTAAAACATCTTCTAAGGCTCTGTCTTCCCTTCCAAAAATTATGTTCTTTAAATTTTCATAGTTTTTTTCTTCTATCTCTTTTATGACTATATTTTTATTATATATAAATCTTAAATATTCTTTAGCTTCTTCTGTTATCTCATATGCCAAAACTATAATCTCATTTAAATTTTCTTTTATTGGAATAACCTTATATTTTTCACATATTTCTTTTTTTAAGTTCTTTGCAGTTTTCAAATCTACATCTTTAATTTCATATTCTCTAATCTCAATCCCGCCTATCTATTGTAACTTTTAATTAATATAACCTATCTTAAATTTTAGACTAAAAATTTAATTACTATTCATACATTACCCAATATTTTCCTTTACATTGAAAACTATAAAAATGTGATAAGATAATCTATCGTATAAATTGAACTTAATTATACTCTGTTTAAATTGATTATAATAATATTACCACGTCATAGCATTCTTCAAAAATTTAACAATACTTTATTTACCAATTTTACCAAATGTGTTATAATTTATTAATTATGACACATTTGGTTTTATTAAGTATATATATCAACAAAGGAGAGTGGTCAAATGCTAAAAGGCAAGAGGCTAATGTGCTTATTAAGTTGTACATTTTTATTTAATATTTATAATACAAGCACAGTAACACCATTTCACGCTTTAGCAACAGAAGTTGTAGAAGATAAGAATATTGAAATGTTACATAAAAATAAACAGGGATTAATTAAAAATCCTATTGAAGTGCAATATGAAAAAATCAAACAAAAAGAATTAGAAAATCAAACAAATGAACCTCAATGGCAAGAGTTTGTACTTACTTTTTATACATCGCTTGAGTCAGAAAATAGCAGTGCTGGTGGAGTTACTTGTCAAAACAAACGATTATCACGAGGTGGCGTAGCTAATAACGTAATACCTCAAAATACCAAATTATATTTAGAGGGTTATGGACAAGTTGTTGTTAATGATAAAGGCTCTAATAAACATTTTAGTGTAGACAACAGATTAGATGTATTTATAGAAAGAGAATGTGGAGAAAATGATAGACAATACGCACATAGAGTAAATAGCTATGGAATACAAAAAGTTCATGGTTATATAGTTAAATAATACAGAATATCTAATAAGTGTGTACTAAATTGTAGTAATATACTTTTTCAACATAGATACAGCTACTTTCGTTGAAAGTGGATGCGTTACATAAACGTGATATTCCCGACCCCAGTAAAAGTGCATAAATTCTTTTATTGGAATACATAGAATATGCCAAAGATAACATAAGTATTCCCCTTTAACACTCTTTCTTCTTCATTTCCCCGGTAAATCAGTTAAAAACTTAGATGCTTGCAATCTCTTAATATACTCTCATTGAAACAGAAACCACATCATAATACTATTTCCATAAACCTCTGCTTAAATGATAAATCGACTTCTTACTCAGTTAAGAATACTCTATAAAAATTAATATTGTTTATCTTCAGCTTTTTGCTTTTAGTAAAACTTTTTTTAGACCAACGCAACCAGTTCATAGGATTTCGTGCAACTAAAAACTGTCAGAACAATATAAATGTATGGTACTTCTGATGGATTACAGGAATTTTAAAATGTAACAGAACTTCAATAAGTATTAAACCTAAATAGAGGATAATTCATTGCATAAATTGCATGAGATTATCCTCTGTTTAAGTTAACTCTAACTCTAATTATAAATTAATACTTTAGATACAGTCTATTTTGCCCGATAGCTAACTGCCACTAACACACCAACTTTTTTATGTTAGTGATAAGTGGCACTAAGCTCCTGGACATTGTGACCCTTGAGGGTTGGGTTATACCTTCAATTAAGATTCGCTTCATATAGATCCACAAATTTGGAATCACGCTTATATCTTGGATATATATTCTAAACTATAAATAAAGGGTACTCTTTTGTGTAGTGTTACAACAGAGATCCTTTATTTCTGTGGTATATATCCTAAAGTACAGTTTCTACTTTAGGTACCTTAGCTTCTATAATCTAAAAATACATAATCTACAGAGTCTTTAGATACTGCACTTATACTACCATCTTGTGTATATGTGTAAATTTGTTCCTCACTAGTATTTTCACTATTACATCCAATAAATAAAACATTTCCATTTTCATCTATTGTTAGTCCTTTTTTAGTTTTCACCACAACTGGAAAATCAAAAACTAATCTTTTTGCTTTATTGTTTGTTAATTCATACAACGAGCTGACATTATCATGAATTTTCCCAGTAAAATATATTTTTTCTTTATTTATAATTATATCTGAAAGTTCTTCTATTTTATCTGTTAAAATCTTAACATCCTTTGTTTTCTTATCTATCATCACTAATTCTTTATTGTTTTCTAATGTTAACTGTAAGAATACCACATTATCTAAAGTTCCCTTTACAAACGCCAAATATCCTTCTTCAATTTTATAAAGTAATTCTTCTTTATTTTCTTTTATGTTATATGTGAATAATCCATTCACTCCGTCATTACTGACTCCATAATACACCAAAGTATTAACATCGTACCAATCATATAAAGTTCCTGATATTGAAACATTAGATTTCATTTGTATTTCTTTATTTCCATTTGTATCAAATACTTTTAGCTTAAGACCATTATCTTCTATAAAATACGATATATATCCTCCATCTTTAGATAATTTAAGTTTACTATAACCTAAATCCTTAATTTCAAACTTATATCCATTTTTCACTACATAAGGTTTCCCTTGTTCAATCGATATATAGCTCGAACTGCTTTTATCATAAGCCGAAATAATATTGTTACTTTCCGTTTGCTCATATTTTCCATTTTCATAATTATATAACTTATAAATTCCTTCTTCGCTTTTTAATACAGCTCCTGAATTCAATTTAATCTCCTCTGTTACATTAGGTGTTTCTACTTTTTTAGATGAACATCCCAATATAAACAGAGGAAGTACAATGAAAGCTAAAATACTCAAACACTTTCTTTTTAATAATCTCATTTTTACACCCTCTTAGGGACATTCAATAGAATAGCAAGTCAGTATGCTAGTCTATTTTGTGTCCTACTTAGTCGATATATTCACCTAATAGCCTACTATGAGGTAAATATGCCTCCTTGTCTGCCACAAAATATACATCGCATCTTCAGCTTGTCATTTTATTCCACATCCCTTATTAAATAATTTTTATACCCTCAAGGGGTACCTAGTCTGGAAAGTTTCACTTTACAAAGAAGTCTTGCCTTCAAATGACACTTCTGCCGGCCCTTTCATATATACATTTTGTTCTGAAACCTCTATAATTAATTCACCACCTGGTGCTGTAACAAAAATTTCCTTTTCCCTGTCTACAAACCCTAATTTCTTAGCTACAACCACTGACGCGCAGCATCCAGTTCCGCAAGCAAGAGTTGCACCAGCACCTCTCTCCCATGTATTAACCCTTATATGAGTTGCATCAATTATCTTTACAAAATTGACATTACTTCCTTCTTTAAATATCTCAAGTTTTTCTATTTTAGAACCTTCTTCTACTACATTGTATTCTCTATCATCTTCAAAAATAATTGTATGAGGAACTCCCATTAATACTGTAGTCATTTTATAAGTCTTATTATCTACAGTAATATCACGTTCTATAAGACTTTCTATATTTTTTAAAGGTATATCGCATCCATCATAAGATGGCTTTCCCATATATACTCTTACATATTTAACTTTGTCGTTTTCTAATATTATTTCAATTTCCTTAATCCCATCACCAGTTTCAACTGAAAATTTATTACCACTTGCTATTTGATGTTCATAAACATACTTTCCAAAGCACCTTATGGCATTTCCGCACATATTAGCTCTTGAACCATCTGCATTTATTATAATCATTTTAGCATTAGCTATTTCTGATTTTCTAACAATAACTAATCCATCCGCCCCAATTCCAAAATGTCTTTCACAAAGTTTTTTTGCAAGTAGACATTCATCCTTAATCTCATAATTAAAATCTTCAATAAACACAAAATCATTTCCAGCCCCTTGCATTTTATAGAAATTCATTTAATTTCCTCCTCACTCAATAGTTTAATTATTTATATTATATATATTGCAACAAATACTTATAATTATAGCAATAATTCTGTCTTATTATAATCTATTCATTAATAATATCAATAAGTTTAAATTATAACCTATTTGATAAGTTTTTCATATATTTTCTATAAACTTTTTATTAATGTTGGAAATTTTTTACTATAATATTCTTTATTATATTTGCATATTCATATACTTTATAGACTCGTTATATCTTAAGGCACATTTTAAAAAAATAACAAATTCGCATGCTAGTCTATTTTGTCTTAAGATGAGATGGCCCTTGTGGGTACAGGTTCAATTAAATTCAGCTTAAATATAAAATTTCACCTGAAAAGTTTCACTTAGTATTATACTACGTCAGCATGTTCACCTAATAGCCGACTATGAGGCAAACATACCTCCTTGTCTGACACAAAATATGCATCGCATCATCGACTTGTTATTTTCTTTCACGTGTCTAATATCCATTTTTTCTTTCACATTTTACTAATAATTGATAATTATATAGCTATAATGTTATACTATTCTTAGCTCGGCACATTCAAAAAAAATAATAAGTAAGTATGCTAGTCTATTTTGTCTTATAAGGAAGCTCGACTCATATACACTCGCTGAGTAAGTTGATTCACACAAAATCATAGATTTTGGTTCTCTACTTACATCGGCATGTTCACCTAATAGCTCACTATGAGGTAACTATACCTCCTTGTCTGATGCAAAATATACATCGCATTTTGACTCATTATTTTCTTTCACGTGCCTTACACCAAGAAAGGATGACATAAAATGGCATTAGATGGTATCTACTTATATAGTTTAGTCAATGATTTACAAAAATCAATATTAAATTCAAAAATAGATAAAATAAATCAACCTGAAAAAGATGAAATTATTTTAACTATGCGAAAAGACCGTAGCAACATAAAACTTTTAATTTCTGCATCTCCTAGATTTGCTAGAATTCATTTAACAAATTCGGTTAAAGCAAATCCTATAAAGGCTCCTATGTATTTAATGGTTCTTAGGAAATACATATTAGGAGGTAGAATTATAAGCCTTACTCAAAAAGATAGCGATAGAATTTTAATAATAGAAATTGAAAATAGAGATGAATTGGGGTTTGACAGTGTATACTCCCTTATAGTTGAAATTATGGGACGTCACTCTAACATCACCCTAGTCAGAAATAGGGATAGCAAAGTCATGGAATCTATAAAACATATTACACCTGATATAAATAGTTTTAGAGTATTATACCCTGGAGTAAATTATGTTTATCCTCCATCATCTACTAAATTAAATCCTTTTTCTACTACTTATGAAGAATTAAATTCTTTTATAAGCAATAATTCTATTATTTTTGATGCTAGTTTTTATTGTAATTGTTTTACTGGAGTAAGTAAACTTTTATCTAGCGATTTATATTATAACATTATTGAATCTAATAATTCACCTACAAGACAAGAAATTTATAAAAATTTTAAGAAATTTGTGGATAATTTACATGAAAACCTATCATATAATATATATACAAACAAATTTGGCATTTTAAAGGACTTTTATTCATTAAAATTAAATTCTTTAGAAGAAGATTTTCTATTAATTCCATATAATGATCCTCACACTTTACTGGATGCTTTTTATGAAAAGAAAGATAAACAAGATAGGCTTCAAAATAAATCTACAGATTTACAAAAGCTTATTCATACAAACATTGAAAGATGTAATAAAAAATCAAAAATTCTTAATGAAACTCTCAAAGAATGCTCAGAAAAAGATTCTACAAAAATAAAGGGAGACCTTCTAACATCTTATATTTACACCTTAAAGAAGGGTGATAGTGAATGTACTTTATTAAATTTTTATAGTGAAAATGAAGAAGACTATATTAAAATTGCTTTAGACAAAACAAAAACTCCTTCTGAAAATGTTCAACGTTATTATAAAAAATATAATAAACTTAAAATATCAGAAGAATATGCTAAAGTTCAGCTTGAAAAAAATATTGAAGAAATAGAATATTTAAATTCTGTTCTTACTAACATTATAAATGCTGAAAGTTATGATGAAATTGATGAAATAAAAAATGAGTTAATTGAAACTAAATATATAAAATTTAGAAAAAATAATAAAAATTCTAAGAAATTAAAAACTTCTAAACCTCATCATTTTGTTTCCAGCGATGGAATTGATATATACGTAGGAAAAAATAACTTGCAAAATGATAATCTAAGTTTAAAATTTGCAAACAAAAATCATCTTTGGTTACATGCAAAAGATATTCCAGGTTCACATGTTATTATTTGTTCTTTTGATGTTCCAAATAAAACTCTTGAAGAAGCTGCAATTATTGCTGGATTTTATAGCAAAGGAAAAAATTCTTCGAAATTATCTATCGATTATACAAAAGTTAAAGAATTGAAAAAACCAAGTGGATCAAAGCCTGGTATGGTTATTTATCATACTAACAAGACTTTAATAATAAATCCAAATGATTTTAATACTCTGTTTAATGTTTAATTTTAGAAGTATTAGCTTAAAATCCACAAACATCAAGTTGATACCTCTATGCTTTACAAATATTGATAGACATATCAACTTTGAATTTGCTCCTATACTTTGAATGCATATTAAAGACTAGAAATAAAGGGTACTCTTTTGTGTAGTGTTACATCAGAGTCCCCCTTTATTTCGGTCATATACATAATCTTTAAATAAATAAATCAAATTTTTTCCAGGCCTCTTCCAATAGTTCTACATTACTATTAAAGAAATCTTTCTTTTCTTTTTCAATATATACAATTAACACATTAATTAAACTTAGCGGAGCTGCAAAAGATTCTATAAATGTAGAGCCTTTGCTTATAGCCGTTAATGTAACATCTGAATATGGTACAAGTGGAGATAACATATTATCTGTAATTGCTATAGTTTTAGCTCCATTTATCTTTAAATGTGTAAAAATTTCTACTGTGCTTCTAGCATATTTCTCGAAGCTAATTCCGATAATTACATCCTCATCACTAAATTCGCTAATTTGTTTTGGTATTTGTTCTATATTTTCAATTAAATTAACATTATTAAACATTAAATCAAGATAATATTTAAGAAATATCCCCAGTACAGAAGAGCTTCTTCTGGCAACTATATATATTCTTTTTGCATTTAATAATAATTTAACTGCTTTTTTTAATTCATATAAATTTAAATCCTCCATAGTCAATTTAATATTATTTACATCCTCTTCAAACATTTCATAAATATCTTTTTCTTCGCCACAATTTTTTTGACACTCTATTTTTATACGTTCAATATTAGTTACTTGTTGCTGCATAGATTCCTGAGTATCTTTTAAAAATTCAGGATAGCCTTTATATCCTAGAAATATTACAAATCTCGTAATAGTTGCAATACTAACTCCAGATAACTTAGCTAATTTTTCTACAGTTAGAAAAGGTGTACTATTGGGATGTGATAATATATACTTAGCTATTTTTTCTTGTGCTTTACTCATATTAGGTATTTTTTCTGCCATCTTTTGATATACTTTTGCCATTATTAGAACTCCTTCCTTTTTATAATTTAAGCTTACAAATTTAATTACCAACTTTATTGTGCCTACCTTTTCTAAAATAATATTTCTCTCAAATTGGAATATTATTTTAAAACAAAAAAGGTGCTAACAACTTTAACAGTTTATTAGCACCTTTGCTATCAAAAATTACTTATCTTGATTTTAACATGTAAATAAAATTTTGTAAATATGATTTCAAATATATACAGGATAAACTAATAAAAGTTTATCCTACACTTATTTAAATATTGGTTGTAAAAATTTTACTTATATAATGCTCTTTTTAAATCTTCAACATTTAATAATTTAAAAATTGTACTGATTTCATTATC
>Ga0302140_10007766_pt1 | contig 13398 bp, 7 predicted proteins | sample I_Bog_E1_1_FD_202095 | JGI IMG/M metagenome (GOLD analysis project Ga0302140, IMG submission 202095) | Peat permafrost microbial communities from Stordalen Mire near Abisko, Sweden - I_Bog_E1_1 | ecosystem: Environmental > Terrestrial > Soil > Wetlands > Peat | place: Sweden: Abisko, Stordalen...
CCTGCAATGCGCGCAGCTTGAGCAGGTGGTCAACGCGGTCTTCGTCGTTCTCAATGTGCCCATACAGCATTGTCGCATTGGACTTGAAGCCCAGCTTGTGCGCCAGTCGCGCTGTTGAAAGCCACTCCTCGCCGTCGATCTTGTGGTCGCAAATGATGGAGCGCACCCGCGCCGAGAAGATCTCCGCGCCGCCGCCGGGCATCGAGTCCACTCCGGCCTTGCGCATCTTGATGAGCGTTTCCTCAATCGTCAGCTTGGCGCGACGCGCCAGGTACGCCACCTCGACCATGGTGAAGGCTTTGATGTGAACCTTGGGAAAACGCTGCTTCAAGCCGCTTACCAGATCGAGGAAATATTCGAACGGCAGGTCCGGGTGCAGCCCGCCGACAATGTGAAACTCCGTGACCGCCTCCGAATAGCCCGAGGCTGCCGTCTCCCACGCCTCTTCCAAGGCCATGGTGTAGCCGGCCGCGTCGCCCTTTTTGCGTCCGAAGGCGCACAGCTTACAGGCCGCCACGCAAACGTTGGTGGGGTTGATGTGCCGGTTCACGTTGAAGTAGGTCACGTCGCCGTGCAGCCGCTCACGCACATGGTTGGCCAGCCAGCCCACGGCCAGCACGTCCGAGGACCCGTAAAGCGCGAGTCCGTCGTTGAAGTCCAGCCGTCCGCCGGCCAGAACCTTCGCGGCAATCGGCTCAAGCCGTGAGTCGTGGGTGCGAAAGCCTGCTGGTTGGCGGGAAACCGCCGTCTCAGTCTGCATACGCTAATGATACAGAAACAAGCCCTGCTCATCGCCGGGGACTGTTCCCGATTCCCAGCCGGACCACAGCCGTCAACCCCTGTTCCCTGACCCCTTCAGTCCTGCGGCTCTATCAGCACCCCGTCAAACATCGAGGCCGCCAGCAACCGCCCTCCGGCCGAGCGCACCAGGTTGATGCGGTATCCGGTTTGCGCGAACTTCCACTCCAGCGTCTTGGGATCGATGGCAAAGACCTGGTCGCTCGAACGCGAGCTGACCAGAATCATGCCCAGGTGATCGTCGTAGGTAAGGTCGTCCACGTCGTTCAACGGAAGCCGGTGAACCCACAGCCAGGTCTTGCCCAGGTCGCGCGAGAAGTACACGCCCTCGCGCGCGCCCAGCCATAATGTCCCATCCGCGGAGAAGGCTACGCAATGAATGCGCGTGAGCATGGCCGGAATGCCGATGGGCATCCAACTCTCGCCGGCGTCGGTGGACAGAACCACTCCATCCCGCCGGGCAGCAGTCAGCTTCTCCCCATGCGCCGCAACAGAAAGATAGTCTACCGAGCCCATCACCGGGCCGCCCTGCCAACTGGCGCCGTGGTCACTGCTGGTGAATAGGCCGCCGGAGGCCGAGGCCAGCCAGGCGTCACCGGAAAGGTCGAGCGCGCGCACGCGGCCGTCCATCTCGCGGCTTGTATCCTTTACCCGCTTCTCCACGGTGACGCGCTTTCCATGATGCGTCTCCGTAGCCGTCTTCACCAGTGTGTTCTGAATCGTGCCGCGCGGGCTCCAACTCGCACCTGGCGCATCCGCACCAGTATCCGGCGAACCCGTACTCGTGTCCGGCGCAGCCGCGGCTTCCTTGTCCGGCTTGTCCGGTTGATCCAGCCCGAAGATCCCGTGATTGGTTCCCGCCAGGATCGTTCCATCCGGCGATTCGGCCAGGGCAAAAACATCGCGCCCGTCAAGTCCGCCGTCAATCTGTTCCCAATGCGCGCCGCCATTGGTGGAAACAAAAACGCCGCCATAGCTCTTGTCGTTCACCACGCCGGCAAACAGCCGCGCGGGATTGCCGCTGGCGACCAGCAGCGCCTCGACCTTGCGCCCGGAGAAGCCTCCGTTGGCGGCCACAAAGCTGGCCCCCGCATCCTGGCTCAGCAGAACACCGCCGCGGTCGATGGCCACGAGCACGTGATTCGAGTCCCCGGGATCGACAAAAACATCGTTCACGATCACGTCCGGGCCGGTCATGCGCTGAAAGCTCTGGCCGCCGTCCACGGTCTTGTAGAGCCCCTCGGTGGTTCCGGCATACACCACGTCGCGGTTCGAGGGGTCCTGCCTCAGCACGCGCGTCCTGCGCGCGGTGTCGGGAATGCCCTCGATCTTCTTGAACAGCTCGGCCGCGTTCTCACTCTTGTAGATGCCGCTGCATGCGCTGGCGAAAACAGTCTTAGTATCGGCCGGATCGATGATGATCGAAAATACGTCCGAGTCGTCGATGATGCCTTGCTTGATGTTGCTCCAGGTCTTGCCGCCGTCCGTGGTCTTCCACGGCAGATGCCATGTGCCCGCGTAGACCACATCGGGGTCCGTTGGGTCGATGGCCAGCGACTCCACCTCATGAATCTCCCCGCTCCCCGGCGGACTGATCTGCGTCCAGGAGACGCCGGCATCCGTGCTGCGGAAAACCCCTTCGAGCGTTCCGGCAAAGAGCATGGCGGGATTCGAAGGTGCCTGGGCAAAGGCGCGAATCGACTGGCCGCGCAAGCCCTCGGCCGCGCTCCAGCTCCGCCCTCCGTCATGGCTCACCCACAGCCCGCCGCCGGGCTGGTCCAGCTTCCACGCGGCTACATAGACAGTGGAGGGGTTCGCCGCATCCACGACGATGTGGTCCAAAATCAAATCGTCGGGCGAGTCCAGCTTCGAGAGCCGATGCCAGGACGCGCCCCCATCCAATGACTCATAGAGCCAACTGTTGGTTGTGCCCAGATACAGATGATGGGGCTGGCCGGGAACGGCAGCAAAGGCGCGCGCATCGCCGCCCTCGGGGCCAATCGCGCTCCAAGGCGTCTGCGCCGTCAATCCGGGGACGGCAAGCAAAAACAGGACCAATAGTGAGATTTGCGAAAATAATCCGGACCGGAAGAAAAAATCAAAGAAGACTCGCGGACGATTCATGCAGGCAAGAAACTCCCTAAGCTCATACGAAGAGTATACAAAGAATACAGAAACGCCTGTTCCAGGCGCGCCATGGCTCAATGCAAATCAAAGAGGCTGACCGGCAAGCCGGCCAGCCTCGATTGACTGCAAAGAAAATAGCCCTCTCCTTCGTAGCGGACCCGAAGGCCCGCCGCGCCGGAAGCGAGCAAGTTACATATTCGCGGCCTTCTTGTGCGCGGCCTTGCCTGTCAGGGCCTTGCGCGGCTCTGCCTTCACCATGGTCTCGTCCACGGGAGTGGTTCCCTGCACGTCAGCCGCGAAGTTCGCGCCGGCGGGCACCAGGTAGGTCTCCACTTCCTGGGCGTCTGTGGTGCCGGTAGCTACACTGATGCGTGACGCGTCAATGCCCTTCTCTGTCACCAGATAGTCCTTGACGTTGACGGCGCGCTCGGCCGCGGAATCCCAAACCTTGGCATGCTTGTGCTTCAAAGCAAACTGCTGCTCCTTGGCGGTCTTGGCCTGTTCCTTGGCATTCGCCTCGCCCACAATCACCAGCTTGGCATCGGGCGCCTGCTGCAGGCTGAGAGCGATTCCGTCCAGAGCCGCCTTGCCTTCGTTATCCACGCGGTCCGGACGCCTCGGGTCGCCGGCGAAGCTGATAGTTGCAAGCGCTTGGGTGTGAGGAACCGGAGGCACATACGGGGCCAGGATGGTCACGCTGGTGCTTGCGGTTGCTGTCTGACTCTTGTCGTCGGTCACGTTGCAGGTGATTCCCACCGAGCCGGTCGGAGCGCCGGTCGAATTAAACGTCGCCGTGGCGCCGCTGCCACTGATGGAGCCGGCAACTGCCGCGTAGCTGTAAGTCAGCGGGCGGCTCTGCGGGCTCACGCCGGCTGCGGTCACCGTGCTCGTATCGCCCGGCTTGACGGTGCTCGGGCTGGCCGAACAACTGATCGTCGGCGGCTCAAATTGCTTCACCGCATAGTTCGCCGTGGCTTCTGCCGTCTGGCCAGGCTTCAGGCCTTCCTTGCCCTTCCTGCCTTCCTTCACTTCCGCCTTCACCGTGTAGCTACCGGGCGCCTCCGTAGCGGTGGCCACTGTGGCCGTGCTTCCGTTGCCCGTAACGTCGGTTCCGGACCAGCTGTAAATCACGTTCGTTTTCTTGTTGGGGTCCACCGACCCGGCGACAGCGGTCGCTGTGACTGGCTCACCAGGGAATACGGCGGGGGGGGTGGCTGTGGCCGACAGCGTTATCGGCGGAGCCTTCTTGCACCCCATGGGGACGAAGACCAAACACGCCGAAGCCAGTACCAGACAAACGGATTTCAAATTGCGCGAATACATGTGATTCTCCTCCACTTTCAGATTCAAAAACTCGCTGAAACGGCTAGCTAATGCTCACCATTTCCAAACTAAAACCTAACCAGGCATCTGGAAAGCAACAATGCGACAGTATTCAATACGGAACCATGGTAGCATATTCGTCCCCCGTTAGCAGACCAGCGGAGGGCTAGGCTCCTGGCCGGAAATTCCGTAGACAATTCATGCTGAACGCGGCCTTCATGGGGTGAAACATACAGGAAAGACAGCGAAAACGCAAAAGGTCATCCGGCCCGCCGGTCAACCTCACATGATTGCTAATCCCTCAGTCTGGCCGTAATCCGGCTCCCTTCGTTGCATCTGTGGGAGCCGGATTCCCGGTTTGACCCAGCGATGGGCCTACTCCGTGGGCCGGGCAGGCTTCTTATGCGCCCTGGCGGCCAGCGGCTTGCGCGTCTGCGCCTTAACCGTGGCCTCATCCACCGGGGTGGTGCCTTGCACGTCAGCCGTGAAGCTGGCGCCGGGGGGAACCAGGTAGTCTTCCACCGTCTGGCCATTCGCCGCGCTGGTGGCGACACTGACGCGCGCCGCGTCAATGCCCTTCTCGGTCACCAGGTACTGTTTGGCGTTGACCGCGCGCTCTGCCGCGGTATCCTCGACCGTGATGTGCTTGTTCCGCAGCGCCGCCTTCTGCTGGCGGGCGCTGTTGGCCTTCTCCCCGGCATCCGAATTGCCCACCACCACAGCCTTGGCATCCGGCTGCTTTTCCAGGTCAAGAGCTACCTCGTCCAGGCACGCCTTGGCTTCGTTGTCCACGCGCGACGGACGTTTCTTGTCGGTGGCGAAGCTGATCGAGCACAGCGTCTGACTGTGCTGAACCGGCGGCACATACGGGGGCAGGATGGTCACGCTGGTGCTCGACGTTGCCATCTGACCCGTGTCGTCGGTCGCGATGCAGGGAATCACCACAGCGCCGGTCGGCGCGCCTGCTGAATTGAAGACCGCCGTCGTCCCGCTGCCGGTGACGGAACCGCCGCTAGCCGAGTAGCTGTATGTCAACGGACGGTTTTGCGGGCTCACGCCTACCGCGGTAATGGTGCTGGTGCCGCCCGCCTTGATAGTGCCGGGGCTGGCCACGCAACTGATGGTCGGCGGCTCAAACCGCTTCACGATAAAGGTGGCCGTGCAGGCGGCATGCTGGGGCGGAATCACCCGCAGGCAATCCCGCGTCGGTTTGGTCTCCTTCACCTGGGCATTCACGGTATAAGTGCCGGACGCCAGGGAGCCGGTGGCCACCGTGGCCGTCTCCCCGTTGCCGCTCACGCCGGTTCCCGACCAGGTGTAAATCGCGCTTTGCCGGGGGTTGAGATTGCTGACCGTCGCGGTCAGGGTCACCGGCTCGCCGGGAAAGACCGCGGCCGGCGTAGCCAGGCACGCCAGGCCCAGCACCGCCCGAGTCGCGTCGTCGGAGCCGCTGTGGAAAACCGCGCCGGCGCTCAAACGCAGTGCGTTCACATTGCCGATGCCCCCCGATATCCCCTTGCCCCAATCCTCGTAGACGCGCTGGTAATCCGCCTGAATCAGGCGAATCGCCATATGATGCTTGAACAGCGACGTTTCGCAATCCATGCCGCCGCCCACGGTTCCCACCGGACCCCAGTTGTCATCCTGATAGTGAGGACCGTCCGCTATCTCGCCGCCGATCAAGACATGAACGAATGGCGTGGTGCTGGCGTTTTTGAACCGGTAGATTACGCCGGCCGACCCGCCGCTGAACGAGTTCCTCGGATCATAGTGAGGGGGGTTCGGAAAGTCGTTCTGCAGATGAATATCGCCGAGCAGCTCCAGGCCCCAATGCTTCTTGAAGTAGCGCGCGACGCTGAAGATCTCCTGGCCGTTGACAGGTACAAAACTGAACGGCTCAGTCAAGGTGTAGTTCAGCCGGGTTTCCACGGTTGCATGAGGCGAAAGGTAGCTGTAGCCCGCAAAAATGTCCCACCTGGCCACGATATCGCCCGAGAGAGCTCCCTTAACGGCAGGAGCAACCTGGGCGCTCAGGGCAAAGGGAATTGACGCCACACATACCAAGGTAAAAAGACAGCACACATATTTCGCAATGCGCGAGAACATGCAATTTCCTCCGCAAAAAATCTGGCCGAAAACATATGGACAAGGCTGCTTGCGAGCACGACGACCAGCTCAACACCGGCAAGATTCTTCATGTGGAAGAATATTCAGACATTCTTCGCAGAATAATCGGACATCCTTGCAATACAACTAAACCTACCATCCTGACAAGCGTTTCCGGCAGTAGTTTCTCTTCAAAGGGCTTCTGCAGTTACCTCTTTGAACGCCCTACAGGTAACCATGAAATTACTTCAGTAATCCGCTTCTCCGGAACTCGCTCTCCCTCTCTGTCTACCCCAGATTCAGGGTCTTCATGAGGCTGCGCGGTTCACGCTGAATCTTCTCTTGCAGAAGTGTAATCGCGTAAATGAGTTGCTCCGGCCGCGGCGGGCACCCCGGAACGTACACATCCACGGGAACCACCTGGTTCACGCCCTGCACCACCGCATAATTGTTGAAAACTCCGCCGGAGGTGGCGCAGGCGCCCATCGAGATCACCCACTTCGGCTCCGGCATCTGGTCGTAGAGCCGGCGCAGCACCGGGGCCATCTTCTGGGAAACCCGTCCGGCAACCACCATCAGGTCACTCTGGCGAGGGGAGGGCCGGAAGACCTCGGCGCCCAGGCGCGCAATGTCATAGCGCGCCGCGCCTGTGGACATCATCTCGATGGCGCAGCAGGCCAGGCCAAAGGTCATGGGCCAAATGGAGTTCTTGCGTATCCAATTCACCGCGTAATCCAGCGAAGTCAGCAGAACGCCCTCCGGCTCTTCATAGCCGTAGTTCGCTTCCCTCACTTTGATGCGGTTTGCCGCGCTGCAATCCAGCGCCCCGAATAGATAATGATCCCGCTCTACGGTGGCCGCCATAGAACTACTATACCCTCTTCCGGGACCAGGGGTCAGGGCTGCCAAGTGGAGAATTCGCATAGCGCAGGTGCGATGATATTGCCATAGCTATACGGCCTCTTTCCGGCATATTTGCAGGTTTTCCGGGAAATCCTCATAGGTTCTTTATGCGCGGGACTCTACCATTCCTAGAGAATCATGCAAGCGACAATATCACCCTCCGCCAGGCCCGTCGGAGTTCCGGCCCAACGCAAGGCTTTTGCCCACCGCATATTTCATGGGAGTGGAAACCTAATGTACCGTCGTCGAATCAAACTGCTGTTTCTCGCCGCCGTGCTGGCAATCCCCGCTTTAGCTTTGGCTCAGTCCGCCGCCCCCGCTTCACCGGCCGCTACGCAAGCCCAGATCGCCGCTCTTCAACAGGCCATCACCGATGCCCGGTCAGCCGGCGACAACGCATGGATGCTGGTTTCGGCTGCCCTGGTTTTGTTGATGACAGGGCCCGGCCTCGCTCTGTTCTATGGCGGCCTGGTGCGCAAGAAGAACATCCTCGCCACCATGATGCAGAGCTTTGCCATGATGTGCCTGGTCACCGTTCTCTGGGCTGTCGTGGGCTACTCTCTGGCCTTCGGCCACGGCTCGGCCTTCATCGGCGGCTTCGAGCACCTCTTCCTGCGCGGCGTTTCGCTCACCCCCAACACCGACTACGCCGCCACCATTCCCGAGCAGACCTTCATGGTCTACCAGTTGATGTTCGCCATCATCACCCCGGCGCTGATCACCGGCGCCTTTGCCGAACGCATGAAGTTCAGCGCCATGGCGGTCTTTCTGTCGCTCTGGTCGCTCATCGTTTATTGTCCGATGGCCCACATGGTCTGGGGCGTGGGAGGGTTGCTGAACTCGGCCGGCGGCCGCATCCCCTCGCTGGATTTCGCCGGTGGCACCGTGGTCCACGTCACCAGCGGCGTCTCGGCGCTGATCTGCTGTCTTTATCTGGGCAAGCGCGTCGGCTACCCCCACGCCAAAATGCAACCCCACTCCATGGTGCTCAGCTTCATCGGCGCCTGTCTCTTGTGGGTAGGCTGGTTCGGCTTCAACGCGGGCAGCGCGCTCGCGGCCAGTTCCCTGGCCACCAGCGCCTTTGTCAACACCCATTTTGCCGCCGCCGCCGCCGCCATCGGCTGGTCCATCTCCGAATGGATTCACAACGGCAAGCCCACAGCCCTGGGCGCCATCTCCGGCGCGGTCGCCGGACTGGTGGCCATCACCCCCGCCTCCGGCTTTGTGCAGCCCTTCCCGGCGCTGGTCATCGGACTCCTCGCCGGCATCTTCTGCTTCTTCATGGTCTTCATCGTGAAGAGCTTCTTCGGTTACGACGACTCTCTGGACGCCTTCGGCGTTCATGGAGCCGGCGGAACCCTGGGTGCGCTGCTCACCGGCCTCTTTGCCACCAGCGCCATTAACGCCGCCTTCGGCAAAAACGCCGCCGGCAACCCTGTCGCCACCGGCGCACTGGACGGACACTGGGGCCAGGTGCTCAACCAGGCTGCCGGCGTCGGCCTTGCCTGGGGCATCTCGATTGTCGGCACGCTGGTCTTGCTGTTCGTCGTCGATAAGCTCATCGGGCTGCGCGTTTCGCCCGAGCAGGAAGCCGAAGGCCTCGACATCACACAGCACGGCGAGGAAGGCTACGACCTCAACACATAATGAGTTGATCTGTCACGCCGGAAGCTCAGGGACGAATGAGCGTTTTGTATCAGGGCACGACTTTAGTCGTGCCTAAAATCGGAGAAATCACTGCGGGCTTTAGCCCCTGAGGGAAAGTTCATGCAAACTGCCCCGTACCGAAGGGGATCTGCGGTTGTTGTTGCTCTTCTTTGGTGCAACCGTACGGTTGAATCGAAAAACAGGGCCGATGGTCCTCAAAATCCGGCGGGAAGCCCCCCAAAAAGCCGTCCCGCCTGTTACGCTGTCAAACGAGGCATTTGCTTATGTTCAAAATAGAAGCGGTTCTCCAGCCTTCCAAGCTGGACGCGGTCAAGGATGCGCTGCTCGAGGCGGGCATCGAAGCCATGACGATTCTGGAAGCTCGCGGCCACGGCCGCCAGAAGGGCCACACTGAGTTCTATCGCGGCCGCGAGTACACCGTTGACCTGCTGCCCAAGATCAAGATCGAGCTGGTGGTCCCTGACGACCTGAAGGACAAGGCAGTCGATGTGATCCTCGGCGCCGCGCGCACCGGCCGCATCGGCGACGGCAAAATCTTCATCAGCCGCATCGACGAAGCCATTCGCATCCGCAACGACGAACGCGGCGAAACCGCGCTCTAACCCCATTCCACAATCCTGGGTGGGCACATTCAAATTCCAAGTGCAACAAATTTCGTGAACAGATTCAAATAGATAGCCGCAGCAGTGCCGTGGGAAAGTGGAAAACGCCCTTTGTTTTCCATCTTTTCCATGGCTTCTTTTTGCCATCTCCTGACGAATCTGGATGGTGCGCTGTTGCACTTGGACCTTGAATCCACCGTGCCCCACCTTCACCGCGTCTTTGTTTTTGCGCCTAAGCTGGGATACCTCTATCTATGGCCTTCGCCGTGTGCCCCATCGCCTTGGCTGGGCTCGCGGTCGCCGCGCTTGACCCGCAGATTATTCAAGGCATAGTCGATGAACCGCGGCTCGAAATGCGGCGCCTGGCCCATGAACCGGCAGGTGGCCACGATCTGATCGACGATGAACCTCGGATGATAGGCAGCCAGATCGAGCCCCATTTGATCCTGGAGCTTGTGTACGATGGAGTCGAACACTTCATCGGGCAGCGTCAATCCATGCCGTTTGCACTCCGCATCAAAGATGCGCCTGTAAAGGTCAAGAGTGGGCGCGCCAATCTCGATTTTGTAAGGAAGGCGGCGCAGGAAGGCCGGGTCCATCAGGCTCTCCGGCTCCATGTTCGTTGAAAAGATCACCAGCCCCTCGAAGGGAATGGTCACGCTCTTTCCGGTATGCAGCTTCAGATAGTCGACATGGTTCTCCAAGGGCACAATCCAGCGGTTCAGCAGGCTGGTTGGGCTCACCAATTGGCGGCCAAAGTCGTCGATGACGAAACAGCCGCCCAGCGCCTTCACATGCAAGGGGGCCTCGTAGAAGTGGCCCGTCTCGTCATATCTCAGGTCGAGCATCTCCAGCGTCAGTTCGCCGCCGGTGGTCACAAAAGGCCGCCGGCAAGGGACCCAGCGCCCGTCATATTCCTCGGCGCGGACAAACGATTGATGGCCATCGTCATTCACGTCCGCGGAAGTCACCGCGGGATGAATGCTGGGATCGTAGAAGCGGAGGATCTCGCCTTCGATGGAGATCGCATAAGGCACGTAAATCACGTCGCGGAAGACGCTGCTGAGTGAATGCGCGAACGAGGTCTTGCCGTTGCCGGGAGGGCCATAAAGCAGCATGGCCCGGCCCGAGTTCAACGCCGGTCCGCTCTGCTCGACAATGCTGTCGTCAAAGATATATTCGCCGAGCGCATGGCGGATGCGCTCGAAGGTCACCAGCTCGTTGGTCAGCTTCTGCAGGTTCACCTGGTAGGTGAAGTCCTCCAGTGTCACGGGGGCCGGTCCGACATAATGCAATCGCTCCAGAGCCTCGATGGTCCAGCGCTTGCCCTCATCGGTGAGCGTGTAGCTCATATCGATCGGGCTGCTGGAGGCGCGCATTCCCAAGGCGCGCAGCAGTTGCCGGTCCACGGCCATGTGAACCAGCTCCGCCACGATGTGGTAAGGCAGCTTGATGGCCTCGACGTACTGGCGGCAATCCACCAGGTGGCCTGCATGGATCAGCTTCATCAGCAAGCCCAGAAGTTCGGTCTCGTCGATCCCGGTTGCCTTTATATTCGCCGGCTCGACGGGAATGCGCTTCAGAAAGGCTTCCAGCACCTGCTTGTCGATGGCTTCGATAGCCACCAGGTTGTCGCCCAAACGGCCGCCGTTGCCGGCTTGACGCTCCAGCGCCTTGACAACATCCGCGAGAGTAACCAGATTCGCCTGGATCAGCAGATCTCCCAAACGCATTCGCGTGGCAATAGTGTCCTCCTTGCGGCAGCCTCACCTTGCCACTTTCCGGGCCGTATGATTGACCATTCCCTAGGAAGCCTTCATGGCGCGGTGAGGCAAGCCAAGCCGCTTACCCAGATATTCTACAGAAAAATAAGGGCAATCGATGTTTCTCCGGCGAGCGCCTCGCTCCCTAATTTCCAATTTTGAGCCTTGGGTCGCCACTAACTCCAGCCCGCAACCGCAAATAACCCCATCCGGACCTGATTCACCCCGCCCGCTCGTCCCGTTTTCCGGGACCCGACAGCCAAAAATTACCCATCCGCGCCAATTTCGCTTATTCTGTTAAGAATTCCTTCTTGCTGCGGCAAGTCACTCACAACCACTTATGAATCCAGTCGCTTTGGCGGTTGACGATCTTCGGGAGCAGTATCAGCGGGAGATGGCGCTGGTGCGCCAGACCTGCGAGCGCACCGGCGACGGCACGGCCGCCATTCGCCGCCGTTCGGCTGTCGTGGATCGCATCCTGATTGAGATGTGGCGCCGCGCCTTCGCCTCCCAGCCCACGAAGAACGTCTCCCTGTTGGCTCTGGGCGGCTACGGCCGCAAGGATCTCTTCCCCTTCTCCGACATTGATATGCTCTTCGTCTATGCAGACGACAAGGCCGAGGCGCAGTCCAGGGATGCCGCCCGCGCCATCATCCAGGGCATGTGGGACGTCGGCCTGCGCGCCAGCCCCAGTTCCCGCACCCTCAAGGAAGCCGGCCGCTTCGATCCCAACAACCTCGAATTCACCTTGGCCACGCTCGACCGACGCTTCCTCGCCGGCCATTTCCCGCTCTACCAGCAGCTCCACCAGACCGTTATGCCCGACCTGTTCCTGAGCGAGTGGAACCCCATCGCGCAAAAGCTCGGCGAGATCGCCCGCGTCCGCCACGCCAAATTCGGCAACACCATCTTTCACCTCGAACCCAACCTCAAGGACTGCCCCGGCGGCCTGCGCGACTACAACCTCGCCGTCTGGTTCGCTCTGCTCTTCCACCTCAAGGAGACCAAGGAGTGGCCCCGCCACCGTGGCAGCGTCTTCCACAGCGCCCGCGGTGACGCCGAGGCGGCCTTCGACTTTCTCGCCGCCGCCCGATGTTTTCTTCACTTCCGCCACGGCCGCGACGACAATACCCTCGACTGGCAATCCCAGGATGAAGCCGCCGCCAACAGCATCGGCCTGGAAACCCGCGGCACCGCCGACCCCGCCTACTGGATGCGCACCTACTATCGTCACGCCCGCGTCATCTATCGCCGCGCCGCCCTGCTCATGGAGCACCTGCCCGCCCCGGTCAGCTTTTACCGCCAGTTCCGCCGCCGCCACACCGTCATCGCCGGCACCGACTTCCTTCTCGACCAGGGCCGCATCGACATCGTACCCGGCGCGCAGTTCAACGACACCGGCGCCATCCTGCGCATCTTCTCGCTGATGGCCACTCACGGATACGCCCTTTCTCAGGCCGCCGAAGACCGCATCACCGACGCACTGCCCGCCCTGGCCATCCACATCCCCGAAGGCCCTTACCTCTGGAATGCCCTGCGCGAAGTCCTGCTCGGCCCCCACGCCGCTCATGCCCTCCGCACCATGCACGCCCTCGGCGTTCTCGAGATGCTCATCCCCGAGTTTCACGGCATTGACGCCCTGGTTATCCGCGACAGCTATCACCGCTACACCGTCGATGAGCACACCTTCCTGGTCATCGATAACGTCCACGGCCTCCTCCAGCCCGCTCACGACTACGAACAGCGCCTCGCCCAACTACTCCCTGAAATCGACCGCCTCGACCTCTTTCTGCTCGCCCTGCTCCTCCACGACACCGGCAAGGCTCGCCGCACCGGCGAACACTGCAGCCAGAGCGTCGAGCTGGCCGACGCCTTTCTCGCCCGCCTCGAGTTCGACGCCGAAGAGCGCGATGCCGTCCTCCAGCTCATCCGGCTTCACTTGGAAATGTCCAACGCCCTGCGCCGCGACATCTTCGACCCTGAAAACGTGCGCGGCTTCGCCGAGAAGGTCGGCAGCCCGCAGATGCTCAAGATGCTCACCCTGCTCACCTACGCCGACATCAAGGCCGTCAGCCCCGACGCGCTCACCCCCTGGAAGGCCGAGAATC
>Ga0302140_10007767_pt1 | contig 13398 bp, 15 predicted proteins | sample I_Bog_E1_1_FD_202095 | JGI IMG/M metagenome (GOLD analysis project Ga0302140, IMG submission 202095) | Peat permafrost microbial communities from Stordalen Mire near Abisko, Sweden - I_Bog_E1_1 | ecosystem: Environmental > Terrestrial > Soil > Wetlands > Peat | place: Sweden: Abisko, Stordalen...
GGAAACTCGACCAGCCTGTTATCGCGGGTGCGGTGCAGGTAGCCGATCCAGTCGTTACCGGAGCCGAGTACATAATCGACGGGCACCTCGAGGACGTTGACGGGCTTGCCATCGGGCGCGGTTTGGCTCCGCCGGACGAAGTACGAGCCCGCGCCGCGCATGGGGGTGAAATGTTCGCGGGAGGCTTTGTGGTCGAACGCCGTGCCATCAAACTCCGGCAGCACTGTCTCAGGCCGCACCGCGCGAAAAGACCGGGCCATGCCTGTGGCTGCGTAGGTTTGCGCAATTTCGCGGTGACACTCGGCGCAGACGGCCGAATCGCCCTGGGCCGCGATCGCAGTTCCGAGGGCGAGAAGTCCGAGTTGCGCGGCTCTTCGCATGGCAGTTAACGTTAAAGTAACATTGCCGCCCGCTGCGACATTCGCATAGTTTGGGCAGTACTCAACTCATAGGCATCGATTCAGGTATCGATGTACGATATGACCATGGCGAGCCGCATGAAGGATATCGCGCGCGATCTCAGCGTATCCGTCATCACCGTTTCCAAGGTTTTGCGCAACCATCCCGACATCAGCGAAGCAACGCGCGACCGCGTGCTGCGCCGGATGAAGGAGCTGAATTACCGGCCTAATATGGCGGCGCGGGCGCTGGTGACCGGGAAGTCCTACAGCATCGGTTTGATCGTGCCGGATCTGGTGCATCCGTTCTTCGCCGAACTGGCCCGAGGCATCTCGCGCATCCTGCGGGAGCGGGGATACGGTCTGATGATTTCGTCCTCTGAAGAGAATGCCGGGCTGGAGCGGGAGGAGATCGAGCAGATGATGGGGCGGCGGGTGGACGCGGTGATCATTGCTTCGACTCAGCTGACGGTGGAAAGCTTCCGGCAGATGGAAGAGCGGCGGGTTCCTTATGTTCTGCTCGATCGTCAGTTCGCGGATTTGGCGGCGAACTTTGTCGGGATCGACGATGAACGGGCTGGCGCTTTGGCGACGGAGCATCTGATCTCGGTGGGGTGCCGGCGGATCGCGCATATCCGGGGGCCGGAAGTGAGTACGAGCATTGGCCGTCTTACGGGGTACAAGCGGGCACTGGCGCAGCACGGCCTCGAAGTGCCGGACGGGTACCTGGTTCGCGAGGAGACGGGCGACGAAGGCGGAGATACCAGCGGCTATGAGGCCATGAAGAAACTGCTGGCGATTACGCCGCGCCCGGATGGTTTGTTCTGTTATAACGATCCGACGGCGCTGGGGGCGATGCGGGCGATTGTGGAAGCGGGCCTGAAGATCCCGGGCGATATTGCCGTGATCGGATGCGGGAACGTGGTGTATGCGTCGTTTCTGACGGTGCCGCTTTCTTCGATCGATCAGGATAACTTCGAGATGGGGAAGCGCGCCGGGGAGCTGGCTTTGTCTTTGCTTGCGTCGCGAACGAAGACCAAGCCGCAGACGATTTTACTGGAGCCAAAGGTTGTGGTTCGGACTTCTTCGGCTCGGTAAGACTAACGCCAAATTACCAGCCTGCCCCACAATTACGACTTCGCCCGGGGCGTGAAGTTCAGCGAGGCCGAATTCATGCAATAGCGGAGACCGGTGGGGCGGGGTCCGTCGTCGAACACATGGCCCAGATGGCCGTCGCAGCGGGCGCAGAGCACTTCGGTACGGATGCCGTAGCTGCGGTCGACTTTTTCCTGCACGTTGTCTTTGGCGAGCGGCTGGTAGAAGCTGGGCCAACCGGTACCGGAATCGAATTTGGTTTTGGAATCGAACAGCGGCGTGCCGCAGCAGACGCAGTGGTAAATGCCGTCGTCATGGGTCTCGGCGTATTTGCCGGTAAAGGCGCGTTCGGTGCCGGCTTTGCGCGTTACTTCAAATTGCTCGGGCGAAAGCTGTTTGCGCCACTCGTCGTCGGTCTTAACGATCTTTTCCACTTCTTCCACTCCGATTTTCTTTCCCGCCGCGTCGAAATTCACGATGCGGACGCTCTTTTTCGATTTGTCCGTTGCGGCGATTGCGAGAGACGCAAAGCCCATGCCACAGGCAGCGAGGAAGCCGCGGCGGCGTCCGGTGTTGGTGAGATTCATTTCGTCAGGCTCCTATTTCTTGTACCAGTCGGGGTATTGGTGTTTAAGGTTCTCGATCAGCGGCAGATCCATTGCGACGATATACGGCTGAGTCGGGTTCTGATCGAGGTAATGTTGATGGTATTCCTCGGCACGGTAGAACGCGGTCATCGGGACCACTTTCGTCACCACCGGATCGGGGAAGACATGCTGGTCGTTGAGCTCTTTGATATACGCTTCAGCGACGGTTTTCTGCTCGTCGCCAATATAGAAGATCGAAGAGCGGTACTGGGTACCGACATCGTGATGCTGGCGATTCAGCGTAGTGGGATCGTGAGCGACGGAAAAATAGATTTTGAGCAACTGGCCATAGCTGATCTTCGAAGGGTCGAAGGTGATTCGGATGGATTCCGCGTGGTTGGTGTCGCCACGTTCGATGCGATCGTAATGAGCGGTATCTTTGGCGCCGCCCGAGTAGCCGACTTCGGTATCGACGACGCCTTTGACATGCTCGAAAACCCCCTGCATGCCCCAGAAACAGCCGCCCGCCAGGACGGCAACCTGTTTACCTGAAGCGGCGGGAGCGGTCGCCACACTGGGCGGATCGGGGAAACCGGCGGCAGCCAGACCGGCTGACAACGCCAGAGCGAGAAAAACGGTACGCATGAAAACCTCCACCTGCAATATGCCGGGATCGCGGCGAAAAATTCCCGCCGCCACACTCTTTATATATATTACGCAGGAAACGTCGCGATCGGTTTTTTTACCCGACGCGGGTGCGGACAGCCGACGTGGTGGCCGCGCCTTCGGATTTCGCGGCCTTCTTCCCGGCTGCTGACTGGAACCGCCGTAACTGATCTGTAACGCAGACCAGGAACATCGGCTGCTTCGCGTTTTTCAGAACGTCGATAATGCGACCGGGCTCGTCTTCGAGGTAAATGTTCTTGCCGTCGGTAATCAGATGGATCTCGCTGTTTTCAGACAGCGCATCGCCCAGCCGTTTACCCATCTCGCGCTGCAGGAAACGCAGCACCCGGCGGATTTTCTGCAGGGAAAAGCCCTTGCGGCGCAGTTCGGCGATCACGGAGACTTCCACAACTTCCTGCTGGGCGTAGACGCGCCGGTGGCCTTCCTGGCGCGGGGAAACCACGTTGCGCTCGTCCCACCACTGAAGTTGGCGGAGGCTGACACCCGCGATGCGGGCGACGTCGCCACTGGTGTAACGTTCCCCGTCCGGGCTGACGACGCCAGTGTCCCTTTTTGTTTTGAACATTTCCCGCAGCCTCCGTGCACCACAGGTGCGCATTTTGGATTCTACCAGATTTGAGCCGCAAGGCAAGCCCTTTTCGAAGCCCGGTGAAACGGCCTATCTCATTGAACATGTTAAGATAAGACTTAAATTCACCCCAGAGGTCTTCGTGACGACTCATCTCACGCGCAAAGAACTGAAGCAGGATAACGTTGCGCTCAAAGTTGAAGAAACCTTTGATTTCTTCAATCTCCACAAAAAAGAAGCGGTAAGGTACGCCGGAATCGCCGCCGCGGTCATCCTGGTCGCCGCCGGTATTTACTATTACATAAACAGCCAGCGCGACATCCGGGAGCAGATGCTGGGCGATGCGATGGCGGCTCAGGCCGCGCCCGTAGGGACCGCTCCCCCTAATGGCGGACTCAGCTATCCCACCGAAACGATCAAAAAGGCCGCGGTGAACCGGGCTTATTCGACGCTGATCTCCGAACACGGGGGATCGACGGAAGCCTATATCGCCCAATACACGCTGGCGGCGGACGATCTCGATGCGGGCAGAATGGGCGAGGCGCGGAAGAAGTATCAGGACGTCGCCGATCATGCGAACGCCAATTACTCGTCTTTAGCCAAGCTGGCGCTGGCACAGATCGATTTCATCGAGAACAAGACCGCGGACGCGCGCAATATCCTGAAAGATCTGCAGGATCATCCGACCGACTTCGTTTCTAAAGATCAGGCGACTTTCACGCTGGCGAAAGGGCTCATCCCGACGGCGCCCGAAGAAGCGCGGAAGATGCTCTCGACGCTGGCTCAATCGAAGGAGCTTGGCTCAGCCGCGGTCACGGCCATGCAGGAATTGCCCGGTAAATAGTAATTCCAGGCATGCCCGCGCATTATGCTTGATCGCCTGCGGTTCCCGGTGGAGAAGTCTCGCGGCCGCCGGTATCCGGAACCCGAGCACCCTTACCGGAATGTATTTCAGCGCGACCGCGACCGGATCATTCATTCGCGAGCCTTCCGCCGGCTGGAACATAAGACTCAGGTCTTCGCGCCGGCGCTGTCGGACCATTTTCGTAACCGTCTGACCCACACCATCGAGGTTGCTCAGGTGGCTCGCACCGTGGCGGGTGTGCTCGGCCTGAATGAGGACCTTACCGAAGCGCTGGCGCTTGTCCATGACGTGGGGCATCCGCCCTTTGCCCACGCAGGCGAGCAGGCGCTCGACCGCATGATGAAGATGTACGGGGAGCGCTTCGACCACAACATCCAGTCGCTCCGGGCAGTGGATTCGATCGAGCACAGCTATCCTCGGTTCCCGGGGCTGAACCTGAGCTTCGAGATTCGCGAAGGCATCGTGAAGCATTCGCGGGATTTTGAAAAGGGCGAATTCCCGGCGCTGGACGAATATCTTCCCGGATTCCGGCCGCCTCTGGAAGCTCAACTGATCGATCTGGCCGACGAGGTGGCCTACAACAGTTCCGATATCGACGACGCATTTCAGGCCGGCCTTTTGAGCCCGGAGCGTATCGCCCGCACCGTGCCCGCTTATGCGGAAATTCTGGAAACAGTGGAAACGCAGTTTCCAGGCGCTTCCGATCGCGAGCGGTTTCTGGAATCGGTCCGGCAGTTGGTGGATGTGATGGTGTCGGGGTTAATTGAGGGTACCGTGGCAGCTGCGAGTCAGGCGGGCGTTACGGATGTGGAGGGCGTGCGGAACCATCCGGTGCGCCTGGCGCAGTTTTCGAAAGCGGCTCGTGAGACCAGCGCGCAACTGAAGCGCTGCCTGTACGACGACGTCTATTCTTCGGAGGCGCTCGACCGCGATCGCAAGGCTTCAGGCGAACGGCTCACGCGGATGTTCGAATTTCTGATGAAGTATCCAGAGACTGTGCCTGGGGCTTTCGCGGGGGAGAAGCCTCTGCACCGGTGTGTGGGCGATTTTATTGCGGGGATGACGGACCGGTATTTTTTTCGGATTTACGAGCAGTTGTTCGGTGAGGTTTGAGGTTGAGTGTGGCCCGCCCTGTCAAAATAACAGGACGGCCATCCGCCCGTCCGTCGTGAGGGCGTCGCCGGTCGCGTTGCTGAGTTCTGTCGGCACGTCAGGCCGATCCACGAGGGCAAGGGACTTCACCAGACCCGTGAACAGGAGGTCGGAGACGACCTTGGCCCGCTCCTTGTCGATCGATGAATCGACCCTGTGAATGAACGTGCGGTCGCGATCGGAAAAGTTGATTCCGATGTCGTGAGTCGACGAGCACACCCACACCGGTTTGCCGTTGAACAGATCGGGACGGCGGAAGATCCGTAGATGATGCCGGCGGGCGAAGGTGTTGTTGCCTTTTTGCCATGACATGTCGGGCGGACGGTTTTCCAGCAGCAACACCGACATGGGGCCTTCTTTATAGCCGCGGTCCGCGATCAGAGCGCGCGCGGTCTCGAGTTTGGATTTCACGGTCAAACCTTCAGCAATGGACCAGCCGGCCCTTGTGAACGCGGCGCGGATCTGCGCTTCGTCGCCGATGAACATGATGTTCGTGATATCCGAGGGCCTTTGCGGATTCTCGGAAACGGTACGGAAAGGCTGACGGTTCACCAGTGCCGGGAGATTGCTTTCGTTCGGAAAGGGACGGAGCGCGGATTCGGGTCCGTTCAGGGGGCCATGCCAGTCGAGCGGCTTCGTCAGCCTGATGGTTAATTCAACGCCCGGATCGAAATCGATATTCGGATTGGCGTCCTCGACCTTGAGGGTTTGTTTGGCGGTTTGAATGATACCGGCAAGCCCCGCGAGGCGATCGTTCGACTGAAGTTTTGAAATGCCTTCCTCAATGCGTGAGCTATAGGTTTTCGAAGCGTCGATGCCCAGAATCAGGCCGTCCTGGGCCACGGTTTCTCTTGAGTTGTCGAGCGAGGCAACCACGGCGGAGACCTGGGTGAAGCTGAAACGCATCTGCGCACGCTGGCCATCGGCGGCAGCCTTCACGTCGCTGAGCGTCCCGGTGAGCTCCGTGCCGGCGGCCATCACGATCTTGCCGTCGATGAGGACGGGCGCGATCACCACCGCCCGCAGTTTCTGGGGCGTGGTCACCTCGGTCGCGACCTTCTCCATCAGGCGGACGGAAATCTCCGTCCCTGCCGGGATCTGCGCCCCGCTCGCCGAAAAGGCCAGCGCGGCGAACAACAACGCTCTCATTTCGCTTTAAGGTCCACCACGATTCCGGAAAGATCTTCGAGTCGCAGATCGATGTCCTTACGCTTCGCCAGTTTGTCGTCCGGCATATCGAACCGCACACCGATCATACGGTCGATTCGCTCATGAGGTTTCACCTCATCCCACGCTTTAAAAGGCGGATTGTACTGTTCGCCCAGTTCCGAATAGTTCCGGAAAATATTTAACAGATCGGCGGCGGCGACCACGTTGCCGTCGGTGGTGGATCCATCGGGGGAATCGAGGCTGGCTTCGACGGTGCGCACCACGAGCTTGCGATCCGAATCGTTGTTGAGGCTGAAATCGAGCACGACGATCGATTCGTTCTGATCCACCTTTTGAATCCGAACCTTCCCGACCTTCGTGATCGGGTCCAGATGATTCCCTTTGGTGGCGTCCGCCAGCCACCAGATCGCGCCGGCGATCGCGGCTACGGTTATCGCAAAGCCGATTCCGAAGCCCTTACTCACTTAGGACAGTTCTCCGGCTATTCGCATCATGGCCTTCATCGATTGATTCGCGTTCTCGATCAGCCCCGGCCCTGCGCTGCTGTGCGTTTCGAGGCCCAGTTCGCCCTGGTAGTTGTCCTTCTGCATCGCCTCCATGATCGCCTTCCAATCGATATGGTCGGGACTGTCCTCCAGGATGTTCTTCGCTTTGAACTGGACGTTGAGCATACGGCTTTTCGGCAGCACCGCATAGCCATCCGGCCAGGGCACTTCTTTGAGAGATTGCGCATTGCCGGGGTCCCAGTTATAGCCGACGGTCTTCGAAGGAATTAACTCGAAGATGGCTTTCAACTCGGGCGAAGTCCCAATGTTCTGCGAGTTTTCGTTTTCGAGAAGAATCTTCACCTTAGCTTTTTCGGCGAGCGGGATGAGTTCTTCGAGCGTGCGGACGATGAGCGGGTATGTGGTCTCGGGATGTTCGTCGCGGGTGCCGGCGAAGACGCGGATTTTATCCACGCCCAGGATGTTTGCGGCGCGCAAGGTGCTTTCGAAATCCTCTTTGCGGCGATCCCATTTCTTCTGATCGGGATCCTTTTTTGTGCCGGCCGGGTTGGTGCCCGGCCATGTGAATTTGAGCAGGCTGGAGTTGAGGAAAGAGACCTTGAGCTTGTTCGACGCGAGTTCGGCGGCGGCGGCTTTGAGCTCGGGCTCGGTGAGGAATGAATATTCCTTCTTCGTCTCCGGCACGTTGCGGAGCTCGACCCACTGCATGTTGTAGCGATGCGCGAATTCGATGGCTTCGGCCTGAGTTTTCCCGATCTCGTCGGTAATGGCGCTGATCTTGCTTTTGCCGATATGCGACTTGAAAGCCTGCAGCCTGCCGGCGGCGAGGGCGAATGCGGCTCCGGCGAGGAGGTCGCGGCGGGTAACGGAACGTGTTGTCACATTGAGATGATATCTCCAGATGGACGCGAACAGTCATGGCCTTTTGATCGAAGCCGCCGCCGGGCCCGGCGTTCTGCACGGGCTCACGGGCGTCATTGCCGAGCACCTGGGAGATATCGGAACGTGTTCCATCATCGAGAACACGCCCGCCGGAGCCCGCATTTATTTCGAAGTCACCACGCCCGACTGGGCACAGATGCTGGAAGGTTTGCGTCGCCTCCCGATCGTTCGCCATGTGGATCCGGTGAAGAGCATGGACCAGATCTATGGCAAGCGCATTATCATCATCGGCGGCGGCGCACAGGTGGGTCAGGTGGCCATGGGGGCCATCGTCGAAGCCGACCGGCACAACATCCGCGGCGAGCACATCTCGGTCGACACTATTCCTCTGGTGGGCGAGCAACCGCTGGCCGATGCGGTGCGCGCCGTGCCTCGTCTGCCTCGCGCGCGAGCGCTGGTTCTGGCGGGGTCGCTGATGGGAGGCGACATCGAGACGGCGGTTCGCGAAGTGCGCGCCGCGGGGCTCCTGGTGATCAGTCTGAACATGGCGGGCAGCGTCCCCGACGCCGCGGATCTGGTGGTCACAGACCCGGTGCAGGCCGGCGTGATGGCCGTAATGGCGGTTGCCGATACGGCGAAATTCACGGTCGAGCGTCTCAAGCGCCGGGTATTCTGAGACATTTAAAGAACAATGGAACTGAGCACGATTCGTGTCTTCATGACGGTGGCCGCGGAACGCAGTTTCTCGCGCGCGGCCGAGAAACTGGGGCGCACTCAGCCCGCTGTTTCTCTGGCACTGCAGCGGCTGGAATACGAACTCGGCGAGAAGCTTCTGGACCGTTCGGCGAAAGACGTGATGCTGACCGATGCGGGCCGCACGGTGCTTGAGTATGCCCGCCGTTTTCACAACCTCGAACAAGAACTGCGCAACTCGATCGACGAACTGCGGGACCACTCCTCCGGCTGCCTCGTCATCGGAGCAAACGAGTCGACCACGCTCTATCTGCTGCGACACATCGACAGCTATCGCCGCCTGTATCCGCGGGTGAAGGTTCAGATTCGGCGCAGTTTCTCGAGCAGGATCCCGAGCGAACTGGTGGATGGGAATCTGGAACTTGGTGTCATCAGCTATGAGCCTCGCGACGAGCGCATCCATGCCACGGAAATCTATTCGGACTCGCTCGCATTCGTTGTGTCGCCGCGTCATCGCCTCGCGACGCGGTCGGAGGTTCCGATATCGGAGCTTGCCGATGAGACGTTCATCGCGCACAACGTGCTCTCGCCCTATCGCGAGATTGTCATCCGCTCTTTCCACGAGCGCGGCATTCGCCTGAACATGGACGTCGAGATGCCGACGGTGGAAACGATCCGGTGGATGGTGGAGCACGATGCCGGGGTCGCGTTTCTGCCGCGCATGTGCGTGGAGCAGGAGATCGCGGAGAAGCGCCTGGTGGCGATCCGCGTTCCCGAAGTAATTGTCGAGCGCAAGATTTGGCTGGTGCAGCCTTCCCGCCGCGCGGTCAGTTACGCGGCCGATGCTTTCCTCAAGCTGATTCAGAAGACGTGAAAGTCGCGCAGCACACTTTCGCGGAGCTCGAAGCCTCGCTTAAGGAACTGAGCGCGGTCTATGCCGGCAGCCCCAATCTGCGGCGAGAGTGCCGCGACACCGTGATCGCCGCCAAAGACCGCGCCCGCTTTGCTTCGCGCAACGTCAAAGCTTCCGAACTCAAACGCCGCATCAAGGCCGAAATGGTGGAGTGGATGCTGGTGTGGCTGGGCGATCCGGCATTGTTCGAAGACTGGGCGCGTCTGCGCCGCAGCCACATGGAACCCGAATTGCTGACCTTAGAGACCATGACCGAACAAAGAGAGAAGTGCGATGTTTGCGGCGGCACGGGGCGATGCACCACGTGCAAGGGAACCAGCAATGGCGGGCAATGTTTCAACTGTGCCGGCACCGGCAATTGCCCTCAATGCCAGGGGACCGGGAGGCGGCCTGTAAAGTAGCAGGCATGCACGCCAATCAGGCGAAGAAAAAACTCAAGGCCGGGGAAATGGTCGTCGGCACTTATGTGCGATATGCGGAACCCTCCATTGCCGAGTTGCTCTGTTACCTGGGCTACGACTTTCTGATGTTCGATGAAGAGCATGCTCCTATCGGCGAGCGCGAATGCGAAAACCTCGCGCGAGTTTGCGAGTTGACCGGGGTGACGTCGATTGTCCGGGTCCCTTTTAATCAGGCGTGGACTATCGGGCGGCATTTAGACATGGGCATTCAGGGGATTCAGATACCGATGATCAATACGGGCGCCGAGGCCCTGGCAGCGGCTCGCGCTGCGAAGTACGCTCCGCTCGGAACCAGAGGACTGGCGGGCTCACGCGCCGCGAATTACGGTCAACGGCTTCCGTTCAGCTACCCCGAACACATTGCGAAATCGAATGCCGAGACGCTGGTGATCGTCCAGGTCGAGACACCGGAAGCAATTGAGAACCTGGCAGCGATTGTGGCCAGCCCGGAGATCGACGTGATCTTCATCGGACCGAACGATCTGTCCTTATCGCTTGGGCATCCCGGCGATCTGAAACATCCCGTTGTACAGGGTGCTTTTGAACAGATCACGGACGTGGTTTTGAAGTCCGATAAAGCGCTCGGCGTCCTGGCTGCCACGACCGAATCGGCCATCGAATGGCGAAGCCGAGGTGTCCGTTATATCCTGGGACTCTTCGAAGCGATCATGGGGCCCGCCATCCGCGAGCATCTGAAAGCGGTTCGAGCCTGAGCTGGCAAGCTATCTTCCGATCATCAGGATGGTAAACGAGCCGGGAACAACAGTTCCCTGAGGTCCTCGTCCGCCGGGCGCGGGTGGCGTAGCGGGAACCGGGGCAGGTCCGCGTTCCTGGGCCATCGCGAACAGATGCCCGGTCTTGCTGTCCATCGTTACCGTGCGCGCGCCGTTCATGGTGTCGAGGTTCTGCTCGACTTCGAAGCTCGCCGGGCTTTTCTCTTTGATCACGGTCATGGTCCCGTTGCCGTGCGTGCTGAAGGCTTCCATCGTGGCCGGATTGAATACCGCGCCATCCGATCCACCGGCCAGCGGAAGGCTGGTCAGGATCTTTCCGTCCTTAGCGCTGAGAATCACCATCATCGGCTGAGCGGGCTGAGTCGGAGGATTGCCCGAGCGGCCGCATGCCGCGAAGAGAATCCGATTCTTCGCATCGATTGCCAGTCCATTGCAGCCGCCTTTATCGACGAACGAATAGTGCCCTGCGGCCTTCATCGTTTTCACGTCAACGGCGGTTACGCTTCCGACCGCATCCTGCATGACGACATAGAGCATGCCTTTACCGTCGGCCACGCCCTGCTCAGGAACGCCGCCCAGATCGATCCTGCCGAGTACAGTTCCGTCCTTTGAATCGATGACCGTCGCATCCTTTGTAGGGTGGCTGAAGACGTACACGCGCTGGTTGAAGGCATCGAAGTAAATACCGTCGGGCCGTGAGGCGCCCACATCGATGCTCTTAATCAGCGCCATGGTTTTGGTATCGAACATCGAAACTTTCGGATGGTCGCTGGTGAATCCATGGCCCGTCTTCGGATCGACCGCGGTGCCGTTCCCGCCCACGCCGGCAATTTCGCCGACCGGTTCGAGGGTATCGAGGTTAAAGACTGTCAGCCGTGCCGGGACTGCCTCAACAGCCGGGGTCTTATCGGTCGCGGCAACCTCGCGAACAGCGCCGCGCGGGATGTAGAGGCGGCGTCCGGCTGCGTCGGCATAGATGTAATCCCATCCGCCTTCGCCGCCCACGCGAGCTTTTTTCAGGACCTTGTAAGGGCCGCCCTGCTGTGCCGAACCGATAACCGCACATATCGCGATCGCAAGCGCCAGTCGCATTTGAGTTCTCCGGGCTTCAGTATAGAGCTACCGCGAAACGCGAAACAGCTCCGGCATAAACTCGGCCAGCAAATGCCGCCAGGCACGCCATTCGTGTTCGCCCGGAGTGTCGTGAAACTCGTGATGTATCCCGCTCTTCTCGAGCAGATCGTTTATTCGTTTGTTGGCTGCGTAGCGCGTGTCTTCTGTGCCGCATCCGAGGAAAAGCAGTTTCAGTTCTTTGTTCACCGCGCCAGGGTCTTTGAGGAATCCGGGAACCTGCTTGTCCATGTCGAACCCCGCCTGGCCGAAGGCTCCTGCGCTGAATTCGCCCACCCATGAAAACCTGTCGCGATTCCGCAACCCGAGGGTGAACGACTGGCCGGCCCCCATGGAGATTCCCACGATGGCGCGACTTTTGCGATCGGCGATAACCCGGTAATTCTTCTCGACGAGCGGAAATACGTCTCCAAACAGCTCGCGCCCGAATGCTTCGATGGACGGAAGCGCGGTGGCATCTCCGGGCGTATCGCCATAGGGCATGACGATCAGCATCGGCACGGTCTTATGTTGAGCCAGCAGGTTCTCTTCGATTTCCGGTGCTTTGCCGATACGCGTCCAGCCTTCCTCAGACTCTCCGCCGCTGTGCAGAAGATAGAGCACCGGGAATTTGCGAATCGGATTGCGATCGTAATCCGGGGGAACGTAGATGGCTACTTTCCGGATCGCTTTCGACTCCGTGGAACGATAGGTCCGGTATTGAACGGAACCATGAGGAATGTCCTGCAACTCATCGAAGCGGGGCGGATTGCCGGGAACATCGAAATAGCTCCAGTGGATTGTGCCGCCGGGCCGTTCATTGGGATTCGCCTGGTCGATGCCTCGAACACCGTCGACGAAGAAGACATAACGATATACATCCGGATCCAGAGGGCCTATGGTGACGGTCCAAAGGCCGGTTGCATCCTTGTGCATTGGGATGTTCCACATGCCCGGTTGTTCCTTCACCGCGCCCGCGGGTTTGGGATTCAGTGTGCCAATGCTTGCCGAGACCAGGACTTCCTGCGCCTTCGGCGCTCTGATGCGGAAGGTGACCCGGTTATCGGAAGCGATCTCGGGAGAGACAATGGGCTCTGGCCGGCCACCGCCTGTCTGGGCTAATGCTAACGAGGCTAAGATCAAAGGAATAGTAGTCACTGCTTGTCCTTGGGAATCAAAAGTTGGGATAAAGCTTTGGCATCGGCCGGAAGTTCTGCTTTACCGGCCGGGAACCCGTTCTTACGGAAGATAGCGGCGAGAATGTCGGCGCAGCGCTGGCCGCTTAGACTACCCTGTTCATTCGGAGGCATGCTGGCCTGAATGTAGTTGTAAAGGGCGCCGGCCGTTTTACCGCCCCAGCTGAACTGAAATTCCGCCCCGATCATAGCGGGCGCTTCCTGGCCGCCCTGCATTTCGCCACCATGGCACAAGCCGCATTTGGCGGCAAAGGTATCGTCGCCACGCCTGGCCTGTTCTTCGGTGTAGACGCCGTCCTCCAGGCTACGGGTTTTTTGGCCCGATCCGGGAATCACGCACAGGCCCAGAATCAGAACCGGAACAAGTGCCAGCTTCATCCG
>Ga0302140_10007772_pt1 | contig 13391 bp, 11 predicted proteins | sample I_Bog_E1_1_FD_202095 | JGI IMG/M metagenome (GOLD analysis project Ga0302140, IMG submission 202095) | Peat permafrost microbial communities from Stordalen Mire near Abisko, Sweden - I_Bog_E1_1 | ecosystem: Environmental > Terrestrial > Soil > Wetlands > Peat | place: Sweden: Abisko, Stordalen...
TCCGTAACCTGGCACGCCCAGACCAAGCGTATTTTCCGGGTTTTCTATGAAACTGTGGGACAGCAGATACGCTTGGCGACGAAGGCGAAGACCGCGTTGACGTGGAATCATACGAAAAAGTCTAAATCGCGTTTCACCTCTCCCCGCACTATTGCTGGGGATTCAAGTCCTTTTTGTCAGATTTTCGGGCTTATGGGATGGCTGTGGATCGATTTCTATTCTCGATTTGGCATGCAGAACCGCACTAGCCGGATCCGCTTAATCAAAAGCATGGCTGCTCAATGGTATTCTATTGATTGTGACTACACGGTACGGCGAGGTTATTCGGAGGCGTCACAGGCATGCGTTGTCGGCGATGAGTTGCTCGGTTCAGAATACAATGTTGTGCCAGACGAACTTGTAATCGTGACTTGGAAAGTACATTTAACAGTACCGTTTGATTGACACAAGCCTTGGTCTTCATCACTGGTGGTGCATACCTGAATGTCAGCGCCGCCAGCCCCATTGGATTGGCAGCAATTGGAGTAAGGTCCACCCCCGGAGCCAGGATAATAGGTAATGCCACATTGAGTACTAGGCGTATTACAGCTCTGTAGCGTCGTGCCGTCGCAGTCATAACCCGGCTCGGCCATGCCATGCGAAGAAGTCATTGCTGTAATAGTTAATAATAGGAGTATTTTAATTGCTTTCATTTGTTTGTCATTTGGTTTGGTGTTTTGTTTTTCGGACTGACCATGTCAAGAGAATTGCCAATGGTAATAATGTCACAAAGATCAGGACAGAGTAGATAACCGCTCGCGAGTTCCTGTTGGTAATCCCGCCCGTTTGTCCTAAAGAGTTAGCCATGACCAATTGTTTGCTTTTTGTTTTAGATACATAGTAGTCAGAGTTGCTAAATACATTGGTATATCTAATACGATCCGCGAAACGATCCTCACTAAAAAATGCGGCGTCCAAATTCTGCGTTGCGAGCAGGACAGATTTAAACTCTATTTCCGCTAATGGTTTTAACCCATCTCCATTATCGTTATTGATCGATTTCACGAATTTGGAAGGGTAACCCGCGAAAGATCCCTCCGGAGTCGCATATGTATACTCAACCGCCCCGTATGGGAACGATTTATCAGCCAGACTGAGTTCCATCCTGAATGGTAGATTATTTGAAACCAGCAGCGAGCCGTGCACATCTTTACCGAGAATGTTTTTTGCAGTAAAATCGTTGCCACTCCACTTAACAGTCCCTAATTCTATTTCTTCGGTGCCCATGCTCAGAATTTGGCGCGACAGTTGATATTGGGCTTTAACATCTTCGGTCAACCCATTTTCACCCGTCCCGTATATGATGCCGTGCCCCCCTATTTCAAAGGTTGAAGAACCGGACCTCACGGAGATATTGTTCAGGGCATTTGTGTCAGCAGGAAGGTCTGGATCAGGAAGAAATTGCAGGAAAAAGTTCGTTCCAGACAGCGCCCCCTCAAGATATTCAAATGAGGTTGAACCAGGTTGTTTTACATTTGCGGGAAGCAGAAGGTTGGTTCGTTTTACGACATATTTCTCTATGTCTGGAGGCGAATTGATCGCCTGTTTAAAAAAAATCAAAAGATCACCCGGCGCATTCGTCAAATTCTCAGGATAGGCATTTGACGCAAAAAATGTGAAAAATAAGGCGACGCAAATCCCAAGATACGAAAACGGGCGGGTTCTTGGTAGTGGAAACAGCCTGGTCAATACTATCATTGTATTCCCAATCTTCCTTGTCCAATGGGACACATGACGGTTTACGATCCTATTCCGTCGCCAAAGCTGCCTCAATACAGCCAACATCCCGCCAACAACTGGTCTCTCGTCCAGTTTCAGTTGGTCCCTTCCTATTTTCATTGTCTCATTAAAACACATTTCGGTTTAGGTACCATAGCTACGACATAGCTAAACACGACAATGTCGTAGCTTTACGCGACATTTGGACACCAGAAGCCGTGATTCTTTGCCTGCAGCCAAAACCTGAGGGTATTCGCCAAAGAATTTTTTGAACTCCCGGGCGAAGGTGGTGGCATGCCGGTACCCAATTCGGGCGGCAGCTTCCTTAACGGACGCGCCTGCGCGCAGGAGTTTCAGGGCCTGCTTATGGCGTTGTTCAACCAGCCATGCCTTCGGTGTCTCGCCATACGTTTCCCGAAAATGGCGTTCCAAAGTGCGAACCGAGACGCCGGAGGATTTCGCAAGCCTGGTCACAGACCATTTGGCTTGGCGGGCGAGTTCGGGCAAGTGTTGAATTTGGGTTAAACGGAGGTTGTTCATGCCGGTTCCTTCAAAATGATTCCAATTTTACAGTGTGGGCAGGCAACTCGTTGACCGACGGCATAATCCGGGAATTCAATGTGTCCATCGCAGCTGGGACAGACCATTTTCACATTTTTTGGTTTTTGCAGGGTGATGCTGGCGTGACAGTGGGGGCAGGAGATTTTCTCGCCGAAAGCATTGGTGGGAAATTCAATGCGTCCACCGCAAGCCGTGCAGGATATTTTGAGCGTCCGGACAATGGTGTCGTTGCTACGCTGGATCGGGGAGAGCTTCGATTCCGTTGGCAGCCGGTTTGCAGCCAATTTCCGCTGCCGCGCCAGACACCAGACTGCGCAATAGCTTCCGGCGAACAGGTATCCCCAAATCGTTTGGACCAGGCCGCTTGCGATTTTGGCTGGAATCCCGAAGGCATCCGAAAACCCATTCAGAAACCCGGTTAAGCCGTGACTTCCAAGTGAAACGAGCCCAATTCGATAAACCAAGAAGCTTGTGACCAGCCAAGCCAGTAAAAGCATTGGTCGAAATAGCCGGTTACCAAAAAGGCAGTCCAGTGCGATTGAGAACGCTATGCCGCCAACAGTCCAAAATAAGATTTTAGTGGAAAGACCAAGAATGGGATCATGCGGTGTAATCAGATCCACTGGACTCGTGATGTTTATGAGAAACAGAGCGGAAGCCATTGCCAGGAGCAATGCACCGGCAGATGTTTGGAAGAGATCGGTTGGCTTGATTTGCGAGCGCATAATTAGGATTTATCGGGCTCCAAATAGAATAAGGGCTTCGCGCATCCGCTCGCGTTCCAATTGAGGTATTCGGAAGTAATGCTTAAGGCCGGGGTGAATAAGAAGAGTAACGGGTGTTCCCAATCTGGCGGCTTCGTCCTGAAATCTGATTGCGCGCTCGCCCAGGTTGCCATCGTCGCCGCCACAATCGAAAAATAACCGCTTACTGCGGACTCGGGAGGGGTCAGGGAATCCTCCCGGGCTGAATATTATTGCTCCCCGCCATAGTTGAGGTTCTTCGTAAAGTAGGGAATAAACCGGCCCCACTCCCGCAGAATCAGCATAAAGATAGACGTCATTTGTGTCGATCGCCAACCGGCCAACCAAGGCCTGGTAAACAGTCAGTTCATCCCCGGCCCACTGGCCGTAGTCGCGGCCCTGGCGGTCAACACTCACAAAATAGGCTCCGCAGTTGGCGAAGGCCTCGTGATTGTGGCTCCACGTGAACCCCATCTCCTGAATGCCGAGAATGCCCAGAACCAAGGGGTGCGTTGCACTTTTGGCATTATTAACGGGGGATAGAAGGTAATGGGTCAGTTTATCACCAACGGCATTCGTAATTATGCCCTGTTCAATGGGAGCGTTTTTTACGTAACGAAAGGGTTTTTCGACATTGGGAACCACACAACGCGGCATAGGGGAGTCGGGATCGAGTTCCCAAATTCCCGGGGGCTGGTCGTAGAGAGATTCAATGACGAAATGAGGGTGTTTGCGTGCGGAACTTTGATTCTGATCCAAATAATCTTCCCTGGCTTTTGCCAAAGTTTCGGCAGAAACCGCTTCTCTAATAATATCGACATTGTATCCAGCAACTGGAATTGGACGGAAAGTTTCCGTTGTGGCACCGCTGACGGCAAAAATAGCGGCGTGCCCGGAACCGGAGGTATAGGCGAAGTCAATCCCGGTGATGGGGCTGGCAGTATTGCTCACGACAACATCCGCGGCAAAAAGCTTAGGAAAGCCACTATGCACCGCTTCACAACCGTGCAAGTAATTGTACCGACCATTTGCCACAAATGCTGCGTCCCCACTTGAAAACCAGTCAGGCGCAACGAAAGTTCCCGAATCTACCGTCCGATCGGCATGGTGAACTACATATCCGATCGTAGTCGCCCCATTGCCGGCGGCGGTTAAAAACGATAGCTTTGCGGAGGCGACCGGCGTATTTGGTGTCAGTGTAGCGCTACGAACTTGGGAGCCAATCAGAACGGCATTCTTAACCGTATAATCCGGAGCCATGGTGTAGGAATGATCTGGGAAGCCCGGGCTCACAAACGTCGAGCCGTGAGCCGGCAATCCTGTTTCCAGAGCTGCGGTATTGTACCCCACCTCGTACCAGGTTGAATCGGTGTTGCCTATTCCGGCATCCATGGTGGCGGTAGTGGTTTTGCCTAAAACATCTTCTGGCGCGTCCGAATCTTCGCCGCATTTCAATATTGTGTTCCCCTGCCGCCAGATCACAGAGCCGTCATCACAGGCAGTAAGCTGCTCAATCTGTTCATCCCCTGGGTGACGGCTCGGATCTCTAAGATATTTGAAACGGAGAGGGTGAAGCCACTGCCCTTTGAATTGCTTCATGGCATAGAGAATCTGCGCCGTGTCGGCAAGAACAAGGGACTGAGGTGTGAACCAAGTTGCAGACGAAATGTAATTGTCCACAGACAAGGCTGCATGCGTGACGCCCGTCTGTCCATCGCAGATCACAATTTGCCATCCGTTGTTCCGGCGAACATAGGCAAAGCACGAGTCATCCGGAGCCCAGCCCAGGAAGTGTCCATGCACCGACTCAAAAGTTGGTCCTTTTTCGATCTGCTCGAACAGAAGTGTTCTCTTTCCACTGGAAGTTTCGGACAAAAAGAAGCCGTAGCCCCGTTCGGTGGTCTCAATAAAGAGTAATCGTGTGTCCGCATGATTGGGAACCGGATCATTCTCAAATCGTCCGATCGAGCCCAATTCGGCGACAACCTGATTGAGATGGGACGGCCGGTTTAACAAGATCAAACAGTGCCAAGCCATCATGAACAAAGGGACGACCACGGTAATAACGATGGAAAGAGGCTTGTTCATCAATGCAATTTGACAGTTGCGTGATCGGCCATCCATTTCCAATCGGGATTGTTCGTGGAGGTGGTTTGAGCACCGGCATCGCGGGGGTTTAGCTTGAGCGAGCCGGTCTGCCAGCGATGAATCTCCGCATGGCCGTCACAAAACGAAAAGCCACAGGCATTGTTGTGCGAGACCGATGGCCAGTCCACCCAGAGCGGAAGGGCTGCGCTCACCGCAAAAGCGGCGTCATTGATCGTCAAGGGGCTCTCATCCACCATCATGAATATTTGCGACGGGCTTACGGCAACGAAATCGGTTGATTTGCCGAAAGTGGCATAAGGGCTGTTCCGCCGATGGGTATTTAACCCGTTAAGCCACGGACCGTTAACCGAAAGCGTTGGCACGCCTGAGTGATTATCCCTGGCGGGATAGGCATCGTATGCCGGATCGATGGTGCCCACTCCTTGATTCATGGAAATGCTGCGCGTAGCGTGAACTTGTTTTCCAATCAGAGATGGATCATTACCGCTATAACGGCCATAGCGCGGATCAGCGGGGCATTGGAACACTGCAATATTTTTCAAATATTTCGTCAGGAGCGACTTTTCCGGGTCTTCCAAGGCGGCGGGATTGAACGTTTCCGGGCCGGGCGGCAGGCCACTAATTCCGCCGGAAAAATCACCACAACACCAATTGTAGCCTTCGATAGTGTTACCATCATCCGGATTGGGCGGGTACAGACCATGAGAATCGTCGGCGTAGAGTTGGACGGCCAAGGTCATTTGCTTGGAATTATTCATGCAATAGATTCCTTGGGCTCTGCTTTTGGCGACGGATAGCGCAGGCAATAACAGAGCGGCAAGAATCCCAATAATGGCGATGACGACGAGAAGTTCGATGAGCGTAAATGCAACCCTGCCATGAGGTGCCGTTACCAGGACCCCAGCCGTATCCGCCTGCGATTTTGGACCGCTCAAGAAATCTATGAACATATCCCAAATTCCGCTTCACCATCGCGCTCAACCGTTATAAATAATCCCAGTCTTGTCGATAAGATTGTAACTATTTTACCATCGTGAACCAAAGACTGGAATTTGGTTCTTACCGTTCCAATTTTGCAATTTGGTGCCCGCTTCAGTTAGTCGGCCGAATCCAAATGTAAAAGAAGGTCAAGAGCGAACGTATCTCGTTTGCGCCATGCGCGGAAGGCGAACCTGTTCGCTTACGTTCATCCAAAACCCTTCGCAGACCGAGTCATTGGAACTTTTGTCGAAGAGGTTGTCCACCATAGTTGCTTGGCGTGGTGTCAGGCGTCCCGCCTGACGTATAGGGCACGCGTCCCGCCGCCCGGCAAAGGCGTCCGAGTTCAAGAGGAGTCTCCTAACCGCACAAAAAATCCGACGTCCTACCATTCTTTCCGCCGGGCGGGACGCCCCGGCTCTACGGCAGGCGAGGACACCCGCCGCTACAGGCTGACATTCACTCTTCCGCGATGCGGCGGATGCGGGCGCCCAGTTTCTTAAGCTTGCGATCCATGCTTTCGTAACCGCGATCCAAGTGATAGATGCGATTGATCTGCGTGGTCCCGCGAGCGGCCAGACCGGCGATCACCAAGGCCGCCGAGGCCCGTAAATCGCTGGCCATCACCGGGGCTCCGCTTAAAGGTTTGCCGCCTTTGACAATGGCGCTGGGTCCTTCGATCTCAATTTCGGCGCCCAGCCGCGCCAATTCGCTGACGTGCATGAAACGCGATTCAAAAATGCGCTCCGTAATAATACTGATCCCCGAAGCCAGCGTCAGGAGGGACATCATCTGGGCCTGAACGTCGGTCGGAAAACCCGAATATGGAAGCGTGGTAATCTCGACGGGTTTTAAAGGGCCACGCCGGGAAACCACCAAATCTGAACCTTTGCGTTCCAGGGAGATGTTTGCCTCCTGCAGTTTATCCGTCACCGCGCGGAAATGATCAGGGCGGGCTCCTTTGATGGTCACCTGACCGTCAGTGGCCGCCGCCGCAATAATAAACGTGACCGCTTCGATCCGGTCAGCAATCACTTCATGCTCGGCTCCGTGAAGCTTTTCGACACCCGTGATGGTGACGGTTGGGCTGCCGGCACCCGAAATTTTTGCGCCCATCGCATTGAGAAAATTCGCCAAATCCACCACTTCCGGTTCGCACGCCGCGCTTTCAATAACCGTGACGCCTTCCGCGAGCGTGGCGGCCATCATGACATTCGCCGTACCGAGTACGGTTGATCCAGCGCGACCGCCGAGGAACATGGAATTGCCGGTCAATTTTTTTGCGGTGGCATCAATGTAACCCTCTTTAATGTCAATTTTGGCTCCCAAGGCGCTAAAACCCTTTAAATGAAGGTTGATGGGACGCGCGCCAATGATGCAGCCGCCGGGAAGGGAAACGCGGGCTTTATGAAGGCGGCCTAGCAAAGGCCCCATGATACAGACCGACCCCCGCATCTTTCGCACGAGCTCGTAGTCGGCGTAACCGCGAATTTTTTGGGCTCGCACCGTCAGGGTCCCGCTCTCATATTTCGCTTCGGCCCCCAACGACTGCAGGATCTGAACCATAAACCGGGTATCGGTCAGATCCGGTACGCGGCGGATGACGCAGGTTTCACCCGTCAGCAAAGTGGCAGCCATGATCGGGAGGGCGGCATTTTTGCTTCCGCTAATGGTCACTTCGCCGTGAAGCGGCACGCCGCCTTTAATTAGGAAACTGTCCATGAGTATTAATCAATTACTGGGTTCACTGAATGTCCTGCGAAAATAAATCGGGCGCGGTGACTGTAATCCTCCTTGATCGCTTCGACAATCCACTTTTCATCCCGAAACAGTTTCTCAATGGCGGGGGCCTGCCCCTCGCCGAACTCGAGCATCATTTTACCTTCGGCCCGCAAATGCCGGGAAGCTTCCTTGGCCAGATGACGATAGTAGTCCAATCCATCCGCACCGCCATCCAAGGCGGTTATCGGGTCGGCCCGGACCTCCGGCGCCAACGTGGGAATCTCTGCCGTCGCAATATAGGGCGGATTGCTAATAATCAAATCCACCCGAAGGTCCGCAGGTAAAGCCGCGAAACCGTCCCCGGTGTAAAAGGCGATCCGGTCATCCATCTTGTTTTGGAGGGCGTTTTTCCGCGCCAAGGCGATGGCATCGGGCGAAACATCCACAGCGGTAATCCGCGCCGCCGGACACTTCACCGCCAAGGCGATGGCAATGCAACCGGTGCCGGTGCCGAAATCGATGGCTGCGGGATTCTGGCGACCGTTTAAAAATTGCCAGCCGAACTCCGCCAACAGTTCCGTCTCCGGCCGCGGTATTAAGGCCTGGGAAGAAGAAACAATCTCAATACCGCAAAACGACGTGGAGCCGACAATATGTTGGAGCGGTTCAAACTGGCTGCGCCGCTGAATTGTTTTACGATAGGAGTCGATTTCTTCAGCTGACAAAGGACGTTCAAAATTGAGGTACAGCTTCATCCGCGGCATTTGCAGGACATGGGCCAGCAACAGTTCCGCCTGAAGACGCGGGGATTCGACATTTTTCCGGGTCAGGAATTCGGTACTCTTTTGGATGGCTTCAAGGACGGTCACAAGGAGGTACGAGCGCGGCTGATCAGGTTAGATAACACATTTGCTCAACCTTGTGCCAGTTCTCCTTAATTTGTTCGTGGCAGTGGTCAATATCGTGCTTGGTAAGATTCAGTACGGCCTGCGCGCTGAGGAAAAGCGGCTGGCGGGTGGCATCGTGGTATTCCGGCCCGTGCGCCAGGACATTACCGATATAAAGGCAGGCGGCCATTTTTTCCATGGGACCGGCTTCGTGCGGAGTGTGGTGAAATTTCACACTTTCAATGATGGGCGGCGGGAGCTTCCATTGGTCCAACAGTGCAGCGCCCAGTTCCGCGTGACTGAAGCCGTAGCTGGAAATTTCCAGTTCGTACGGGCTGGTTTCCGCCTCGAGCGCTTTCCGCAGCAAGACCCGATAATGTTCAGAACGCGTTTTGAAAAAAACGACTTTGCCAATGTCGTGCAACAAACCCGCGGTAAAGGCCAGACCAGTGTCCTGGCCGGCGGCGCCGGCAACAAATTGGGAGGAGAACGCGGTGGTCACCGAATGTTTCCAGAGCAGGCTGGCATCTTTCTGGCTGGCGGGAGGCAGCCGGAAGGTTTCCGATCCCTTGATCATGGAGACCAACAAATAAATGGATTGATAACCAATTCGATGGACCGCATCCCGAACATCGATCAATGGTTCTTCGCTGCCAAAGAAAGCGCTGTTGCAAATCTGCAGCAGTTTGGCGGTGAGGGATGGATCCACTTCGATAAAATTAACGATTTCATCGAAATTGGCATCAATGTCATTGATCGCCATCAGCATCTTGGAAAGCAAGGTGGGTGCTGGGGGCAATATTTCAACACTGTTGATTAGTTGCTTGATCGTTTCCATTGGGTCCGGTGCTTAATCTGCGTCGGCATGCAGATTGTTAACTGTTTGGACGCCATTTGGAAATGAGTTTTTACGTTAAAACCAACGCTTGCGCCTAATTTCGCAATAAAGTTTCAACTAAATCCAAGTTTTCCTTCATTTGCTCGCCCAAATGCATCATTTCCTCCACATCGATTTTGAGCAATCCGCAAGAAAACCTCAGCTCCCGGTCGTCCGGTTCAGCCCCGAAGGAAGACTCGTCGGAGATGCGCGCCAGGGCATTTCCCACGCAAATACACGTCGCATTCCGTTGGGCGCCGTTCGCTGACGAGGGAGTGTGGTGATATCGTACGGATTCGACCAGCGGCTTGGGCAGGCTCCATTTTTCCATCAAACCGGCCCCGACATCGGCATGGCTGAAGCCAAAAGTTTCAAGTTCCGCCTTCAAAAGTGAAGTTTTCGAATCGGCCGCCTGCTTGATCAGTCGGGCATACTCCGGGCCTTTGGCCCTGGCTAAAACGACCCGCCCCATGTCATGGAGCAAACCCGCAGTAAAGAGCAGGTTGGCATCAGTTCCCTTGAATTCGGCGACAATTTTGGCGGCAAATGCGCTTGTGAGGCTATGTTGCCACAAGCGCGCAATGTCCAATCCCGAACCGGCGGGTAGAGCCAGAATATTACCGCCGGTCACAATGGTTACCAATACGAAAATCGTTTGAAAACCCACCCTTCCGATCGCTTCCGCGACGTTCGAGACCGGTTCGGCTCCCCGGAAATGGGGGCTATTGCAGTATTGCAATAATTTGGCGGTAATAGCCGGCTCAAGGGCAATAAGTTCACCAATTTCGTCCAGAGTTGCGCTATCGCTGCGGAGCAATTCCAGCAATTTCGGCAAAACTTGCGGCGAGGCCGGCAAGTCTTTGGTGTCCGCGAGCAGTTTATCGATAACTTCCATTGTAAAACTGGCTAGGCCCCCGAATGCGGCAGCCATACAGCCAGTTTTCCATCGGCGATTTGAAAAACAAATGAAGGAAAATACTCATAAAATGATATGTATCACGCCGATACAATATCTTTGTCGCAATGACCCGGGGTCGCCATGACCCGAGGTTGCATTTGCCGACTGTCCCGGGTTAGGGTACAAAGATGGATATGAAACCACGGCGTGAATTCAAGGAGAACTCGCCGGCTTTTTCGTTGATCGAACTTCTGCTGGTGGTGGGCATTTTAGGGGTGCTGTACGCCCTGGCCTTTAGCCCCAGTGCGGCGCGATATCAGCGAGCCAAAAAGCAGCTGTGCGAGGCCAACCTGGAAAAAATCTATGTGGCCATGCAACTCTATGCGAACGACTTTGGCAGCCGGACGCCGACCACGACCAATGCCACCACTTCCGAGGCGGCTTTAGCGATACTCGTTCCCCATTACACGGTGGATACCGATGTTTTCATCTGTCCCGGCGGCCGGGACAGCGATTTGGCGTCCGGAACAAGCTTGAAGCAGGGTAAAATCAGTTATGCCTATTATATGGGCCGGGAACTGGGGAGTTCCGCCGAAGGCTTGCTGTCGGACCGGCAGGTGAACACCAATCGGAAGGCGGTGAATGATGATCTTTTTTCGGCTACCGGCCAGGCTCCCGGAAACAATCACAGGAAATATGGTGGAAATGTTCTTTTCGGCGACGGTCACGTGGAAGTGAGTCCGGCGGCCGCCGCCTTTGCCTTGGATTATCCCACAAATGTTACCCTGCTGAATCCCAAGCCTTGACATGAAAATTCAATGTTCCTGTGGAACGAAATATAATTTCGACGTGACGCCGGAGATGGCGAACCACCCGGTTACCTTCATCTGCCAAAAGTGCGGCGCGGATTCATCGGAATTCGTCAACCAACTAATCCGAGAGGAACTGGCCAAGACCATAGCCGCCCCGGCACCCATGGTTTCGCCGGAACCCCAAGCACCGATCCCTTCGCCTCATTCCGGACTGCGGCTTGCCCAGGAAACGCCGACCGCCCCGGAACCGTCGGAACCGGTAGTGGAATCAAAGTTCTGTTCGCGACATCGCAAGGAAAGAGTAACGGGAAGATGTGTGATTTGCGACAAGCCGATCTGTCCGCGCTGTATGGACGTATTGGGCAATACATGTTCACCCGCCTGCAAGGCGGAAGCCGGCAGCAAGGGAATAGCGGTCCGCCCCAAACTGAGCCGGCTAGAAAGCCGCGAGGAAGCCCTGTGGCAAAAAACCGGTTGGATGTTCGGAACCGGGGCGCTGGCAATCGTCGTTTTTCTCTCCGTATGGATATGGTATGCCTGGTATGCGTCGGTGGCCCATCCCGTTTTCAAAGTCCATTTCGACACCCATGCGTATTCGGGCAAGGCGGAGTTGGTCGATTCCAAGCAGGTGGTATTCCTGCATGGCGGCACGTTGGCCCGCTACCAGATCGGAAAATCAACGCCGGTGTGGTCGAAGGAACTGGTTCCGGATCAGCTCGTGGCCGACACCGTGGCCAGGCAAAAGAAAGACGGTGACTTTTCGGGCATGGCGATGACGGACGACAAAATCGCCAAAGTCGTCCGCAATGAGTTGTGCCAGGCTTACACGCTGTATGTCTTGGATCACCATGTTTGGTTGGCCAGCTCCGACAAGCTGACCCAGTTCGATTGGGATACTGGCAATTCCGTGCGGGATGTTCCCCTGCCCGCCGATATTGAACGGGCAACCCAAAACGACGGCGAATTGCAGCTCTTGACCCGTGGGGACAATGATGATGAAACGTTGACGCACATCAATTTGGCGAGCGGGGATGTGCGCGCGGAAGTATTTCATGGTTCGGGCGGAAGTGCGGTTCCAACCATTCTGGCGAGGAACAACAGCCCCGGCGGCGCCGGCTTGGAACCATCGACCGGGCCGGGGGCGGCGCGTCCCCTGGACCCGCAAAAAATCAGCCAGCAGGCGCAAAATATGACATTGCCAGGACGAATTGCGCTGCCCGCGCTGTTGGCGGGCGCAATTCATCGCCAGCAAGTGCAATCGGCGCTGAATGATGACAATTCTGATAGAGCCGCCCGGACGCCCACCAAAGCCCCGGGTGAAGAGCGCGACACAAATCAATTTGATCTAGTCATCGGTAAATATGACTGTGTGCAACTGTCCAGCAAATTACTGGAAGAAAAAGAGATTGAGCATGACGCCATGAAAGGACCTCCTAAAAAACGCGTGGCGGACGGCGACGTATCCACGGGCAACGAAACTGCCGCCATCAACGAGACCTTAAACGATATGCAGCGGGCCAACGGCGCCAATATTGTAAAAGAAGACGTCAGCCGCTATCAAGTGACAGTAAAAGTGCCCGGCGGATCCGGTGACGGTTCATGGACAGGAGAAGTGATCGGCCAACCCTGGGTCTATCCGCTGAAATCGGTGAACGTCATCACGGCGGGGAAACAGGTCATTGTGCTGGATAAATCGAATCACAAACTTTGGGAATCGACCCTGGCGAACAATATCAATACGGAAGCCGCCTTGGCCTCGGAACTGAGCGGCAGGGAATCGCCGTTTGGCGAAGGGCCGTGCGTGGAGCACGGTGACCAGCTTTTCATTGTGGATCAAGTCGTGCTGACCGCGTTCAACCTGACGACGGGCAATGTCCTCTGGCGGTTGCCATCCGTGGGTGTGGTGGGACTGTTCTTTGATGGCCAGGGCATGATGTATGTGAACACCACGACGGGCAGTCCGGATGATGTGAAGTATTCAAAACAAATTGATGTCAGCCGTTCTCCCGAGGCAGTGGTAATGAAAATCGAGGAGAAAACGGGCAA
>Ga0302140_10007773_pt1 | contig 13391 bp, 7 predicted proteins | sample I_Bog_E1_1_FD_202095 | JGI IMG/M metagenome (GOLD analysis project Ga0302140, IMG submission 202095) | Peat permafrost microbial communities from Stordalen Mire near Abisko, Sweden - I_Bog_E1_1 | ecosystem: Environmental > Terrestrial > Soil > Wetlands > Peat | place: Sweden: Abisko, Stordalen...
AAAAATCTCTCCTTAGTCGTTCATGCAGGCAGATGAAAGGAGACACTTCAGAACTAATCAAACCGATTCAAAAGGAACGGAATCACCGTGCGTATCCGCCGCACCGAGAAAACGGCTTCGAACGCTTCGTGGTGGGTTATCGCAATCAGGGACCGCGCAAACTAGTCTGGCGATCAGCTTTGGCCGATGCCGCGCCTTCTGCCAATAAACCAATTGACGAGATTACTGCGGGACGGGGTGAGGTTTTAAATCTCAAATCCGCCGATGCACAGGCCGTCATTCGTGCCGTGCCTTTCTGAACGGAAACGATGGAGAGACGAAGATAGATTTACAAATAGACGAAGCTGTCCGTGAATGCGTAATTTTTTTATGATGAAATTATTAATCTGATTGGATTTTTAAACAATGGGAGTGAACACCTAACAGGGGCGCCGGCTCATCCGTCATCCACCTGCCGCCGCGCGCCAGTTCTGGACCGCTTCACGTTTGAAGGCTGCGTCGAATTTGCGGCGGCTTTTGACAGATGCTTCTTTAATCGATGTGATCATATGCGGTTACCCTATTCTCACTTATGGATGGTTAGCGGATTGAGTCCGATGTCCGCTCGGGTGCGTTTTTTCGGGTTACTTCTGCTATGACCACATGCATCCACCCTTGATTGCGCTCTTGAATATAGTTGAGATCCCAGCTTGACCAACCCCGGCTTTTGGCCTCGGTGCCCGCCACCATGGAAGCCGCTTGTTTCACATAAATAACTCCGTCCATTCCCGTCAGGGGGACGCCCTGCGTCACCGTGACCTCAAAATGGTTGTCATCCTTGTTCTCAATGGAATAATTGGGCGACGCGGGCAAGTTCTGGTTAAAATCCTGATTGTAGGAATGCTCATCGCGGGTGGCGCAACCCGAGGCTAAAATCGCGAGCGCAATATTGAGTAGGAGCAGCGAAAGCACCGCGCGGCGCAGGTTTGTATTCATGATGGCACAATAACCATTTCTGGATTTTTGGCAAATGGGTAGATCACCCCATGGGGGCGAGTTGGTCATACTTGCACCTAACCTTTTCCGATATCCTCGCTAAAGCCGGTCTGTAAAAGTTGCGCCGGTAGCGGGGCAGAATTTCTACAACCCATTTTCTGCCGTCCAACCGACCCTGCAACGCACCAAAAAAGTAAATTGATTTATCGCCACATGATGGCAACTCCAACTTCGATCCGCCAGCGTCCAACGGCTTTGTCAGACCTCGAAAAATCTCGGCAACGGCAGCCTAATTCGGATATTGGGACAGCATGGGGTCAGGGCGTCGCGGCGCGGTAGAAGCGGAACGAGTTGCTAGCGGCTTGGTCCACAAAAATAAAAGGTGAATTGGGCGGGACAAAATCCGTGAGGTCAAACCACCCGGCCGGCCGGCGGGTTCGTGCTGGCTTGCACCCGTGCTTATGCGAAAAATAGTGCCGCCAAACAAATAAGTCGGGTGGTTGCCGGCCGCCGCACAAACGCCATGCAAAGTGCCGTCCGCCGAATGGGGCAGGCCTACCACTGGCTCCGCGCCGTCCGCGCCCCCGGTAAAATTGTAAATAATGTTGAACTGCGGCGGGGCATCGGCACTTGCCGCCAAGAGTGCGAAAACGAGCAAGAAAATACCAGCCACCCGGCTTCTGGCTGCGGGGGCTATATGGTCAAAGGGCAAATTGGCTTATGGGTAAAACACCCTATCTTCATTTGAAATTTTTCTTGCTATTACATTAACTGCGAAAAATGAACGATGACAAAACCGAATTGGAGAAGGCGGCCCGCGGCATATCCAGCCACGCCGCACAGAAAGCGTCATTGCGCATTCTGGTGGTGGATGATGCCTTGGACTTGCGTGACATCATTGTGAATAATTTGATTCGTTCCGGTTATGAAAAAGTTGATGCCGCGAGCGACGGGGCCGAAGCCTGGCAGAAGCTGTTGAAAACACATTACGATTTGGTCATCACGGACCATAAGATGCCAAAGGTCACCGGGCTGGAACTCATCCGGCAAATGCGCGACCAAGCGATGTGGCAACCCGTGATTCTGGTTTCCGGCTTGATGCCAAGCGAAGAGCTGCAACGGATTCCAGAGCTATGCATTGACGCCATGCTGGCCAAACCCTTTACCGCCGCCGAGTTGTTGACCACAATGGAAAACCTCCTGCGCGTGATCGAAAACCCCAAAGTTATGAATGAAAATCAAATGCTGAAAACCAGGGCACGGCCCACCGCGCCAGCTCAAGTGCAAAAAAAATCGCAGACTCGCATCCTCCTCGTGGATGACGATCGCGATTTTCGTGAACTCCAATCGGATTTGTTGACGTCCGCCGGCTACGAGGTTGAAAGCGCCATTGATGGTGCGGCGGGCTGGGAGGCGCTGCGGACGAATGATTACGACCTGGTCATCACGGACAATCACATGCCCAAAATGACGGGCTTGGAAATGATCGAGAACCTTCAGGCTGCCCACATGACGGTCCCGGTCATCATGGCCACGGGCAACTTGCCCACCGAGGAATTTGCACGCCGGCCGTGGCTTAAGCCCGAAGCCACTTTGCAACGGCCCTACACCGATGGGGAACTTCTGGCCACGGTCAGAAATGTGCTGGATCCTGACGATGGGATGGATGATCGCAAAGAGGCGCTCCTTCCAAAATATCTCTAAACTCACGATGGAGTTGTCAAGGTTATGACTGAAACCGAGCCCCGAGCCGAAGCAGCCGATGCCGGCAGACTGCCAAATCATGTGGCAAGTGAGGAGCTGGTTCGCGCCTCCGAAGTCAGTTACCGGCGACTATTCGAAGCGGCGCGGGATGGCATTTTTATTTTGGACGCCGAAACAGGCCGCATCCATGATGTGAATCCTTTCTTGGTTGAACTGCTTGGTTTTTCGCGCAACGAAATGATCGGCAAAACGGTCGGCGAGTTGAGTCCGTTCAAGGACATTGAACCGAACCGGGTCATGCTGGAGCGGTTGCAGAAAGTGGGCTATGTTCGCTACGAAAACCTGCCGCTGGAAACGCGGGATGGACGTTATGTGCCTGTCGAATTTGTCAGCAATGTCTATCGCGCGGGTGACCACGATGTGATTCAATGCAACATTCGTGACATCACCCAGCAGAAACAGGCGGAGGAGCAAATCCATCGTCTTAACGCCGAACTGGAGCAGCGGGTGGCCGCCCGCACGGCGCAACTGCAGGCGGCGAATCAGGAACTGGAAGCGTTCAGTTATTCCGTCTCCCACGATTTGCGGGCGCCATTGTGCGGGGTCAAGGTCTTGGTGGAACAGATGCGACAAGACGGCGGAACGTCATTTTCGGTCAACAATCAGAGCCGGCTGGCGAAGATTTCCAAGTCGGTGAATCGCATGGGAAGTTTGATTGATGACTTGCTGGCTTTCGCGCGCGTCGGGCGGTTGCCGCTGGTCAAGGCAGACATTCAACTTGATGAATTGGTGCGGGAAGTCGTGAGCGATTTTCAGACGGAGACGACGGGGCGAAATATCCAATGGCAAATCCAGCCGCTGCCCAACGTGCCGGCGGACCGCGCCTTGTTGCGCATGGTGCTGGTGAATCTGTTGTCCAATGCGCTGAAATTTACCAGCGCGCGCGCGGCGGCCAAAATTGAAATTGGCTGTGCGAAAAACGGAACGGACGAAACGGTGATTTTTATCCGCGACAATGGCGCGGGGTTTGATCCCGATTACACGCACAAATTATTCGGCGTGTTTCAACGCCTGCATAGTTACGATGAATTTCAAGGCACGGGGATTGGACTGGCCAACGTCCAGCGCATCATTCTGCGGCATGGCGGCAGGGTGTGGGCGGAAGGAGTGGTGAACGGCGGCGCGACTTTTTACTTTGCACTTCCCAAAAATCCGCCGTGCAAATAACTGCAATAACTCCTGAACCGTTGTCGATGAATTAAACCTGAAATAAGAAATTTAACATGGATGAATCAAGAAACGTGAGTTGCTCCCATTGGCGGCGTGCCAGTTGACGAGGCCATCGCACTCTGCGACGAATATAATGGAAAAACCTTCTACTTTTGCAGCTATTTCTGCCGGCATTAGTTGCTCGCCCAGACCGCCCGATGCGACCTAGTGAAAAGGCCAGAAAGCTGAGGCAAATAATACGCTCCGACTGGTAAAATTATTTTTCGATGCCCGCTGTCGTCAGCCCTGCCCAGCATTCGTCCGGGACGCCATGAGGCATTAAACGTAATCTGCATTCAATAAACACAAAAAAGGTAGTTTTCTAATGCCAGCTGATATTTCAGGGTTTGCGTGAGCGGGATAGAATTAGTATTGGCCGGTTGCGCCCGCAATGCTGGCATAGCCAGCAGCTCAAACAACCGCAGAAGATCAGGGTAAGTTTGGTTTTCATATAATTGCTAAAAAATCATTTTTGATGGGCAGTTGAACCGCAAGTCCGTCCCGATTAATTTCGCTCACTCAAACAATGCTTCACATTGATTGCTGTTGGAGGCCGCAAATATTCCTGCGAAAATAAGCATGATTATGACCGAAGAATGGTCGGGCACGGATGATGCGAGAGTTCGGGCTGCGTGCCGGAGTTATCGTCCAAGGAACTGAGACCATAGCCGCGGACGCGTAAATCAAAACTTAAATAGGACCCGGACGGACGTGGTCAACAGGGGGCGTTTCAACTGTCGCGAGCTTTAATTAGAATATGACTGACACAGCCTCGCCATCTAGACTCCAGCATGCTCCGTTGATGTATCGAGGTTTTCTCCTGAATTAAGAGACGTGAATCGCAACATGGCCTTAGATGGTTGGGAATGTGAATTTGACCGATCATTAAAAATTATCTTGAATCATTATCTGATGGCTGGTTCACTCGAAAGACGCGTGCTGGGAAAATTAAAGGCAAATGGAATTGCACTTTTTGGCTGGATCAAGTGCAATGGCGGCGCTTATTTTCTCAGCGAGGCAGATTTTCTCTTCAAATCTGCGGAAGTGCAATGTTTGGTGTTCTTCCGATTCATCGGTTGCCATTGTTTGCTCCGCGCATTTTTTACTTTGGGAACAATGGTTTTTGTGCAAGTCTTCTTGAACTAACCCCGGAATTCAAAAAGGAAATACTCCATGAAAAAAAGCCAATTGGTCGTGCGCCGAATTGTTTATGCCTCGGGCTTCTCCTTCATCGCCCGCGTCGGTTTTTTGTGCGCTGGTTTGCTTCTTTTGCGAGGTCAACTGGCCATGGCGGCGGGGCGCCAAGTGCTTCACACCAAAATATCAGCGTTGTTGACCAATGCAGTTCCACTCCATCCAAGTTCACGTTGGAAGCGGTTGGACTTGGCTATTGGACTGCCATTGCGTGACCGGACTGGTCTCACCAACTTGCTCCAACAATTATACGATCCGGCCAGCACCAACTATCATCATTTTCTAACGCCCCAACAGTTTGCCGAACGGTTTGGCCCGTCGGAACAAGACTATCAAACCGTCGTCAACTTCGCGCAGTCTCATGGGTTGATTGTAACCGGAAAATATTCGAACCGGACACTGGTCAGCGTGCGGGGAACGGTGGCCGACATCCAACGGACATTCCATGTGACCATGCACGAGTATCAGCACCCAAAAGAACCGCGGACATTTTTTGCGCCAGATACGGATCCTTCGCTTGATCTCGCCGTCCCCATTCTTGACGTTAGTGGACTTGATAACTATGTCATCCCACATCCATGCTTGAAGCCGATTTCGACCAGCCAGGCGAAGCCGAATCTGACTGGGTCCGGTCCTAATGGTGCCTATTTGGGGAATGATTTCCGTTCGGCTTATATTCCAGGTGTCCCGCTGACTGGAGCCGGGCAAACCGTTGGATTACTCGAATTTGATTCCGGCTATTATCAAAGTGACATCAACGCCTACGAAAACCTGGCTGGCCTGCCCAATGTTCCCGTCAGAGCTGTTTTATTGGATGGTTATAATGGCGGTGCGGGCGACGGCAATGACGAAGTATCCTTAGATATTGAGATGGCGATATCCATGGCGCCCGGTTTAAAAAGCGTGATCGTCTATGAAGGTTCCACAACGGATGATATACTCAATCGCATGGCAACAGATAACTTGGCTAAGCAAATCGGAGCTTCATGGACTTATCCTATGGATGCCAACAGCGATCAGGCCTTCTTGCAATTTGCCGCTCAAGGCCAATCTTTTTTCAATGCTTCCGGCGACAGCGATGCGTATGCCGGTTCGATACCGACACCAGCGGATGATCCAAACATAACCGTGGTCGGCGGCACTACTTTAACCACCACAGGACCCGGTGGAGCCTGGGTTTCCGAAACTGTTTGGAATTGGGGTGGTGGCGTTGGCAGCAGCGGCGGCATCAGCACCATCAATTCCATTCCGAGCTGGCAACAAGGTATAGATATGACTGCCAACCAAGGTTCCACCACGCGGCGAAACCTTCCCGATGTGGCACTCACGGCTGATAATGTTTTCGTCACATATGGCAATGGCCAGACTGGCACCTTTGGTGGGACCAGTTGCGCTACGCCTCTCTGGGCAGCCTTTACCGCATTGGTCAACCAACTTGCCGTGACCAATGGTGAACCAACCGTCGGCTTTATCAACCCCGTGGTTTATGGCATGGGCAAAGGTTCGAATGCCTTAAATTACACCTCGCTATTCCATGACATCACCACGGGCAATAATGAAAATTCAAGCAGCCCCAGCAAGTTTTCTGCAGTGGCCGGCTACGATCTTTGCACTGGTTGGGGCACGCCAATCGGAAGTAACCTGCTCACTGCTCTGGCCATTCCGGAGCCACTGGGCATCGCGCCCGCAGGCGGCACAATTATAACCGGTCCGGTCGGTGGTTCGTTTGGCCCGACTAACCAGACTTATACGCTGAACAACACTGCGGGCGGTTTATTGAGTTGGAGTGTCATCAATACCTCTGTTTGGTTCAATGTTTTTCCGACAAACGGTTCGCTGACGCGGGGTGGTCCGTCCGCTAACGTTTTAATAAGTGTTGTCCCGACCGTGACCAATCTACCGCCTGGAGGTTATTCAGCGGTCATGCTTTTTTCGAACCAGAATGATAATTTTGTTCAGGCTCGTCCAGTTACGCTAGCGGTGGTAACACCGCCGCTGATCACGACGCAGCCGACCAATCAGTTGCTGTTGGTGGGGATGACTGCAAATTTTAATGTCAGCGACGCTTCCAATGCGCTGATGTTTTATCAGTGGCGATATAATGGCGCTAACCTGGCCGATGGCGCCAATATATCGGGTTCCGCAACCAGCGCTTTGACGGTCGGAAATGCTACCTTGACCAATGTGGGAGCCTATTCCGTGATCTTAAGCAACGCCGCCGGCCTGCTGGTCAGTTCAAATGCGCTTCTCTCGATCGTGTCATCGCCCCCGGTGATTGTTTTGCAGCCTACCAACCAGACCGTGTTGCCCGGAGCGCCCGCCAGTTTCAGTGTGCAGGCGGTCGGCAACACACCTTATTTCTATCATTGGCAGTTAAATGGCACTAATCTGAATAATGCAACTAACAGCACTTGGTCGATCGGCAGCGTTTCCGCCGTTAATACGGGCACTTATTCAGTCATCGTTAGCAACACTCTCGGCGCCGTGACCAGTTCAAATGCGTTGCTGTCCACGGCTGTAGTCACGTCCCCGGGAGTTACGATGACGACACTGTCGTCATTTACCAACGGAAGCTCCGGTGAATTTCCTTATAGTCCATTGACGCAAGGCAACGACGGTAATTTTTATGGAACGACGATTGAAGGTGGTGCATTGGGTGACGGGACAGTTTTCAGGGTCACCACCAATGGGATGTTGACGACTCTGTATTCATTCAACGGCAGCACAGGTGCCATACCTTACGCTGGTCTCGACCTGGGCAAGGATGGCTTTTTATATGGCGCCGCCTTCACTGGCGGAATCTATGGTGATGGCACTGTGTTTCGGATCACCACAGGTGGGTCCATCTCCATCCTGACGACATTAAATGGCAATGATGGCATGTATCCCGTCGGTGGGCTGGTGCAGGGCAGCGATGGTAATTTTTATGGAACGACGCTGGAAGGTGGGGTTTATGGTTATGGCACCATCTTTCGCTTAACCACGAGCGGCATACTGACGACCTTAGTTTCATTCAATAACACTGATGGGGCGTATCCGTCACCTGTGCTGGTGCAAGGTGATGACGGTAATTTCTATGGCACGACTGAAAACGGCGGCACCAATGGATTTGGCACGGTATTTAAGATGACACCTGCCGGCATATTCACAACACTATATTCGTTTAACGGTGCGACGGATGGCGAGACCCCAATTGCCGGCCTGGTGCAAGGCGTGGACGGTAATCTTTATGGCACAACCTACGAAGGTGGCAGCTTCGGCGTCGGCACAGTGTTTAAGATCACCACATCAGGGATATTCAGCAGACTTCATTCATTTACTACTGGCAGCGATGGTGCAACTCCTTGGGGCGGGCTGATGCAAGCTACCGATGGCAATTTTTACGGCACCACTCAATCCGGCGGCACTTATGGTTTCGGCACAGTATTCCAAATGGCCCCATCCGGATCGTGGACAACGCTGGTCCAGTTTGAAGATTATAATGGGTCTAATCCCTCTGCCGCTCTGGTGCAGGGAATCGATGGCAATTTATATGGGACAACTCAGACTGGTGGGGTTGCTGGCGATGGGACGATTTTTAAAATCAACATTAGTGGCTCATTGCAAATCACCGGGCAACCGGCTGATCAATCAACTTATATCGGAAGCACCGCGCTTTTTGCCGTGGCGACATCCGGCAGCGCGCCTGTTTATTACCAATGGCAGCAGGATGGGATCAATCTTACGGATGGTGGAAATATTGCTGGCTCCAGCACCGCCGTGCTAAGAATCACCAATGTTACGCTAAATGATGCCGCACTCTATTCGGTAACTGTTAGCAATGCTTATAACTATGCTGCCAGCGACTATGCCGTGCTTTCAGTAGCGTTTTCTCCACCTAATATCACAACCCAACCAATGAGCCAAACCCATGTGGCTGGGACCACCGCGACATTTTCTGTAGCCGCCCTCGGTGACCAGCCTTTATATTACCAATGGCAACAAAATGGAACTAATCTGACTAATGCACCGACCGTTTCAGGGTCTACCACAAGCACATTGACAATTAGTAACTTGAGCTTGGCCAATGCCGGCAGCTATTTAGTAATCATCAGCAATGCTCTGTTTGCCGTGTCTAGCACCAAGGCGGCACTTACTGTCGTCCCAGCCACAGCGCCCTCGGCGTCCGTCATCGACATTCATTTGTTTTCCGGTGGCAATAACGGTGTCAATGACGGAGCTTTTCCATACGGTGGCTTGATCCAGGGCAAAGATGGCAATCTCTACGGAACTGCCGAAGGTGCCGGCACCAGTTTTTATGGGACGATATTCAGGATGACGCTTGCCGGCGGACTGACAACGCTATTCAACTTCACCGACGGGAATACCGGAGCGAACCCTTATTGCTGTTTGATGCAGGGAACGAACGGCAATTTTTATGGCACGACCAGTCAAGGGGGCACCAACGGCTACGGCACACTTTTTAGAATGACCGCCAGTAGTGTCGTGAATTCCCTTTATTCTTTCTCCGGTGGACTGGATGGTGCCAATCCACCAGCTGGACTAGTGCAAGGCCCGGACGGAAATTTATACGGCACATCTTACCTGGGCGGTGCAAATTCTTTCGGTTCGATCTATCGGATGACGCCTAATGGTTCGGTTACCGGCCTATATGAATTTACCGGTTCAGACGATGGTGCGTATCCTTATTCCGGGCTGGTCTTGGGCAAGGATGGTAATTTTTACGGCACCACGCTGCAGGGAGGTGCCAGCGGTTATGGAACAGTTTTCAAAATGACACCCAATGGCGCTTTGAACACCATCGTGTCCTTCAACTATGCGAATGGTGGCTATCCGCAGGCCGGAGTTACCCAAGGTGCCGATGGCAACTTGTATGGCACAACTCTACAAGGCGGTTCCAATTATTTTGGCACCGTATTCTGCCTGGCAACTAACGGTAATTTGACTACGCTCTGTTCGTTTGGCAACACCAATGGCAGTAGTCCGACTGGGGCGTTGGTGCAGGGCACCGATGGTAACTTTTATGGCACCACGGCCGCCGGTGGCGCCGGTGGCCAAGGCACGGTGTTCAAGGTCACCACCAATGGCATTCTGACCACATTGTTGTTATTTGACGGTCTTAACGGTTCTGATCCGCAAGCCGCTTTAGTGCAAGCGACCGATGGCAACTTCTATGGCACCACTCCATTGGGTGGAAACGGCTTTAACCCTTCTGCCGGTGGTGGCAATGGAATCATTTTCCGACTGACGGTGCCGATTTTTATAACTAATCAGTTTACCATGTCTCCGAGTATTGCCTGTCTGCCTTATGGCGCAACGATGGCAAGCAAAGCCATCGCGCCGGCGGGAGATACGCTTACCTTTGCCAAGGTCAGCGGCCCAATGTGGCTGAATGTCTCCAGCAACGGTTTTCTTTCTGGCACACCCATAAACTCGGATATTGGGATGAACATCTTTTTGGTCAGCTTGACTGACACCAACGGTGTCATGGCCACCGCTAGCATGAACATTAGCGTGGCTGCCGATCCGGCGGCGACATTTATCAGCAGTCCATTTGCCGAAGCGGGGGCAAATGTCGGCGAAGCTTATGCAGGCAATATTGCGACCAATGGCACGGCACCTTATCTCGGACTCGGAGACATTCTTTCATTTGCCAAAGTCAATGGTCCCGCGTGGTTGAATATAGCTGCCGACGGAACCCTTTCCGGCACGCCGCAGGGATTGAATGGCGGCACCAACCTCTTTACTGTCAGCGTAACGGATCTGGGCGGTTCTTCGAACATTACCATGATGTCCATCTATGTGAATAGTCCACCTATGTTTGTGCCGCAAAATTTCACCAAGCCCATCGCCACGGTTGGAGAGCCGTATGCCGCGACGCTCGCCACGAATGCTGTTGACCCCGATCTTGGAGCAGGCGATGTGCTTACATTTTATAAAGTTACCGGGCCGGCATGGCTCAGTGTGTCGACCAATGGCGGATTGGCGGGGGTGCCAAGCAGTCTGGATTTGGGCTTGAACAGCCTGTTAGTATTGGTCGTGGATTCCGGCGGATTGGCGGGCATAGGTTCTGCATCAATTCAGGTGAACGCGGACAGCCCGCCGACATTTATTTTGAATCCGTTCACCGGGCCAACAGTCAAAGCCGGACAGACCTATTCGACCACCATTGCCACGAATGCAACCGATCCCAATTTTGGCGATGTGTTGAGCTTTTCCAAAGTTAGTGGTCCGAATTGGTTGAGTATCGCCGTGAATGGCAACTTATCAGGAATGCCCCTGTCCACCAACGCCGGCATCAATAGCTTTGTAGTCAGCGTCACCGACCTGGCTGGCTTGACCAACGCCGCCACTTTCATGGTGAATGTAACAGCGGTGCCGATTTACGAGAACATCCTGCGTCAGGGCGGCAATCTGATGCTCAGTTGGAGTGGCGGAGTTTCACCGTATGAGTTGCAGACCAAGACGAATCTGGCCAGTCCAGTTTGGCAAAATGTTGGCAGCCTTGGCAGCGTGACGAATCTGATTCTTTCACCGACCAATACCGGCATGTTTTATCGCATTCAAGGCCAATGACCGGCATGGATCAGCCCTCTTGCCATTGTAATGGTGCGTTTGGAATAAGCTCGGGCGTCGCGCGCGTTCAAAAATTTATCTGGGTCGCACGTGAAAAATAATTGGCGGGGAAATTTCATTGACGCTATTCTCAGGGCTCATGCGTCAATTTATGAATGCTGGTTTGAAGATCCGCCCGCCTGGCAGCCTGCGCCTTTTGATTTTAATCACAGCCGCGTGGCCGGCGCTTGCCGACGACACCAACCGTTATGCGGGTGATCAATGGGCTTTCATTCCAGCGCCCCAAATTCAAGCGGCGGCGGCGCAAATCACCTTGGCGAAGTATCCCGACTGCGATGACGCGACCGTCGAACGAAAAATGCTGCGCGTCTATCGCGCCGATGGCACGGCCGAAATGCAGGATGAATCGTTCGTGAAAGTGCTTACCGAAAAGGGCAAACGCAACGATCGCTCGATCACGTTGAGTTTCATGCTGCCGTATTCCACGGCTGAGGTGCCCAAATTAGAGGTGATGAAACCGGATGGCAGCGTGGTGCCCGTGGATGTGGCGGCCAATTCCAAGGAGACAATTGATGACAGCCAGATGTCCATGAACATCTATGATCCCAACAGCAAGCTGTTGCAGGTGAATATTCCGCAGCTTGAAATCGGCGACACGGTTCACGCGGTGACGCGCCAGACGATTTTGCGCCCGATCATGCCCGGTGAATTCGCCGATGAAAATGTTTTCGAGGGCGATAGTTTTATCAAACATACCTCTTACGAAGTGCAGGCGCCGGCGGAGCGGCCGCTGAAGAGCATCAAGTTGCGTGACGAAGTTGCGGGCACCATCAAATATTCCACGCACCCGGGCACTGGCAACACGACGATTCATCATTGGGAAGTGAACAATGTGCCGCGCATGTTTGACGAGCCGGATATGCCGCCTTACGAAATGGTGTTGCAAAGAGTGTTGGTCAGCACCACGTCCAACTGGCAGGCGGTTTCCAAATGGTATTGGGAATTGAGCCGCGCGCATCTGGAAGCCACGACGCCAGAGATGAAGCAAACCGTAAATAAATTGACCGCCGGCATCACTAACGATTTGGAAAAAGTGAAGGCGGTGTTTTATTACGTCTCCAAAAACATCCGTTACATGGGGCTCACGCCGGAAAAAGACCGCCCGGGCTTCGAGCCGCATGACGTGAAAATCACCTTCGGCAAAAAATATGGCGTTTGCCGCGACAAGGCGGCGTTGCTCGTGGCGATGTTGCGCGCGGCGGGCTTCAATTCATATCCCGTGCTCATCAGCGTCGGTTCCAAGCGCGATCCGGACGTGGCGGATACGTTTTTCAACCATGCCATCGTCGCGGTGGAATTGAAACCTCGGGAATACACTTTGATGGACCCGACCGATGAAAACACGCGCGAACTGTTGCCGTCCGGCGACAGCGACCAGAGTTATCTCGTGTGCCGGCCGGAAGGCGAAGACCTCAAAGTCAGCCCAGTGCAACCGCCGGATGATCACATGATGCGGGTGATGACGGCGGGCGTCATCAGTGCCGATGGCCATCTCGATGCGAAATCGGAATTGTCTTTTGAGGGCGTCAACGACGACGAATACCGCAACCTCTTCTCGCACATGAAGCCGGATGACATCCGCCGTTTTTTTGAGCGCAACCTCAAGCAGACCT